>Ga0136623_10000675_pt1 | contig 10659 bp, 6 predicted proteins | sample AntDrymUQ4492106_2_FD_104656 | JGI IMG/M metagenome (GOLD analysis project Ga0136623, IMG submission 104656) | Polar desert sand microbial communities from Dry Valleys, Antarctica - metaG UQ449 (21.06) | ecosystem: Environmental > Terrestrial > Soil > Desert | place: Antarctica: Dry Valley...
AGCCGTGCTCGCCGGTTATGACAATGGCTGCGACGCCGACGGCAACTGCACGCCCGGCGAGGTGATCCCTGATCGCTGTGTGAAGTTCGATAACACGCCAGCCAACCAGTGCGCGTACTTCGTGGAGTGGTAGAGGGAGACCATTCGGTCATGCCTCGACGAGGGGCGATCATCGCAGTCCTCGGACTAGGGATCGCTGGCGGCGGCTGGCTCCTGGGGTGCAAGCCGCAAGCCAGAGACCTGCCGGTGAATGGTGAAACCAAAGTGTCCAGCCCCTCGAGGGGAAAGGGGCCGACAGCCGCGGGAATATCAGCTGAGATTACTGGCCTCCAGGCCGAGCTGATCGACCAAGAGACAGCCGTTGGTGGGAGACGCGTCTCTTGGTCAACCCGCTGGCGACTCTGCTGGACGCCGGTTCCCGGGGCCGTCGGTTACCTGGTTACGACAGCGACGCCTGAAGGAATAGGTCCACCCCGAGAGATCGCCGAACCGTGCGATGCATTGACGGTCGCTAACGGCATAGCCACCCGTCATGGCGACCGCCCAGGCCGCTCGCATCAGTTGTCGCTCATGCAGACAACCCTTTCCATCAGCGTTGCGGCACGGCTGGGCGACGGGACGATCGGCCCATCGTCGCCTGACATTCCGGTTGGCGCCGAATACCCGTAAGGCTCGTTCTGACCTAAGGATACTATGAGAAAACGCGCGCTCCGGAAGCTTGGCTAGTGATGAGCAATTCGACGGATCCGATTAAGGTTCTTGCGAGCCGCTTTGCGAGCTTGCCACGTTCAGTGAGGATGGTGGTCGCAAAAAGACTCCGACGTGAGCAGCTCGGATCAGGATTCAAGAAAGCCTGGGGCGTCGGACGGTTCTTCCCCCGGCATGTTAAAGAAGAGTCTTCTGGAGCACTTCTGGGATGAGGTTGAGGAGGCTCACGGCGACAATCTTCAAACGGTCAATCCTTTCACAGAAGAACGAAGCTTGAGGGTACTAGAGGTTGAAGCCGTCGATGTGACCGCGCTATCGCGAATTCCACGGTGCAATATTGATCCGGCGTCTCAAATAAGCTCGTATTCGATTGGCTCGAAAAGCTAGTTATTGGGTGTTCGAGTAACTCTGGAAGCGTTATCGACGTGATGAAGGATAACATTCGCCAGGAACTGCCACTCGGCGAGATGGCTCGCGCCGTCAACCTCTTGCCTTCGCGGCTGTGGCACTCGGTCCGAATAGCAGCAGGCATGCTTTTCGTTCTCGCGTTTTCGCTTTTCGCGATGAGCGCCGTTGGCGTTCGCGCGCAAGGTGTTGCGCAATCAAATTGCGGAGACGGACGCGGCGTCGCGAGCGAGTCGTCAAAGAAGACGGCAGAATCCTCGCCAAACGATGGAAGTCGGAGACCCTCGAAGAGAAGCTTAGTGCGCTGGAACAAATGTTAGAGCGACAGGGTCAACGACTCAATCAATTGCAGCAAACAATCGCCGAGCAACAAGAGACTATTCGGTTGCTCGCGAGCAAACTCAACTGGGGAGAAACGTCGCCGGAAGCCTCGACGGTGCGCGGGGAGGCTGAGCCGCAGCGCGCTCAGTCTCCCGCAATTGAAGACCGGCTGAAGAAGGTCGAGGCACGCGTGTCAGAAATCGGACCGGTGAAATTCAGCGGCGACATACGTCTTAGCTTTCGTTACCTATAAGCCACGTCGGGTACGTGGCCTGCGACTCCAGAGCGGCAAATTCGAACCGCCGTGGACGTACACCGAGATGACGCTCGACAATGATCTGATGGTCGAGGGGTTTAACGAATCGTATTCGCGCGCCTTTAAGGGTTCCAAGCTCAAGGACCTCACGTTTGTCGCCTGGCAACTGCCTTTCCTCGAACGAAACTCTGCTTTTGTGCGCAACAACGATGGTACGGTTAACGTTGACCAGTCACGCCGCGGGGGGCGCGATCTAGCGCTCTATGGCGCTCAAGTCCGTGCGCGTCTGGAACCGAGCGCCAAAGTAGCCCTCAATCTTTCGCTAGCGGATCTCTACTTTTCAGGAACGCAGTTCATTTCACCAATACAAGTTTTCGGAAGTCAGTTGCAGATTCCCATAACCATAACGATCCTCGCTACCGCTACAACGCCTGCACAAACTGTGACAACTCAAGTGTCGATCCCCCGAGATCTCCTGGTGGCCGGCAATGGCAACCTCGGGGTGACGAATGCGAGTAACAATGCTACGAACCGTGACGGGCGTCTCGCTTCAGGGTTCAACCTCGTCGATATGATTGCCCGTCTTGAACTTAAACATAGCAAACGCTTTCCCGTCACAATCCTCTTGAATTTCGTCACGAATACACAGACGCGCGACGTTGTCACAGCCGGGCCTGGAGGCGCCGATTTGGTTCTCCGCAATAACGAGAACAACGGCTTCTGGGGCGAGGTTCAAGTCGGGTCAACAAAAGCGCGCGGTGACATGTCGTTTAGCTACACGTTTATGCGCATCGAAAAAGATGCGGTGCTCACGCCTTTCAATTTCTCAGACATAACCCAGCAGTCCGACATGCGCGGGCACCGTTTCGTCTTCTCCTATGCCGCCGATCCGCGCGTAACCCTTTCATTAACGGGCATTGTCACGCAACGGCCAAACGGATTGCTCGGTGCGTTTGGTACGACTCCGCCAGGCTCGTTCAATCTCCCGACGAAACGCCTGCAATTCGACACCGTCATCAAGTTCTAACTCATGACGAACACGCGAACGTGCGGCAGCGCAAGATGCCTTAGGCCGGCGAAGGGGCACAATCCAGTGCCGACTTCATCGGTCCGTGACACGTTTTCTCTTTCCTGAATTGAAGATCGCGCTACAAGCGAAACAGGTAGCTCGCCTTAATGAAGAACTGCCGGCCCGTTGAAGTGATCGGCGAAATGATGCGACGCAGTCTGGGCGGTGTCGTCGGGTCGAGCGCGAGGTTGTCGTAGCGGTCAGTGTAGCCGACGTACAGGGCAGTGCCCGGATTCACAAGATAGGTGGCGAGAATGTCGGTCGTGAATCGCTTTTCGCGCTCCAGCGACACGAGCGAAGGATTCGGCAACACCGCTTCATAGTCGAGAATCGCCCGCAACGAAAACTGGCGGGTGAACTGGTAGTTCAGCTTTGACCTCACGATGTGATTGTTGAAGACGCTCGCCGCGCTGGCCTGTCCGGGGGATGAATCGCCGCGCGTGCGCAGCCGGTTGTAAATGTAGGTCTGGTCGAACCGGATGCGATTCGTCGGACGAAGAGTCAGCCTGAGTTCGCCTTCTACTTCATCCGCCAGAAAAGGCTGGAGTCCCGGAGCCGGGTCGAAGTTGACGTTGGTCCCGCGGTTGTACGAGGCCGAGACGTCCAGCCACTTCAGCCACGCGGTAGAGAAGGAAAGGCCCGTGCTGTGTTTGCGGAAGCCGCGTCCTTGAAAAAGCTCGAAGGACTCGGAACGCTCGACTTGTAATTCCGTTTGTCCGGAAAGCTCCATCTTGAATTCGGCTTCCACCTCCCAATCCTGCACGCGCCCCTGACGGTCCCAATTGACTTGCGCGAACACGGTCGGGCCGAACTCCTGGACGCGACGGCTCTTTGGTCGCCAACTGTACTCAACCTCATGTTCTGTCCGGCGAACGTCCACGCGGCGGACGAATCCGAGCTGGGAGCGAAAGTCTGGGCTGAAATCAACGTAGCGTCCGACGTAATCGAAGGTTCGGCTCTCGTGTCTCAGTTCGGCGAAGTAAGCCGGACCCGAAAGTCGCTTGCCATCAAGTTGCCGCGTGTAGCTACGCATCGCTTGCCCGCTGAAGATCAAGTTAGGTCCGAGTTTGAGGCGTGTGTCCAGGGAAACAGCGCGGTTTGAGCCGGAGGCGAAATCGCGACTCGTGACGAGCACGCCGACGTTGGACTGCTCGCCGAACTCGCGCTGCACACGGGCCACTCCGATTCTCGCGCGGCGGTCCCGCATCGGGTCGCTCACGGGCACGCGCTTGCCTGGCGCGCGGTCATCAATCACGAGTCCGGCGAGCGCCCAGCGACCCAGCTTACCCGTCAGGCGGATGCCCGCCTGAGGGTCTGCCACGCGGCGGGAGAAAAACAGGTTGACAGGTGTCTGGAAGAAGCCGGCGTTTTCAATAAAGAAGGGCCGCTTCTCGGGGAAGAAAACCTCGAAGCGCTGGTTGACTGTGACCTGCGGCTCGTCAGATTCGACTTGGCTGAAGTCGGGATTCACCGTCAGGTCAAGCGTGAGCGCGTCGCGCAAAACGATCTTGGCGTCGAGTCCGGCGCGCTCTTCTCCCGTTGTCCGAAGTTCGGGCGCGCCTCCCGGCGGCCTATCGAGAAAGCGTCCGCGCGACAAAACGCCGTAGGGAATGAACTGCATGTTGCGTCCCGGCGAGATTTGCTCGATCCCTTCGAGCGCCGCCATCTGCGGCACGAAGCCCTCGAGGCGCTTGGTGATGTGAGGCGAGTATGACTCCTCGTTGTTGCGCGGGATCAGGCGACCCAGAGCGATGCCCCACGTCTGCTGTGTGGCGTCCGAGAAACGAAGGCTCTTAAAAGGAATAGACATCCAGACGACGAAGCCGCTTGCGGTGATTCGCCCCTCGGAGTGCCACAACGTGTCGAAACTGAGGTCATCGTCCTGGCCTTCGGTGACGATGCCGTCGAGCTGGATGCCGACGGGGTTGGCCGAGAAGACGTAGGCACGTTGCTGATCGTGGAAAGTGTCGAGGAAGACTTTAACCAGATCATCACTAGCAATGTCTTCGCGCTTGGTTAGGCGGGCGCGGGTTTTCCCGAGCTCGTCTTTGCAGACGAAAATAACGTAAAGGTTCTTGTCATCGTAGGAGAGATAAGCCGATGTCTCCTGGCTCACGGGGACGCCGTCGCCGGGTTCGCGCTGGCGAAAACCAGTGACCATCAACTCGGACTGGCGCGAACCACCATTGAGATAATCTTCCAGCTTTGGAGGCTCAGACGCACGAGGGATGCGCAGCGCGGGCGTATCCGCCTGCGCGGCTCCCACTGATAAGCACAGCGCAGCGGCAACCAGCATGATGATATGAATTCTGTATAACTGAACCATGAGCTGCGCCTTTATGGGTGCGATTTTGTAAATACTTGTAAGCCTTCAAGACTCCCGAGGCACCAAACGAAAGGCTAAGAAGTTCATGTCCTTAAAATCATTCGCGCAACGGCAACCAGATCTGGACGTGTGTGCCCTGGCCGGTCCCGGCGGTGATCTCTAAGAGCCCGCCATGCTGCTCTATGATCCCTCTGGTCAGCGGCAACCCGACGCCGAACTGACCGTTTTCCCCGTCGTCCCTCGGTGAAAAAGCTTGATCGATCAGAGACTGCTCGACGCCCCCGCCGTTGTCGGCTACTTCGATCAGCAGCTCCGTGCCTTCAGTCACGATCATTGACCTGATCCCAATTCGACCGCCGCGCTCCGGTAACGCGGCCAGGGCGTTGCGCACCAACTCGCCCAGCGCCACGCGCAGCTTGAGCCTATCAACGACGGCATGGCTGACCTCCGGCGCAATCTCCAGTTCCAAGCTGATTGCGTGCCTGACGAACTCTTCGTGGAAGCGGATCAGAACCTCGTAGAGCAACGCGCGCACGTCGGTAGAAGCCAGGTTGAGGTCCAGCGGAAAACCTAATTCGGTGATGCGCGCGACCGCCCGCAAGAGCTGGTCGAGTTGTTTGACCAGCGCCTTCTTCTCTTCAGCGGTTTCAGGATCGCCTCCACCGGCCGCATCGCCGTTACGGAGATGGGCGACTTTTGAACGCAGCTGCGACACGAGCGTATGCAGCGTCAAACGTGACGGCGTGTTCTGCCAAGATGGGCCATTCACCGTCACCGCCGCCTCGGCCGCGTCCGCCGGCAGCGGCGCCAGCGCCGTCAACCGCTCGCGCTGCGCGAGGGCCACGACCATCCAGTTAAACGCCTGGTTGACCGCGCCGATTTCGTCCGCGCGCTCCTCGCTCAGGCGCTGCTGAAGGTCGCCCCGCGCCACGGCCTCCAGCCCCTGCTCGATCTCGCGTAGCGGCGCAAACAGGTCCGAGGCGAGGTAAGCCGCCAGCAGCAACACCAGCGAGAGCGTGCCGAAGGCCGCAGTCGCCAACACGACCTGAGCCGTCCGCCTTGTGCGCTTGGCCTGCCCCCTGACAACTTCGCGATGTTTGCGGTCGGAAGCCACCGCCTGCTCGGTCAGTTCGTCGAACTCCACGAAATCGCTGTCCTCCAACCGCCCTTCCGCTAATTCGCCGGCTTCGGCGTGGCGTCCGGCGTCAACCAGTTCGAACACGATGCGCGCGTCCCGCACGAGGTTTTCGTGAGCGCCGCGAACTTGCCGCACCTGTTGTCGTTCTTCGTCATCGTGAGCCAGCTCGGCCCAATTCTGAAAATCCTGCTCGACTGGCGCGAGCAACTCTTCGAACTCCTGGCGGGCCTTCGCGTCGTCGCCGCTGAGGGCATCAGGCACCTCTTTGAAAGCGCGAAAGGTCGTCGCCCGTACGCGTTGCAGCAACAGGCTGCGCTGGTAGTGGCTCTGAATCTGTTCGTTGGTCGCGCCCCACTGCCAAGTCGCCCACAGCGTGATGCCGGTGGTTGCCAGCGCCATCAGCGCCAGTCCCCCGAATGTACTTAGCAGCTTTTGTCGCAGCTTCATGTCGCCCCTTTGAAAGGATGAAGACGTAAGGCGGAAGGATAAAAGAGAGTTGATGCCAGTTGAGTAGTCATTTTTTCATCCTTCATCTTTCTGCTTCATCCTTGCTTTCATAGCGCCAGCCCGATCCAGCGCCAGTAGCAGTAGTAGAAGATCACGATCAGGCCCAGGTGGACGAGCAGCAGCACCGAGCTGAGACGCAAGAGGTCCGCCGGTTGGTAAGTCTCGACTTCCAACTCCTGAAACATCAACAACGCTTTAGAACTCACCGGAAAGGTCAGGCAGTAATCCATGCCGACGGTGCTGATGAACAACACGGCTATGGGATTCAAGTCCAGACTGTTGGCCAGGTACAGAATCGGCGGAACCAACGCCGCGGCGCGCGCGGTGTGCGAGGTCATGTAAATGTGTGAGGTGAGCGAGATGAACGCCAGCAGAAGCAGAGACAGCAGCCCGGACCCGGCCCCTGCAATGCCGCTCACCGCGAAGGCCTGATCGATAATCCACTGGGCTGCGCCCGTCTTAATTAAGGTCTGCCCCAGCACCAGGGCCGCACCCACGAAGATGATCAGATTCCACGAAACCGCCCGCAGTCCGTCTTTCCAACTCAGCACGCCTGCGCCGGGCAGAGTCAGCAGCATCGCTCCGACCGTAGCAACGGTGGCAACCCCGAACCCGTGCCAGTTCTCCGTAGTCCACAGCAGCACCATCGCCGCCGCTACAAGTAACGTGCTTCGTTCCGCCCGCGACAAAGGTCTGTTTATCCGTTGCGGAACTTCGAGCTCACGACCGAGCCGCTCCCGATCCAGAAACAGTCGCATGATCACCCAGCACGAAGCGTAACTGGCGGCGACGCCGAACGGCACGCCGTAGAGCGCCCAGCGGGCGAACGAGATGCGCTGCCCGGCGATCTGGCTCAGCAGGTTGTTGGCTATCAGGTGCGATCCTGCGCCAATCAGAGTGGTAATGGTCGCCACCAGAATCACCGTCGGCATCAGCAGGGCGAGGGCGCGCGTGATGCGCCGGTCTCCCGCGGCGTCGGCGATACTCCGAAAGACGGGAATCGCCACCGCCGCCCGCCCGGAGGTCGAAGGAATAAAGAAAGAGAGCGGGATCAGTACCGTCGTCAACAGCCAGAACATTTGGCGGACGGTGCGCGCCCGTGCCACGACGAGCTGAGTAATCCGCGCCGCCAAGCCGGTTTTCTGCACCGCCCCGCCCAGCACGAACGCGCCGATCATCAGCCAGATGACATCCGAAGCCAGCGCGTCATAAAGTTGTTCCTGCGGGCTGCCGCCGGCCAGAATCAACAGCAGCAGCGCCGCCAGCGCGACATAAGCCGCGTTGATCGAAGTGGTAGACCATAAGATCACGGCCAGCGCGAAGGCGAACAGTGCGATGCGTGCCGCCGTCGGCAACGATGTCGGCAGCAGGACGCCGATGGCCGCCGTGATGGTCATCGCCAGCGGTAGCATGGCGTCTACGACCCAGCGGAACCGCCGCCCGTGAGCGCGAGCGGCAGACGGCTCCGGCACGCCGGGGCGCGGCCAGAAATTCACCCGGATCACACTAGCCATGAGCCACCTCCTTTCGCGTGGTATCTCGGTCGACGACTATCGCCTTCGGAAGCCGGTTGCTGCGCCAGTCTGTATCCGACCATCACCATGCGCATTACGTTTTCGGCGCAGTCCGTGAGCATTTCCGAGGCGCGCGCGATCGCTTCATCCAGCGTACAGGGAACGTGCAATATGCTGGTGAAAGCATCTATTCCACTGGCGTAGTTAATGTGAGCGTCTTTGCCGATGGTGCCCGCCAGCACAATCACCGGCAGGCCGAAGCGCTTGGCGCGCCGCGCGACTTCTGCAGGGATTTTGCCGCGCGGTGTTTGGAAATCAATGCCGCCTTCAGCCGTGAAGACGAGGTCGGCTTCGCGCAGCAACTCGTCTATGTCCAGATACCGCATCACGATGTCGTAACGCGGGTGCAGCCTCGCGCCCAGCAGCGCGTGCAACCCCGCGCCGAGGCCGCCGGACGCGCCGCCGCCCGGCATCTCCCGAACGTCCGCGCCCGGCTCGCGGGCGATCACGTCCGCGTAGTGTTCGAGCGCCGCGGCCAGCCGCTCGACCGTCTCGGGCGACGCACCCTTCTGCGGGCCGAAGACCGGCGCCACACCGCCGGGGCCGCACAGCACGTTGTGCCAGTTGCACGCGACATCAATCCGCACCCGCTCAAGCCGCCTGTCGCGCCCGCCCAGGTCAATGTGTTCAAGCCTGGCAAGCTCGCCCCCGCCGCGCCCCAAATCTCTTCCTTCGCCGTCAAGCAGGCGCACGCCAAGCGCCTGGGCCGCGCCCGCGCCGCCGTCGCTCGTGCCGGAGTCGCCGCAGCCGACGAGGACGCGCTCGGCGCCCGCGTCGAGCGCCGCTTTGAGCAGCTCGCCGACGCCGTAAGTGGTCGTGACCAGCGGGTCGCGCGCGTCGCGCGGGACGAGACGGAGGCCAGCCGCAGACGCCATCTCCAGCACGGCCGTTTTAGAATCGGCCCCGCCGAGAAAACCGTAATAAGCCTGAATACGTTGCCCGACCGGTCCTGTCACGGTCAGGTCGTGCAGCGTACCGCCAGTCGCCGCAACCAGCCCTTTGGTGAAACCCTCACCCCCATACGCGAGCGGCGCTTTCTGGATTCTGGCGTCGGGCAGCGCTCTTGAAATCCCTCTTGCGATACAGTCGGCCACTTCTTCCGCTCCCAAACTCTCTTTGAAGCCAGACGGGGCTATTAAAACGCGCGGCGTCATGACAGCTTGCCTCCCTGGTCAGACAGTCTCGCTTTCATTGAAACGCGAGCGTGCCTACGGTCGAGTGCTCCAAGCGCAGCGCTTTCTGGACGAGCCGTAACCTTCTATCCTTTTCAGCGAACTTCTCTGCACCAAAGCGTAAATCTCTCTGGCGATGGTCAGCAGGACGCTCATTGGACGAGGAAGACACGCCGAGTGCTCTACAGAAAGCTGGGCAGGCAAGACTCCGTCCTCGGAGGACGGCTCTGCCGGGCACTTGTCCCCAGTTCATTAATAATTAAGCCGGCTGTAACTTTCTCTTAATAACAGATGGTCGAGCAGCTCCAAAAATACTGAATTTTTTCGAGTTGAGAGGCAAGCAAGGAAACCGAATGATATTTTCGGTAGCACTCCGGCCTCGTCACGAGAACTCGCTGAGATAGCAGGTTGTGGTCAACTCACAGCCTCAACAGCTAGCCGCAGACTGCGTGAAGCAGGACACATCGAGTTAGTTACACCAGCTTCATTTCCTTACGCTAATCGTTACCGACTACCAGAAAAGACGAAGTTCGATCCACTCCCTCACATGGTTTTATATGGAATGGATCGATCTTCGTCTTTTTTCCTTCCTGATGCATTCCGTCAAGGCGGGTTGGGGCGTTCAGCCTTCGAGGTTTTGAGCGCTTTGCAGGTTGAGGCGCTACGGGCTAAAGAGCTTGCTCAAAAGACAGGGCGACACGTTCAAACGATACGCAAATCACTGAAGAGGCTTCATGAGTTTGGATATACAAAGAATTTGCATGGCAAGTGGTATGGGATACCAGTTAATAGAATTGACCTTTCTGAGCTAGCAGGAAAAGTTGGGATGAGCGGGGCACGAAGAAACCAGCGCGAACAACACAAGGCAGAAAGGCTGCGCCGAACGATAGCTATGAAGATGCTGCGATTGGGCGTTCAGTAATTCTCCTTTTTTGGGAAGCAAGCGGGGCAGAAAGCGAGCGTGTAGCACAATGGGTTGGGAGCAGAGAGGCAATAATCAGTATTACTATCGGAAAGAGCGGGAAGGCTCAAGGGTTAAGTCTGTCTACGTGGGGCGTGGCAGATTGCACACATGATTTCAGAGATTCAGTCGAGTTCTCCTGTGCTCGAAAGGCTGGCTCGTGCCACTCGGTCACCGGATGCAATCAAGTCCGAGAAGGCTGAAGCCGTTTTGGCCCAATCG
>Ga0136623_10000677_pt1 | contig 10637 bp, 9 predicted proteins | sample AntDrymUQ4492106_2_FD_104656 | JGI IMG/M metagenome (GOLD analysis project Ga0136623, IMG submission 104656) | Polar desert sand microbial communities from Dry Valleys, Antarctica - metaG UQ449 (21.06) | ecosystem: Environmental > Terrestrial > Soil > Desert | place: Antarctica: Dry Valley...
ACGTCCACGCGGTCGAGAAACACTGGCCCCGCATCCTCGTCGTGAACCGCAAGGGAACCGACAAGCGCCGCGACAAGCTGCTCGACCCTATCCCGACCAAGGCTGGCTTTGACCGCGATGAATACCCGCCCGCCGTTGGGCGTGGGCGTGGCAGCAACGCCCTCAAACGTGGAATCAACCCAATCGGGTGGAAGGCCGATGTCGAGTACGTCCCGTCGAGCGAGAATCGGTCACACGGCTCGAAGTTGGGCACCAAGCTCAAGCCCTTCTGCAACGGCACACGCTTCCGCTACATCTTCAAGTAGCGGCCAGCCGCTACGAGCTTCTGAGCCCGAACTCGCCGACGAGTCCGGGTCGCGGTGCCAGCAGTGATTCGAGGTGGCTGTCGGGCCAAGGATCCACGTGCGGGCGCTTGCGATTCTCGTTGTGCGCGTCGATCCATCGCACGGCGTCCGAGGTGAACCTGCCGGAAGTCGCAATGATGAGCTCATCGACCGCTGGCGGCTCCCACAGCGACATCTGGGCGACCGTGGCCGCGCAATCCTGGGCGGTGACGGAGCGAGACTGCCAGTGCTTGCACTGCACGATGACGCGCTCACGTCGCGTCCCGCTGAGGGAATCGGCCACCACGCGATCGACCGAAAGATCGCGTCCTCGGTCGGGGGCTCGCGTCTTCATGAGCCACCTCGGATTCTCGTAGCCCGCCGCGTCCTGCAGGATGTTGAACACCAGGCGCTCGAACGAGTCGTCATCGAGGGCTGACCACATCAGGGCCGTGCTCACCGGCCCCGCCGGGCGCGTGGCTACAAGTTCCGCGAGGTCCTCCGCGTCCACCGGCAGCGGTTCGAGCTGCCCGTACAGCGCATTCTCGATGTCGGGACGTACGGACGGCCAGTCGCTGTCGGCGATGTCGTGCAGATCCACACCCAGCGCAAAATGGAAATGTCGTGCGAGGTCGCCCCAGCCTCCGCGCTTGACGAGGTCCGGCCCAACCAACCGCTCGACCTCGGCAATCGTCCCGACGAGCTGCTGCCACTCATCGTCAGCCGCGAGCGGCGTCTGGTCACGTTCGTACCGTGAGGTGAGCTGCGTGAGCGCGGCGTCGATGCTGACCATGAGTTCTTCGGCGCGAGCCCGAACGAGGCTCCTACGCTCCCTCATCAGGCTGTGCCGGTACGCGGCGACTTCTTGCGCCGGTGCCGCGATCTGCTGGTCCAGGCCGATCAAGATGTCTGGCTCGCTGATCATCGCGCTGTCGTAGCGGTTCTGCGCGATGTCGTCCAGCGCCAGGGGCCGACTCTGGATCTTGTATCCGGCGATCGCAGGCAGACCCGCGAGCAGGTCGTCGTATGCCCTCGCGAGGTTCTCGTACTGGCGTCCCTCGGGAGTGCTCCCCGAGAATCTGATGTCGTCTGGTATGAGCTCCTCGATCTGCTCCAAGACCCGCTCAAGACGCTCAAGATTCGTCTCTACCCGCTCGAACTGTCCCAGGGCGCGCTCAAGGTCCACGGGCGAAAGTATGGTGCTTGGCCGAGCTGAGCCGGGTGCGGCTACTGGCCCCCGCCACCTGATCGTCACGCGCTCCGCGATGGGGGCCTCCAAGTCGAACGAATGGCTAGGTGCCGGGGCGCCGTCGTTCACGCCGGTTCCTGAAGAAGCCGCCCCCGCCTGTCAAAATCGCTGCAAGGAGGCAGCACATGAGCACGAAACCAGCGGCCATCTTGTACGCCGCCAAGAGCACGGAAGACACGCGTGGCTCCATCCCCACGCAGCTCCAGGACGGCCGCGAGCTGGCCGAGCGAGAGGGCTTCGAGGTCGTCGCCACGTACCAGGACGAGAACGCGTCCGCGTACTCGGGTAGCCGCGGGCCGGGGCTTGAGCAGGCGCGGGCGCACGCGGAACGACTCGTGGCTGAGCGTAAGGGATGCGCGCTTGTCGTCCAGCACTCGGACCGGCTGGCGCGTGGCGACGCGCGGAAGGCCGCGCACCTTGTCGAGTACGTGCTGTGGGCGATCAAGACGGGCGTGACGCTGCGCAGCGTCCAGGACGACGACTCGGTCAAGGATCTGCTGTACGCCGCCATCGGCGGCCAGCGCAACTTCGAGGACTCCAAGCGCAAGTCGGCATCGGTCACGGCGGGCAAGCAGCGCCAGTTCGAGCGCGGCGAGCGGCTCGGCGGCCCGGTTCCGGACGGGCTACGCCGGGTGATCGAGGTGGACGGACGCGGGCAGCCTCGGGCCCGCTACGAGCCGGACCCAGCGCGGGCGGCGATCATCGAGCGGATCTTCGCGCTGTCCGAAAGCGGGCTTGGCGACCCAACCGTGGCACGCCGCATGAACGAGGAGGGCTACCGCACGAAGGCGGGCGGATCGTGGACCCGGACTCGGGTGCAGGACATCCTGTCGAACCCCACGTACGCGGGCCGGATCGCGCTGCGCCGCCACACGACCGGGGCGCGCGTGATCCCGGCTACGAACGTTACGCCGCTCATCGAGCCCGACCGCTTCGATCGCATCCGGGCGCTTCGGCCAGGACGTGACAAGACCCGAGCCATGCGCGGCCCGTCACGGCCCGGCCTCACGTCGGACGCCGCGCGGCGGTCGCTGGCACGCGACGACGGTGCAGCGCCTGGTCGTCAGCGGCTCAACGTGGCGGCTTCCGTTCAACCTCGATGTTCGAGCCGGACCCCGGCTGTCCTCCGTTAGCTGAGATCCAGGAGTGGCGCCTACGTCTGTCCGCGCCACCTGATCATGACGCGCTCCTCGATTGGCTGATGTCGCCGTCTCTTTGGGTCGGCCTTGGCCAGCGTAACGGACGCGATGTGACGTCGGAGAAGGCGTCGGTCGCGGTCGAGGTTGTCGCCCCACAGCTCGTAGATCATCGGCTGGCCGTTGAGCCACACCACCAGCTGATCGTCCGAGATGCCGGGATCGTCGAGGTCCCACATGCGGCGCTTCGCCTCGTCCAGCGCCCGCTGTCGCGCGATCGCTCCCGCCTGGTGCGCCTCGATGCCAAGCGATGTCTCCAGATCGAGGTTCGTCACCCACGCGTTCAGTGACTCCTCGGCCTTCCGCACGCCCTCCTTGGCTTCGAGGTAGAGCCGCTCCGCGCTGGCCGTGCCCTCCTCGGCTTCCTCGGCGCTTTGTACAAGAGCCTGGGTGACGAACGCATCGACCAGCCGAACCCGCGCCGCGGCCGGCGCGGCACAGTCACCCGCTGTGTAGCGAGTTGCGCACACGTAGGAGGTCTCCCGTTTGTCGGCTGTGCCGGAACGCATGACGCGCAGCACGTTGCCGCAGGAGTCGCAGCGGATGAAGCCACCGAGTAGCGCGTGCCGCGCCAGCGAGCCGACCTGCGGCGGTAGGGCTTCCCGCTTACGAGGCTGGACCCGTTCCCATAGATCCCGATCCACGAGCGCCTCATGTGCGGTGGGGTTCGACTTGCCGCGCGGCCCGCGCGCCTCGCCCAGGTATGCGCGGTTGCGCATGATGGTCGTCACCGTGGACTTGACGATTCCTCTCCCGGTTGCCGCGCGGAGGTGGTCCGCGATGCGCTGGTACGACTCGCCGTCTGCGCGCATCTGAAACGCCTGCCGGACGGCATCGGCCGTAGCCGGATCCACCACGAGCCGACCGTTACGGATCGTGTTTCCCTTGGCGTCCTCCCGTGGGTCTGCCTGGTCTCGGCGGAGGTAGCCGAGCGGTGCGCGCGCAGCGATGTGGATGCCCGCGTCCACAGCTGCCCCGGTCGCGCGGTCCCAGCCCTCCTTGACGCGGTCGAGGTAATCCTCCGCCTGCATGCTGAGCACGTTGAGCAGGACCTTGCCGCCCTGCTGGTTCGTGTCGACGCCGTCGACCACGCCGACGAGCCGGCCGCCTGCGTCCTTGAGCCGCTTGGCACCGACGATGTTTTCGATGTGGTCGCGGCCGAAGCGGTCGACCTGGTAGCAGACAACACCCACGCTGGCCCCAGCCTCACAGCGCTGAATCAGACGGTCGAGTCCGCGCTCCCTGACGGTTGTGCCGCCGGAGACGTCCTCCTCCACCACGACCTTGCCCAGCTCGACCCCCTCGCGCTTGCACCACGCCTCGATGGCCTTGCGCTGGATGTCCGGTGATCGGTACGCCTCGCCTCGCCTGTCTCCGACTCGGGAGACCCTGATGTACGCATCCATAAGCTCCATGAACACTGGATTATTCCAGGTTCAGGTTCCAATCGTTCGATACCTAGACGGCTATCGGATCGAGCTGATCGAGAAGTAGAGGAGCGGACACTCGGGCCGGCAGAGGCGCGGCGAGGAGCGCGAGACACGGCACCTCCAATCGCCGCGAGGGGCCCAGCCGTCGCTGGGCCCTCCGCGATCTGTGACTACGGCTGCGCGGTCGCGATGGCGACCTGCAGTGCGTCCAGCTTGCGCCTAGGTCCGCCCATCTATCCTCGACCGCCGTGACCGAGCATCGCACCGCCGTGATCGACCTCGGCTCGAACTCGTTTCGGCTCGTTGTCTTCACCGCCACCGACGGCTGGTGGAAACGTACGGATGAGATCTACGAAGCGGTGCGGATCGGGGAGGGCCTCGACGCGTCGGGTGAGTTGGGCGCCGAGCCGACGGCGCGCGCGCTGAACGCGATCGAGGTGTTCGCGCACTTCTGCCGCGCGCAGGGCATCGACGCGTTCAGCACCGAGGCGGTCGCGACGAGCGCGATTCGCGACGCGGCGAACGGCAACGAGTTCGTTGAGCGGGTGTGCAGCGAGGTCGGCCTCGACGTGCACGTGCTGTCCAAGGAGGAGGAGGCGTACTTCGGCTTTCTCGCAGCGGTGAACTCGACGACGGTCGCCGACGGTGCCGTACTCGACCTCGGTGGCGGCTCGCTGCAGCTCATGGAGGTCAAAGGCCGTCATGACGGGAGGCTCGGCTCATGGCCGTTGGGCGCCGTGCGGATGACCGAGCACTTCCTCCCCGATCCCGACGAGGCTCCGAAGAAGGCGCGCAAGGCGCTGCGTGACCACGTGATGACCCTCCTCGAGGAAGACGCTGAGTGGCTGCAGCGCACCGGCCGGCGGCTCGTCGGCATCGGCGGCACAATGCGCAACCTCGCCGCCGCAGCGCAGTCCGAGGCCGGCAAGCCGTCGATAGGCGTGCAGGGCTTCCGCATCAAGCAGGGCCGCCTGGACGGGCTGATCGACAAGCTCGCCTCGATGCCCGCGTCCGAGCGCAGCTCGATCAAGGGAATCAAGTACGCGCGAGCAGACCTGATCCTCGCGGGCGCGATCGTCGTGCAGTCGGTGATGGAGTTCGGCGGCTTCGACGCGATCGAGGTGACCGAGGCCGGCCTGCGCGAAGGGATCTTCTTCAGCGCCTACCTCGACGGCGACCCGCCGCTGTTCGACGACGTCAGGCGCTCGAGCGTGCTGAACCTCGCCGCGCGCTACCACGTCGATCCCGCCCACACCCAGCACGTGGCCAAACTCGCCACCGGGCTCTTCGACCAGCTCGCAGAGGCCGGGCTGCACCCCGGCGATCAGCGTGAGCGCGAGCTGCTGGTCGCCGCATGCGTGCTGCACGACATTGGCATGTCGGTCGACTACGACGACCACCACAAGCACTCGCGCTACCTGATCCTCAACGCCGGGCTGGCCGGCTTCGAGCCGCGCGAGGTCGCGCTGATCGCCCAGGCCGCGCGCTATCACCGCAAGGGCGTGCCGGACTTCGGCGAGCTCGCGCCGCTGGCCAAGGACGGCGATCAGGAGCGCCTCGACCGGCTCGCGACGCTGCTGCGGCTCGCCGAGGACCTCGAGCGCAGCCGCGACCAGAGCGTCCGCGCGGCCAACGTCGCCGCCGACAACGGCACCGTCAGCCTGCTGCTCGAGTCCGACGGCGCGGCAAGCGTCGAGCGCTGGGCCGTCGAGCGCGAGGTCGACCTGTTCGACCGCGCATTTCATCGCAAGCTGAAAGTGGAGGCACCGACCCCATGAGCCTGACGAAGGGCAGCGGCCCGCTCAGCGCCCGTCCCGCCGAGTCCAACTACACCATCGACGCGCCTGGGCATCGGATCCTTTTCGAGCCCGACGAGCGCCGTCTGCGGGCGTACGTCGGCGACCACCTCGTGCTCGACACGACCAGCGCACGCCTGCTGCACGAAACCGGCCGTCGCCCCGTCGCCTACGCGCCGCTGGAGGACTTCGACGCCTCGCTCCTGCAGCGATCGCAGACGACGACGCACTGTCCGTTGAAGGGATACGCGACGTACTGGTCGCTGTCCGTCGGCGTCGACGTGCGCGAGGATGCCCTCTGGGCGTACGAGGACCCGATCGACAGCGCGCCGTGGCTGAAGGGCTTCGCCGCCATGTCCTTCGAGAAGCCCGACCGCTGGATGGTCGAGGACGAGGAGGCCGTCGGGCACCTGCGCGACCCCTATCACCGCATCGACGTGCATCCCAGCTCGCGCTCGGTTCGCGTCAGCGCCGGCGACGACGTCATCGCCACCAGCGAGCGCTGCAAGCTGCTGTTCGAGACCGGCGAGCCGGCGCGCGCCTACATCGCCCCCGGCGTCGTGCAAGGGGGCAGGCTCGTGCCCAGCAAGACGCAGACGGTCTGCCCGTACAAGGGCGAGGCGACGTACTGGCACGTCCACGCCGGCGGTGAGGTCTTCAGCGACGGCGCCATCAGCTACGAGCTGCCGCGCGCCGAGGCGATGAAGATCGCCGGCTTCGTCTGCTTCACCGCGGACGGACTCAGCGTCGAGCTGGACTGACCAGCGGGGCGCGTGAGGCCTCCTCCCAGGCCTCACGCGCCCACGCTCACCCCCAAACCTAGGTTTCGCCGTCCGGTCGCTGGAGCCGGCGACCTCCCGGCGACGTTACGTCAGGAGGGGAGCCGACGGGAACCAGCGTCTCCTGCGACGAAACCGCCTCGACGACCTCAGCCTCCTCGGCCTCGCGCTCCTCGAGATGCTCGCCGTCGCACAGCACGCGGAAGTTCCCGGTCACCCCGTTGTCCGAATGGATCGTGATCCCGGGCAGGACCTCCTCGCCCTCGTCGAAGCCGAGACGCTCGAGGTCAAACGGCGCGAGGCCGATGCCGAAGGCGGTGTGCGTCGGGTTCTCGCGATCGTGCGAGTTGACTCCGATGCGAAAGGCGCGCAGGTTGTTGGCGATCTTCGAGGTGTCGGCTCCCATGCGAGGTCGTGAACGGTATCGCGCCGGTCAGGGATCGATCAAGACCCCCGGGTTGAGCAGCCCCGCCGGATCGACGGCGGCCTTGGCCGCGCGCAGCGCCGCGGCGAACGGCTCGGGGCGCTGCTGGTCATACCAGTGACGGTGATCGCGCCCGACGGCGTGATGATGGGTGACCGTCCCGCCGGCCGCCATCAGCGCGTCTGTCGCGGCGCGCTTGATCTGCACCCACTGCTGCACCTCCTCGCCGCGGCGTGCCGGGGCGAGGACGGTGAAGTAGGGAGCCGGGCCGTCGGGGTAGACGTGCGAGATGCGACACGTAACGCGCCCGCCCGGTCCGATCGCGTCGCTGCAGGCAGCCACGACCGCCGCGTGCAGCGCCCCGAAGCGCTCCCACGTGATGGCGGTCTCGAAGGTCTCCGTGAGGATCCCCATCGCGACGAACGCGTCGCGCAGGTAGGGCGCGCGGAAGAATGCGGCGCGCCAGGCGCCGACCGCGTCGCCGCCGGCGGAGGAGCCCTGCTCGCCGTCTGGCCGCGGGCGGCGGACGGCGGCGTCGTCCCACTCCCCGCCATGCGCCAAGCACAGCACGAGCGCCCGGTCGAGCAGCTCGCCGACCGGTGCCAGCGCGTCGTCGGCCGCCTCGAAGCCCAGCACGAGCAGCGCCGCCGTGCCGTCAGAGGCGCCGGTCATGCGCGCCTCCTCGGCGTCGATCAGGCGGCAGTTGGAGGGGCTCAGGCCCGACTGCGAGATCGCCCGCAATGCATCGATTCCATCTGAGAACTCGTCGAAGCGCACCGCGGCCAGCGAATGCGACTGCGGGCGCGGGCGCACGCGCACCCAGGCTTCCGTGATGACGCCAAGGATGCCTTCCGAGCCGAGCAGCATCCGGTCGGGCGAGACGCCCGCGCCCGATCCCGGTACGCGGCGCGACTGCCAGGACCCCGTCGGCGTGACCGCGCGGACGGACTCGACGAGGTCATCGATGTGCGTCTCGCCGGTGGCGAAGTGCCCGCCGGCGCGGGTCGCGATCCAGCCGCCGAGCGTCGACAGCTCGTAGGACTGCGGGTAGAAGCGCAGCGTCAGGTCCAGCGCGCGAAGCTGGTTCTCGAGCACCGGACCGAGCGCGCCGGCCTGGATGCAGGCCGCCCGCGAGACGTCATCGATCTGCAGCACGCGGTCCATCGCGCCGAGATCGAGCGACACCGCGCCGTCAAAGCGCGACGGGATCTCGCACTGCACGCCGCCGCTGACGCTCGTGCCGCCGCCGTAGGGGATGACCGCGACGTTCGCGCTCCCCGCCCATTCGAGCACCGCCTCGACATCGCGCTCACCGCGCGGCCGCGCGACGACGTCCGGCGCGAAGTGAAACTGCCCGCGAAAGCCGCGCACGACGTCGACGTAGGACTTGCCCAGGGCGTGCGCGGCGCGGGTATGCGGATCGCTGGCGCAGATCGCCTCGAGTGGCGGCGGTGCCACGACGCGCGGCTCAGGCAGCTTGACATCCTCGAGCGCCACCGGCGTCTGCACCTCGGCCGAGCCGCGGATGCGCAGGTGCTCCTCGAGGCCCGGAGCCGCGGCGCGCAGCTGCTGCGCCGACCAAGCGTCGTCCTCATAGCCCCAGCCCCAGTGCTTGCGCCGCCGCATGACGACCCGAGGCTATGGCATTGCGGTGAGACGGTCAGCCCGTCACGGGCCCGTGTGCAGCGTCGACCTGGACGGCCCGCCATAGTCGGTCGGGTGCAGCAGAAACAGCTCGCTGGCCGTGCGCTGCGCCTTTTCGAACGGCTAGCATCACGCCCGGATCACTGATGGCCTATTCGACCGCCGAAGCGCGCCAGGACCTGCTTGACGCTGTCGCGGATGCGATCGACGACCTCGCGCACGCACTCGCAGCGCTCGGCGCCGCATACGAGCTGCTCGACGAGCACAAGGCCGACGAGCTCGAGCAGGCGCTGTTCGGCCCGGTGCAGCGCGCCTACGGCCGCGCGCGGCGCACGCATGCCGACTTCGCTGCGCGCTCCGGGCTGCCGGGCCGGACATTCACGATGCCGGAGCCGGGCGCGCCGTCGACGGGCCTGAAGGGCTTCGTCGACGCCTCCGTCTCGGCCGTCACCAACGCCGACGCCACGCTCGCAACGCTGCAGGACTCGATGATGCCGATCGAGGTCGGCGACGCCGAGCTGCGCGCCGGCCTTGCCAACGTCCGCGAGCTCGTCGCCGACGTCCCGCAACGCGCACGGGCGCTGACGCGGACGATCGGGCGCTGACAGGTCACCACGGCAAGCGCATGGCCAGCAGCGTGCTCATCTTCACGGCCTCGATCGGCGCCGGGCATGACAAGCCGGCCGCCGTCCTCGCGGGCGAGCTGCGTGCCCGCGGTACAACAGCGCACGTCGTTGACAGCCTCGAGGTGATGGGGCCGGTGCTGCGGAAGATCGTCGCAGGCGCGTCTTCGCTGGACACTCGAGCCGGCTCTGTGATCTTCGAGATCGGCTACGTGATCGGGGTCAAGTTCGAGCCGATGAGGCGCAGGCTCTCCGCGCTGGTGGAACTGCTCGCGCGTCGGCGCATGCGCGCGTTTCTCGCCCAGCATCCGGCCAGCGCGATCGTCTCGACGTATCCGATCACGACCGAGCTGCTGGGGCGCATGCGTCTGCGCGGCTGGCTGCATACGCCGACGGCCGCTGCGATCACCGACCTGGCGGCGCTGAAGGGCTGGGCGCATCGTGGTATCGACCTGCACCTCGCGATCCATCCCGAGTCCGAGCCCGAGATCCGCGGGATCAGCGGCCCGGCGGCCCGCATCGAGGCCGTGCACGGCTTCAGTGACCTCGGCTTCACCCACCCGCCCGAGCGCGCGGATGCCCGTCGCGAGCTCGGCCTGCACGCCGACGGCAAGATCGTCGTCGTCTCCGGCGGCGGCTGGGGCGTCGGCGACCTGCACGGCGCAACCGACGCTGCGTTGAAGGCGGGAGCCGACACGGTCGTCGCGCTCATCGGCCACAACGAGGCCGCCCGCACACGCATGGACCTCGCCTACGCCGACGACGCGCGCGTCCAGGTGTGGGGCTTCACCGACCGCATGGTCGCGCTGCTGTCCGCCGCCGACGTGCTCGTCCACGCAACCGCCGGGCTGACCGTGCTCGAGGCGATGATGTGCGGCTGTCGCGTCATCTCCTACGGCTGGGCCTACGGCCACATCAAGACCAACAACCGCGCCTATGAACGCCTCGGCATGGTGACGGTGGCGCGCAACCGATCGGCGCTCGAGCGCGCGCTGAGCAGCGCCGTCGCGGCGCCACCGCTTCCCCATCAGGTCCCGCAGCTACCGCAGGCCGCCGACCTCGTCCTGGCCCTCGCCGTCGCCAACCACGAAACGGCTGACGCCCGGTGACGCCGCCAGCATCGCGCTCGCGGCAACGACCGTGAACAGCCCGCCGAGCAGCAGCGCGAGACCC
>Ga0136623_10000682_pt1 | contig 10621 bp, 7 predicted proteins | sample AntDrymUQ4492106_2_FD_104656 | JGI IMG/M metagenome (GOLD analysis project Ga0136623, IMG submission 104656) | Polar desert sand microbial communities from Dry Valleys, Antarctica - metaG UQ449 (21.06) | ecosystem: Environmental > Terrestrial > Soil > Desert | place: Antarctica: Dry Valley...
ACGGCCCCATTGATTGCCGGCACAAGTCAAAGAGCAAAAGCACGAATCGCAAAGCGTCCGTTTGGAAAACTGCCGGACGGCACGGCGGTTGATATCTACACGTTAAAAAACAGCAACGGGCTGGAGGTGGAGATCACCAATTACGGCGGAGCCGTGGTAGCGATCAGGACACCGGATCGCCGCGGGCGGAAGGTTGATATCGCCCTCGGCTACGACGATCCGAGCGGGTACGTGGCCGACACGTCCTACTTCGGCGCGCTCGTCGGTCGTTATGCGAATCGTATCGCGCAAGGAAAATTCAGACTGAACGGCGTCGAGTACCAGCTCGCGCGGAACAACGGCGTCAACCACTTGCACGGGGGAGTGCGAGGCTTCAACAAGGTTGTGTGGCAGGCACACGAGACGCCCCGCTCGGACGGCGTCGCGTTGGAACTCACCTATCTCAGCAAGGATACCGAGGAAGGCTATCCCGGCAACCTCGCTGTGACAGTGACCTACGTCCTGTCTAACGCGAACGAGTTGCGGCTTGAATACACCGCAACTACCGACAAAGAAACAGTTGTCAATCTCACACACCACTCCTACTTCAACCTCGCAGGCGCGGGAGCGGGCGACGTTCTCCGTCACGAGGTGAAGATCAACGCCGACAGATTCACCCCTGTAGACGAGACGCTGATCCCGACCGGAGAGATAAAAGCTGTCAAGGGGACACCGTTCGACTTCAGCCGGGCGACTGCTATCGGCAGCCGCATCAACCAGGCTGATGATCAGTTGGTCCTCGGTAAAGGGTATGACCACAACTTCGTTCTGAACAAGAAGGCGCAAGAGCTTTCGCTGGCGGCAAACGTTTACGAACCCGCAAGTGGACGAGTGCTGGAGATGTGGACGACCGAGCCGGGGATGCAGCTCTATACGGGGAATTTTCTCGACAAGGTTCGCGGTAAGGCGGGCAAGGTTTACGACTGGCGTGGCGGGTTTTGTCTTGAGGCGCAGCACTTTCCCGACTCGCCGAACAAGCCCGCGTTCCCCACGACGGTACTTAAACCGGGAGAGCGTTATACACAGACGACCGTCTATAAATTCACGGTCAGAGGAGCCAAGGAGAAGCCTTGAAAAAAGAACTCGGCACATTCATCCTGCTCGTAGTGTTGTGTGTGGTCGTGGCAATACTCCAACCGCAATTTCTCTCGCCGGCCAACCTGCAAAACATGGCGCGACAAATCGGCATGTATGGCATCTTCAGCCTCGGCATCGGGATCGTAATCATCACCGGCGGCATTGATCTTTCAGTCGGGTCGGTCTTCGCGCTCCTGGGTGTCCTGCTCTCGCTAATGTTGACCACGTGGGTGTGGCCGGCGGCCCTGGCGGTCGTCGTTGTTATTGGCATCGCTATGGCGATCGGCGCGCTGCACGGTCTGCTAATCACGAAGCTTCGCATCCAGCCATTTATTGTGACGCTTTGCGGGCTACTCTTTTACCGGGGGCTGGCGCGCTTCATAGCCAATGATGAGACAAAGGGGCTCGGCGGCGCGGGTAACTTCGAGTGGCTGCGCGAGCTTGCCACCGGCGTCGTATTCGGCATCCCGATGCCCTTCGTCCTGCTCATCGTCATCAGCGCCGCTATGTGGGTTCTGCTGCATCGCTCGGTCTACGGGCGCTACCTGTACGCCGTGGGCCGCAACGAAATGGCGGCGCGCTATTCCGGCATCAACTCGGCCCGCATCATCGCCAGCGCTTACATCCTCCTCGGACTGGTGACAGGCATCTCAGCTATCCTCTTCGCGTTTTACACGAACTCGATCTCGCCCTCATCACACGGCAATTCATATGAACTCTACGGCATTGCGGCTGCCGTCCTGGGGGGATGCTCTTTACGCGGCGGTGAAGGTTCGATCATCGGCATCCTGATCGGCGCGGCGCTTCTTCAGGTCTTGCAGAATCTGGTTAACCTGTTGGGCATACCCAGTTCGCTGAACTTCGCTGTGATGGGCGCGGTGATCCTGATGGGCGTCATCGCCGACCAACTTTTGCAAAGGCGCACGGCGCGTGCGGCGTAATCGATTAGATGTGCACTGGATGAGGTCAGCACCACCTCGCGGCAGAAGCTGGGAAAAAATAGAAATTACTAACCCCCTTTAGCGGTGGACGAGCGGGATTTTCCGACTTTGAGTGGGACGGGCGCTGAAGATTATGTCGGAACGGCGTGGGGTCAAGGTAAATACGCCCACCTCTATCAAGGATCGCCGGTTGCCGACGAGCAGAACATGCGCTGGTGTTTGTACCGCTATCACATACCGGACCCTGTCTACTTTCAGAAGGACGTGCGCGTGACAATCCAGCAGATCGGTTATCTCGCGCCACACAGCCGGCCACCGGTTGTGCAGAACAATCGTCGCCTCTACCGAGCGGGACCTGGTCTGGTTGAAATGGATACGTCGAAGGACGGCAAGTTTGAGAGACATGACGACTACTCCAGCTGTGCCTACCTCTACTTGGACAAACCGGAGAACAGCCTTCCGCCGCTTGATCCCGTAAGTAAGAGAATCGAAGGCTTATAGCAAATCGTTGCGCCACGGTGTGCGAAAAGGAATGGGATGAGACTGTTGGGCATTGATGTCGGCACCGGCGGCACACGAGCACTGGTCATCGATGAGAATGGGGGTGTCGTTGCTTCCGCCACGGCGGATCATGCGCCGTTCGCATCCCCGCAAACGGGCTGGGCCGAACAGGAACCTTCCGATTGGTGGCGCGCGACCACGGAGGCTGTGCGTGGCGTGCTCTCACAGACGGAAGTTAGTGCTGATGAAATCTCTTGCGTCGGTTTTTCCGGCCAGATGCACGGCGCTGTGTTGCTCGACGAAGGTGAAGAAGTCTTGAGACCTGCGCTGATCTGGTGCGATCAGCGAACGGACGCGCAAGGTAAGGCGGTCACGAGCCAGGTCGGCGCAGCCAGGCTCATTGAATTGACCGCTAACCCGGCGCTGACAAATTTCACTGTAACAAAGTTGATGTGGGTACGGGAGCACGAGCCGGAGTTGTGGTCGCGCTTCCGGTACTTTCTGCTACCGAAGGATTACGTCCGCCTGCGTCTCACTGGCGAGCGCGCGACGGATGTCGCCGACGCTTCCGGCACGCTGCTGTTGGATGTCGTCCACCGCCGCTGGTCAGACGCCATGCTGGACGCGCTTGACATAAACAAAAGCTGTCTGCCGGCGCTCTTTGAATCCTCAGAAGTTACCGGTCGAGTGTCGGTCGAAGGCGCGGCTGCAACTGGGCTGCGCGAAGGCACACCAGTCGTCGCAGGCGCGGGTGATCAGGCGGCAGGGGCGGTCGGGATGGGCATCGTGCGACCGGGCGCGGTAAGCGCCACTATCGGCACCTCCGGCGTCGTCTTCGCTGCCACTGCGCGCCCGGCGCTAGACAAGGGTGGACGGGTCCACACGTTTTGCCATGCCATCCCGGGCCGGTGGCACGTGATGGGTGTGACGCAGGCCGCCGGCCTATCCTTGCGCTGGTTCCGTGATCGGTTCGGCGTGGGCGCAGATGGCGTGACGTTAAGCGAAGCGGACGACCCTTATGACCTTTTGTGTAAGGAGGCGGCCAGCGCGCCGCCAGGATCCGATGGCGTGCTGTGGGCGCCTTACTTGATGGGCGAGCGAACTCCGCACCTTGACCCCGAAGCGCGGGCGGCGCTGGTGGGCCTGGCGGCGAGCCACACGCGCGCGCACGCAATCCGCGCCATTCTCGAAGGAGTGGCGTTCTCGTTGCGCGACACCCTGACGATCTTCGCGGAGATGGAGGTGCCGGTTGATACGATACGGCTCGGAGGGGGCGGGTCGCGTGGGCCACTTTGGCGGCAGATACAAGCCGACATTTACGGTCGTGAGGTCGAGATTCTGGCGGCTGAAGAGGGAGCGGCTTACGGGGCCGCCTTGCTGGCCGGAGTCGGCGTTGGCACATGGTCATCCGTCGATGAAGCCTGCGCGCGGGCGGTGCGCGTTGCCGCGCGAGTCGAACCGGATGCGACGGCAGCGGCGTTGATGAATGGACGCTACTCGGCGTATCGCGCCCTCTATCCGGCGTTGCGTAGTGTTGCTGAAGCGGCTGGTTAAGGTTAGTTAGGAAGGGAACGATCCACGAAATACACGAAGGCACATTTATACGCGGCCAGAATTTAGTGTTGTTTAGTGTTACTTAGTGGATCGTCCCCGTCCTCTCGCTTTAATGCATCTGGTCTGATTTCAGGGAAGTGAGGTTTGACATGACACAAGACAATTACACGCCGCGCCCGGAGCACAAATTCACCTTCGGGCTGTGGACCGTTGGGAATCGCGGGCGCGACCCGTTCGGCGACGCGGTTCGCCCCACGTTGCTTCCTGTGGACGCAGTGCGGATGCTCGGCGAGGTCGGAGCCTACGGCGTAAACTTCCACGACAACGACCTTGTACCGATAGACGCTTCACCGCAGGAGCGTGACCGGATAGTCAACGAGTTTCGTCACGCCTGCGAAAAGCACGGCATCGTCGTGCCGATGGCGACCGTCAATCTCTTTTACGACGCCGTCTTCCGCGACGGTGCGTTCACCGCCAATGACAAATCTGTGCGCGCCTACGCGTTGCAAAAAACGATGCGAGCGATGGATTTGGGTGCGGAGTTTGGCGCGAAGATCTTTGTCCTGTGGGGCGGGCGTGAAGGCGTGGAGACGGATGCCTGTCGCCGTCCCGACGAGGCGGTGAAACGGCTAAGAGAAGCGCTCAATTACCTGTGCGAGTACTCGCTCGATCAGAAATACGATTACAAGTTCGCGTTGGAGGCGAAGCCTAACGAGCCGCGCGCCGACATCTACATGCCAACAACCGGCGCCTATCTCGCGCTGATCTCCACGCTCGACCGGCCTGAGATGGTCGGTGTCAACCCCGAGGTGGCACATGAGCACATGGCCGGGCTCAACATGACGCACGCGGTGGCGCAGGCGTGGGAGGCTGGTAAGCTCTTCCACATTGACCTCAACGATCAGGTTCCCGGGCGCTACGATCAGGATTTGCGTTTCGGCTCCGCCAACCCCAAGGCCGCTTTCTGGCTGGTGAAGTTTTTGGAGGATGTAGGCTACGCGGGGCCGCGCGCCTTCGACGCGCACGCATATCGGACGGAGGATTACGAAGGCGTCAAGGATTTCGCGCGCGGCTGCATACGCACTTACCTGATCTTGAAAGAGAAGGGTGCACAGTGGAACGCCGATCCGGAGATCAAAGCGTTGCTTGCTGAAATTGCGGAGACAAGCGGCGACGGACGCGGCGGGAAATTCTCGCCGCAGCACGCAAGCGAATTACTCTCCTCGAATTTTGATCGCGCGGGCTTGGCCTCACGCGGCTTGAAATATGAGCGTCTCGATCAACTGACGATCGACATTTTGCTTGGGGTTAGGTGATGAGGGAGCCAGGTCAGGTGGTCGATAGGTCCGATAAGTCGTATAGGCCCTATTCGTTTAGTTTCAGAAGAACGCTCTCCCTGTTTCTCGTAGTGTCCCTCGTCGGTCTCAATATGACGCAGGGCTTTGCGCAACGGCGAGGCCGGTCTGTCACCGCGAGAGTCAGTCGCACGGGGCTAGCCCCGACACCGCCCATGGGTTGGAACAGTTGGGACTGTTATGGCCCTTCCGTGACCGAGGCGGAGGTAAAAGCCAACGCCGCGTACATGGCCAAATACTTGAAGCCTGCCGGCTGGCAGTACATCGTGGTCGACATTCAATGGTACGAGCCGCAAGCCAGGGCGCACGGTTACCGCCCAAACGCCGAACTTGTCGCGTCGAGCTCAAGATTCCGATGTCACTCAGATTCGAAGCCCTGCCGGACAACCCGCAACGTGCCGCAGTTCTTTACGGTCCTGCGGTGCTGGCCGGAGAACTCGGCCAGGGGGATGAGGGGGGAGTTGCAGGCCTCATCCTCGTGCCGGCGCTGATTACCGAAAACAGGTCGCTCGGGGAATGGATCAAGCCCGTCGCGGGAGAGCCATCCAGGTTTCGCACGGTGGGTGTCGGCAGGCCCCGCGACGTGACGCTCTCTCCTTTTTACCAGATGCACGACAGGCGTTATGTCGTCTACTGGGACCTGTTCACCCCGCAGCAGTGGGTTGTGCAAGAGGCCGCTTACAAAGCGGAACTGGAGCGCGCTCGCAGGCTGGAAGCGATGACCGTCGATTTCGCCCAGCCCGGGGAGATGCAGCCAGAGCGCGATCACAACATGCAGGGCGAACGCACAGAGACGGGCGAACATTCGGGCCGCAAGTGGCGACACGCGATAGATGGCGGCTGGATCTCGTTCGATCTGAAAGTTGTTCCTGACAAGCCCGTCTCTCTGGTCTTTACTTACTGGGGAGGTGAAACAGGAGCGCGCAGCTTCGACATTTTGGCGGACGGCGTGAAGATTGCCAGCCAGTCGCTACAAAACGACAAACCGGGACAGTTTTTCGAAGTGACCCATGCAATCCCCGAAGAACTGACTCGCGGCAAAACGAAAATCACTGTGCGCTTGCAGGCGCGGCCCGGCAACTTTGCGGGCGGAGTTTACGGGCTAAGAGTAATACGCCGGGAGTAGGCCGGACATTGTTATCTGCCTAGTTTAGTGTGTCGATTAATTTTTACGAGCACTTTTTTCGTGGAGCTTCGTGTGATTTCGTGGATCGAGTGTTTTGCCACGGAAGGCGATCCACGAAATCACACTAAAATCACGAACTCTTTCAATCATTGATGAAACCATCAAACATGATTGACTACAGTACAATTGTTTTTGAGACGCTACACTAATGTCCTAAAGCCACCAGGGAGGTCTTGTTTCAATGTCATCAATTCGAAAAGCGGCGCAGTTATTCGTCACCCTTGTTTTTCTCTCAATCGCGGCGCTGGCGGCGCCTTCCGAGAAATGGTCGGACCAGCAAGCGAACGATTGGTATCAGAAGCAGCCCTGGCTGGTCGGGAGCAATTACAACCCGGCGAGCGCGATCAACGAACTGGAGATGTGGCAGGCCGACTCTTTCGACCCGAAGAGGATTGATTTGGAGTTAGGCTGGGCCGAGAGTTTGGGAATGAACACGATGCGCGTCTATCTACACGATCTGCTGTGGCAGCAAGATGCGGAGGGCTTCAAGCGACGCCTCGACACGTTCCTAACCATCGCCGCGAAGCACAAGATCAGACCTATCTTTGTCTTGTTCGATTCGGTCTGGGATCCGGATCCGCAACTGGGCAGGCAGCGAGCACCGCGTCCGGGCGTGCACAACTCGGGCTGGGTGCAAAGCCCCAGCCGGAAAGCACTGCAGGATCCTGCCGAGTATCCACGGTTGGAAGCCTATGTGAAAGGCGTCGTCGGCGCATTCGCAAGTGACGAGCGCGTCCTCGCGTGGGATATCTGGAACGAGCCGGACAACACTAACCAGGGAAGCTATGGCCACCTGGAGCCGAAGAACAAGGTCGAGCTAATACTGGCACTACTGCCGAAAGCCTTCGCCTGGGCGCGCGCAGCCGGGCCGCAGCAGCCTGTGACAAGTGGCGTTTGGAAGGGTGACTGGTCGAGTCCAGAAAAGATGACTGAGATGGATCGCTTACAGATCAACTTGTCCGATGTGATCACATTTCACAACTATGACTCGCCCACCGAACTTGAGAAGCGTATCAGATGGCTCAAACGTTACAACCGCCCGCTCATCTGCACCGAGTATATGGCGCGTGGCAACGGCAGTTTCTTTATGGGGTCGCTGCTGGTCGGCAAGGTTCACAACGTGGGGATGATTAACTGGGGACTGGTGCAGGGCAAGACGCAGACTCACCTGCCCTGGGACTCATGGGAGCGCCCCTACGTTGACCGCGAGCCGTCCGTCTGGTTTCACGAGGTCTTCCGCACCGACGGAAGGCCTTACATCCCGGAAGAAGTGGCTTTCATCAAGCGCATGACCGGCCAGACGAAAGCGAAGCCGGCCAGAGGGCGCCAAAGCGCTGGTAGACGCTAGACAAAGCGAAGACATCAACTTCGGCGCCGATGGCGGACTCTACCCTGAGCGCGTGAAAAACCGCTCGTTCGAATTTCCCGACCCATTGATGGGTTGGAAGGTGATCAACCCCGGCGCTTCCAAGGGCACGGTTTACATTCTCGATCAGGGTTCAGTCAAAGATGTTCCAAACTCTCACTACATGCGGCTAAAGGCTGAGACGCCCGGCGGCGGCGTTGGCGTGGTGAACGAAGGCTTTCGCGGGATTGGTGTCGAGAAAGGCGCGGAGTACACCTTCTCCGTCAGGGCGCGCGACGTTGATGGAGCGCCCAAGGGATTGATCGTTCTGCTCGAAGACGCGAATGGGCGAGCGCTAGGGCAAACAAAAATTTCTGGCCTGGTAAAGGAGTGGAAGAAATACACATCCACCATCCGCGCCAGCGAGACCGATGCGAAGGCCCGGCTAAGTGTGTTGGCGGAGGGCCGTGGTACGCTCGACCTCGACTTCGTCTCTTTGTATCCGAAAGACACCTGGCAGAACCGCGAAAATGGATTGCGCTCCGACCTGGTCAAGCTGCTCAAGGAGATGAAGCCGGGCTTCCTGCGTTTCCCCGGAGGCTGCATAGTCGAAGGCAGTCACCTCGAGAGGCGTTACCAGTGGAAGACCACCATCGGCGATCTCGATGAGCGGAGTCTGCTGATCAACCGCTGGAACTACGAGTTCAAGCACCGCCCGGCGCCAGACTATTACCAGTCGTTCGGGCTCGGGTTTTACGAGTACTTCCAGTTGAGCGAAGACATCGGGGCCGAACCGCTGCCGATTCTCAACTGCGGCATGGCCTGTCAATTCAACACGGGCGAGTTAGTCCCGCTCGAAGAACTCGACCATTACATACAGGACGCGATCGACCTCATCGAGTTTGCCAACGCCCCCGTCTCGACCGACTGGGGGCGGAGACGCGCCGCGATGGGGCATCCCGCGCCGTTCAACCTGAAGATGATTGGCGTCGGCAACGAACAATGGGGTCCGCAGTACATCGAGCGATACGAGATATTTGCCAGGGTGCTTAAGGAGAAGTATCCGAACGTAGCCCTCATCTCCAGCGCCGGCCCAGCCCCTGATGGAGAGCGGTTCGACTTCTTATGGGGTAAGTTGCGAGAGCTGAAAGCTGACCTCGTTGACGAGCACTACTACATGGCCCCGAAGTGGTTCCAGGACAACGCCGGACGTTATGACAATTACCCACGCACCGGCCCGAAGGTCTTCGCCGGCGAATATGCTGCGCAGAGCGTCGGCATCGCCAGCCCTGACAACCGTAATAACTGGGAGTGCGCGCTCTCCGAGGCCGCCTTTGTCACGGGCCTCGACCGCAACGCCGACGTCGTGCAGATGTCGTCCTACGCGCCGCTCTTTGGTCACCTCGAGGCGTGGCAATGGACGCCCAACATGATCTGGTTCGACAATCTTCGCTCCTACGCCACGCCTAATTACTACGTGCAAAAACTGTTCAGCGTGAACCGCGGTTCAAGAGTCTTGCCGATCCTGCTGAACGGCTCCTCGAAGAACGGACAGGGTGAACTTTTCACCAGTGCTTCTCTGGATGAAGGGGCCGGCGAAGTGATCCTGAAAGTGGTCAATCCCGCTGCTTTGTCGAAGGAAGTACGCATTAATCTCACGGGTGCGAAAAACGTTGGCAAGCTCGGTAAGGCATTCGTCCTGGAGAGCTCCGACTTGAAGGCCGAGAACAGTTTGGATAAACCGACGAAAGTCGCCCCCGTCGAACGGCAATTGGCGATCCCCTCAGGTGAGTTTGCGTACACCCTTACCCCGCAATCCCTCACGGTGATCCGGGTCACGGTCAAGTGAGTTAAAGTGGTTGCTCGAGATCCGGGGTCTATCGAGGTCTGAAAACCAAAGAGTGTCTAGTGGCATTTTCAGGTACGGTAATTTGCAGGTAAGGAAGGCGGACCCTGTCCCCGCTCAAGCTTGTAAACCACTCAGCCTAAGAGCGGGGACAGGGTCCGCCTTCCGGACCTGGAGATTACTGAGTGACCTGAGAGGTGATTAAGTTTGAGAGGTGACAGTGAAGAGGAACTCTAAACAGCGTGTGCGGTTTCGGCGAGCATCTTCTGTCTTGATGGCGGTGCTGTTGTGCGGAGCCGCAGCCACGCAAGTCCCTCTTGTTCGCGCGCAAACAAGTCAGACAGCAACCCTCACGATTGACACGCGTAAGATCGAGAATCGCATTAGCCCGTTACTCTACGGTCAGTTCCTTGAATTCATGTATGAAGGAATCAAGGGGGGCCTGCACGCGGAACTGATCCGCAACCGCAGCTTCGAAGAAACGCCGGACGGCAGCGGGCTTTCGCGCTACTGGGAGCGGTACCCAGATAACCGTAACGACGACTATGCCCTCGCCTTCGTGTGGGACAGTGAAGTTGCTTATCCGCAGCAGCGAAAGCTAAAGGTTGAGACTGGTGAACGCGAGACGAAAGAGCACTCGCTGCGCGCGGAAGCCGGCGAAGGGGTAATTCAGCGCCACGGATTTTACCAGGCTCGCATTCCTATCCGCGCCGGCCTCGAATACCGAGGTTACGTCTGGCTCAGGGCCAATAATTACACCGGAGCCGTCACCGTCGC
>Ga0136623_10000684_pt1 | contig 10613 bp, 11 predicted proteins | sample AntDrymUQ4492106_2_FD_104656 | JGI IMG/M metagenome (GOLD analysis project Ga0136623, IMG submission 104656) | Polar desert sand microbial communities from Dry Valleys, Antarctica - metaG UQ449 (21.06) | ecosystem: Environmental > Terrestrial > Soil > Desert | place: Antarctica: Dry Valley...
CTTGCAGCTATTCCTAGGGGCAGGAATGCCGACGTACTCTTGGACGCGCCGACACCGCCCTCCCCGCCGATGACCTCCCGAACCCTCGTCCCGATCGCGATCCTGATCGCCCTGCTGCTCGCCGGAGCCGGCGGCGTGTACGCCTACGACCGCGGCCAGGACGGCCGGATCGCCGAGGGCGTCCAGGTCAACGGGGTCGACGTCGGCGGCCTGAGCACCGTGGCGGCGCGCGAGAAGCTGCGCGCGGCGCTGCTGGAGCCGCTCGACCGCCCCGTCACCGCCCGTTACGAGGGTGAGCGCTTCAAGCTCACGGCACGCCAGGCCGCGATCGGCGTCGACATCGACGGCTCGGTGGCGCGCGCGCTGGACCGCTCGCGGCAGGGCAGCATGTTCACGCGCACCTGGCGCGAGCTGCGCGGTGAGCGGCTCGACGCCGACCTCGACGCGAAGATCACCTGGTCGCGCGCCGCCGTGCGACGTCTCGTCGCCAGGGTGCAGAAGCGGCTCGAGCGCCCCGCGGTCGACGCGAAGCTGGACCTGGCCTCGGGCAGCGTCGACCCGCAGCCGTCGCGCGACGGGCTCTCCGTGCGCGGCAAGCGCCTGCGCCGTGACCTCGAGCGCGAGCTGCTGGACCCAGGCGCGGCGCGGCGCGTCCGCGTGCGCACCGACGTCGTGCGGCCGGCGGTCTCGACCGGCCAGCTCGCCGAGAAGTACCCGGCCGTGCTGGTCATCGACCGCAGCTCCTTCCAGCTCACGCTCTACAAGAAGCTCAAGCTCGCCAAGACCTACGGGATCGCGGTCGGCCAGGTCGGCTTGGAGACACCCGCCGGCCTCTACAACATCCAGAACAAGGCGGTCGACCCCGCCTGGACGATGCCCGACTCCGACTGGGTGGCGCCCGGCGACCGCGGCAAGGTCGTGCCCGGCGGCATCCCGGAGAACCCACTCAAGGCGCGCTGGATGGGCGTCTACGACGGCGTCGGCATCCACGGCACCGGCGACCCGGGCTCCATCGGCACCAACGCCTCGCACGGCTGCATCCGCATGCGCGTCCCCGAGGTCGTGGAGCTCTACGACCAGGTGCCCGTCGGGGCGCCGATCTACATCTCCTAGGGGGTCAGATCTTGCATTCGATCACTCCGGCCTTCGGTCGGCGTGCGGGAATGCAAGATCTGACCCCTTAGGGCCGATCGCCTCGATCGGCACCTCGTCCCAGCCGCGCTCGAGCAGGGAGGCATGGTGGTCGGAGTGGCGAAGTACGAGCGTGCCGATGTACACGCCCCGCTCCCGCCTGCGCATCACGGCGTACCACATCGTGGAGGCGTCGCCGGTCCCCTGCACGCGGTGCCACGGCCGCGGCGGGCGCTCGTCCGAGCGCACGAGGCCGGCCTCCACGAGCTGGCGCTGGGTGGCGACCTGACCCGTGCCGGTGTCGATGAAGAACGAGGCCATCGCCCCCAACGGTAACCCGCGGGAGGCGTGGGGCCAGGCCCTGCGCCGCTTCGACCGTGAGCTGCTGCGCCGCGGCGCCGCCGAGCGAACGCGCCAGGCCTACGGCGCCGACTGCGGCGAGCTGGCCCACTGGGCGGCCGCGCAGGGCCTGCGCCCCGCCGACGTCAGCTACCAGGTGCTGCGCCGCTGGGCCGCCCGCATCTCCTCGCAGGGCATCGCCGCGCGGACGCTGGCGCGCAAGCTGGCGTCGGCGCGCGCGTTCTTCCGCGTGCTCGTCGAGCACGGAGAGCTGCGCGCCAACCCGGCCGACCTGATGGCGGCGCCGAAGCTGCCGCAGCGGCTGCCGCGCACGCTCAAGGCGACGGACGTCGCGAGGCTGCTGGACCGCATCCCCGCCACCACCGCGCTCGAGCTGCGCGACCGCGCCATGTTCGAGATCGCCTACGGCTGCGGACTGCGCTCCGAGGAGCTGGTCAACCTCCAGCTGACCGGCGTCGAGTTCGACGCCGAGCAGCTGCGCGTGCTCGGCAAGGGCTCGAAGACCCGCTTCGTCCCGGCCGGCGAGCCGGCCCTGCGCGCCGTCGCGCGCTACCTCGAGCGCGGCCGACCGGCGCTGGCCGGCGACGGAGGCGACGGGGCGCTGTTCCTCTCCAAGACCGGGCGCCGGCTCTCGACCTCCGACGTGCGGCGGCGCCTGCGGGTGTGGGCGCGCCACGCCGCGGCCCAGGGCGCCGTGCACCCGCACGCTCTGCGGCACTCCTACGCCACCCACCTGCTCGAAGGGGGCGCCGATCTGCGGGCGATCCAGGAGCTGCTGGGCCACAGCAGCATCTCCACCACCCAGATCTACACTCGGGTAGAGTCCGCCCGCCTACGGGCGGCGTACGAGCGCAGTCACCCGAGGGCCTAGAAGCGGAGACCGACCCTGGAGACCAACGTCAAAGCGATCGAGCTCCGCGAGCTCTGGCGCAGCTACAAGGGAAGCGGCTCCGATCGTGCGCGCGAACAGCTCGTCGTGGCGTACTCGCCCCTGGTCAAGTACGTCGCCGGCCGGATGTCCTCGGGCCTGCCGGCGCACGTCGAGGAGGCCGACCTCATCTCCTACGGCCTGATCGGCCTGATCAACGCGATCGAGCGCTTCGACCTCGACCGCGAGATCAAGTTCGAGACCTACGCGATCACGCGCATCAAGGGCGCGATCATCGACGAGCTGCGCTCGCTGGACTGGGTGCCGCGCTCGGTGCGCGCCCGCGCCCGCGAGATCGAGCGCGTCCACGGCAAGCTCGAGCACCGGCTGCACCGGACGCCGACCGACGAGGAGATGGCACGCGAGCTGGACCTCTCCGTCGACGAGTTCCAGGAGGCGCTCGTCAAGATCTCCAACTCGACCGTCGTCGCGCTCGACGAGCTGTGGGCGGTCTCGGACGCCTCGGGCGATCAGGTCTCGCTGCTCGACACCCTGCACGACCCCGACGCGCCCGACCCCCAGCAGATCCTCGACGCGTCCGAGCTCAAGGACCGCCTGGCCGACGCCATCTCGGCGCTGCCCGAGCGCGAGAAGCTCGTGATCGCCCTCTACTACTACGAGAACCTGACCCTGCGCGAGATCGGCGAGGTCCTGGGCGTCACCGAGTCGCGCATCTCGCAGCTGCACACCAAGGCGGTGCTGCGGCTCAAGAGCCGCCTCCAGGGCGACAACCTCCGGTAACCCCAGATCCACCGATCATCCGATGGATGGCTCGGCGTCGTGGGCCGAGTCAGAGTCGATCGGCCGCGTTCTCATGTGGTGAGCCACCTGGGTCGCGGCCGATCGGCTCTGGCGAACGGCCACGATGGCGAGACACCGCGGGAATCGGTGGATCTGGGGTAACTTCCAGGGCTCCATCTCCTCCTCGAGGGAGGGGGAGGCGAGGAGGGTGAGGTGCGGGCATGTCCCATCCGGCAGACAGGATCCGCAACGTGGCGTTGGTGGGCCACCGGGGGAGCGGGAAGACGTCGCTGCACGAGGCCCTGCTGTTCGAGGCGGGAGCGACGACCAGGCTCGGCTCGGTGGCGGACGGCACGACGGTCTCGGACTCCGACGAGGACGAGAAGGGGCGCGGGATGTCGATCTCCGCGTCGCTCGCCTCCTTCAGCTGGCGCGACGTCAAGGTCAACCTGATCGACACCCCCGGCGAGCCCTCGTTCATCGCCGACGCCCTCGGCGCCCTGCGCGTCTGCGAGTCCGCCGTCTTCGTGGTCAACGCCGTCATGGGCGTCGAGGTCGGCACCCAGCGGCTGTGGCAGCGCGCGCAGGAGCTCGGCGTCGCGCGCCTGGTCTACGTGAACATGCTCGACCGCGAGCGGGCCGACTTCTTCCGCACGCTGGACTCGCTGAAGGCCGCCTTCGGCCCGCACGTCGTCGCCACCGAGATCCCGATCGGCTCCGAGCACGCGCTGCGCGGCCTGATCGACCTCGTCGACATGAAGGCCTACGACTACGACGGCTCCGGCAGGGAGAACGTCCGCGAGGTCCCGATCCCCGACGACTACGCCGAGCTGGCGCAGGAGTACCGCGAGAAGCTCATGGACGAGGTGGCCGAGAACTCCGAGGCGCTGATGGAGCGCTACCTGGAAGGGGAGGAGGTCTCCCACGAGGAGATCGTCACCGCCCTGGAGGACGGCACCGACCGCGGCCTCATCTTCCCCGTGACCTGCGGCGTGGCCACGGCCCATCTGGGCGCCGACCGGCTGCTCGACGCGATCGTCGACGACCTGCCCTCGCCGGTCCAGCACGGCGGCCTGGCGCTCGACGACATGACGCTCGAGCCGACCGAGGACGGCGAGATGTTCGCCTACGTCTTCAAGACCCGCGCCGACCCGTTCGCCGGGCGCATCAACCTCTTCCGCGTCTACCAGGGCGTGATGCGCCACGACACGCACGTCCTCAACACCCGCGCGCACGCCAAGGAGCGCATCGGCCAGCTGCTCGTGCCCCACGGCAAGGAGGTCACGCACGCCGACTCGTTCGGGCCCGGGGACATCGGCGCGGTGGCCAAGCTCAAGGAGACGCGGGCGGGCGACTGGCTCGCCGAGCGCGACCTGCCGATCTCGATGCCCTCGATCCAGCTGCCCGCGCCGGTCATGGCCTTCTCGATCGAGCCGAAGGCCAAGGGCGACGAGGACAAGGTGTTCACCGCCCTGCGGCGCCTGCAGGAGGAGGACCCCACGATCGACCTGCACCGCGACCAGCAGACCGGCGAGCAGATCGTCGCCGGGCTGTCGCAGATCCACGTCGAGGTGATCGTCGACCGCATGCGCTCGCGCTTCGGCGCCGAGGTCTCGCTCAAGCCGCCGCGCGTGCCCTACCAGGAGACGATCCGCGGCTCGGCCAGGGCGCACGGGCGCCACAAGAAGCAGACGGGCGGGCGCGGGCAGTTCGGCGACTGCCACATCGAGATCGAGCCGCTCGAGGACGGCGAGGGCTTCGAGTTCGTCAACGCCATCAAGGGCGGCGTGATCCCGCAGGGCTTCATCCCGGCGGTGGAGAAGGGCGTGCTGGAGGCGATGGCCCAGGGCGCCGTCGCCGGCTACCCCGTCAAGGGCGTGCGCGTGCGGCTCTTCGACGGCTCCTACCACACCGTCGACTCCTCGGAGATGGCGTTCAAGCTGGCCGGCTCGCTGGCCATGAAGCAGGCGCTCGAGTCGGCCGGCGCCGTGCTGTTGGAGCCGATCATGCTCGTCGTCGCCTCCGTGCCCGACACGTCGGTGGGCGACGTGATGGGCGACCTGTCCTCGCGCCGGGGGCGCCCGCTGGGCACCGAGGGCGCCGGCGGGATGACCGAGGTCAAGGCCGAGGTGCCGATGGCCGAGATGCTCTCCTACGCGCCCGACCTGCGCTCGATCACGGGCGGCCAGGGCGAGTACACGCTCGAGTTCCTGCGCTACGAGGAGGTCCCCGCGCACCTCGCGCAGAAGGTCGTCGCGCAGGCGACCGAGGAGCAGGCGGTGCCATCCTGAGTCCCATGCCGCCTCGGACCCGGGACATCAGGACCAACCAGACCGACACCGCGTGCGACATCTGCGGGCGCACGCTGCTGCGCGGCGAGCAGGCCGAGGGCTTCCTCGCCGCCGGCCAGCGGCGCCAGGTGTGCGATCTGTGCACCGCCCGCGCCCAGCACGAGGGCTGGATCCGCGAGTCCGGCGGCGACGAGCTGGGGCTGCGCCACACCCGCCAGGACGGCCGCGGCCGTTCCTTCCTGGACCGCCTGCGAACCCGCCGCGAGCGCGCGCGCGACGTGCAGGCCGAGCGCAGGAGCGGCGAGGGCTCCGGCCGCGACGGGATCGACGCCGACGGCGCGCCCGGCGACCGGACACCGTCTGAGCCGGCCGGCCGCGAGCGTGACCGCGACGACTCGATCGCCGAGGCGCCGCGGCGCCCGCGCCACATCCGCGCCGTCCCCACCAACGCGGACCTGAAGATGCAGCGCGCCCTGGAGGTCTTCAACGCCTCCGACCACACGCGCACGGTGGGCGGCGTGGCCCGCTCGCTCGGCGCCCCCCAGGTCAGCGTGCGCCCGCTCGCCGAGCGCCCGAGCGTGGTGGCGATCGCGGTCATGTGGGAGCTGAGCTGGTACCGCTACGAAGTCGACCTCTCCGACGAGGCCGGCGGCGTGCGCCGCGACGCGCAGGGCGACGAGCTGTCGGACCTCTCCGCGGGCGAGCGCGCCGCCAACGCCGCCGCCGACGACCGCGGCGGCCTGCACCTCGGCTGAGCACTCACCACTCGACGGATGGTCGAATGGGATCCGGCTCGCGAAGGGCTAGCATCCGTCGGGTGATCTACTGCGTGGTCCCCGAACCGCTCGCGGACGAGCTCTACGACCGGCTGGCCTCCTACTACGAGGACGATCCGAACGTGACCGTCATCGTCGACCGCCGCAAGCAGGAGCGCCGCGAGGCCGGCGGGGGCGGCGGCATGCGCGAGGTGCGCGACCGCCGGCGCCCGCGCGTCACCGGCGACTTCGCGCCGCTCGCCTCCGAGAGCTAGATTCACGCCCGTGAAGGTCGTCGTCCACGTGGACGGCGGCGCGCGCGGCAACCCCGGGCCCGCCGCCGCGGCCGCCGTGGTGTCCACGCCCGAGGGGGAGGTGCTCGCCGACGCGGCCGAGCGCATCGGCCACGCGACCAACAACGTCGCCGAGTACCGCGGCCTGCTGCTGGGGCTCGAGCGCGCCAGGGCGCTCGGCGCCACCGAGGTCCAGGTCGTCAACGACTCCGAGCTGGTCGCCCACCAGGTCACCGGCCGCTACAAGGTCAAGCACCCCGACATGAAGCCGCTGCACGCCCGGGCGCTGGAGGTGCTCGGCGGCTTCGAGCGCTGGTCGATCCGCTCGGTCCCGCGCGCCCAGAACGCCGACGCCGACGCGCTCGTCAACCAGGCGCTCGATGCGGAAGGATGACCGGCGTGGACGCCCACGAGCGCAGCGGCGGCACCGACTACGCGCGCTACCTGCTGATCGACGACCTGCTCGCCCTGCCGCGCCCGCTCACCCCGGACGCGCACGACGAGCTGCTGGTCATCGTCGTCCACCAGTCCTACGAGCTGTGGTTCAAGCTGATCCTGCACGAGTTGACGCGTGCCCGCGACGAACTGCTCGCCTCCCGCCCGCAGGCCGCGACGCCGCGGCTGCGCCGCGTCGTGGGCGTCGAGCGGCTGCTGCTCGCGCACCTCGACCTCAAGACCATGGGGCCGGAGGGCTTCCTCGAGTTCCGCGACCACGCTGGCGCCCGCGTCGGGCTTCCAGTCCGTCCAGTTCCGGCGCATCGAGTGGATCTCCGGGCTGCACGACGCGTTCCCCGCCGATGCGTCGCAACCCGAGGGTCCGGCGCTGTACGAGGCGTTCTGCACGTGCGCGGCGCTGCCCGCGGAGCGCGAGGCGCGCCTGCAGGCGCTCGCGGATCTCTACCGCGACCACGAGGGCGACCCGGCGCGGGCGGCGCTCTACGACGTCGCCGAGCTGCTCGTCGACCACGACGAGGGGATCGCGCTGTGGCGCCACCACCACGTGCTGATGGCCGCACGCGAGATCGGCAGTCGCCCCGGCGCGGGCGGCTCGCCGGGCGTGCCCTACCTGGAGACCACGCTCGAGCGCCGCTTCTTCCCGGATCTTGGGACGTGAGAGTCGCCCTCTGATCAGGGGAACGGGCGTCGCACCGCAGCCGTCCGCGCGGCGCCGTGACCGGGTAGCCCCCACGGGTGGAACCGCGCGTCGCCGTCGTCATCATCACCCGCGACCGCCCGGACGACCTCGCGCGCACACTCGGCCGCCTGCACGCCCTGCCAGAGCGCCCCACCGTGCTCGTGGTCGACAACGGGTCGCGCGACGGCGTGCGGACCGGCTTCCCCGAGGTGGTCGTGCTGCGCCAGGAGCGCGACCTCGGCGCCGCCGGGCGCACCGCCGGCGTGCTGGCCGCCACGGCACCGTACATCGCGTTCTGCGACGACGACTCGTGGTGGGAGCCCGGTTCGCTCTCCGCCGCGGCCGACCTGCTCGACGCGCACCCCGATGTGGCGCTGCTCGCCGCCCGCGTCGAGCTGGCGGGCGGGCGGCTCGAGCCCACCTGCGCGGCGATGGCGAGGGCGCCGCTCACCGGCCGCCCCGGACTGCCCGGCCCGCCCGTGCACGGCTTCGTCGCCTGCGGCGCCGTCGTGCGGCGCGACGCCTACCTGGCGGCGGGCGGCTTCGAGCCCGGCCGGGGCGTCGGGGGCGAGGAGCAGCCGCTCGCCGCGGCGCTCGCCGACCGCGGGTGGGAGCTCGTCTACGTCGACCGCCTGACGGCCCAGCACCGGCCCTCGCCGCTCCGGGACCCCGCTGCGCGCCGCCGCATCGCCACCCGCAACGACCTCTGGTTCGCGTGGCGGCGGCGTCCGGCCGCCGCCGCGCTGCGCTGCACCGCCGCCGAGCTGCGCCGGGCCGCGACCGACCGGCACCGTCGCGCAGGGCTGCTCGCGGCCCTGCGAGGCGCACCGCAGGCGCTCCGTTCCCGCCGCGTCACGGGAGCCCGCACCGAGCGCCGGCTCGCGGACTTGGCGTCCGCACGCTGACATACAGTCATCCGGAGAAGGGGATGGTGCGCATGGAACCGCTAGAAGCACCGTACTGCGACGCGGCTTGGCCGCACTGGAGGATGCATGTCGGAGGCAATGAACTTCGTCAATAAGGTCATCGACGAGGAGAACAAGGACAAGTCGGCGCACACGCGGCGCCAGATGGTCGCCGGTGCGGGCGCCGTCATCGGCGGGCTCGGGCTCGCCGGCATCGCGTCCGGCGATGCGTTCGCGCAGGGCCGCAACAGCCCGAATACGCCGGAGAACATCACCACCGTGGCCGCCACCGCCGAGGTGCTGGCGACGATCGTCAACACGGTCGGACAGGAGCGCGTGCCGCTCGATCCCGTGACGTTCCAGAACGTCCGCGCCGCGGCGATCGAGGAGAAGATCCACTACGACGTCCTCACCTCCGACGCGGTCGGCGGCACGCCGGCGACCAAGCGGATCTGGGTGCCGAACAGCGTCTTCGCGAGCCGTGAGAACTTCCTCACCACGCTCGTCGTCGGCGACCAGATCTTCATCAACGCGTACCTGCTCGGCGTCACGGCGTTCGCCCGTGCCGGCGCGCTCACCGGATCGCGCTTCGCGCGCTTCGCCGCGGAGTTCATGGGCGCGGAGGCCGTGCACCGCGCGCTCGCGCTGCAGTCGCTCGGCCGGCTCGGCAACGACCGCGTGTTCATGCGGTTCGGCGGCCGCGAGGAGGCCCTGGGCCTGCCCACCACGGGCCAGGCGGGGTTCTACGACATCCGCCAGGCCGTCACGCAGCTCCAGGCCGCGGGCTTCGGCTTCGGCGCGGAGGGCTCCCAGCCGGGCGCGTTCTACGAGTACGACGAGGTGTCCCGGCGCACGCCGGACATCGGCTTCCCGCTGGTCAACACCCGCCAGCCCGTCTAGTCACCACCGGAAGGCGCTGCGGATGGCGCGGACGATCTCGTCGTCCGCAGCGCCCTTCACCACGTAGCCGACGGCGCCGGCGCGCGACATGTCCAGTTGCGCGGCGGCGCTGTCGTCTGCGCTGAGGGCGACGATCCGCACTCCCGGCAGCGCCTCGCGGATGTCGATCGCGGCGCGCACCCCGCCCCCGCCCGGCATGTCGAAGTCCAGTACGACCACGTCGGGACGGCGCAGCGTGGCCAGCTCGACCGCGCCGCTCACGTCGGCGGCGACGCCCACCAGCTCCAAGCCGTCCTCGCGCTCGAGGAGCGAGCCGAGCGCCAGCCGCGTACCCTCGTCGTCGTCTGCGACCAGCAGGCGGATCGTGCGCTCTCCGCGGCGCTCACCTGCGGCCTCCACCTCCACGCGGTTGCGGCCCGCCTCCTTGGCGCGGTAGAGCGCCCGATCGGCCAGCACGAACAGCTCCTCGGGCCTCCTGGCGCCTTCGCCCGGTCCCGCCACGCCGACGCTGACGGTGACCGTCCCACCATCGGGACGTCGGAGGGCGAGCGCCTCGACGGCGGCGCGCAGACGCTCGGCGGCCAGCGCCGCCCCGTCCAGCGTCTGCTCGGGCAGGAGGACGAGGAACTCCTCGCCGCCGTAGCGGTACACCGTGTCGCCTCTGCGGGCGGTCCCGGCGAGCGCCGCCGCCACGGAGCGCAGCACGGCGTCGCCGGCCAGGTGCCCAGCACCGTCGTTGAAGCGCTTGAACTGGTCCACGTCGAGCAGCGCGACGCAGTAGGAATGTCCGTAGCGGGCCACGCGCCCGCACAGCGCCTCGACGTCCTCGGCCAGCCGCAGCCGGTTGCCCACGCCGGTCAGGACGTCCTGGCGCGCGTCGCGATGCAGGCGCCGGTGCAGGGTGGTCACGCGCTGGGCCGCGATCAGCTTGCGCTCCAGCTCCGCGGGATCGAGCGGCTTCATGACGAGGTCGTCGGCTCCGGCCTCCATCGCGAGCCGGGACTCGGCCTCGTCAGCGCGGGCCGTCACCACCATCACGTAGGCGTAGGGCGCCTCGGGGTCGGCGCGGATCCCGCGCACCAGCGCGGTCCCGTCGAGGCCGGCATCCGCAGATCGGTGATGAGCACCTCGGGCAGGTGCTCGAGGAAGAGCTGCAGCGCCTCGTCGCCGTCGC
>Ga0136623_10000685_pt1 | contig 10600 bp, 11 predicted proteins | sample AntDrymUQ4492106_2_FD_104656 | JGI IMG/M metagenome (GOLD analysis project Ga0136623, IMG submission 104656) | Polar desert sand microbial communities from Dry Valleys, Antarctica - metaG UQ449 (21.06) | ecosystem: Environmental > Terrestrial > Soil > Desert | place: Antarctica: Dry Valley...
CAGCGAATATCATGATTGATGTTAAGGCGGGCGTCCTGACGCTGAGCGGCACGGTCGCAAACGCGGCACAAAAGTCGAAGGCTGAACAAATGGTGCGATCGCTGGGGGGTGTCAAGGCAGTCAAAAACCAACTTCGAGTCGGTTAAGAAGGGCCAGAGAGTCCAGGAAGCTCGGAGGCTGGTGATTGGGGACTGAGCCGAGAATTGACAAATATAGGGAGAACATCATGAGACTTACGATAATACACTTTTGCTTCTGGACGTTGATGCTCGCTGTAACTCCTACGGGCATTGCCACGGCACAGGAGAAACAAAAGCCCGGCACCACTATTGACGCTTGGCGGCAGGCACTTCCTCCTGAGACAGAAGCTCCGAGGCCCGCAAAAGAAATACCTGAAGTCGCCTCATTACTGCCGTCTAGCGATGAAACCCGGAAGATTTTGCTTTCACTCGAACAGAGTTTGATGGAGTCGCTGAAAGTCCGCGATGCGGATTCGTTAAGCCAACTCATCTCTGGCGATTTCACGTTTGCGAGTCCACGTGTAATCGACGTCAAGGATAGGACCAAGTATTTGGAGTATGCTCTCCGCGACCTAAAACTTACTTCCTATGAATTTGAAAAGACTACGGTACGACTCTTCGGGAGGACGGCTATTGTCAACGGCCTGCTAAAGCAAATAGCCAAAGTGAAAGGAGAGGATTGGGGGGGCAACTACCTCGTTACTGACGTGTGGATCAGCCGAGATGGGACTTGGCGCGTAGTTAGCCGGCATGAAAGCCCGCTTCCGAAACAAAAATAATGGTCCAATCCGGCAACAAGAAAAGTAAACGAAGAATAGGATCCGGATGACGGCGATTGGAGATTAACGAAGGCCTGCGGCTGGCCACAAGCGAGATCATATGCTGGTTAAACGGCGACGACTTTTATTTTCCGGAACACTGCGCACCGTAACTGAAAATCTCGCTGCGGGTACCGGCCGTGTAGCCATCCTGGGTCATGTGATGAAGGCTTACGCAGAAGTCTCGCTTGTGCTGCCGATGACTAGCCATTGAGTCCGCTTGCCGAAAGCCACGAGTATTAAGTCGAGGAGACCAAAGACATGTATAGATCCTTTTTGCTGAGTTCTGCAATTTTGCTCATTAGCACTACGATGGCTTGCAATGCGGTCACTGCTTCCGGCGCCGCAATCCCAGACCCCGCTTTGGATGCGCCCCTCGACAGCGCTAAAGGCCAGCAAACCGCCGTTCTTGCAGGAGGCTGCTTTTGGGGTGTCGAAGCCGTCTTTGAACACGTCAAAGGGGTCACCGACGTAAGATCTGGATATTCGGGCGGGTCAGCCGCTACGGCTAATTATGACAAGATCAGCACAGGGGAGAGCGGCCATGCCGAATCGGTCCAAATTACCTATGATCCATCTAAGATCTCGTATGGTCAGCTCCTCAAGGTGTTCTTTGCCGTGGCCCATGACCCGACCCAACTGAATCGGCAAGGGCCTGACAAGGGTGCGCACTATCGCTCGGCTGTCTTTTATGCTAACGAAGACCAAAAGCGCATTGCACAAGCCTACATTGATCAGCTGGATCAAGCTAAAGTTTCGGACGGCCCGTCGTAACTCAGGTCGTCGCACTCCGCTCTTTCTATAAAGCCGAGGAATATCATCAAGACTACGCCGTCAAACATCCGGATCAACCTTACATCGTCATCCATGATCTTCCCAAAATCGAAAATCTGCGCAAGCAATTTCCGGAGCTATACGTAAGGAAGTAATTTCGCCGGGTAGTCTTGGCTGAGACTTGCCTCATGGCTTGAGCATAATGAAGAACTCACGAATGTAGAGAAGCGATCCTGCCGTTGATCAGAGTCACAGAAATGTAAGAGTAAACTCGATTGTCGCAGGCACCGGCTCGCGCAAAAGTTACGTTAGCGCACGAACATCGGCGGGGGATATTTGTCTGATACTATCCTTGTCATATCAGCCATCGGGACCAAGCGTCAGCAAGCGGTTACTTGAAAACGTCAGGCACACGAACAGCTTTCGCCTGCCTAGACCGGGCCTCTCAAGAGTTACGTGGGACTGAAGAGCTATCCGGCGGAGTTCCCGAAGGGGGCCACCGCCCTTGCCAGACACTGACGGAGCTAACGCTCGCGCCATGCCGCGCGACGGCTCGCACGGGCGCGCCAGGGCATACCGCAAAGGCGGGTCAGTGTGGCGAGCTGAAGACCGCGCCGACAGCATCTTCTTCCTGCAGCGCGGACAGGTGGCGGTGCTTGTCGGCGACGCGGCAGGCCGCGAAGTCATCTTGCGCGTGGTTGAGGCGGGCGAACCGTTTGGCGAGTTGTGTTTCTGCGGCGGCCCTTCGAAGGTGCGGCAGACCACTGTGCGCGCGGTGCTGCCGAGCGAGGCTGTCGAGATCAAGCTCGACGTTTTCACGAACTATCTGCAAGAGAACCGGGCTGTGCTGGCGGCCTTCGTTTTTACGTTCTGCATCCGGCTCGCTGACGCAGAGCGCCGCATCGAGGTACTCGCGTATCGCGGCGCGGTGGACAGGTTGGGCTGGCTGCTGGTGCACCTGGCAAACACACGCGGGCCGGCGAAGGCCGGCCGCACAGGTGACGTGGCTGTGCCGGTGAGTCATGAGGAATTGGCGCAGTTGGGGGCTATGAGCCGCCCACACGTTACGGTTACGATGGGACGGTTACGACGGCTCGGGCTGGTTCGCTACGAACGCAACCAGCCGCTTTTCGTGGACGTATTGCGGTTGACAGCGTACTTGAGCGGCGAGCCGGGCCCGTCGAAGAAGGTGAAGCGGATATGATGCGTCTAGATTTAAGTTTGATCGAAGTGTTCTGCTGCGTGTACGAGGAGGGTAACATCTCGAAAGCGGCTGTGAAGCTGCGCGTCTCGCAGCCCACCGTAAGCGGCCACGTCAAGAATTTAGAAACTTACATCGGCACGAAGCTGTTCGACCGACTGCCGCGGCGCCTCGCTCCGACGAGGGCCGCCCAACTGCTGTACCGGCGCGGCCACGCCATCCTCAAGGAGAAGGAGGCGGCGATGCAGGATTTGGAACGCTTCCTCCACCGCATCGAGGGCCGTCTCGTGATTTCCGGCAGCAACATACCCGGCGAGTACATCCTGCCGCAGATGATCGCCGACTTTTACACGCAGTTCCCCGCCGTCAAAATAGAGTTGCGAATTTCCGATCCTAAAGTAGTGTGTAACGAGGTCTTGAGCGGTGAAGCCGAGCTCGGATTTTCCTGCTCGAAGATTGATACGATCGGGCTCGAATTCCGACCCTTCGCGTCGGGCGGCTTGGCGCTGGTTGTGCCAAACAATGGAGAGTGGAAGAGGGCCCGGAGTGTCACGCCGGAACGTCTAGCGGCCGAGCCGTTCCTCACCCGCGAACGGGGGTCGGGCATGAGGACGGCGGTCGAAGAGAAGCTTGGGCGCGCACTTGACGGGTTCAACGTGGTTGCTACTTTCGGCTCCAACGGCGCCGTCAAGGAAGCGCTCAAGGCCGGGATGGGGGTGGCCGTGGTTTCCCTGTTGTCCATCAAAGATGAACTCGCCAGCGGCGAAATGAAGGCAGTCGAGATTGAAGGCATCGAGATTAGTCCGTCCGACTTTTACGCCGTCACTAGCAAGAAATTAACTCTCTCACCAGTCGCCGAAACATTTCTCGGTTCCGTGCTCGAAGCACTTCGCCCCACCGGCCCTCGGCTGGAAATATCAGCCTAGGGTTTTTGTTTTTCTGTGGCAGAACGACTTCCCTTCGGTGTCAAAGATTCGTGATAGCTTATGGTCTGATCCATCGGAATTAAGTATTAGACCTTAGACCGCCGCATGGATAGACTCACCGCCAGAGTGCGAACCGTGTAGCTGAACAAAAACCGCGCTTCCTGCGAAGGAAGGCGACTTCAGGATTTTGGCGCTATACGATTCGAACGCACGCCCTTATCCCCAGTAGGCCAAGTTGTAGTTTCGTCATTAGTTGTCTATCCAAGTGCGGGTCCGCTTCAGGTACCTGAAGGATGCGTTGGTCTCCGTCTCCGGCGACCGGAAAGAAGAAAAAGGAGTAAAGAGATGATAAAGGAAACAAGAAAAACCTCGATGTCAAATTTCCAGCGAGTGATGGCAGTGACCGTCACAGCAATTCTCGTACAAATCATGATTTCTGCCTTAGGCACGGCGGCACTCGCCCAGGGCAATGGACAAGAATCGTCGCGTCGTAGATCCGCCGGTGCGGTGTTCGCAATGACCAATGTAACTGCCGGCAATGAAATAGTCGTCTATAGCCGTGCGAGCGACGGCACCTTGGAGAGGCTCAACCGCAGTGTCCGCACGCGCGGGCTTGGCATTGGGGTTGATACGGATACGCAGGGACCGTTGAGACTCAGTAACGACAATCGTTTCCTGTATGCGGTCAATCCCGGCAGCGACAATATCACCGTGTTTGAAGTGAATGGTACTCGCCTCAGATTTCTTCAGATAATGGATGCTGGTGACCAGCCGCTGAGCCTGACCATTTCCGGTAATTTGCTCTATGTCCTAAACGGCTCGGTTGCCGGTAACGGAATTCGGGGTTTCAGGATTTCGCACGACGGCACCTTGACGCAACTGCCGGATTCGTTCAGGGCGCTGAGTTCACCGATTGCCGTGCCCGGCGAAGTTAGATTCAGTCCTGACGGTCGGGTAATTCTTGTTACGCACAAGACAACCAATGTTCTGTTGACACCCCAGAATGCCATAGACGCGTTCACAATTGGAGCCGACGGCTACGCCAGTGCGATGCCGATAAGAAATTCCTCCTTTGGACTTCGCCCATTCAGTTTAGCCTTCCGCAACGACGGCAGATTGGTGGTGGTCGAATCTTTTAACGCAGCACCCAATGTATCCGCCGCGTCTTCATACCAATTGAATCCTGACGGTACGATAACGGTCATCAGCGGTTCAGTTCCTAACGGTCAGACGGACGTTTGTTGGGTGGTGATTACCAGCGACGGACGCTTCGCCTTCACGGCGAACTTTGGCAGCGGGACGATTTCCAGCTATAGCTTCGCACCCTCCGGGACGCTCATCCTGCTCAATGGCAGCGCCGCCTTTCTGGGGGATATGAGCCAGCCGGTTGATTTGAGTCTCAGCGAAGATGGACGCTTCCTGTACCAGCTTCTCAGGGGGACTGGCGCCGTCGCCGCCTTTCGTATAGAGGATGGTGGAAGCCTCACATCTTTGGGCGTAGTTGTGGGCGGTCTTCCGGTTAACGACGGAGCTTCCGGTCTCGCTGCTTACTAAGCGCGCCAAGTGTCGCGAGCGCAGCTCGAGGGACGCAGCGTGGCGGCGCCTGCCAGGTTGCGCTGGGCCAGTCAACGGCGGCTAATACACCCCGATGCGGGGGCTGGTACCAGGAAAGACAGTGTGCTTTCGACAATTAGGGGTAAACGCAGCAGTGCTGAGGCCCGGAGACGGAAATGTTCAGAGGGTGGAACCAAGAGTCATGGAGCGAATGGACGCTGCTGCCGTTGCGTCTAATCATCGGATTCGGCTTCATGGTTCACGGTTACGCTAAGCTGAGTGCGGGACCTCAGAAGTTCGCAAGTATGCTTCAGACGATAGGCGTCCCTGCGCCGAGTTGGATGGTGTGGATGACGGCGCTCGTCGAGTTTTTCGGCGGTCTGGCAGTGTTGGCGGGCGCCTTTATCCCAATCGTAAGTATTCCACTCGCGATCATTATGCTCGTGGCGATGTTCACGGGTTCTCATCTATTAAGCTCATGGGAATAAGCGGCAGCGGACCTCAATTCGGAACGCCCGGTTACGAAGTGAACCTTTTATACATTGCGGGTCTGCTGACGCTTGTTCTGGGCGGTACGGGATCCTTTTCCGTTGACCGCCTGCTTGCGCGCCGAAAGGCCCATCGTAACGCCCAGCACGTTTGAATCGTCGCGCGAGAGGAGAACGCGCGCGCCTTGTGGTTCTGGTAGCGAGGAAGTTGAATGAAGAGTAATCGCTGGAAGCAGCGTGGCGCCGGTCTCCTCGCCGGGTTGGTGGCCGCCATTCTGATGACGCTGGCGCTTTTACTGCTGCGTTATCTCTTCGGCGTGGCGACCCCGTCCGAACTGGTTGGAGATCGGATTGCGCCGCTCCTGGGCGTGGATCGATTTCTCGAACTGCTTGATCGCTTCGGCGGCTACAACAATCTCAAGCAGATTGGAGTCACGTCGGTCATCGGGGGACAACTCGTCGTCGGCGCGTTCGGCGGTTTGCTGTATGGCTTCATCGTCGAGCGTTCGCGAACGATAAAACCGGAGCCTGCTGGTAATCATGGCCGATTGTTCGTTGTGATCTTTGTTGGTTTGCTCTGGCTCGTCTCGTTGATTCTGCTCTGGCCGGTGCTTGGGACGAGCTACGTCGGACTGCCACTAGCAAAGGGAACCATCGCCAACACTTTCGGCCTGCTCATTGCTTACGCTCTTTACGGCGTGTCTCTGGTGTTGCTATATCGCGCGGTGTTGGGTCGCGTAGCAAGTGATGGGAAGGCGCGTGACAAAGAACCAATAGGTCGCCGAGCCCTACTAATGACGGGTGTTGGAGCCGTGGTTGCTGTCGCCGTTGGTGGAATGTTACACCGGCTCTACACGATGGCCACCTTCAGCTATGACGGCACGAGGTACAAAGGCGCAGACGTGCAGGCCATCACGCCCAACGACCGTTTTTACGTAGTGACGAAGAACGTAGTCGATCCGGAAGTGGCGCGCTCCAACTGGCGACTCGATATCGCCGGACTCGTCGAGCGACCACGAACTTACAGCTTTGAAGATCTGGCGGCGCTGCCCGCCGCGACGCAGGAGACGACGCTCCGATGCATTAGCAATCAAGTCGGCGATGGCTTGATGAGCAACGCGGTCTGGAAGGGTGTTCCATTGCGAAACTTGATTGAAGCTGCTGGCGCCAAGCAGGGCGTGGTTGAAGTGCGCCTGCACGGCGTTGATAACTACACGGACACGTTTGCCATCGAGAAGGCGATGGAGCCAACGACACTGGTCGCTTCCGAGATGAACGGCGAGATGATTCCGGCGCGCCATGGCTTTCCGGTGCGCGTAATTGTGCCTGGTCTGTTCGGCGAGAAGAACGTCAAATGGGTAACGCGTATTGAACTCGTTGACCACGATGCGAAAGGTTTTTACGAGCAACAGGGCTGGGGACCAAACTTCGTCGTGCCGACCACCGCGCGCTTCGATGTGCCCGATGATAAGCAGAAGATCAAGATGGCGATAGCGAGCACTGGTATTCCTCTTAGAGGGGTCGCACACGCGGGCAATCGCAGCGTCTCGCGCGTGGAAGTCAGTCTCGATGATGGCAAGAGTTGGAATGAAACCAGGCTTGATCACGCGCAATCGCCTTTGGCGTGGGTCTTATGGAATTACGATTGGCGACCGACCCAAGCAGGCGAATACAGGTTGGTGGTTCGCGCCACCGACGGCAAAGGCGAGTTGCAAACGGAGAAACAGCGTGGCACTGCGCCCGAAGGCGCAACCGGCTATCACAAGATCACGACGCAGATCGAGGCTTGAGAATCTGAAGTCGTACGAAATTGAATTACCCGCAAACAGAAGATGAGTTGTCCTTGTATCGAGCCTGAGGGAGAGGAAAACCAGTGAGTCAGCGGACAATACGTGTGGAGGCAATTAGTCAGGCCTCCGGCAATGAATCGGAGAGTTTGTTTGAGCGGGTCCACTGGCTCTATGCCTTCTGCCGTGAACACCTGTTCCGCGACGACACCGAGCAGATTGCCGTAGGTCTCTGGCCTGATGCTGCGCCACCGCCGCAAACCCGCTTGCTGGAAATCGGCTGCGGGCCTGGCTTCTACTCTCGCCAATTAGCGGCGCGTTTCTCGCAACTGAATGTCACCGGTATTGACCGCGCCCCGGAGCAACTCAAGCGCGCACGCGCTCGAGTCACAGAGAAGCAACTCAACAACTGCCATTTCGAGAAGGCCGATGTTCTCTCCTTGAAATGGCCTCATGCCTCGTTTCAGGCAGTAGTTGCTTCGCGGCTCTTCACGATTCTTCCCGAACGCGAGCAAGCGCTCGCAGAGATGCATCGCGTGCTGCATGACGGCGGGCGGTGCTTCATCGCGGAGCCACGGTCGCTGTTCCGTGCGGCAATACCTCTTCATGTGATGTGGCTCGTGGCGCGACTCATCGGTTTTTGCCAGGAGAGTCCCGGTTCTTACCGTGAGCCACGCCGCGTCGCGATTATGTCGAACCGCCAGTTCGGCGCGCTCATCGCGTCACAGCCATGGCGCAAAGTGCGGCACTGGCATGACGCCTGGTATCAGTATGCGATCTGTGAAAAGGACTTCGACACCCCGGAACACGTAAGTGCAATCTGACAGGATAGGCGCCGCTCAAGAGCGCTATGAGGAGATTGAAACATGTTTCGTCAACCTACAGCCACTCGCTTTATCTTTTCTCGCAGGCTTTTCCTGACGCTATGCGCGATAGCATTAGCTCTGATCGCTGTTACCTACATTCGCCATGGAGTGACTGCACAAGACCGGACTCCCCGGGCGACTCCGGACGGTCCCGACACCGGGGAACAACCGATTCCGCACGAGACCAGCAACGCTGCTGCTGGCCGCGATGTTTTCCGCTTCGAGACCTTCGGTAATGAAGGCTTCTGGACAGATGCGGTGCGCTTGCCGAAGGGCGTCAAGAAGGCGAAGCTGACGCCAGTCCAAGCCTTGAAGGCGGGTCTCCATGTGGACGTTGAGGCGTTGGATTCCGCAACGCAACAAGCCGTGGCCGCGGAACTGAAGACCGATCTGTCGCCGAAAAGCGCGCCGCTGCTCAATGATCCAAAGACGACCACGAAGCTGCTCGAGGCCAACGCGGTTATCGGGATGGTGGCCAAAGACTCTGACGGCGACGGTGTGATCAACCTCGCCAAGGGCGATAAGGTCGGGGCGAGTTGCGCGCTCTGTCACACTATCACCGATCAGTCGGTATTTAACCTGCCCAACGGCGGTTCGATCGGGCGTCGTTTGGATGGCCGCGCGACCCACACGATCAACATCGGCGCGATCTTTGCCATGGCCGACAACTCGCGCGCCCTCTACCCCGTGCTTCAACTCTCACTCAAGGCCAACGGCGACAAGACCATCGGACGCGCGCCCAGAGGGCTGACGGAGAAATCGAGCGAGAAGGAAGTTGATGCGTATCTCAGCAATCCTTCTTTCTACCCAGTAGGGATGTTTGACGATAGCTTCGACGGCAACGGCGACCCGATGCACAACACGCCGCTATTCCGCCAGGACCTTGCCTTTCCGTTTGGCAGCGAAGGCGCAATCGCCAAGTTAGATAACTTCAGCAATCTGGTCTACACCGGACTCTTCGACCAAACGACTCTGACTACTCCCGGCGGGCGCGCGTTTCTCCACAAACTCGGCGGCGCGGCCGGCGATGAAATCGCAGACGACTATGTCAAGATCTTGAAAGACACTGGCGTCAAAGGCTATCCATTTGTCAAAGCAACCGCGCATCCGATGCCGGGCAGCGAAGAAGCTCCGCTCGGAGTGCGCGTGGATAATGCCAAACTGCTGGACATGAACGCGTATCTGGACAGCCTGCCCGCGCCTGCCGGCATGGACGGTAACCCAGACGCTATTGCCCGCGGACGTCAGTTGTTCCGCACTGTCGGTTGCACCGGTTGTCATAACGTGGACCAGGGCAAGTTTGTGCCGCCGTTCATCGTCCCGATGAAGACAATCTTTCCAGGAGATCGTCCGGTGGTGCTCGCACAGCGCCAGCCTCCGCTCAACCCAGTCCTGAACACAGCGGGTAACATCTTTGACGACAAAATGGCAGTGGTGAATGCCAGTCTTCGTGGAGAGGAGCGTGGTATTGCGCTTCCCCTGCTGCTTGATCTCGCGCGCAAGCCGGTGTTCCTGCACGACAATTCCGTGCCCACTCTGGATAACCTGCTGAGCCCCTCGCGTGGCGCGACGGCTCCGCATCCGTTTTATCTTGCAGATGCTTCACAGCGCGCGGACATGGTGGAGTTCCTGCGTAGCTTGGACACCAACTCTTCCGGCAAAGCGACGCGGACTTCGGTGAATCCACCAGCGAAGACCTCTGGTGTTTTCGGATGGAGCGGACTTTTTGTCCTCTTTACGGGGGTGGCTTTGCTCAAGCTCAGGAGCACCTTTAGCCATCGCGTGCCCTGAGTAAAGGGAAGGGCGGAGACAGACAGGGTGACAGAGCAGACGTAAGGCAGAGAGACTGCCCTCGGACCTAGAAGCCGAGGTCGATGCTTACCTGAGTAACCCAGCCTTTTACCCGGTGGGCACTTTCGACGAGACACAGGATGGGAATGGCAATCCCGTCAAGAACACGCCCTTATTCCGGCAAGACTTGGCCGCGCCTTACGGAAGTGCAGGTGAGTTTAGCAAGCTGGACGACATTAGTAACGGCTCCTACACGACCAACCTCGATCCGACGACGCTGCTCACGCCCGAGGGGCGCCAGTTTCTGGAGATCAAAGCCGGGCCTGCCGGAAAACAGATGGCCGATGAGTACGCCAGGATATTGCAGGACACGGG
>Ga0136623_10000687_pt1 | contig 10586 bp, 7 predicted proteins | sample AntDrymUQ4492106_2_FD_104656 | JGI IMG/M metagenome (GOLD analysis project Ga0136623, IMG submission 104656) | Polar desert sand microbial communities from Dry Valleys, Antarctica - metaG UQ449 (21.06) | ecosystem: Environmental > Terrestrial > Soil > Desert | place: Antarctica: Dry Valley...
CATCAAACTTCCTTCTCAATTTCACCCGCGTTAAATATATTGACTCAACCGGCGTCGGCGAATTGTTTTCATTGCTGGAAATGGTTAAACAAAAAGACGGAAATTTAATGCTGTCGAATTTGCCGACAAAGGTTAAGGAAGTTTTAACCTTAACCGGTTTTCTGCCGATGTTTGAGATTTACGATGACGAAAATGCTGCGATTCAATCGAAATAATCTTTCTGACAAAATGGAAATTACATAAAACCACAAAAATTCGTTGCGCGGCGTAAATCTTTAAGCGAAGATTAAACAAAAATTCAACAGGAGAGTTTTATGAATCGCTTATTAATTACAACCGCTTTAGTTTTTTCGTTTGCCGCTTCCGCTTTTGCTCAAACAGAGAAAGACTTTGTTTCGACCCGCGAAATGGACAGAATCAATTGGATGGAATTTCGGGAAACCGTGCCGTCAAAGTTGAATACCGTTTTGCTTCCGACCGGAACGCTGGAACCGCACGGAGTCATCAACAACGGCGCGGACAATACCGCGCCGACCGCGATGGCAAAAACTATCGCGCGGCGGACAAACGCGATGATTGCGCCGACTCTGCCTTACGGAATTACCGGCTCGATGGAAGCGTATCCGGGAGCGTTTCAAATTACCGAATCGGCTTATCGTCCGTTTATTAAACAAATTCTTGAAGGTCTGGCGAAAAACGGCTTCAAAAACATCATCATTTTAAATGGTCACGGCGGCGGACAAACCGCCGTTTTACAATCGGTGGCGGCGGAAGTGGCGACGGAAAAGAAAGTGCGGACGCTCGTTATTAATTGGTGGTCTTTCGCTGCGGACGAAACGAAGGCGGTTTTCGGCGAGGACGGCGGACACGCCGGACTAAACGAAACGGCTTTTATCCAGGCGATTGACCCGACGCTGGTTCACCCGGAAAGATACAAAGACGATTTGGCAACGCCGTATCCCGCCGCCGGAACGTGGTCGGCGGTTCCGTTTCCTTCATCTATCGGACTTTATCAAAAAGGTCAGGGTTATCCGAAATTTGACCAAAAAAAAGCCGACGAATATTATCGCGTCGTCACCGATAAAGTGGCGAATTTCGTCAATGAAATTATTCGCAAATGGAATTTGGCGGGTTTATAAAACGCGCTTTTTACGCGGCTTTTTAAATCAGCGTTTCCAATAATTCTTGATTTTCAAATCGAGCATCGGAAACGCGCAATATTCGACGTTTCTGCCCGACTCGCGCAATTTTTCGACCATTTTGATCGCGGCGTCGGCGTTGCGTGTGTGAACGACAATCGTCGAGGCGCGCTGCAAATCAGGGTTTTCATCGAGCCATTCGGCGATGGCATAGCCGGTTGTTGAAAAATCGTCGTGGTCGTTCGATTCGTAATGATGCGGCAGTAAATCGTGGTCGAGAAAAATAGCATCGTAGCCGGATTCGCTTAAAAATTCTTTTGCTTCTTCGACCGTTTCGGCAATATCCAAATCATCGCCTTCAAATCTTTTTTTAAACCAGCGATGGCGGCGATGGTCGTCGTCGAGAAGAAAAACCGCAATCGGCGTTCGCTCGACTTTAAAATCGGCTAAACCTAATTTTATCAGGAGACTGCGAAAAATACTCATAAATTATAACTTTGTGTAAAACGGAAGTTTAATATATCACGGGCGAGGTTGGCAAAAATCATTTATTAAAAAACCGGCGCAATGTGAAATTTATGTTAACTCTAAGTCCTGTGTTTTCAAAAACTTCACTTTTGGGGGGTTTTCGGGTTGGCTCAAACCCCGATGTTTATTGAACTATAAATCACAAAATAAAACTTGAAATCATTTTGAGGAGTGCTATAATCCAAAACACGGCAACAGACATTTTGCCGAATCCCCAAAAAAAAGAACAAGGTTTTTACGGAAAATTAGCATTCGTCGTTAGCCCAAATGCCGCAAGAAAAATTAAAATTTCCGACGCTTTTTGCCGTTCCGAATACGGGGCAGACCGCGCCTGAGCAGGATTTTTACGAAAAACCGGAAATCATTGACGAACCTGAAGTTTGTCCGAAATGTTACGGTTCGGGAATGGAAGTGGTGGCGGGAAAAGGCGCGCGAAAATGCGAATGCCGCAAGCGTAAATCACAAACCAATCAGCTCGATAAAGTCAGAATTCCGAAACGCTATACCGATTGTCATTTTCACAGCTACACCGCTTACAATAAATCGCAAAATGAAGCGTTAAAATACGCTTTTCGTCTGGCAAACGAATATCCGGCGGTCGAGCGCGGACTTCTTTTTATGGGAACGGTCGGTGTCGGCAAAACGCATCTCGCAGTTTCAATTTTAAAGGGTTTGAGCGAGCGCGGATTCCCCTGTCTTTTTTACGAATTCGGTGCGCTTTTAAAGGAAATTCAAGATTCTTATAACACCCAAACCCAATCGTCCGAATTAAAAGTTCTTTCGCCTGTTTTTGACGCGGAAGTTTTGGTTTTAGACGAAATCGGCGCGTCGAAACCGACCGAATGGGTGCGCGACACGATGGCGCATATTATCAATACGCGCTATAACGATAAAAAACTGACGATTTTTACGACAAATTATCTTGATGACAAACGCGCCGAGCGCGATGAATCTTTGGAAGATAGGATCGGCGTTCGACTTCGCTCAAGGCTTTTTGAAATGTGCAAAACCATTTCATTAAACGGCGAAGATTTTCGTAAGACATTCGATAAGGTTTCGCAGATTAAGAAAAAGTAAATAGCTGCAAAAAGACAAAAAAACGCAAAAACAGTTCAAAGAAATACGAAAAGAAATTAATTTTATTTTTCGTGTTTCTTTTTTCTTTGGATTGTTTCGCGGCTAAATTTTATATTGTGAAATTTTGTTCCTTTTTGCGGCTAATTTTCGTCTAATTTTATTTCATTCACCATAAATTGTTATTCATTTTTTTTCGGAAAAGTAGTTAGGGTGAAACTATTTCACGAAATTTTGTGAAAATTTTACAGAAACCTTTTATTTGAAACGGTTTTAAGCTATGATGCCATTGTCAATCCACATCTGCTCAAAGGAAACTTCTATGAAAATCGCTCGTCTTTTTTGTTTATTAGGTTTAATTATATTTGCACAAACTTTTGCGCTCGCCCAGAATGCTTCGCCGACCGAATCGCAATCGGAAAAAGAAAAGACGCAAAAAGAACTCGAAAAGCGGGTTTTGGAAATGCTCAATCAAGCCGTCGGTGATGCGGCGTCGCTTAAACTCGCGCAAAATCGGGCGATTGTTTACGCGATTGCCGGTGATTTGTATTGGAAATTTGACGAAAAACGCGCCCGCGAACTTTTTCGCAATTCCGGCAACGAGATTCTTCTCGCCAATGGCGAATCCGAAAAAGAAAAAAAAGCCGAGGACGATCCGTTTTATGCCGTCTTTGAATTCAGCAATATCCGCAACGAAGTTTTGCCTCTGGTTGCCAAACACGACGCCGAATTAGCGCTCGAATTGCTGGTGCAAACCCGCACCGCGAAAATTGCCGAGGCACTGGTCAAGGCTGCGCTGCCGAATGCTAAACAAGACGGCGGTTATATGAATTTCAACCCCGAACAATACCGCGTCCGGCAGGAAATCGCACTCGAACAACGCTTTGCCGTTCTCGCCGCCGAACAAAATCCCGACAAAGCCATCAAATTAATAAAAGACAGTCTGGCAAAAGGAATCTCGTGGAATGTATTGCCGCTGCTGCAAAAAATTAATCAAAAGGATGAAAAAAAAGCGACCGCGCTGGCTGACGATGTTGTCAGAAAAATCGTAGACACTGATTTGACGAAAAAAAGCGAAGATTTAGGCGCGGCAATTCAATTTCTGCAATTTGCGGTCAATCCGAACGCGCCGAAAACGACCAAGGAAAAGCAGTTTAAATTCACCGATTCGCAACTAAAAGACATTGCCAATAAACTTTTTAATACTTTTATGCAGCCGTCAAATTCGCTGGCAATGACGATGGGAATGACGCAGGCGATGGCGGGTCTGGAAAAATTCATACCGGAAAAAATCGCGCTGCTCAAGCAAAAGCAAACGGAAGCGATGAAGAATCTGCCGCCCGAAGTGAGGCGTATGCAGCAGCAGCAAAAACTCTGGAATCCGAACTCAACGCCCGAAGAAATTCTCGCCGATTTACCGAAATTAAACGAATACGAAAAAGCCTCGGCGTATCAATCCGTCAGCAGTAAAATCGCGCAGATTGAAGACGAAGCGCGAGCGAAAAAACTAATCGAACAAATCCCGGACGAAAAAGCCCGGCAGAATGCGTCCGAACTTTACGAATCGGCGAAAATCAGCCGAACGGCAAAAGACGGCAAACTCGAAGAAGCCAAAAAACTCATCGGAAGTTTAAGCAAAAAGAAAACGCAGATTTTCCAACTCGTATCGCTGGCAATTGATTTCCACAAAAAAGGAACGGAAAAAGACCGTGAAACAGCCGTCAATTTGATGAAGGACGCAAAAGCGTTGGCAAATGAATACCCGGAAGACGAACAAGAGTTAAACGATTTGATGGAAATCGTGAAAGGCTACGCGACGGTCAACGCCGACGAAGCGTTTCGTATATTTGAGCCGATTGTTGACCAGATTAATGATTTTGTTCAGGCGACGGCGATTTTGAGCAAATATAACCGGCGCAATCAAAACTTTAAAAAAGGCGAACTGGTAATGAAGGTCAACGGCTATTCGTGGGACGGACTTCTGCTGTTTCGCTATATCAATCACATTCAACTGCTCGGCAAAGCGGACTTGAACCGGATGAGTTCGTTCTCGGACAAATTCGGGCGCAGCGACGCTCGAATAATCGTTAAACTTTTCGTCGCACAGGGTTTTTTGAAAGATGAGAAAAAAGGCGAAAACAGTTCCGGTTCCAGCGGCGGAATGATTGTCATTGAAAATTAAATATTTAGCGTTTCCGTTTCTGCCATAAATTAAGTGAAGAGTAAAAGAAGTTTCGAAGAATTGAAAATGAAAAGTCTTTAATTTCGCTTCCCTTTTTTCCTTATTTGGTTAATAATTTGCCAATCACACTTTTTTCGGATTTTTTTGCCAGGCGCAAATATGCTAACAACGGACAAAATCCTGCAGGGACGTTATCGGATCATCAGCCAACTCGGTCATGGCGGAATGGGCGCGGTTTATGAAGCGAAGGACAAAAAAAGATTCGATGCGTCAGTCGCGCTGAAAGAAATTCTGATTGACTTGTCTGACGTTGATACCAGACAGCACGAACTCTTAAGACGTGCCTTCGAACGCGAAGCAAAGATTTTAGCTGAAGTTCACCACGAAGTTTTTCCGCACGTCATCGAATACTTTTCCGAAAGCGACCGACAGTATTTGGTAATGGAGTTAATTCAAGGAGCCGATTTGGGGCAACTGCTGATGGAGCGCAAAGCCCCGTTTCCGATTGAAGAAATTTTACACTGGACCGACCAATTGCTTGACGCGCTCGATTATCTTCATTCATACCAACCGCCGATTTTTCACCGCGATTTGAAACCGCAAAATTTAAAACTCACTTCGCGCCGGAAAATCAAACTGCTTGATTTCGGTATCGCCAAAAGTGAAGAGGCAAACCAGTCGGCGACGATTACCAATCAAACCTTCATTGCCGCCACTCTGAACTATTCACCTTTTGAACAGATTTTGCGGGTGATCGACTCAACCTTGCGCGAAGTAATTACACAACGGTATGAGGAAAAGATCAAACGATTTTTGGAAAATCCGGCGGATGCCAGAAGTGATTTATACGCTTTGGGCGCAACGCTTTATCATCTTTCGACCGCCTTTATTCCAACCGACGCGCTCAAAAGAACTTTAGAAGTCTGGTCAAACAAACCCGACCCTTTACGCGCTCCGCACGAATTAAATCCGAACATTCCCGAAGAAATTTCTCTCGTTTTTCTGAAAGCGATGGAAATTGAACGGGAAGACCGTTTTGCTTCGGCAACAGAAATGCAGCAAGCCTTACACAAAGCCGTGGCGGAAATAAAAAGGCGCGAACGAGAAGCAGCCAAAAAACTTGAAGAAGAAGCGCACCGCGCGATGTGGCTGGCGGAACAAACGCAGTTGGAAAATGAACGGTTGGAAAATGAACGGTTGGAAAATGAACGTCAACTTGCCCAACAAGAACGCTTGCGAATTCAAGCCGAGCAGTTGCGCCAAGCCGAACTGATTGAACGCCAATTGCAGGAAGCCGAAATTTTACGACAACAGGGCGAACAAGAACGCCTGCGAATTGAAGCCGAACAAGCCCGGCTGGAAAAAGAACGTCAACTTGCCAAGCAGGAACAGTTGCGAATCGAAGCGGAATTGGCTGAACTTCGTCGGCACGAATCCAAAATTCAACAACAAATTGCCGAGTCACGCACTTCCGAAACCAAACAACAATTGTCTGTCAACGAAAACTTCGGCGAGGTTCAATCGGCGGCGGCGGCGACGCAATTCTCCGATGGTTTGACGCAGCAATCGAATCTCGCGGGAATTTTCCGGGAGCCGACAAAACAAAGTATTTCTTCCGATGTTTTGCCGTTCAAAACAGGAGATTTACCATTTACGCACCTGCGAAACTCCAAAAAATCGAGGGTTTTGCCCATCGCCGCTGTGAGTTTTTTGATGTTTAGCGGTTTGATTTTAGGAGTTTGGTTTTTGCAGCCCTCGAAAACGGAAGAATCAAATCAAACAAATACAAATCAAACAAGTTTTTCAGCAAATGAAACCACTACCGAACCGACCGTTGCAGCAACTCCCGAACCGATCGTAACGCCGTCTTTAGCTTTGTCACCGGAGCCGACTGCAGAGCCTGTCAGCCGATCCCCGGCTGCATCAAAACCTGCCGCGCCGCGAATCGAAAAACCAACACCGCAGCCGAAGAAACCGGCGCCTAAAGCAAAAAAACCGGTAACGATTGACGATATTCTCAAAAACAATTAAAAGAAACTGTAAAAGTTTAATAAAAATTGTTGCTATTTTGCTTTAAGAACATTAAAATTCGCACAAAAGCAAATATTACGGAGCAAAAAATATGAAGTCAATATTCCTTTCTCGAATAAGACCCAACTACTTATATTTTATTGCGTCTTTTTTGCTGTTGGCGCCGATGCTTTCACTTGTCTTTGTTTGGCAAACGGGACAAATGCAGCAAGCCCAACTAAGTCTCTCCGATATTTTTAGGGTTTTACAATATCGAAAAGAACCTCTGGCACGAAGAAATTCCCTTTTGATTGATGCCGTCAAAAAACGTGGAATTTCTTTTACGCTAACGCCGGAAATTGAAAAGCAACTGAGCAATACGGGCGCAAGTTCTAATCTAATTGAAGTAATTCGGCAAAAAAGTCCGAAGCCTCCGCCACCCACTCCGATTCCGACTCCGACGGTTGCTCCAACTCCTACTCCAATTCCAACTCCGTCTGCGCCGGATTCGGCTTATTACCACAAGCGTGGGGACGAGTATGTCGTCAAAGGCGAATATGACCGTGCCATCTTTTTTTATGATGAAGCGATTCTTTTGAATCCAAAAGATGCCGGCGCTTTTTATAAACGAGGGTTTGCTTATCACTATAAAAATAATCACGATCGCGCCTTTGAAGATTATAAAACTGCCATTCAACTAAAAAACGAACTTGCACTGCAACCGATGCTGCAATGCGCACTTTATAATTCAACGAAGGATATTGCTGACAAAGCGATTGAAGAATGCAGTAAAACCATCAATTCAACATCTGATTTTGCTTTAGCTTATTACATTCGCGGAAACGCTTATCAAAACAACAACGATGCCGACCGAGCCATCGCCGATTACAACAAGTTTATCGAGTTTTACCCGAAAAATGTTTTGGTTTACATCAATCGTGGTGATGCTTATTCCGACAAAAAAGATTATGACCGCGCTGCCGCCGATTATAATAAAGCGATTGAGTTGGACGCGGGCAATGTATTGGCAAAAAAGAATTTGCTGCGACTGCAAGCCGAAAAATCGAATATCCCGGCAATTAAACCGGAATCGTCTGCGTCGTCGGTAAAACCGAACCCGGCGCAAAATCTCGATGTCGGAGAACTAAATATCCGCGCTGTCACTATTTCAACACCGATATATCCGGCGGATGCCAAAAAATTTGGAATTCAAGGCAAAGTTACGGTTCAAATAAATATTGATGAAAATGGAAATGTTACATCCGCCAAAGCGATATCGGGTAACGGGCTTCTACGCGCATCTGCCGAAGCTGCCGCCCGTAGATCGAAGTTTAAGCCGTTCATAGTTAACAATCAAAATGTCAAAGCCACCGGCTCAATGGAGTATAATTTTAAGCTTCCGTAGGTTGCGCGGATTAAACTTCAGACTATGTTGTAATAAAACTTATCCGCACCTTTGGAAACATATATTTTTAATTCCAAATTCTAATCGCTTGCAAGGCAGGACTGTCAAAAAATCGCGTCGGGTTTTGTAAATGCCTATCCGCGATACTATTCGATTTTACGCCGCCGGAAGATTTTACCTATACAGTCTGTTTTAAAATTTGTTAAATAATCAAAAACAAAACTCTTCCATTTTTCTCTGAAATGCGTATAATGTATTTAACAAACATTTTTCCCTGTTTGTTAAACTACAAAAACAATCACTCCACTCGCTTCCTTAAACACCGAATATGCTGGCTACAAATCAAGTTTTAAATGATGAACGATATTGTATTATTGACTGCATCGAGCAGAACGCGGCAGGTGCGCTATACAATGTTTTTGATAATGTTCTCGAAAAAAACGTCGTTCTAAAAGAAATTCCGGTTAAGCTGAAAAAAGTCGTAACCGCTTCCCAGCAGGAAGAAATCAAACTCGCTTTTGCCCGCGAAGCAAAAATTTTGACGGAGATTAAACACGATTCGTTGCTGCACATATACGATTATTTTTCAGGAATTGACCGTCATTATCTGGTGATGGAATCGTTTGACGGCGCGGATTTGAGCGCGCTGCTTGAAAAAAACAAAGCCGCGTTTGCGCTTTCGGACGTCATAAGTTGGGCAGACCAATTGCTTGATGTGCTTAATTACCTGCACAAACAGATGCCGCCAATTATTCACTGCGGCGTAAATCCGCAAAACGTAAAATTGATCTCAGACGGAAAAATCAAACTGCTCGCTTTCGATATTGCCAAAAAAAGCGGCGCGGAAGAAAGTTCAACATTTAAGAATCAAACCTTTGACGCTAAAATTTTGAATTATCTGCCGCTCGAACAGATTTTTGAAAAACTCGACTTAGCTTCTCAGAAAGTCATTACCAATAGCTATGACGAAAAATCGGAGATGATTTTAAAACAGCCCGCCGATGCGCGAAGCGACATTTACGCGCTCGGCGCGACGCTTTATGAACTGCTAACGGCGCGTCTCCCGATTGACGCTCTCGAACGCTCCATCGATATTTTGGAAGGCAAATCCGATCCTCTGCCGGCTCCAAGTCAGCTCGACTCGAACATTCCGCCCGAAGTTTCCGACGTTTTAATGAAAGCGTTAGAAATTAAGCGCGAAAACCGCTTTGATTCGGCGGTAATAATGCGTCAAATTCTGCGAACCGCGTTTGTGCGAATGAATGAGCGCGAGGCGAAAGCGGCGAAAGAAGCAGAGAAAAAAGAGGAAGAAATCATCTTGGAATTTCCCGAATCGCCGTCGGCATTATTGGAAAAGGAACAGGAACTTGTCCGTCAGGAAAGAATAAAAATAGAAGCGGAACAAAAGCGGCAAACCGAGTTGATTACACAGCAACTGCGCGAATCCGAAAACCAGCGCTTAAAAGCCGAACAACGCGCCGCCGAAGCTGAAACACTGTTGTTGGAAAAAGAAATAAAAGAGTCGGGCAGAAATGAATCTGCGGCGGATACGCAAAAATCTTCGGAAAATTCATTTCAGGCGGATCTTCCGCACGATGCGAACAAACAAAATATTACCCTTGCCAATTCCTCTGATGAATTTAAGGATTTGTTTGTCCAGCCGCAAAAAAATAATAAGGTTTGGAAACAAATGTCCGCTTCTGCGTTAATCTTGTTAATATTGGGCGGCGCGGTTTTTGGAATTATGAAATTCCGCGTCTTTGAAAAAGCGTTGCCCAATGATACGACTCAAAATCAAATGACTACACTGCCGGAAAATGTAGTTTCCGAGCCGGTTGTCGAAGCCGCTCCGATGCCGTCGCCTGAATTGATTGTCGAAACAGCGCCAACGCCGAATGTTGAAGCAGCTCCCGAAATGGAAACGGTTACGGAAACTGTCGTAGAGCCGAATTTTCCAAAAACACCGCTCAACAGAATCCCGTCTAAAAACAAAACTATTTTATCAACCCCGCCTTCCCCACGAATTATGAAACCCGCGCCGCAACCGGCAAAAGCGCAGCCGAAGAAGGAAAAAGCCGTCACAGTTGATGATATTATCAATGGTAACTAACCAACTTTTGCTTTGTTACGATAGTTTTCAAATTGAATTTTTCGTCAAGCGTCGTTCATCCCGCCTTCAGGCGGCGATCGGAAAACCCAGAGCCAATTAAGGGTGGAATTCAAAGCTGTCATCATTGCACAAAATTCA
>Ga0136623_10000688_pt1 | contig 10574 bp, 4 predicted proteins | sample AntDrymUQ4492106_2_FD_104656 | JGI IMG/M metagenome (GOLD analysis project Ga0136623, IMG submission 104656) | Polar desert sand microbial communities from Dry Valleys, Antarctica - metaG UQ449 (21.06) | ecosystem: Environmental > Terrestrial > Soil > Desert | place: Antarctica: Dry Valley...
CAACAATACAATAGTCAATATTATTAATATGGCTGAAGGCGTATACGAATCTCAACTGGGAATAACCTTTGATATTGTAGCTCAGAATGCCTGGACTATTCCAGACCCGTATACTGCGATATTGGCTGACCCATTACTTAACCAATTTAGAGTTCATTGGAATGGGGATCCTAAATTATCGAATATCCATAGGGACGCGGCGCATCTTTTTACAGGAAATGTTGTTGAGGATGCAGGTGGAGCTGCTTTCACGGGAGTAATCTGTCGTTTTCTGGAAGATTCTTATGCATTTACAGTACGCCAACAGTTTGAGTTCCCGCATTGGTTAATATTTGCTCACGAACTTGGGCATAATTTGGGGGCTACTCACGTTGATGATTCGGGAGATTGTGCTGATTCTATAATGAATGCTTCTGTTTATCCTACAGCTCATTCATTCTGCCAAACTTCAATAAATCAGATAACCAACTATGTTAATACTCATGGAAGTTGTTTGCTACAAATTGAGGTTAATAGAACAAAGTTTGATTTCGACCGTGACGGAAAAGCCGATATTAGCGTGTTTAGACCAAGCAATGCAAGGTGGTATGTGCGGAGAAGTCAAGCAGGTGATACTGAGTTTCAATTCGGAAGTTCAACCGATAAAATCGCTCCTGCCGACTATGACGGTGACGGAAAAACCGATTATGCAGTTTATCGTCCGAGTAATGGAACTTGGCATATCACAAGAAGTTCTAATGCTACTTACTATGTAACATCGTTTGGAATAGCAGAGGATAAACCCGTTCCTGCCGATTACGACGACGACGGTAAAGCTGATATAGCAGTATATAGACCAAGCACAGGTGTGTGGTGGATATTAAGAAGCAGCGATGGAACTACCTTCGCGCAGCAATTTGGTAATAGCACAGATAAACCCGTTCCTGATGATTATACAGGAGACGGTAAAGCTGATATAGCTTTTTGGCGACCATCTACAGGTGAATGGTTTGTCCTGCGAAGTGAAAATTTCAGCTTCTATTCTTTCCCGTTCGGGCTGAATGGAGACATCCCGACTTCAGCCGATTTTTTCGGTGACAGCAGAGCAGATTATGTTATCTATAGGGGCGGCGCTTGGCATATACTGACGCCAGAGGGCGGATACACACCTCACCAATTAGGTATGTCGGGAGATATTCCCGTTCCGGCTGATTATGACGGAGACGGTAAAGCAGATTTAGCAACATTCAGACCATCAGCAGGACTTTGGGATTTTGTAAATACTGATGTGCCATTCGGATTAAATGGGGATATTCCGATTCCCGGATTTCTGGTTGTGCAGTAGTATTGAAAAAATACTGACTGCCAATCGGTTTTGAAACGCTAAATAATAATAAAAAGTTCATTGCCTTCTATGGTAAACTATTTATGTGACCAAATTTATTTGAACCGGAAAAAGGCAATGAACTTTTTTAAGAATAAGAAACTGTTTGAAAACTCCGAACGCAGCTCCGCGAGGAACGTGATATTTATCATGAAACAAAAGAGTTTGAACACAGCTTTTTAACTTAAAGTTCGAGGCATTTCTCAAATGCCTGTACAAGGAGGAAAAATGAATAAAATAATACTTACTATTTTATTGTTAACCGTTACCTTTTCAGCATTTTCTCAAGATGTGCAAACAGACTTACAAAAACACTTCGAGGATTTTAATTTAGTAAAATTAGACAAAACGGAAATCGTTCGTAAATCTAAAACCGGCGATTCTATAAGGGTTGCCGGTTTTGAGTTTTCCATCACTCCGCGAGACCTTTTTGTCGGTTTGGATGAAGTGAAAACCTTTCGCGGAAAGATTAACGGCAATCCCGATTCGGAAATTCGATTGTCGGTAGATGACAACGGCGTCAAAGGATATATCTTTGACGGAGAAACCAGATTCTATATCGAACCAGCAGCAAAGTTTACCAAAGAAGTCTCATTCAAAGACCATATTATTTATAAATCGGAGGATAAAAAAGAAGAAGAATCACCTGTAAGCTGTTTAGTTGATGATGTTTTACAAACCGGATTGAAAACGGCTGATTCACCGATTGCGGATGTTTTAACCGGCGGCGTAAGAATTTCCAGAGTAATCGAAATAGCAACAGATGCCGATTACGAATGGGTTGCTTATGCAGGCGGAGCAACTAAAGCGAATGAAGAGATTTTGTCAATGTTAAATATGGCGGAAGGCGTGTATGAGCGCCAATTAGGAATAACTTTCTCCGTCACGTTTCAACACGCTTGGGCGATTCCCGACCAGTATCGCAAAATACCGTATAATCACTTGTTTGCTGACTTCCAAAACTATTGGAAGACTAATTTCTCACATATTCATAGAGATGTAACACATCTTTTTTCGGGAAAACCGGCTGATGCAGGAGTTGCAGGAGCGGCTAATTCAGGACCAATTTGCAGAGCCCCCGAACATTCTTATGGATTTACAAAAAGGAAATTTTCAGGATCGTGGAAAACATTTGCTCACGAACTTGCTCACAATTTGAATGCTAATCACGTTCTTGATTCGGGAGAATGCGCCCGTTCTTTAATGGTTGAGTCTATTTATGGTCTTGTAGAAGAAAGATTTTGTCAGACTTCAATAAACGAGATAACTAGCTTTGTTAATAATTATGGAAGCTGTTTGCAACAAATTGAAAACTCTAAAGTAAAGTTTGATTTCGACGGCGACGGCAAAGCTGACATTTCGGTCTTTCGCCGGTCGGACGCTTTCTGGTATATCCAGAAAAGCTCCGGCGGACATTCGTTTATCAAATGGGGTTTAGCTAACGACAGACCAGTACCAAACGATTATGACGGAGACGGGCGAACTGATATAGCAGTTTTTCGAGGTGTTACTTTCAATGGTACTGGTTATAATCCCAACATTTGGTACATACTTAGAAGTTCTGATAATACCGTTTTTATTAGACAGTGGGGAGTATATAATGGCACTCCCTACGGTTCGCCTGTGCCAGCCGATTACGACGGCGATGGTAAGACCGATTTAGCTGTTTATCATTCAAGCGATGCTGTCCCTGAGCCGGGCTATTTCGTGATTTTGCAGAGTTCGAGCAATTCCATAGTCGAGAGACAATGGGGACTTAACGCCGACAGAAAAGTTCCGGCAGATTACGACGGCGACGGAAAAGCTGATTTAGCCGCCTTTCGATCCAACAATTTTCCCGGCAGCACGCATATTAACACCTGGTTTATTTTACAAAGTTCCGACAATAAAATGAGAGTCGAATATTTCGGACTTCCGACCGACCAACTCGTTCCGGCGGATTATGACGGGGACGGCAAAACAGATATTGCCGTGTGGCGACCTTCGACCGGCATTTGGTATCGCATCAACAGCAGTGATGGTTCGTTTAACGCAACGCAATTCGGACTTTCCGAGGATAAACCGACCCCAGCCGATTATGACGGTGACGGAAAAACCGACATCGCTGTGTTTCGACCTTCGACCGGCGTTTGGTATCTCCAGCGTTCGAGAGACGGCTTTACGGCACTGCCGTTCGGTTTGAGAGATGACATTCCGATACCGAATGTTTTTGTTCGTTAGCCTGTTTGAAATCAAATATCAGCGTTTGAAAAAATTTAAGTTTATTGCGAAACAATCTTATATCATTTTCAGCACGACAAAGGTCACGTCGTCGTCGGCTGGTCTTGTTCCCGCCCAATTTTGCCCGGCTTCGACGAAATGATTGATAATTTCCTGCGGTGATTGATGAGCAGTTTCAGCCAGCACGTTTTTCGCCGTTTCATCGGCGATCATCTCTCCGGCTTCGTTAAACATTTCGGGAAACCCGTCGCTCATTAGCATTATCGTATCTCCAACCGATAACGATATTTGCATTTGTTTGTAAGGAAAATTTGCAATGCTCCCCAGAGGCATCGCTTTGATTGAAATTTCTTCTACCCGTCTGTCGTTTTCCCTGTAAACCAGAACCGGAGGCATTCCGGCGCAGCTTAAATTTACCAGATTGTTCTTTACTTTGAGCATCGTCATTCCCATAAACAATCCGCGCAGATTCATTCCTTTGAGCGAATGCGAAATTTGCCTGAACGTATCGGTAATATCGGGCGCGTGTGCCAGATTAATGAAAAGTCCTTTGGTCGCGGTAACGACCGTTCCGGCTTTAAGCCCGTGTCCGGTCGCATCGCCGACGGCAACTGTCAATGTTCCGTCTTCCGACAAATGAAAGTCATAATAATCGCCGCCGACTTCCGATGCCGGTCTCATATACGCGGCGATTTCCAGATGTGGAAATTGCGGAACTTTTTTAGGAAGCATCGAAAGCTGCAATTGCCGCGCTTCTTCGAGTTCCTGAGCGCGGCGGTCGTTTTCAGCCTGCGTTCGTTCATGTGCCAGGCGCAATTCCGCTTCGGTGCGTTCGTGTTCCAATTGTTGGGCTGATAACTCTTGAACTTGTGCCAGTTGCGCTTCCAGTTGACGATTCGTGCGGGCAAAGTTTCGCGCCAGATAAAGAGAAACGGCAAGCGGAACGCATAAAACCGTTGAATATAAGTTGAGATGATAAAGCCACGCGGGAACTTCAATGATGTCCCGTTCGGCGGCGACGTTGTTCGCCACGCCGAAAACAAAGATGCCGATGCCCGCCGCGATAATCCACGCTCCGTCGCGTCCTTTGACAAGCGCACGAATCATTATACGAAGACAGTCGGCGAGCGTAATAACGAGCATCACGAGAACAAACGGAAAGGCGCGATAAACTTGAGCGGCGTGTAAGACGAGGCTAACGAGCCAAAACAACAATAGAATCCAAAAGAACCGCGACGGACGACCGGCGAACTCAACGTAGAGAAAAGCCAACAGCGAAATGACGGATAAAGATTGGACATCCTGACGCGCGATGTCGCCCAGAAGAGCGGTAATTGCGCCGAAATGTGCCGTGTTTGTCAAACTGGACAGCCAAATGGTGGCGGCGATTCCGAGAACGAAGAAACTGTAAAACAGATTGCCACGCGCTTGGCGGTAAAAAACGAATAACAGAAAATGGACGAGCGCGAGCGCGGACAGCAATCCGATGAAAACGTAATCGAGACGTTCGCCACGGGAACGATCTTCTAGTTTTACCGCAGTATTCTCTGCCGGTTCGACAATCAACCGGAAGCCGGGCATATAAAAACCCCGCCTCAGCCAACCGCCGCGTCCGCTCGTCAAATCGCTCGCCGCTTTGAACGAATAGCGCACGGCAATCGTGTGCGTCCCGCCGCTCCCGAAAACGACCGGAAAGAATAATCCGCGCGGATTATATTCAACATCGCCATCCGGCTCGATTACGCCGTAAGACTGAACCGGCTTGCCGTCAATATAAATCTCCGACGCGCCCCAATGCCACATTCGCCAGGCGAGCGGCTGATTAACCAGTTGCTCGTCAACCGCGATTTTCAGACGAAACCAAGCGCGTCCGTCCCAATTTTCGAGCGCCGCCGCCGGGTCGGAATTTATTTCGTCGTTCGTGACGCTTTTCCAATTACCGTCGTCGTAGTCGCCTGCCGCCCACGCCGCGTCGTCGCCCGCGTGATATTTCCAGGGCAGTTTATCGAGTTCGATAAATTTGCCGTCTTTCAGACTTTCGGCGCTGATTGCCAATTGATTGTTGTCCTGCCCGTGAGAGTAAAGACAAAAGGCTAATAAAAAAACGGTAATAAAAAGCGCGCGAGAAATGAAAAACGCGCGAAAGTGTTGGAGAAAATAAAAGCGGTTGACAGACATTTTTATCAAATGACATCGGCAAAATGAATGTTTGCCGAAAATGAATTTATTAATTTACCGAAATCATTATCCGGGCAAAATGCCGGCGAAACGTGCTTACAAAGCTAATCGAAAATTACGGATAAAGTAACACACTTTCGATATTTACCGCTAAGCAGGTGAGAAAAGATTTGGCAGGTTTCGCTTCGCGTTTTGAGTCCCTACACAAGCGAGGCAACCGCCGCGCTTCGCTAGCGGAAAGCCGCCTCAAGGCGGGACTCAAAACTTTTCAAAATACATCAAAACTTCTTCTCACCTGCTTATCATTTGTCAATATTACGCTCCGCAGATAAGATTAATCGGCTGCGAGAAAATTATGTTATTTGTTTCTTCCCGCAGTAAGAATACTCAGAGTATTCGTCGCTGCGCTTCATCTAATATTGCTTGATATTAAACCGTCAACCAAATATAATAATTTGGATTACCATTGCAGGTAATTTAATCACTCAATCAATTTGCTGCCCCATAAAATTCAGCAAAATGTTTTTGTAAACAACATCCGCTTAAATTTAAATATTTAAATTAACTTAATTACTTAACTATAGACTGACCATCTATTTGCTGTCCGAGAGGCTTAATAATATGACTCGTTTATCCGTTTATCGAAGACTTAATATTCAATTTTTTGTTATTGCCCTTTTACTGATTTCAGTATCTTTATTTATCTTCGGCTCAATAGTATCTTTCGCCGAATCAAATAAGGATTCACAAGATCAACCGGACAGTTCGGCTTTATCGAACCGGGCGAATGAAAATACCGATGATGAAACAGCGAAATCTTTTGCAAATCGCTGGATAACCGTTGATGAAAATGAGTTTAATCATATTCAAAGCATCATTCAATCAAAAGGCGAGAATTTTGATTTGGAAATTGTCGAAAAGCGTAACGGATTGGCGGTTATTAAAGTTAATGAATTGCAAGCTCTTAATTTATCGAGAAAGATGCACGACGAGTTTCATAAATGCGGCGGTTTTATGTCGCACGAAACGCTAGATGCCGCCCTTCTCTCGATTGATGAAACTTTGCAGGCTGATTCAAATAAGCAGTTAGCGGAATATACGATTAACAATCAAACAAACGTCAACCCGATGCTTTCCGAAACGAAAGAAACTCAGATTCGGGAAACTATCATCCGACTTTCTACCGATTTTCCTAACCGGCGCTATAATCAGCCGAGCGGATTGGATTCGGCAAATTGGATAAAAAACAAATGGACGGAATTAGCAGCCGGGCGAAGTGATATAACTGTCGAATTTTTCAATCATCCGACAACTACGTCACCGCAGCCGTCAATTATTTTAACCGTTCAGGGAACAGCTTTTCCAAATGAAGTGGTTGTGCTTGGAGGACATCAGGATTCAATCAATTTGGGCGGCGCCACATTAAATGCGCCGGGAGCCGACGATGACGCTTCCGGGATTGCGAGTTTAACCGAAGCAATCCGCATAATGGCAGCTAAGAATTTCCGTCCGCAGCGAACGGTTAAGTTTATGGCTTACGCAGCGGAAGAAGTCGGTCTTGTCGGTTCGAATGCGATTGCTGCTGACTTTAAATCACGCGGCGTAAATGTCGTCGGAGTTCTGCAGCTTGATATGACGAATTATAAAAGCGGCAATTCGCCGGTTGATATTGCTATTGTCACTGATTTAACCAATGCCGCGCAAAATCAGTTTCTCCGCGATTTGATTGCGACGTATCAACCGACGCTTTTAGTCGCAAATTCTACTTGCGGATACGGTTGTTCCGACCATGTTTCCTGGAACAATAAAGGGTTTCCCGCATCATTTCCGTTTGAAGGAATTTATTCAAATCAAACTATTCATACAACCAACGATACGCTCGAACAAAGTGGAAATACTGCTAATCACGCAGTTAAATTTACCAATCTTGCGCTTTCCTATCTCGGCGAGCTGGCAAAAGGAACATTAAGCTCAACCACTCCGACACCGACTCCGACTGTTACGCCGACGCCAACTTCAACACCAACTCCGACCCCAACGCCAAATACTTCTAAAACAAACGTCGCGCTGTCAACAAATGGCGGTGTTGCTTCAGCGTCATCACAGCAGTCCGGCGGCGCGCCGGGTATTGCTATTGACGGCGTTAAAAACTGGGCGACGAGCGGCGCCTGGAAAGACGCGACGGCGAACATTTACCCGGATATTCTGCAAGTTGATTTTAACGGCGGCAAAACAATCAATGAAATTGATGTCTTCGCCGTCAAAGATGATTACTCGAACCCGGTTGATCCGACTGAAGCGGAGACGTTTAATTACTACGGCATCACGAGTTTTGATGTTCAATACTGGAATAATTCAAGTTGGACGACTGTGCCGAACGGAAGCGTTGTCGGTAATAATAAAGTAGTGACGAAGCTGATGTTTTCAACGATAACAACAACAAAAATACGCGTTGTGGTCAATAATGCACAAGCAAATTACAGCAGAATTGTTGAACTTCAAGCCTGGACTGACGGCACTGTCACTTCAACACCGACACCAACGCCGACACCAACGCCGACCCCAACGCCAACTCCGGTAAATACGCCAACTCCCAGTCCCACGCCGACTTCCGGTAAAACCAATGTTGCATTGACATCCAATGGCGGTATTGCTTCCGCTTCAACACAATTAAGTGGCGGAGCAGCCGGCATTGCCATTGACGGCATTAAAAATTGGGCGACGAGCGGCGCCTGGAAAGATGCCACGCCGGATAGCTATCCCGATTGGCTGCAAGTAGATTTTAACGGCGGTAAAACAATCAATGAAATTGATGTTTACGGCGTCAAGGATGATTACTCGAATCCGGTTGATCCGACTGAAAGCGAAATATTCAACTATTATGGTTTGACCGGTTTCGATGTTCAATACTGGAACGGTTCGGGTTGGATGACGGTGGCGAATGGAAATGTTATCAACAACAACAAAGTGATAACAAAAATAGTATTTCCGGCAGTCACGACAACAAAAGTCAGAGTTGTCGTCAACAATGCACAAGCAAATTACAGCCGAATCGTTGAACTTCAAGCGTGGACGTTTACCGGAAGTGTGACGCCAACGCCGACACCGTCAAGCACACCGACTCCGACCCCAACACCGGGTGTGAATATTAATGTTGCACTGGCAACAAACGGCGGAATTGCGACGGCTTCATCACAGCAGTCCGGCGGTGCGCCGGGCATTGCCATTGACGGCATTAAAAACTGGGCGACGAGCGGCGCCTGGAAAGACGCGACGGCGAACATTTACCCGGATATTCTGCAAGTTGATTTTAGCGGCGGCAAAACAATCAATGAAATTGATGTTTTTGCAGTCAAAGATGATTTCTCGAATCCGGCTGATCCGACCGAAAGCAACACGTTTAGTTTTTACGGCATCACAAATTTCGATATTCAATACTGGAATAATTCAAGCTGGGTAACCGTGCCGAACGGAAACATCGTTAATAACAACAAAGTGATAACAAAGCTGGTATTTCCGGCGGTGACGACGACAAAAATCCGAGTGGTGGTAAATAATGCACAGGCAAGCTACAGCAGAATTGTTGAACTTCAAGCCTGGAGCAATTTCAGTAACTACGAGACACAACCGTCAGCTCTGAATTTACACGAAATCAGGGACAACATTGAGAATTTCATCGGAGCAAAGTCGAGTGTTTTTTATTTCTTAAGTTGTAAAGATTATCAGTTTTGTGTGCCGGGTGAATCTGACTCGAATAAATTCAGATAAATTCTTTCCCGGAAGCGTTTCAATTCCACATTGGTTCAATTAAAAACAAAAGCCGTTCCGCTTGCCATTGCTTCAAGTTTAGGTTTCAATTCCACATTGGTTCAATTAAAAAAAGTAAAATGGCTATGACACGAACAATTATTTTAAGGTTTCAATTCCACATTGGTTCAATTAAAAAATAAGCAAGCACTTCACTGTTGCCGCCCTCAAACAAGTTTCAATTCCACATTGGTTCAATTAAAAAGCGATTTTTCGTTTCTGTGCATCTCTAACGAATCGTCGTTTCAATTCCACATTGGTTCAATTAAAAATAAATTGAATGCAATCGTTGCGGATTTGCAGACAGTGTTTCAATTCCACATTGGTTCAATTAAAAACCTCAAACGGCACTTGCGGAACGAAGCCGGAAACGACGTTTCAATTCCACATTGGTTCAATTAAAAATTCAAGTTCGGCTTCGAGATCGGCGTGAACGGTCGCGTTTCAATTCCACATTGGTTCAATTAAAAACCGCTCGAAAATTATTGAGCAGTCAATCGTTGATTTGCGTTTCAATTCCACATTGGTTCAATTAAAAATCTCACCACTTCATCTATGATTACCAAGCAACTGAGTTTCAATTCCACATTGGTTCAATTAAAAAGCGATTCACAACGAATCATTAAATGTCCGCAGGAAAGTTTCAATTCCACATTGGTTCAATTAAAAACGCCGCAACTGACTACCGAAGAAGTTCAGGATAAAATGTTTCAATTCCACATTGGTTCAATTAAAAACAAATTTTGCCGTATCAAGCGTGTAGACCGTTCGGAGTTTCAATTCCACATTGGTTCAATTAAAAACGAAGAGGAAGTCGAACGTAAGAAACTCGAAAAACGTTTCAATTCCACATTGGTTCAATTAAAAATCCGGCAGGTTAATGTGATAAGCGGTTTCTAACATAGTTTCAATTCCACATTGGTTCAATTAAAAACATGCCGGAGCGCGGTTAGCCGTAGCCTCTGTGGTTGGTTTCAATTCCACATTGGTTCAATTAAAAAAAGTA
>Ga0136623_10000690_pt1 | contig 10541 bp, 8 predicted proteins | sample AntDrymUQ4492106_2_FD_104656 | JGI IMG/M metagenome (GOLD analysis project Ga0136623, IMG submission 104656) | Polar desert sand microbial communities from Dry Valleys, Antarctica - metaG UQ449 (21.06) | ecosystem: Environmental > Terrestrial > Soil > Desert | place: Antarctica: Dry Valley...
CGCAGGTGCCGGCCGGAGGAGCAGCCGAAGTCCAGCACGCGCGCGCCCGCGGACAGCTCCTGGCCGCAGCGCTCCGCGGCGCCGGCGAGCAGGTCGGCGATCCACGGGTCCCCGCCGGCCGCCAGCGCGCCGCGCGCCATCGCGTGCACGTCCTCCGGCGGCTCGTCGTGTCGCAGGCCCGTCTTCGCTAGCACCGACTCGACGCGGTAGTGCACGCCGAGGATCAGCTTGAGGTGCTCCTGAGTGACGGCGCCCGAGCGCTCCCAGAAGCCCTCCAGCGCGGGCTCCATGCGCCGGCGCACCTCCGCGACGTCGGCGGCGTCGAGGCGGGCGAGCAGCGCCTGCGACGGCGGGCCGAGGCGCTCCGCGTACTCGGGCGCGCGATAGCGCCGGAGCGCCTCGAGCCGGCGGTCGGCGTCCGCCGCCGTTGCGGTCGGCACCCGCCCGCCGGTCAACCCGGACAGGGCCGGCGCGAGCCGCCGTCCCCGTGGCCGGCGATGCAGCGAATCGAGCACGGTGCTCAGAGGTTCTCCGCGATGCGCGGCGCCTCGCGCCGGAACACCCACAGCCCGAGCACGAACACCACCACGACGATCCCTCCGGGCACCAGCAGCCGCTCGCCTCCGCCGATCGCGTCCCACACGGGCCGCGCGCCGGGATCGACCACGGCGTGGCGCATCTCGGTCAGCAGCGCGGCCACGGGATTGGCGAGGTAGGCGCGCTGGTAGCTCTCGGGCACCATGGTCGACACGTACAGGATCGGCGAGGCATAGAACAGGATCTGGGTGGCGACGTCCCAGATCGGCTGCACGTCGCGGTAGCGCACGAACAGCGCGCTCAGCAGCAGCCCGAGGCCGGTCGCGAAGAAGGTGAGGAGGGCGACGATCACCGGCAGCTCCAGCCAGCCCCAGGTCGGCGTGACGCCCGCCGCCAGCGCGAAGGCGAACACGGCGACCAGCGTCATGCCGAGGTTGAACAGCGCGGTCAACACCACCGCCAGCGGGATCACCAGCCGCGGGAAGCGCATCTTGCGCAGCAGGTTCTCGCGCGAGACGAGCGCGTTCACGCAGTTGCCGGTCGCCTCGCTGAAGAACTGGAACAGCACGAGCGCGAACAGGATGTAGACGCCGTAGTTGGGGACGTCCTTGTCCAGCCCGACGATCTCCGTGAACACGAAGTAGATGACGCCGAAGAACATGAACGGCCGCGCGAGCGTCCACACGTAGCCCAGCACGGAGCCGTAGAAGCGCAGCTTGAAGTCGGTCACGGCGAGCGTCAGCGCCAGGTTCCAGAACCGCCGCAGGTCGGAGCCCAGCAGCGAAGGGCGCTGGTGCTCCACCTCGACCGCCACGCCGTTCACGAGCGCTGCAGCTCCAGCGTGTGGGGGATCTCGACCACGGCGCCCGACTGGCGCGTGCCGTGCACCATCAGCGAGGCCAGGTCCTCGCGGAGGTCGAGGACGTCGGCGCCGCTGCCCGCCCGCGCGACCGTCGCCGTCAGGTCGTAGCGGCCCGGGACGAGCCAGTTCTCCAGCTCGACGCGCAGGGTGGCGCCCTCGCCGGGCTCGAAGCGTCCCGTCGCCGCGTCGTGCAGGTCCGTCGAGGTGGCGAAGATCGTGTGGCGCACCTCGTTGCGCAGGTGCAGGAGCAGCAGCGGGTCCTGCACGGGCGCGTGGAAGGCGACCTCCATGCACAGCCGCAGCGGCTCGCCCTGCGGGTGCGAGGTGGTCCGCTCGCCGGCGGCGTCCTCGAACCACGCGGCCTTGATCTCCGCCGCCTCGTGGTCGCCGAAGCGGTCCTGCGCCTCCGCCGGCGCCACGCGACCGAAGTTCAGCTCGTTGTACGCGCGCGCTATGGCGTGCGGGGCGTCGATCGCCATGATGCGCCCGCGCTCGAGCAGCAGCGCCCGGTCGCAGAAGCGCTCGACGGCGCTCATGTCGTGCGTGACGAAGACGATCGTCTTGCCCTCGTCCTTGAGCCGGTGGAACTGGTCGAAGCACTTCTGCTGGAAGGCGGCGTCGCCGACGGCGAGCACCTCGTCGACCAGCAGCACGTCGGCGTCGACCTGGACGGCGACCGAGAAGGCCAGGCGCACGGTCATGCCCGACGAGTAGTTCTTGAGCTTGAGGTCCAGGAACTCCTCCAGCTCCGCGAACGCGATGATCTCGTCGAAGCGCTCGCGCGCCTGGCGCCGGGAGAGCCCGAGCATGATCGCGTTGATGATCACGTTGTCGCGCGCGGTGAGGTCGGGGTTGAAGCCGACGCCCAGCTCGATGAAGGGCGACAGCCGGCCGCGCACGGCGGTGTGGCCGGCGTCGGCCTCGTAGATCCCGGCCAGGCACTTCAGCAGCGTGCTCTTGCCCGACCCGTTGCGGCCCACGATCCCGAAGAACTCGCCCTGGTGGATCGCGAAGGTCGCGTCGTCGACCGCGTGCAGCGTGTCGAAGGTGCGGCTCGCGAACGGGTGCAGCGCGCGCTCCTTGAGCGTGGAGTACTGCCGGTGGGGCAGCAGGAACGTCTTGGAGAGCGCCTCCACGGTCACCGCCGGAGCGGTGCGGGCGAGCCGCGCCGAGCGTTCGGCAGCCTCCTGCGGGACGGTGACGGACACGGCGCAGCCACGCTAGCAACGTGCCGGCGCTCCCAGGGACGGCGCGGCACCGCTGCTACCGTGCCGCGCCGTGCGGATCGCCCTCGTTTCAAGGGAGCTCTACCCGTACATCGGCGGCGGAATCGCGCCCATCGTCACCGCGGCGGCGCGCGACCTCTCGGAGATCGCGGAGGTCACCGTCGTCACCTCCGGGGCCCACCGCGAGACGCACGAGCGGCTGCTGGCGGCGGGCGACGCGCGCCTGCTGCCGGCGCGCGTCCGGCTCGTCTGGGTCCCCGACCCCGAGCCCGCCGACACCGGCGGCTTCCTCTCCTACATGCACGCCTACAGCGCGCGCGTGGACGCCGCGCTGCGCGCGGCGTTCCCCGGTCACGGTCCGGACCTGATCGAGTTCTGCGACTACCTCGCGGAGGGCTTCGTGACCGTCCAGGCGCGCCACACCAGCGACCCGTGGCTGGCCGCCACGCAGGTCGCCGTGCGCCTGCACACCACGTCGGAGATCTGCGCCGTGCTCGACGGCCAGCTGCCCGACGAGTTCGGCACCGTCGCCGTCCACGACGCCGAGCGCTACACGCTGCGCCACGCCGACCGGCTCCTGTGGTCGGGCGGCGACGTGCTGGACACCTACCGCCGCTACTACGGCGCCGGCGCGCTGGCGCCCGCGGAGCGCATCCCCGACGCGTTCCTGGAGGCCGGCTCGGCGCCGGAGGGCGGCGAGACCGCGGCGCCGCAGGCGCCCGAGCGGGCGCTGCGGCTCCTGTACCTGGGTCGCGCGGAGCGGCGCAAGGGCGTCGCGAACCTCGTGCGGGCGATGACGCAGCTCAATCGCACGGACGTGGAGCTGACCGTGTTGGGCGGCGACACCCTGACCGGGCCGCTGCAGACCTCGCTGCGCGAGTCGCTGGAGGCGATGGCCGCCGGCGACGAGCGGATCGCGTTCCTCGACAGCGTGCCGCGCGGCGAGGTCGACGCCCACATCCGGGCCGCCGACGTGGTCGTCGTCCCGTCGCTGTGGGAGTGCTGGCCCAACGTGGCCCGCGAGGCGCTGATGCACAACCGGCCGCTGCTGGGCACGCCGGTCGGCGGGCTGACCGAGATGATCGTGCCCGAGCGCACGGGCTGGTTCGCGCGCGACACCTCGGCGAACGCGCTCGCCGAGGCGATCGCGCGGCTCGCCGACTCGCGTGACGCGGTGCGCGCCGCAATCGCGTCCGGTGCGCCGCGCGAGCACTTCGCCCGGCTGGCCGACCGCGGCGCGTTCCTCGAGCGCTACCGGGCGCTGGTCGCGGCCGGCCCGCGGCCGCGCCCGCGGCGCGCGGCGTCGCGGACCCCGCTCGTCTCGGTCGTCGTGCCCTACTTCCAGCTCGAGGCCCACGTCGGCGAGACGCTGGCCTCGGTGTTCGCGCAGACCCACCCCGAGCTCGAGGTCATCGTCGTCAACGACGGCTCGCTGCGCGAGCGCGACGCGTTCCTCTTCGACCTCGCCGAGGACCCCCGGGTGACCGTGGTCACGCAGGTCAACACCGGCCTCAGCGCGGCGCGCAACACCGGCGCGCGGCTGGCCCGTGGCGAGTACCTGCTGCCGCTCGACGCCGACGACGTCCTCGAGCCCGGGTTCGTGGAGCGCTGCCTGACCGCGCTCGAGCGCGACCCCGCGCTGGCCTACGTGACCACCTGGGTGAGCTACATGGACCCCGCGGGCCGGCCGATCCCCGAGCGCGAGGGGGCTTACATGCCGTTCGGGAACTGGTCGCGCCTGCTGGAGCGCAACAACGTCGGCGGGACGTGCACCGCCTTGATGCGCCGGCGGGTGTTCGAGCGCGGCCTGCGCTGGAACCAGGAGCTGACCTCCTACGAGGACTGGCTGATGTACCTGCAGATGGCGCGCGCGGGCCTGCACGGCGCAGTCGTCCCCGAGCGGCTGTTCCGCTACCGGGTCCGGCCCGACTCGATGATGCGCACCGACGGGCGGCCGCACCTGGAGCTGCTCGTCGGCGAGATCGCCGCCCACCTGCGCGAGGACGAGGTCCAGTGGCTGGCGAGCCCGCGCTGAGCGCCCGGGACAAGGGCGCGGACGAGCGGCTGACGGCGGCCGACATCGCCGCGGGCGGCCTGCTGGCCGCCTCGCACGTGCACCGCTACGAGCTGGCGGCCTCCCTCTGCGGCGGCGCGCGCGTGCTGGACCTGTGCTGCGGCACGGGCTACGGCTCGCGCCTGCTGGCCCGCGAGGCGGCCTCCGTGCTCGGCGTGGACGTGGCTCCGGAGGCGGTCGAGGCCGCCGGCGCCGCGGTCGAGCCCGAGCTGGCCGGGCGCGTGGGCTTCGAGGCGGCCGACGCCCTGGAGTTCCTGCGCCGCTGCGCGGCGGACCGCTTCGACGCGGTGATCTGCTTCGAGGGCATCGAGCACGTGCCCGAGCCGGAGGCGCTGATCGACGAGCTGGCCCGCCTGACGACCGCCGGGACGCGGCTCGTGCTCTCGCTGCCCAACTCCAAGGGCTTCGAGGAGCGCAACGACTTCCACGCGACCGACTTCGGCTTCGAGGAGGCGCGGGCGCTGCTCGAGCGCCTGCCCGAGCCGGTGCTGCTCGAGCAGCGGCTGGCCGAGGCGTCGGTGATCGTGCCGGCCGGGGAGGCGCCCGGCGCGCTCGCCGGGCGGCTCGAGCCCGCGGCCGAGGGCAGCGAGTGGGCCAACCACTGGCTCGCCGCCGTCAACGTCCCCGCCGGCGAGCTGCGGGCGGCGTCGGTGCGCTTCAGCTTCCTGGCGGCGCCGCAGGCGAGCGCCTACCTGCGCGTGCTCGAGGAGGCCAACGCCGAGCTGCTGCGCATGAACGCCCGGCTCTCGCGCAGCTGGCTCGGCCTGCACGACGCGGCGGCGGCGGCCGTGCTGCGCCGAATGGACGACGCGAAGGCGGAAGCCGAGAAGTGGCGCCGGATCGCCGACAACAACGACTGGGGGCGGCAGGAGCTCGAGGCCCGGCTGCGTTCTCCCGGCCATCGGGCCGTCGAGTCCGTCATGCAGGCCGTCGGCAGCCTGCCCGGCGTCGGCGCCGCCCGGCGGCTGCGGCGCAAGCTCGGGCCGTGACGCAGGCCCCGGACAGGCGCGGCCGGCTCGAGCTCGCCGGCTACGTCGTCGTGGCCGTCGGGCTGTTCGCGCTGCTGCTGCTGCAGCTGCGCCACGCGGACGGCTTCTTCCTCGACGAGTGGATGTACGTCCACGGCGCGCAGTACATGTGGGACGAGTTCCCCGGCGCCGTGACCGGCGAGATCCCCAACTGGACGCGCGGACCGCAGCGGCTCTACTCGCTGCTCCTGGCGCCCCTGTGGAGCCTGTTCGCCACGCCGGTGGCCTACACGCTGAGCCATGTCCTGAACGCGCTGCTGCTCGTCTCGACGGTGATCCCGGCCGCGCTGCTGGCGCGCCGGATCGTCGAGCGCCCCGTCCTGCGGGTGCTGGCGGTGGCGCTCGCCGTCGGCGTGCCGTGGCTGATCATCAGCATCAACCTCCTTACCGAGAACCTCGCCTTCCCGCTGCTGATGTGGGGCGTCTACGCGATCGCGCGCGCCGCCGAGGCGCCCACGCCGCTCAACCAGCTGGCGGCCCTCGTCCTCGTGCTGGCGATCGCGCTCACGCGGCTGAACCTCGCCGTGATGGGCGGCGTCCTGGTGCTGGCCGTGCTCGTGGCGGAGCTGCTGCGGCTGCGCGCCGGCCAGGCGGGCGGGCTGCTGCGCCGCCGCGCGCCGCTGCTGGCCGCACTGGCGATCGCCGTGCTCGGCGGCGTGTGGGCGTGGCGCACGGGGCGCGCGGACCTCGGCGCCTACGGCGCGTTCACAAGCGACGACTACTTCCAGACGAAGTGGGCCCAGCGCGACGCGATCCTCACCGCCTTCGCCACCTACAGCCGGGCCTTCGTCACCGGCAGCTTCGTGTTCCCGTTCGTGGTCGGCGTCGCCGCGGCGCTCGCCGCCCTGCGCGGCGCGCTGGGCCCCGCCGCGCGGCTGCCGGCGCTGGTCGCGCTGGTGAGCTGGATCGCCGTCGTCGGCGTCGTCTCCGTCTGGACCGTCGGCGCGTCGCTGGAGGAGCGCTACGTGTTCGCCGCCTACGCGCCGCTGGCGCTGTTCGCCGCCGCCGGCGTCGAGCACCTGCGGCGGATCCGGGTGGAGCTGGTCGCCGCCTCGCTGCTCGCGGTGGCGCTGCTGGCGCGCGGCGTGTCCTACCCGGGCACCGAGTCGAGCCACTACTTCGCGGCGCCGGCGCGGGCGTTCTGGTCGCGCGTCGTCGAGTACCGGCTGGTGCTGGTCGACCGCAACGTGCTCGCCTTCCTGCCGGGGGAGACGAACTGGCGGCCCGTGGCCGCCGGGCTCGCGGCCTTCGTCGTCGTGGTGGGGGCCGGGGCCCTGGTCGCGCGGCTGCGACCGCGCCTGGAGCTGGCGGTCGGCGGCGGACTCGCGCTGTGCGTCGTCGCCCAGCTGCTCGTGCTCGACTACGACTTCGCGCGGCTGCTGAACGGGACTCCGGAGCTGCCCGGCGGCTTCGCCCGCTCGCCCGGGCATGCCGACGATCGCGAGGACTGGATCGACGACGCGGTGCCGGGCGATCAGCGCGTGGCGCTGGTGCCGCTGCCACTCAACTCGGTCGGGGCGACCGAGCGGATCCAGTTCTGGAACCGGTCGATCGACGGCGTGCTCGCGCTGCGCTTCGCCGGCACGGGCGTCCCCGCCTCGGCCGGACACGAGGTCGTCGAGTCGCCGCTGCAGGACGGCCTCGCCGCCTGGCAGGGGCCGCCCTACGAGTGGATCGCCGGCCTGCGGGACGATCCGCGCGTTCAGTTCGCCGGGACACCCGTGGCGAGTGCGCGCTCGGAGCCGTTCGAGGTGACCCGCCGCACGCGGGAGTTCGACCCCGCGATCTGGACGACCGCCGGGCTCGAGCCCGACCTCTTCCTGTCCGCGGGCCGGCCGGTGACGATGACCCTGGCGCGCGGGCGCGCGCGCCGTCCGCTCGGTGGTGCTCGGCCTGCGGGCCCCGGATCCGATCGAGGGCACCGTCTCGTGGCGGGTCCGGCGGGACGGGAGGACCCGGGGCACCGGCCGGCTCGGCGCGCTCGGCGTGCAGAGCGTCCGCCTGCGCGTGCCGGCGTGTCCGCCGCAGGGCGCCTGCGGGCCCGTCGCGTGGACGCTCTCCGCGCGCGGGGCGGCGGCGGACGTCCCGCTCGTCGTCTACGGGCCGACCGCGCCGCGCGACCCGGTCTCGCTGCAACTCGTGACCGCGCGCCTCGAGCGCCGCTGACCGCGTCGTTGCCAGAATGGGGCCTCGCATGCGCCTCACCCCCCGGCAGTACTTCCTCGTCGCCTGCGTGGCGCTCGGCACGCTCGTGCTGATCGTCTTCACGGGCGCCGCCGTGCGCGTCACCGGCTCGGGCCTGGGCTGCCCGGACTGGCCGAACTGCTACGAGGACGGGCGGCTGACGCCGGAGCTGGGGACGCACTCCTACATCGAGTTCGGCAACCGGCTGCTGACCAGCGTGGTGGGCATCAGCGCGATCGCCGCCGGGGTGCTCGCGTTCGCGCGGCGCCCGTTCCGGCGCGACCTGGCGGTGCTCGGCATGCTGCTGCCCGTCGGCGTCCTCGGGCAGGCCGTGATGGGCGGGCTGACGGTGCTCTACGGGCTCGCCCCCGGCTGGGTGATGGCGCACTTCGGCCTCTCGATGGTGATCCTCGTGGCGGCCGGGACGCTGGTGTGGCGGGCGCGGCCCGCCTACGAGCCCGGCGAGCGGGCCGCGGACACGGTGGTCGCGCGCGCTGTGTGGGGCCTGTTCGCGCTGGGCGCGGTGACGCTGTTCGCCGGCACCGCCGCGACGGCGGCCGGGCCGCACGCGGGCGGCTCGGGCACCGGCGACGTCGTCGACCGGCTGGAGTTCAAGGGCGCGGAGACGGTCGGCTGGCTGATCGACCGCCACGGCGTCCTCGCGGCGCTGCTGGGCGTGGCGGCGATCGCGACGTACGGGGTCGCCCGCCGCCGCGGCGCCGACCCCGGCCTCGTCCACCGCCTCGCGCGCATCTGCCTGCTGATGGCCGCCCAGGGCGTGCTGGGGATCGTGCAGTACCGGCTCGAGGTGCCGGCCGAGATGGTGTGGGTGCACGTCGCGCTGGCGACGCTGCTGTGGGTCGGGATCGTGCTCGCCGCCGTGCAGGCCGGCTCGCCGCTCGCGCTCACGAGCGTGGCTCCTCGCGATGCCGGTCCAACTCGGCGGTCAGCTCCGGCAGCGCACTCGTGAAGTTCCCGCGCACCAGCTCGGCCGCCGCCGCCTGGTCGCCGCCGGCCAGCGCCGCGACGATCGCGTCGTGCTGTGGGCCGAGCGCTCGCGGCGCTCGCCGGTGTCCATGTAGACCCGCTCGTAGGGCATCAGCGCGCGGCGCGCCGGGCGCAGGACGGCGATCGCCTCCAGCATCAGCACAGCCGGGTACAGCTCGCGCACCTCGCGCGAGTCCAGCCGCGTGGCGCGGTAGGCCTCGCCGGGCATGCGCTCCAGCAGCCCCTCGCGCTCCAGCGCGGCGAGTGTCTCGGCGGCCGCCTCGGTGGAGACGCCGGCGCGCCCGGCCACCTGCTCGGGCGTGGCCGTGCCCGCCTGCCCGAGCAGCGCGCCGAGCAGCCGCACGTGGACCGCGGGATCTCGCCGGCCGGCGTCGCTCACGACCAGATCCTCTCAGAGGCGCCCGACCGCTTCCACGCCGGCCGCGGCTATCGTCGCCCGTCGCGTGCGCGCCCACTTCAACTCCGACAACTACGCCCCGGTGCTGCCCGAGGTGATGGCGGCGATCGCGGCCGTCAACGAGGGCCACGCGCCCGCCTACGGCGCCGACGCGGTGACCGCGCGCGTCGAGGCGCGGATGCGAGCGGAGCTCGGCGAGCACGCCCACCCGTTCCTCGTGCTCAACGGCACCGCCGCCAACGTCGTGGCGCTGCGCGCGCTGCTGCGTCCCTGGCAGGGCGTGGTGTGCGCCGAGAGCGCGCACCTCAACGTCGACGAGGGCGGCGCGCCGGAGACGATGGCCGGCATCAAGCTGCTGACCGTGCCGGCGCCGCACGGCAAGCTCACGCCGGAGCTGGTCGCCACTCGGCTCGTGCGCATCGGGGACGAGCACGTCGTCCAGCCGGGCGCCGTCTCCGTGACCCAGTCGACCGAGCTGGGCACGCTCTACGCGCCGCAGGAGCTGGCGGCGCTCGCCGAGCAGGCGCACGCCAACGGGATGGCGCTGCACGTCGACGGGGCGCGGCTCGCCAACGCCGCGGCCGCGCTCGACGTCCCGCTGCGCGCGATCACCACGGACGTCGGCGCCGACGCGGTCTCCTTCGGCGGCACCAAGGCGGGGCTGATGCTGGGGGAGGCGATCGTGCTCCTGCGGGAGGAGATGGCTCCGGCGCTGCCCTACCTGCGCAAGCAGTCGATGCAGCTCGCGTCGAAGATGCGCTACGTCGCCGCGCAGTTCGAGGCGCTGCTGGAGGACGAGCTGTGGCGCCGCGCCGCCGGGCACGCCAACGCCATGGCCGCCCGCCTCGCCGCGGCGGTGGCCGACCTCGACGGCGTCACGGTCACCCACGCGGTGCAGGCCAACGCCGTCTTCGCCGTCCTGCCGCCCGGCGTGGCCGAGCGCCTGCAGCGCGACTGGGGCTTCTACACGTGGGACGAGCGCACCGGCGAGGTCCGCTGGATGTGCTCGCACGACACGCGCGCGGAGGACGTCGACGCGTTCGCGGCCGCCATCGCCGCCGCTGTCGCTGGGACGAGAAGCGCATGACTATCGTGTGCTTCTCGTCCCAGCCCGCCATCTCCGCTCGATGAGCTCGATCCCATCCGCTCTGCCCGCGGCGCTGCGCCTCGGCGCCGTGCACCTGAGCGTCACGGACCTGGACCGCTCGATCGGCTTCTATGAGGA
>Ga0136623_10000691_pt1 | contig 10533 bp, 9 predicted proteins | sample AntDrymUQ4492106_2_FD_104656 | JGI IMG/M metagenome (GOLD analysis project Ga0136623, IMG submission 104656) | Polar desert sand microbial communities from Dry Valleys, Antarctica - metaG UQ449 (21.06) | ecosystem: Environmental > Terrestrial > Soil > Desert | place: Antarctica: Dry Valley...
GAGGCGAAGTGCCCGCGGAAGGAGCCGGGATACGAACGCTGCTGCACCTCCGACCCGTCGACGGCGACCGCCTCGATTCCTGCAGCACTCTGGACGAAGGTCTGTTCGATCGAGCTTCCCTCTGACGACACGAACCAGGCCTTCTGGGTGAGCAAATCCATGGTAGCGCGCGTCGTCCTGATCTTTGGTGATACCTGCATCCCCGCGGTCGCGGCGGTGAGAAGCTCCAGCTTGTCCTCGAGCGTCACTGCGAACGGGTCAAGCACCATGGGACCTATCCAGCTGTCGCGGTGCACCGGCTCGGGCACGAGCTCGGCGGGGAAGGTCATTGCGGTTGCGCTCGCGCGGGCGATCTCTACCGCGGCACGCGCTGTGGACACCGCCTCGATAGAGTCGAGCTCGGCCGAACACGCATATCCCCACGCACCGTCCACGAGAACCCGCACCCCGAACCCGAGCGAGTCGAAACGGTCGAGGGATTCGACGGTGGTGCCTTTGACCCCCAGCGACTCCACCCTGGCCTCGACAGCGCGCACATCTGCGTACGAGGCGCCTGAGGACGTCGCCGCGTCGAGCGCCGCAGAGAGGATCTCGTTCATGACGCGGTCGTCAAGGTCGTTCCTCGACCTCTGCGTCGGTCGCGGTCTCCTCCGAGGTCCGGCGAATGACGCCCGAATTAAGGGGATCGGTCACTGCGGGATCGAAGGTGCGTGCCTCGGAATCTTTGAGTCGTGCAACTGCGGCTCGGCGCGCCGTCTCAATATCGGCAATCGCCGCCGCGTCCTCATCGGTCGAGCTCAGAAGGCTTCGGGCGAGCCGTTCGATTCTGTCGTCGGCGCCGGGGGCCATACCCTCCGGCACTCAGTCGACATCCCATGTGTCGCCCGAGGACAGGAGCTTGGCGAGGTCGCCGGGGCCCTGGTCGGCCGCAGCGGCGCGCAGTTGGCTCTCCATCCCGTCACCGTAGACGGGACGCTCCACTTGACGGAAGACACCCAGCGGGGTCGGTCCATGTGGGCCGGCGGACAATCTCGACAGCGCGAAAGCCAAGCCTGCATCGTAGCGATGCTCATCGTGCACAAGGAGCTCTTTCTCTCCAACTTCGGATACGTCCACAAGCTCCAGATGCCCTGCGCCGGTCATGCGGATCCCCTTCGAACCATCGCGATCGAAACGAATCGGACGGTTGTGCTCGAGATAGATCCGGTTCTGGGTTCGCCCCTCTTTGGAGGTGAGAGCAAGAAACGCCCCGTCGTTGAAAATGTTGCAGTTCTGGTAGATCTCGATGAACGCCGAACCGCGATGAGCCGCTGCGCGTCTCAGCATCTTAGGCAGATGCTTGCGCTCGACGTCAATCGTACGAGCGACAAAGGTGGCCTCCGCTCCGAGTGCAAGGGAGATCGGGTTGAAAGGCTGCTCGACCGAACCGAACGGCGTCGACTTGGTCACCTTCCCCTGCTCGGAGGTCGGCGAATACTGCCCTTTCGTGAGGCCGTAGATTTGGTTGTTGAACAGCAGGATCTTCAAATTCACGTTCCGTCTGAGGGCGTGGATGAGATGGTTACCTCCGATGGAGAGACCATCGCCGTCGCCGGTGACAACCCACACCTGCAGATCGGGGCGAGCGCTGGCGATGCCGGTTGCAATTGCGGGAGCCCGTCCGTGGATGCCGTGCACCCCATAGGTGTTCATGTAGTAGGGAAAGCGACTCGAGCAACCGATACCCGACACGAAAACCACCTTCTCGCGCGGGACACCGAGCTCGGGCATGATGCTCTGAACCGCTGCGAGAATCGCGTAGTCACCACAACCGGGGCACCAGCGAACCTCTTGATCGGACACAAAATCCTCACGCGTCAATGTTCCGATCCCACCCGAGGCCTCGGTGATGCCACGCCCTCCCTCGTCCAGAGAATGTCCGTTGTGATCGGTCATGGGATCAACTCCTCGAGCTCACTCTCCAACTCGGTCGATGAGAAGGGGAGCCCTCTAACGCAGTTGATGGACACGGTCTCGATCAGAAACTCGGAACGGATCAGCTTGGACAACTGACCCATGTTGAGCTCAGGAACGATCACCTTCTCGAAGCGGCGAAGCACTTCGCCGGTGTTCTTGGGCATCGGGTTCAGGTGCTTTAGGTGCGCCCTCGCCACCGGTCTCCCGCGGGCGCGAAGACGCCGGCAGACCTCGCCGATCGTGCCGTAGGTTCCCCCCCAGCCGACCACGAGCACACGTGCGTCGTCGCTGCCGTCGAACTCGAGTGGGTCGATATCCTCCTCGATGACCTTGATCTTCGCCTGGCGAAGTTCAGTCATCAGCTGATGGTTGTCGGGATCATAGGAGATGTTTCCGGTGCCATCCGCTTTTTCCAGCCCACCTACCCGATGCTCCAGTCCGGCGGTGCCCGGTATCGCCCATGGACGCGCCAAAGTCTCGCCGTCCCGGAGATAGGGCCAGAAGTCCTCACCCACATTGGGCTGTGAGGCAAACCGGACCGAGATATCGGGAAGCTTGTCCACCGACGGTATGTGCCAAGGTTCGGCGCCATTGGCGATATAGCCGTCCGAGAGCAAGATCACCGGCGTCATGTATTTGAGTGCGATGCGCGCCGACTCCAGGGCCGCCCAGAAGCAAGACGCCGGGGAATAGGGGGCCACGATGGGGAGCGGCGCCTCTCCGTGGCGCCCGTACATTGCGTGCAGCAGATCGGACTGCTCGGTCTTGGTCGGAAGCCCGGTCGATGGACCGCCCCTTTGGATGTCGATGACGATCAGCGGCAGCTCGAGCGAAATTGCCAGGCCGAGCGTCTCCGATTTGAGGTCCAGTCCGGGGCCCGAGGTGGTCGTGATGCCGAGATGCCCGGAGAAGGCGGCCCCCAGTGCCATGCCGATCGCAGCGATCTCGTCTTCGGCCTGGAGAGTGCGGACCCCGAAATTCTTGTAGCGGGCAAGCTCGTGAAGGACGTCCGATGCAGGAGTGATGGGATAGGAGCCGAGGAACAAGGGCAGCTTGGACTGCACGCTGGCGGCAATCAGCCCGTAGGCGAGCGCCTGGTTGCCGGTGATCCTTCGATATCTGCCGGGAGCAAGAGTTGCGGGCTTGACCTCGAAGGCGCTCAGCTCTGCGGTTTCACCGAACGCATGCCCAGCCTTGAGGGCTGCCACATTGGCCTTTGCGATGGATTCCTTCTTGGCGAACTTTTTCCCGAGATACTCGATGGTGGGCTCGAGCGGTCGCGAATACATCCACGAAAGCACGCCGAGGGCGAACATGTTCTTGGAGCGTTCTCCTTCCTTCTTCGACGCTCCGGATCCCTTGACCGAATCGATCGTCATCGACGTCATGGGGATCTTGTAGACCTGATAACTATCGAGAGAGCCATCGTCCAGAGGGTTCGACGAAAAACCCGCCTTCTCCAAGTTGCGCTTGTCGAACGAGTCGGTGTTGAGAATCAGCATTCCGCCGCGCATCACGTCGCCAAGGTTCGCTTTGAGGGCGGCAGGGTTCATTGCGACCAGCACGCCGGGCTGGTCACCCGGGGTGAGTATGTCGTGGTCGGAGAAGTGAATTTGGAACGCCGAGACGCCTGCCAGGGAACCGGCCGGGGCCCGGATCTCGGCCGGAAAGTCAGGCATGGTGACGAGGTCGTTTCCAAAGGCGGCGCTGACGCTGGTGAAGCGATCCCCGGTGAGTTGCATCCCGTCACCGGAGTCACCCGCGAACCGCACCACCACGCGAGGCAATTCCTTGCGTTCGGCGGGAATGTGGGCGGGGGGGGCTGCCTGGGCCGCCATCAGACCTCCCCGGGCGCGCGTAGAAGCACTTCATACATTGTGTCGATAAACCATAACAGCGCCTTCAAGCTAACTGGTGCGGCTCGTGGCCCCTCGCCCGGCCCTTTAAAAGGCTTTGGCGGCCACCAGATCGGCCACCTGCACGATCACCGTGTCGCCTCGCCGGTCCACGAGCTTCACGGACGGCGCGCCGGTTGCATCCGGCGATATCGATTGCACCACCCCGACCACCTCGGAGAACGGCGACGGGTCATCGTGCAGACGGTATCTCGCCGAGACCTTGCGCCCGAGAAATGGCCGCCAGGCGTCGGGGGAGCTTGGTTCGTTGATCCGTTCTACTCGCCGCGCTCCTCAGCCGGGGCAAAGGGGCTCTCCATGGCGCCGCCGGAAGCATCCGGATGCGCTTCGAACCACTGCGCCTGGGTCCCGATGAACGACGTCCACTCGGGAGGAACGTTATCGGCGGGATAGATCGCGTCCACGGGGCAGGCCGGCAGGCACGCGTCGCAATCGACGCACTCCTCCGGATGGATCCACAACTGCTCCTCACCCTCGTATATGCAGTCGACCGGACATTCGTCGACGCACGCCCTGTCTTTGACGCCGATGCACGGCTCTGCGATGACGTACGTCATGGGGTCTCACCTCCTGGCGACCGAGCACAACCTGGCGACCGAGCACAACTTCCACCCGATGATACCTGGTGGAGCGCCTTCGCCCGAAGATTGAGGTCATGTGAACCAGCTCGCCCCGGGGCATGGGTGACCCTTGGCACCGGTATCGAGGCAAGCAGAGGGCGCCCTCGAGCCCTCAGACGGAGGGGAGGAGGCGCGCCGCAGCGCTGCGGTACTGCCGCCCTGCGTGGTAGCTCGAGCGGACGAGGGGGCCGGACTCGACCCACGCAAAGCCGAGCTCACGTTCGCCCCAGGTTTTGAAGCGGGCAAACTCGTCGGGGTGCACCCACCTGTCCACCGGCAGATGCCACGACACGCTCGGTTGCAGATACTGACCGATCGTCAGCACGTCGCCGCCTGCCTCCCTCAGGTCCCGCATGGACTCGTACACCTCTTCTTCCCGTTCGCCCATCCCGACGATGAGGTTCGACTTGGTCACCTGGTCCGCCCTGAGCTCCTTGGCCCAGCGGAGGAGCTGCAGACTCGCCTCGTAGCCAAACCCCGGCCGGATCGCCGGGTGCAGGCGCCGTACCGTTTCGAGGTTGTGTGCCAGCACGTCAGGTCTAGCGTTGATCACGCGCTCGAGAGAGGCGCGCGGATGCTCCTTGCGGCCCTTGAAGTCCGGGATCAGGACCTCGATCCCGCACTCGGGCCGGGCGGCTCGTACGGCAGCAACCGTCGACGCCCAATGGTTTGAACCCCCATCGGGCAGATCGTCGCGCGCCACACCGGTGATCACGGCAAACTCGAGGCCCATTAGAGAAACGGCTTCGGCGATCTTGGCAGGCTCCACTGCATCCAGGGGCGCCGGCTTGGCCGTCTTGATGTCACAGAACCCGCACCGCCTCGTGCAGAGGTCGCCACAGAGAAGAAAGGTCGCCTCGCGCGCCTCCCAGCACTCGTAGATGTTGGGACACGCCGCCTCTTCGCAGACCGTATGGAGCCCGCGTTCGCGCATTAGGCGGCTCAGCTCTATGTAGTTCTCGCCTTGCTGAACCCGAACCTTGAGCCACTCCGGCCTCCGCCCCGGGCCCGGCGCGCCCTCGCCGGGGGCAGCATGCATGGGCGAGCCGCGCCGAAGATCGCGCTCGGCTTCCGCGCGCGTCTTGATCGTGGGAATCAGGAGTGGTTGCCCCATCAGCCCGCCATCATCAGTAGCTCGCCAGTTCTCGCATCTCCTGCTCCAGCCTATCGGCGTCGGGGAGGTACCAGTGCTCGAGGGTGGGCGAATACGGCATCGCCGGAACGTGGGGTGGTGCGATCCTCACGACCGGGCAGTCGAGCTCCGACAGCGCCTGCTCCCCTATCTGGGCCGAGATCTCCGCCCCCAGACCAAGGAACTTGTTGTCCTCGTGCACCACCATCACTTTGCCCGTCTTGCCGACCGATTGCAGGACAGTGTCCATATCGAGCGGATAGATGCTGCGCAGGTCTATGACCTCGATCTCTATTCCCTCGCCCGCAAGCCGTTCGGCTGCCTCCAGGCATAGATGCCACATCAACCCATAGGCGACGCAGGTCAGATCGTCTCCCTGCCGCCGCACCTCGGCAACTCCGAACGGCACCGTAAAGCGATCGTCGGGCACCTCGCCCTTGATCAGGCGATAAGTCTTCTTGTGCTCGAGGAAGAGAACCGGATCGGGATCCTCGATGGCGTGGATCAACATGCCTTTGACGTCATAAGGAGTCGAGGGGGCAACCACTTTCAGTCCCGGCACATGGGCGAACAGTGCTTCGATGGACTGGGAGTGATAAAGAGCACCGTGGACTCCTCCGCCGTACGGAGCCCGGATGACCATGGGGACACCGAAGTCGCCGTTCGAGCGATAGCGTATTCGCGCTGCTTCGGAGACGATCTGGTTGAAGGCCGGATATATGAAGTCTGCGAACTGAATCTCGGCGACGGGACGCATATCGTCGAGGGCCAAGCCGATCGACAATCCGGCGATCAAACATTCGTCCAACGGGGTGTCGATGACGCGCTCCGGCCCGAAGTCGTCCAGAAACCCCATCGTCGCTCTGAAGACCCCGCCGCGGGCGCCGACGTCCTCTCCGAGGACGAGCACACGCTCGTCGAGCATCATGGCTTCATGAAGGGTGTCGTGCACCGCTTGTACGACGTTCTTGACCGTCATCACACGACCTCGATATCCCCGAACACATTCTTCGCCGCGGTAGATGGGTCGGGAAAGTCTGCGGCTTCGGCGGTCTTTGCCGCCTCAGTCACCTCGACTTTGGTGGCGCCGCGCACTTCCTCGATCACCGAATCATCGAGCACATCCACCGATTTGAGATATCTCTCGAAGCGAGGGATGGGATCTTTCCTCTTCCACTCCTGAACCTCTGCCGAGGGGCGATAGGTTCGATCGTCGTCGTCTGATGTGTGGGAATAGTAACGATAGGTGCGCAGCTCGATGAGGGTGGGCCCCTCACCCGCCCGGGCGCGATCGACCGCCTCTTTGGTGAGCTTGTAGCACTCGAGAATATTGTTGCCGTCACCTACGACGCCGGGGAACCCATACCCCTTCGCACGTTTGTAGACGCGTCCCGCCACCTGTCTGGATTCGTGAACGCTGATCGCATACTGGTTGTTCTCGCACACGAAGATCAACGGCAGAGCGTGGATGCCGGCGAAGTTCATGGCCCCGTGCCAATCACCCTCCGAGGTGCCACCTTCGCCGAACCACGTACCCACGACCGCGTCCTCGTGCTTGATCTTCTTCGACAGCGCCAGCCCGGCGGCGTGAAGCACCTGAGTGGATATGGGCGACGAGCCCGTGATGATGTTGCGAGCCTTCGAACCCCAGTGGGCGGGCATCTGACGGCCCCCCGAGGAAGGATCGTCCGCCTTGCCGAACAGGCCCAGGAACACGTCGTACACGGTGAACCCGGCGACGAGGACGAGGGCCATGTCGCGGTAGTAGGGGCAGAAGATGTCCTTGCCGCGTTCGAATGCCCACGCGGAGCCGACCTGGGCCCCTTCATGGCCCGAGACGGGAATCACAAAGGGGGCCTTGCCCTGGCGATTCAAAGACCATTGCCTCTCGTCGCAGAAACGCGCCAGCAGCATGCATCGGTACATCCCAAGCAGGTCTTCCTCCTTGAGGCCGAGCTCAGTGTGCCTGTCTTTTCCCTGTTTGCCCGGTTTCACGCGACGTCTCCTCTGGTCAGGTTCGTCTCGTCATGCGATTGAACTCGAGCTAAGGGGTGTTTGGGCCAGCGACGGCGCGCCGAGCTCATTCGGAGCGGTCCAGACCAGACGACGGCCGAAGACGACTCCAGCGTGGTGCGCCGCTATACCAGCGGTGGCACGGACCGAATGCGCGCATCCGGTGGCCGCTTCCACGGAGGTCACCCCCCGGTCGCTCAGGCCGCAGGGCACAATCCCTGCGAACATGTCGAGATCGGTCGTGACGTTGAGGGCGAAACCGTGCATGGTGATCCCCCGGGTGATCTTCACGCCGATGGCCGCCAGCTTGTCGTTGCCCACCCAAACTCCCGTATGCCTGTCCCGGCGCGCCTCGAGTCCGAGGTCGGCGGCCGTCCTGATCAGTACCTCTTCCAGCTTGCGAACGTAGGCGATCACGTCGTAACGCTCGCCCAGCGAGATGATCGGGTAGCCGACGAGCTGGCCCGGCCCATGGTAGGTGGCGCGCCCGCCGCGATCCACGTCGTAGAGCGAGATCGAGCGCGCCGCCCTGGCCGCATCGTCGTAGATGAGATCGGACGGGCTGCTCCTTCGCCCGAGAGTGTAGGTCGGAGGGTGCTCGAGCAGCAGGAGACAGTCCCCCATGGCGCCGGCGCGCCGGGCGCTGAACAGCTCCGCCTGCGCCGACCACGCCGTTCCGTAGTCCACCCGGCCGAGCCAGGTGGCCGCCATGACATCAAGCCGGCTCGGCTGCTGCTCTTCGAGGGTCATCTATAGATACTGTGCCAGATCCCCTGCAAAGTCGGTGGATTGGATGCGCTCACGCAGGCGCGCCAGGAACCGTGCGGCCTCGGCCCCGTCGATGATGCGGTGGTCCCACGACATCGTGAGGAACCCAATGCTGCGGATGGCGATGGCGTCGTCCTCGGTTACAACCACGCGCTTGGTGATCGCCTCGAAGCCGAGGATGGCCGCCTGCCCCCGCGGAATGATCGGCACCGACACGATCGAGCCAAAGGGACCGGGGTTGGTGATGGTGAAGGTCCCCCCGGTGAGATCGTCGGGCGTGACCTTTTTCGTGCGCGCTCTCTGTGCAACATCCGAGATGCCCCGGGCCAGCCCCACCAGATTCTTTTCGTCCGCCCCCTTGACCACGGGGACGATGAGACCGCCGCCTTCGAGGGCAACCGCGACTCCCAGGTTGACGTAGTGCCGTATGAGGTTGGCTTTGTTGTCCCCGTCGAAGGCCGCATTCACCTCGGGCATCTCGAGGAGGGTCTCGCACACCGCACGAGCGAGGAACGGCATGTAGGTGAGATTGAACCCCTCGCGCTCCTTGAAGGCCGCCTTGGCCTTCTCGCGCGTCTCGACGGCCCGGGTCCAGTCGACCTCGACTGCGTTCCAGGCCCGCGCGGTTTCAAGATGGGAGGCCACCATGTGCTCGGCGGTCCGGCGCCGGATGTTGCTCCACGGCACCAGCTCTTCGCGCTCGCCCCCCTGCTCCGGCTGGGTCGAGCCGGCGTCCTGATCCTTTGCTGCTTCGTCCCCGGCCTCCTCCTGCGCAGCGGGCTCGGCCTGTCCCTGCTCCCCCTGGGTCTGCTGCTCGGCCGCCTGCAGGACATCCTGCTTGCGGATGCGCCCGCCGGTCCCGGTTCCCTCGACCCCTTCGAGGTCGACGCTGTGCTCGTCGGCGAGGCGCCTCACCAGGGGCGAGATGATCCGGCGTTTGGAGGTATCGCCCGCCCCGTCTCCGGACGGCTGTGATGCGCCGCCCGAGTCCTCCTGATCGGCCTCCTGAGTTTCGGCGGAGGGCTGCTCCTCCGGCGCGGCCTCATCGGAGCCTTCTTCTTCGTCGGCTTCGTCGGCGGACTGGGGTTGGTCTCCTTCAGCCTTTCCCCCGGCGGACTCCTGGGCCTCTTCGGGTTCGCCGCCCTCTGCGTCCTCGGCCCCTTCGCCTTCGGCCCCCTCGCCCTCGGCTTGTTCGGCTTTGGCCTCGGCGGCCTCCTGCTCGGCGCCCTGCTCCTGTCCATCGCCATCGTCCTGGGTGTCCTCGGCGCGCTCCTGCTGCTGGCCCTCGGGCGCCCCTCCACCCTCTTTTTCCTCTGAGGACTCGGGCTCGCCGTCACCCTCCCCGGTGTCCTGGCCGTCCTCGCCCACGACTGCGATGGCGTCTCCCACCTTGGCGGTATCGCCCTCCTGGACGAGAATCTTCTGCAACACGCCCGAAGCCGTTGAAGGGACTTCGGAATCCACCTTGTCGGTGGAGATCTCGACGAGGAGCTCGTCCTCGTCGACTGTGTCACCCTCGCTTTTCAGCCACTTGGTGACGGTCCCCTCGACCACCGATTCGCCGAGTTGCGGCATCTTGACCTCTGGCATGCGGTAAGTCCTCCCTTAGACGAACATCTGATGCCCGTGAGCTTGCAGGACCTCAGGAAGCTCCACTCAGATTACCCGTCCCGCAACGGCCCGGCACCTCCGGGCAAACCCACTTCTCTGGTCGAGAATGTTCGCTCCACGACACTTTTCGACCAAACTACGCAGGCCCACTTCTCTGGTCGAGAATGTTCGCTCCACGACACTTTTCGACCAGACTATGGGGAGCCGTGCAACGGTTTGCCGGCCAGCTCCATGAAGGTCTCCCCTATAGCCTCCGACAGGGTGGGGTGCGGATGGATGATCTCGACGAGCTCTGCGGGATAGGCCTCCCATGAGGTCACGAGCATCGCCTCGGAGATCAGGTCCGAAGCGCGGGGGCCGACGATGTGAACGCCCACGACCGCTCCGTCCTCCTGGGCGACGGTCTTGACGAACCCCTGGCCGCCTCCGAGCATCTGTGCGCGGGCGTTGGCGGAGAACTGATACTGCTTGGCGACCACATCCATTCCCATCTCCTCCGCCTTCTGCTCGGTCAGCC
>Ga0136623_10000692_pt1 | contig 10532 bp, 8 predicted proteins | sample AntDrymUQ4492106_2_FD_104656 | JGI IMG/M metagenome (GOLD analysis project Ga0136623, IMG submission 104656) | Polar desert sand microbial communities from Dry Valleys, Antarctica - metaG UQ449 (21.06) | ecosystem: Environmental > Terrestrial > Soil > Desert | place: Antarctica: Dry Valley...
ACGCCATTTAGGGTAATTGTTTTGTTCACGATGCCGGGGTCGCCGCCGAAGCGACGCTGCCACAATCCGTGATCGAGAATGACCACCGCGTCTTTACCCGGTTGATCCTCATCGGCCGCGAAGCCTCTTCCCAGCGCCGGCTTGACTCCCAAAACATCCAGGAAATTTCCTGTGACAAGAAAACCCTGGATGCGCTCAGGTGTTTCGAGGCCTGTAAGGTTCGTGCTCCACCAACGATAGAGAGCCATTTGCTGGAAGGTCTCATTCTGCGCGCGCCAATCGAGGTAATTGGCCATCGAAGCTTCATTGCGTACCACTCCGCGACTGGGCTGCGTTTCCCAGATTGCGACTATGCGTTCGAGATCCGGAAACGGAAGAGGCTTGATGAGCAGTGCGTTGACGACGCTGAAAATGGCGCTGTTGGCCCCAATGCCGATGGCCAGCGTGATGACGGCCATGATTGTGAGCGTCGGTCGTTTTAAGAGAGAGCGGGCGGAAAAGCGCAGGTCCCTGAGCAGTGAATCCATCGGGTTCTCCCCAGCCGTGATTGAAGCTGTCGTTCGAAAACCAAACTATTGAAACGTGAAAGTGCGCTTTTGGAGCTAGACCTCCAGCGTCGACGCGGGCACGCACCAAAGCGCCGACAAGTCCAAAACGTTTCAAATTCAATCAAAATCAGAGCAAGGCAGCAGAGAACAAAATCTTGAACAATTCCTTCCGGCTTCCAATCGCACTATTCGTTGACCTTGAGCAGCATTGGTCTCGAAGTGCGTTAGCGGGACTCCGTTATACTTTTGTCAGACAGACCCTCACATGAAGAGGTCAGTCAACCGTAATCACCATCAATGTCGCGTCGTCTTGAACATTGCCTTCGGTAAACTCACTCACGGCTGACATGATTCGGTCACGCAGCTCGTTAGCGCCAACCCTCTGCCCAACTGTCAGCAACTCCTGTAAGCGTTCTTCGCCAAACTCGACGCCTGAGGCATTGCGGGCTTCGGTTACACCGTCGGTGAAAAGCACGAGCAAGTCGCCGCCGCGTAATTCGAGCTCGTCCTGCAGATAACGATGACCGGGAAAGATTCCCAATACCGGGCCACCTTCTTTCAGTCTTATGCACGTGCCATCGCGCATCAGCATTGGCGGACAATGACCTGCGTTGGTGTAGGCGACGCTTCTGTTTTGAGTGTCTAGCAGTGCGTAAAAACAGGTAATGAACCTATGCGACACCATGTTGTCAGACATGACGCTATTGACTCGCGCGCACAGCTCTCTCGGCGCAACCAGGTCCGTTGCGAAAGACCTCAGCGCGGCCTGCATATATGACATCACGAGCGCCGCGGGCATGCCCTTGCCTGCCACATCCGCAATGCAGATGGCCGTGTGACGTTCACTAAACTTGAGCACATCGAAATAATCGCCACCAACCGCGCGCGCCGGCTTCCAGGCGACGGCAATCTCCAAGCCCTCGATGCCGGGCAACTGTTTTGGCAGCAGCGCCTCTTGAATCTCCTGCGACTCTGTCAACTCCTGCTGCAGTATGTGGTTGACAGTTTGGCTTTCCGCATCAATCTGTTTCTGTTGGCGTCGTCTCCTGCCTTGTTCGATTTGAGTGCGAAGACTTTTGACGAGCTGTGAGTTGTCCCAGGGCTTGAGCACGAAATCGCGCACGCCGCGGTGCATCGCTTCCACGGCCAACTCGACTGAGCCCCAGGCTGTAAGGACCACGACGGGCAACGTACTATCCAGCGTTCGAATATTTGTGATCAGATCGAGACCTTCTTGCCCCGACGTGGTATCGCGCGCGTAATTAAGGTCCATCAACACCAGATCGAAGTCTCGTTGCCGGATCGCGTCCAGTACTGCGGCGGGCGAACTAACTCCTTCGGTTTGGAAGCCCGCTCCCCTGAGCAACAAACGCAGGGCGGTTACCACATCCGGTTGATCGTCGGCGATCAGCATGCGCGGAATTGGCGCGGCCATAGTGTTGATGTTTGTCAGTTCCATAAAACTTTCACGACGCTACTGCTCTTTGGCTATCCAGCCGTCTTCGAGCCGTACGATCCTGTTGCCATATTCAGCATTGACCTCCGAGTGCGTCACCTGCACGATGGTGGTGCCCTCGTCGTTCAATTTCCTGAACATCTCCATGATTTCTTTGCCCTGGCTCGAATGAAGGTTTCCGGTCGGCTCGTCCGCGAGGATGATCCGTGGGTTTGCCACCACGGCGCGGGCAATGCCTACGAGTTGTTGTTGACCGCCGGAAAGCTGGGCGGGAAACAGATCCTTCTTGCCCACGATTTGAAAGCGATCCAGCGTGTCGCAAACTATCGATTGACGATCTTTTTTGCTCACGTCGCGATACGAGAGCGGCAGTTCGAGATTTTCAAATACCGTCTGATCATCAAGCAGGTGATAGCTTTGAAAGACAAAGCCAATGTTGCTATTGCGCAGGTTGGCGCGCTTCTTGTGATCCAGCTTATGTACGGCGACGTCGTCAAAGTTATACTCGCCGCTCCACGACTGGTCATGCATGCCGAGAATGTGCAGCAGTGTCGACTTGCCGGCGCCTGACGGTCCCATGATCGAGACGAATTCGCCCGACTTTATATCAAGATCAATCCGGCGCAGAACGTAGGTCTTATTGACGCCCTGCGCGAAGGATTTTTCAACGTTGCGAAGGCCGATCATGCGATTGCTCCGAATCCGCTCTCTTTCAGTTCTCGCTTCGCGTCTTCGATTTCGCGACGGTTTGCTCCCGCTTCTTCTTCGACAATGAGCCCGTCAAAGAGATGGACGATGCGGTCCGCGTGCTGCGCATAACGGGGATCGTGAGTGACCATGCAGATGGTGGCGCCGCCGCGATGCAACTCACGCATCAATTCCATCACCGCTTCGCCATTTGTTGAATCCAAATTGCCGGTGGGCTCGTCAGCCAGCAGAATGCTGGGATGACCACCAACCGCCCGCGCCACCGCCACACGTTGTTGTTGGCCGCCTGATAGCTGGCTGGGAAGATGCTTGGCTCGATGGGCCATGCCCACGCGCTCGAGCGACTCGGTGACGCGCTTTTTCCGGTCAGCCGAATTCATGCCGCGGTAGGTCAAAGGCAGCTCGACGTTTTCGTAGACCGTCAGATCGCCAATCAGGTTAAAGCTCTGAAAGATGAAGCCGACCTCGCGATTGCGAATGCGCGCGCGCTGTGACAACGAAAGGTTCTCCACCGGATGGTCGTTGAGCACGTATTCGCCGTCGGTCGGCGTGTCGAGCAAACCCAGGATCGACAGCAGAGTGGACTTGCCGCAGCCCGAAGGTCCGGCAATTGAGACGTATTCGCCCTGCTTGATATCGAGATGGATACCGGACAGGGCGTGAGTCTCGACTTCATCGGTGTAAAAAACTTTCTTGACGTCGGCGAGGTGAATTAGGGGACCGGATGAACTCATCGTAGGCTCCTTGGAGTTTTGTGAAACACTACTGCTTTATTGTGAACACCGCAGGTTAGGTTTGTATGACATCGAGAACACACCAATCACCGCACGAGAATGCGGTCATAGTTGTCCCAGGCCGAAGTGTCCGAAAGGATCACTTGATCGCCTTCTCGCAAGCCGCTGACTATTTCGATTGTGCTGACTGAACTGCGTCCGAGCGCAACCTGCGTGCGTATGGCTTCCTGGCCATCGGGACTCAGCTTGAACATTCCAACAGTTTGCTGTCCCTGCCCAAAGGCCGGGCGCCCCACGTTCAAGACGTTTTCCAATCGTTCCAACTCGATAGTGCCGTCGACACTCAAATCCGGACGGGCGCTCGGCGGCAGTGGTCCTGTCAGTTCCGCGTCAACTGTGAAAGTGCCCTCGCGTGCCGCTGGATCAATGCGCGAAACGCGTGCTTCAATGATCCCATTGCGCGTGTCAACCTCGACCCGCTGCCCTAGTCTGACATCTTTGATCTGGGTCTCCGCAATTCTGAGCTCGGCTTTCAGAGAAGCAGGATCGGCAACACGCGCCATGTTGAATCCGGGTGTCACCTGCTGGCCCACCTGCACCGAAACCTGTTGCAGCACGCCGTTTGTGCCCGCCCTCACCTTCAAAGCGTCAACCTGGCTCTTCTTCAATTCGGCCAGAGCTCGCAACTGTTGGATGCGTGACTGCTGAGCGTTGATCTGTGCCTTGGTTGCTCTGCCGCTAATTGCGAGCCGTTGCTGCTCCACCTTGAGCCGATTGGCGAGGTCCTGCACGCGCACCCGCGCCACTTTAAGCAGAATCAGCGGTACCAGGCCCTGTTTGCCAAGGATCTCATCCGTTTCGAGCTGCATTTTTGCCTGGCTGTAGTCAGCATTAATGGTGGCGATGGCAGACTGCTGCGTCATATTGTCGCTTTCCAGGCGCACCTTAAGATTCTCCGCATCTGCCTGTGCCGCTTTCACTTGAAAGTCAGCATCGATGGCCTGCTGTTCCATCTGTGGATTGGTAAGCTCGAAAATCACTGTGCCGGTGCTGACTTCGACGCCGGGCTGCACCAGAATCTTTTCCAGGCGACCATCTGCGGGCGCCGGCACCCAGCGAGTCAATTGCGGCACCAGCGTGCCAATGCCGCGCACCTGGCGCAGCATCTGACCACGTTTGACGGTGTCAATTACGGCAGTTGAACGATCAAGCGTCGGGGCCGCAGGCTTTAGCTTTGTCAGGCCGTACGTTATGCCGCCGACGGCAACAAGCCCGATGAAGATGACGACCGCATTGCGAGCGCGTTTTTTGAGTCTCGATTTTCCCGGCCGCTTAATATCCATAAACTTAACGATTACCTAGCGAGTGAACAAAACGAACTTCGCAGCAGCTACAAGATTGGGAGGAGAACTGCACAAGCCAATTTGAGAGCGGCAGACGTGACGGGAAGTGTGCTTGGAATTCAGCGAAATACGAACTTCACCGGCAACTGTACAGTTCTCCGAGCAACGTGGAGTCAAAGCCTGTGCCAACTCGTTGTTTGGCACGAACCACCAGCTGATACTAGTCGCTTAGGCGCGGTTATTGGCCAGTTTCTAACAAGTCAGCAGTTGAGGGTTGGCGGGGGTAAGACGATGAGGCACGTCTCTAACAAGCGAGAACGTGTCGCTTTCGGGACGTAAGAATCCCAGTTTCGACAAAAATTCAAAAAACCGTATGCGCTACGGCATAACGCAGATCAGACTCCACGGGGTAAGCCCGTGGCATCAACTCACCGTTCTGCTGGTCTCATAGGCGGTGGAGACGGGACCCTTACCATTCAAGGTTGCCCCTTCTCCAGCGATTGATACAAAGCAAAGAATTCTTGATTTGGTATTTTGCCATTCGAATCGCTCGCTAGTCCCGGTCGGAAGCCTTTCACAAAGTACATATCGATTTGGCCCTTGTGTTTAGACTCAATCAGCAAAATGTAACTCGACCCAGGGTGCTAAAACTTACGAAATACTTTGAGGTAACAAAGAATCCTTGCGAGCCCCGCCCGCATCTCAGAATTTGGTAGTGTCATGTTTTTAGTATCAACGTGCCTCATAGCGGAGACCCCAACATGACGATCCACGAATGCAATGCTTGCTCGGATAGACGCTGCGTTGCTAAGGTAGCGGACAAGCTCCTGCAGTGATAGACAAGTTCCAGGCGGTTGCATGGTCCTAGGAATGGATCCCCGATGAACCGATTGAGAACAACTCGTCTCGCGAATTCACCGAGGTCAGTCAGACTTCCAGCTTCGTTGTTATTACTTCTCACGCTATTACTGGCTCTTAATTACTCTGTTCAGGCACAGTCAGGAAGACGCCCACCTAGATCACCGCAGCGGACCGCCACTGCGGAAGCCGTAAACCCGACCGCAATCGAGCTACGGCAGAGTGACGACGGCAAGTCAGGGCTGGAGCTTAGGCACAAAGTGAAGTTGCTGCTGGCCAGGGATCTTAGCAAGAAGCATTTACCCACTGAAGATACGATCTACGCCAGCTTCATCAGACGCCTGAATCAATTTACAAATGTCAGCGGCACCTCGATCGGCGATCTCAAACGCGAGCATGCCATTAAACGCGCACAGGCGGAGACTGAATCCTCCGTTGTTCTGCTGCAATTTGATATCGACAATATTCAGAATGGCAAACTTGTCATGAACTCCCCCGATCTCGAGGTCAAGTATTTTGTGTTTGCACCTCGCACCGGTCAGCAGCAACTAAAAGGAAAGCTTTATTACCAGGCCATTGGCGGTGCTCATGGCAGGCGGGACACCTGGCCCGTTGGCCCACCTATCAGAATCACGGTCGAAGCCGCGGGCAGCGAAGTTGCTGAACGCTTGTATGCCTGGCTGGCGGTGACGGTCGGAACCAAACAAAGCAATTGAACCAGAACGCGCACACCTTCGGCTTCTCATCAGCACCAGCACGCGCAAACGTCTTATCCGCCGGCTAGATCGTCGAGCGCGCTCCCTAAGCGCTGCAGTCCCTCGCTCAGAATCAGAGAATCGCCGCCTAGCCCCAACCTAAAATGGGCCGGCATTTCAAAGAACCTTCCCGGTACCACTGATGTTTCGTACTTCTCTCTCAGCAGGTCACAAAGTTTGTCCGCCGTGCCTTCCTTCAATCGCGGAAAGAGAATTGTCCCAAATTGTGGTCTGACTGTCTCGAGATCACTGCGCGAGTCCAGGAACTCACTGACGAGCCGGCGATTTCTTTCCAGCAGAGATTGCGCGCGGACTATAAACTTATCGAGCTGTTGCAGAGCAATAACGCTCAACCGTTCCGCCGGATGCGCAGCCATTGCACCGAAGAGATCATTAAGTCTCCAGATATTATCTGCTAGCTTCGGCTCAGCGATGATCCAGCCACAGCGCACCCCGCTAAGACCAAAAACCTTTGTCAGGCTGCTGGTCACAATGAACTCAGTCCCAAGGTGAAACGCCGTTCGCCCGCGTTTTTCAAAAAGTGCTTCCAGATAAACTTCATCCACCAGGACGCGTGCGTTCACACTCTTTGCTATCTCACCCACTTGTTTGAGCGTTCCTTCATCGGTCAGCACTCCCGTGGGATTATGCAGATTTGTGATCACGATCAGTCGAGTACGTGAACTTATATTTTTTTCTATATCTCCCGGCATGACTCGAAAGCCGTCCTCGAATCGGCGTTCGAAGCGCTTCACCTCCGCGCCCAGATAGCTCGCCAGGGCCAGAAGCGGCTCATACGTTGGGCTCTCAATCAGAACCTCGTCTCCGGGCTTCACCAAAGATGCCATGGCGAGATGGTTGGCCAGCGAAGTCCCGGTTGCCGCAACAATCGAATCAACGTCGACACCGTATCTTGTGGCCAGAGCTTGTTGCAGGGGTTCGTAGCCGTAACCACCGTCGCGAGTAATCTCCAGGTCCCGGATCGTCACAGAAAGCTCGTCTATACTCACGTTCGCAACTCCGCTGGTGGCAAGATTAAAGCGGGCGCGCGAGCGCGTCTTTGCCCAATGCATATACTCGGAACACATTACCCGGAGCGTCCCACTCATCATGTCGTCCTTCGCCGCCAAAAGAAGTAGGCGGGAATTCCTGCCAGGAGAATTGCCAGGCCCATCAGCGTATTCTCGGGATACCTGTAAATGGTATTGATCACTACCAGCCAGCAGATGGCAACGAAGAGACCCGTAGTTAGCGGATGGCCTGGAACACTCGTAATACCGGACCGCTCCTCGCCATCTCGCTTGGATTTCCTCTTACGAAAAATGAAGATGCACATGGCTGTCAGACCAAAGAAAATGAAGTCGACCGAAACCACATAGTTGAGAATTTGCTCGTAACCTCCCGAGAGCGCGATGACTATTGCTAACACACCCTGTAGCGCGATGGCCACAACCGGCACGCGCGTCTTAGGATGAAGACGGCCCACACTCTTGAAGAAAAGCCCATCCTCCGCCATGGCGAAATAGACCCGCGGCGCAGTCAACATACCCTGACTCAGGAAACCTAGAGTTGAAATGGCTATGCCGGCCGCAATTGCCCGCGCTCCCGCATCTCCCAGCGCCAGGCGCATCACGTCGGACGCCGGAGTGGTGGTTTCCGCCAGACCGGAAGGGCCGAGCACGCGTAGACAGACAAGGTTTACCGCGAGGTAAAGGAACACAACTCCGCTGACGCCGATTAGCAGTCCGCGTGGAAGATTCTTTTTTGGCTCTCGTATCTCACCGGCAACGAAGCTCGCAGTCTGCCAGCCGCCGTACGCGAACAGCACGGGGACCATCGCCGCGCCGACTGTTGTCAGCAAATCGAAAGATAAGGGATGACCCAACAATCCAGCTGTGGATGCCGCACCGGCTGCAGATTTCGTCGGAGAGGCCAGCAATAGACCACACGCGATCAAGGCAAGAATGGCAATGATCTTCAGCACCATCAAGATACTTTGGACCGTACTGCCGGCTCGAACACCCAGACAATTAATTAGAGTCAGGCCAGCCAGCGCAAGCACCGCGACTAACCAGTCGTCCAACGGCACTTGTGTTAGTTCAACGAAGTAACGGGCGAACGTAACCGCGACCGCGGCCATTCCTCCAGTTTGAATAACTAGTAGCAACGCCCAACCGTACAGAAAGGCAACTGACGGATGAAACGCCTCTCGGAGGTAGGCGTATTGGCCGCCAACTGCGGGTCGCAAGGCGGCCAGTTCGGCCCAGATAAAAGCGGCGGCGAGAGCGATCAACCCACCCAGCGCCCAAACCCCAAGAATCAGGAATGGCGTATTGACCTGCCGGGCAACTACAGAAGGATTGATGAAGATTCCTGACCCTATAATACCGCCCATTACGATCATTGTGGCGTCAAATAGACCAAGACGACGCGCCAGTGCGGGGCTGGAATTCACAGAGGACGTGGACGAATTTGGCATGAAGGGTTTTGACGAAGTAGTTTAGAGTGCTGAGACCCGGTTCCTAAGCGCCAAAGGCGCGAAATGCGAAAGGCTAGGGGCAACGCCCTCTAGGGTTGGGGGTCAATTGATTTTGAAGCGCTGAAAGCGCGAAATCAGGTACGTCAACCGAATATAATTTGTGCCGGCAACATCATTTCGCGCCTTCAGCGCTCAGAAGCATCGGCGAGTCCACCTGGGCCGATGGCCCAGGCTTACACAGTTCGCGCCGTTGGCGCTGAAATGAATCAACAACTTGCGGGTACATTCTCAGAGTCAATTTTCAACGTTTATGGTATAGCTCTGTCACCAGCCACGCGTATATTTTGAGCAAGAACTCAGAATTAGAACATGAACATTGGTCGCCCGTTCCAGTCTCACATATCAACCAGCTTTTGGACATGGATATTTCCGGTCACTTATCTGGTCCATATTGCCGAAGAATACTGGGGTGGAGAAGGTTACTCCTCTTATCTTCTAAGACTCAGAGGCATCACTCTTTCGCCCACGCGATTTCTCATGAGTCAAGCGGTGGCGCTCGTCCTCATGATTATCGGCATCATCCTGGCGAAGTATCTTAAGTTTCCAAACCAGATGATCGTAATCCTGGGATCAGTGGTCTTTATAAACGGCGTAACGCACTGCGTGCAGACAGTGGCCCATGGCGAGTACGTTCCGGGATTATTCACCGCCATCTTAATGTGGATACCGTTCGGAATTGCGACGCTGTTACGCTTTAAGGGTGAGATGAGAACGGGTAGTTACTGGACAAGCGTCGCGCTCGGCATGGTAATTATTCTCGGAGTTGAAATCCTCATTATCAGCGCTTGAACCATCGCCGGCACTTACACTTCCTAAGGGTAGTTAGTGTCTGAATTTACTTATCAGCAACTCAATCGCTCAACCTGAACCTATCAGGTCTGTAACCTCTCAGGTCATGAAGGCGGAACCTGTCCCCGCTGCTACCAAATGTAGCCTAAGAGCGCACTGGGTTGCGTGCTGCCTAATTTTCGCGCTAACCTTTTGGGTTTTGTTTGGTCAAGCCGGCGCGAACCGACCCCAGGCGGTCACGCAATACCCATTTCCGACCAAAAATAACGCCATAGGAGCCAGGATTTTGGCCGCACAAGCTGAAGCAATCATTACAGCCGGTTTAAGGCCGGAGCTATTTCCGCAGCGAGGAGTGCTTTTAGGGAATCGAACTTTGGTCGTGGCAGCTTTGGCGGTGCTGGTAGTGGCAGGTTTTGCTTTTCGAGTTTCCGGCTTGAGCGCAGAAGGTCTGAGTGAAGATGAGCTTAACAAACTGTACGCCGTCGCTGATTACCGCCAAAACGGATTGACCGCCAGCAACGGCGAACACCCGATGCTGATGAAAGCGCTCCAGACGGCCAGCCTCTTTATAGTCGAGAAATGGAACCAAAGCTCATTTGCCGCGAGTCAGAACTCGGCCTTACATGTTTCGCCAGAAACAGCCTTGCGCCTGCCGAGTACGATCTTTGGCGCGCTCACTGCCCTTCTTATTTATCTGCTGACTGCAGAGTTATTTGGCGCCGAAGTAGCGATGATTGCCGCGGCGCTATGGGCGTTTGATCCGCAGGCAATCGGCTTCAACCGCATCGCCAAAGAAGATACG
>Ga0136623_10000697_pt1 | contig 10490 bp, 10 predicted proteins | sample AntDrymUQ4492106_2_FD_104656 | JGI IMG/M metagenome (GOLD analysis project Ga0136623, IMG submission 104656) | Polar desert sand microbial communities from Dry Valleys, Antarctica - metaG UQ449 (21.06) | ecosystem: Environmental > Terrestrial > Soil > Desert | place: Antarctica: Dry Valley...
CAGGCTCCCACGACCCCACCTGCCGCTCCCGTCGTCGCATGAAGAAGCGAGGCTGCCGTGACCGCTGTTCCCCGGCTGGGCATTGGCCTGCCCGTAGGCAACGGGGAGAACTACCTGTCGGAGGCACTCGATGCCCTGCTCGGTCAGAGCTACGCAGACTTCGAGCTGATCATCTCTGACAACGCCTCCACCGACGGCACCGAGGAGATCTGCCGGCGCTACTCGGCCTCGACCCGCGGATCCGCTACATTCGCCAACCCCCGCAACATCGGTGCTGCCCCAATCATGATCTCATCCTGCGGGAGACCCGCGGAGAGCTGTTCAAGTGCGCGGCACGCGACGACCTGTACGGCCGCGACCTGCTGGCGCACGCCACGCTCCCGCGTGGCGGCGACGCTACCGCCGCGCTCCCCGTCCCCGGCGGATCTCCTGCGCGGCGTACTTGTGGCGGGCCAGCGGCGAGTGGTGTCGGCCGGCCGGGTACCGCGCGCCCGGCAGCAACAGCGCGTGGAGGTAGACCGCCTTGTCCCGCCACCGCGGAAGGATCCGCAGCGTCGCCGATCGCCTGGGCCGAGAAGGTCTTACCGGCGTGGGTATGGAGGGCGAGCCAGGCCTCCTCCCGCCGGCTGGGGACGTAGCCCTCGGCCCAGTCCGAGAGCTCGCCCGCGCTGGCGGTCCCGAGCAGCCGGCGGCTGTCGGCGACGGCAGCGGCCACGACCGCCTCGACGCTCCATGACGCGGTGAGCCGGCGAACCGTCTCACCGTCCCCGTCCAGCCCGCGGAGCATCTCGCCGACGTCACGCAGCGAGCCCAGCCGCAGCGGCCAGTCACCGAGCGCGGCGTGGTAATAGGCGTGCATGAACCGGTTGGGCCGCGACAGCGCGCACCGGGTACCCGCCGACGCGGAACTCCTGCCCCTCATCCCACAGGTGCTCCAGGTCGACGAGTACGCCCCACGGACCGAGCACCAATGTCCGGTGCAGGTCGAGCTCGAACCCCGCGGGCGGGATCAGCGTCATGCCCTTGTCGAAGCGGCGATCGAAGCCCGGCCGTGGCTCGGCCAGCGTGCGGACGAAGCCGGCCTTCGACAGCACGGACACCGCGCGGTCGACGTCACTCGCGCGGACGAGGACATCCAGGTCGATGAACGGGCGCAGCGCCGGATCCCAGTAGTCCAGGTGATAAGCTATGGCGCTGCCCTTGAGGACGCGGACTCGACGCCCTCGCCCGCCAGCAGCTCGACTACGCCGATCAGCTCCCGCTCCAGCGCCATGACGCGCAGCAGCCTGGTCCGGTGGGCAGCCTTGGCCTGCTGCACCTGCGCCCGCGTCGCGGGCATCGCGCCGTCAGCAGTCGCGGCGGCGAGCAGGCCGGTCACCCGGTGGCTCTGCGCTCCGGCCAGGACCGAAGCCCATGCCTGCTCCGTGAGCGGTTCGGTCGGAAACGCACGACCTGCGCCCGGCAGCCGATACCCCGCCACCGCGAGCAGCGGCGGCGGGTATTCACCCTGGCCGCAGACCCTGCGCGCCATCACCGACCTCCTCGTCGAGCTGCGAGTCTGGGAGAGCCAGCTGGGTTCCGGTACTGCGCCGACGTCGTGCCGACACAGCGCTGTACATCCCACCCGTCAGGCCGGCCAGAATCAAGACGAGGTCGACGGTGTCCTGCGCAAGCAAGTCGAATCCGGGTATGAGGGACTTCGAAACCGTGTGCAGGTGGAGGACGACGAGCGTCAACGCAACCAGCACGATCCATTCGGCGACGCTCCGGAGTTGGCCGCGAATCATCATGCCGAAGCCGACCACGACGGGCACGAATAGGAGAAGCAGATCGTACCGGCCATGATAATAGCCGACCAGCATCGACGCACTGACGACGGCCGACACCGCCAGCGGATTCCGGGTGAGCCGGATGACGAGCACGACCGCCGCAAGCGCCAGTATCGGAACTCCTGCCTCTAGCCACAGGGGTGGATCGATAAGGCCGTAACGCGCCAGTATTCCCAGCAGGTCGAAACGCTCCTGGCCCGGGAAGGTCAGCCCCGTCCGAGCCCCGTCTGACGTCAGCACCGCCAGATCACGCAGGATCGATCGTACGAACTCGACCGGGCTCCCTGCGGCTACCGTACACACGATCAGTACTGGAACCGACGCGAGGGCAAGGCCGATGATCCCACACAACACCTCACGGTATCGGCGGCCGGCGAGCGCGACCAGGACGATGGCTCCGAACTGCGCCTTGACCAACGCAAGTGCCACTCCCACGGCACAGGCGCGGTCGAGGGCTGCCCAAGGCCGAGCGGCACGCTCGACCGGCGCGTCCTGCGTTTCCGGTCTCGTGAGCGAGCGCAGCACCAGCACAACGCCGAGCACGGCAAGCAGACTGCCGAGCTGTACCGAGATGGCGCCCCGTCCCGGATACCAAATGTTCATCCAGATTAGTCCGGCTGGGACGGCGACGTCTGCAAGTGTGGGCATGCCCCAGCGACAGAGGATGCGGAGCATGACAATCGCGACACCGATCGATAGGGCTTGGAAGACGGCCACCGAGACCAGGTAAGGCAGCAATGCGAGGACGGCGGCCAGCAGGAGCCACGCCGGCGTGTACAGGGAGAAGGGCAGCGCCCAGGGGTTCGCAGTAAGATAGGTGTTTGGATCGTACGGGTTGCCACCTTCGAGCATGAACCTGCCGGGCGTCCAGATCGTGTCGCGGAGGTCAAGGAAGTTCCCATCGCTTCCGCGATAGGGCTCACCTGGAAGGATCGGGTTACTGAAGAGGATCGAGAGTCTAACGGCCACGACTGCCGCGGCCGCGAGCCAGAGTCCGAGCACGATCCCGTTACGTACAGCTGGTCGATCTAGTACCTGCGCGATTCGACGTGCTGTTTTCATCGTTACTCCTAATGTGCAACTGCGAAGCGCAGGTTCGTGCCGTCACCGTCGCGACCATGAGCAAACGACGTCGCGCCCAAGTCCTTGTGGGAGGCCCTCGGTGCTGCTAGCGTCCTGCCGATAAAGCGCGATCTGCCATGCTGGATGCGTCTTATCGAGCAGGAAGAGATTATCATTTCGTACTCCGTTTCGGCCCCGATTCGTTGCCTCAGGTCCAGATGTCGTGGTGAACGTTGAAAATCACCCGGGAGCCGATCGGTTCGAGCTTGATCGGAAGCTCCTTCATGTACACCAGCCGATCGCGCACGGCGCATTGATATTCCACCGGACAGGCGACCAGGAGGAAGCCACCGCCACCGGCGCCGGTGACCTTGGCACCCGACGCGCCGGCCTCAAGTGCTGCCTCGACGGCGTCGTCGATCTGCGGGTTCGACACACCGGTTGCGAGCATCCGTTTCGCCTGCCAGCTCTTGGACAGCGCGATGCCCAATGCGCTCAGATCCCCGCTGCGCAGGCCACTGGCCGCCTCCCCTGCGAGGTCACGCAGCTGGTCAAGCTGAGGGATCCGGTCACCGACGTTGGCCGTCTGCTCCCCGAGGATGCAATCGGCGCTCCGGGTGATACCGGTGAAGAAGAGCAGCAGCTCGCCCTGGAGCCGCCGTCGCTGGGCCGGCGGGAGCTGAACCTCGTCGACACTGACGCGATCACCCGGTCCGAACCGGATATCGCAGATCCCGCCGAAGGCAGCGGCGTACTGGTCCTGTTTGCCGATCGGCTTGCGGCAGCGATCGATCTCGATGGCGCAGGCCCGCTCGGCGAGCTCCTCGGCGGACACCTGCTTGCCTTGGTAGGCGAAAAGGGCGTGGAGCAGTCCCACCGTCACCGAAGACGACGAACCCAGTCCCGATCCCGCCGACGGGATGTCGGCGAGCGTGGTGATCTCCACGCCACCACGTACCCCGGCCATGTGCATGGCTTCCCGAACCAGCTCGTGCTGGAGGTCCTCGACGCGGGAAACGATCTCCTTCTTCGAGTAGTTGACGTAGATCTCGTCATCGAAGCGCTGCTTGACGATCACGTAGACGTACTTGTCGATGGCCGCGTTCAGGACTCGCCCGCCGTGCTCACGGTAGTAGTTCGGCAGGTCCGTCCCCCCGCCGACGAGTCCGATACGCAACGGGGTCTGGGTGACGATCACGACGCACACCTCGCTTGCCACTCGTCCCGGGCGCGCTCCAGCGCAACCGGGGTTCCGATGTCGATGAAGTAGCAGCCCTCGATGGTTACGGCACGTGCCTGACCGACCAGTCTGGGCAGCAAGTCGTAGCCGATGTCCGTCGGTGGCGGTCCCGCAATCAGGTCGAGGGCGCTCGGATGGAACACGTACATGCCGGCGTTGGCGAGGTCGCTCGGCGGGTCGGCCGGCTTCTCGACGTAGCCGACGACGTGGCCGTGCTCGAGGTCGACGACGCCACACTCCGATGGTCTGGGCGCGTGGAACAGCGAGAGCGTCGCGATCGCCCCGCCCTCGCGGTGCGCATTTACCAGTACGCGCAGGTCGAAATCAGTGAGATTGTCCGCATTGACTGCGATGAACATCTCTTCGCCCTCCACGAACGCGCGGTTGGCCAGGAGGGTGCCTGCGCTCCCGAGCAGCTCCTGCTCCTCGACGATCCGCACCACTGGTGGCCCGCTGCGGCCCGTGAGGTGCGAGCACGCCACCGGGGCGAGATGGTGGAGGTTGACGAGGACTTCCTGCACCCCGGCCTCGGCCAATGCGTCCAGCCAGATGTCGAGGAGCGGCCGGTCGCCGATCCGGAGCATGCACTTCGGTGTGCTGTCGGTGATCGGTCGCAGCCGCGTGCCCAGGCCGGCGGCGAGCAGGAACGCCTTCATCGCGGTGCCTCCCGGGGGGGTCCCTTCCGGACGACGCCGAGCGCGCGCATCTTCGCGTCCGCCTCGGCCAGGATCCGATCCAGGCCCGTCATCCCTTCGAGCCAGGTCGCGTACTCGGCCACCGAGTCGGCGGGCGTCCGCCGGGGTGCCCAGCCGAGCTGCTTGAGGGCGTCGATGTCGGAGAGGATGTGCCGGGTGTCCCCGAACCGGTACTCGCCGGTGATCCGGCCGGGCTCGTCGGACCCGTACTGACGTCGCACCACGTCCGCGAACTGCTCGGTCGTGTAGCCCGTTCCGCCGCCGACGTTGAAGACCCGGCCCGCTGCGCGGTCGTCGGAGAGCACCAACAGGTTCGCATCGACCACGTCGTGGATGTTGACGTAGTCGCGGACGGCCTGGCCGTCCTCGTAGAGGGTGGGAGCGCTGCCCTGGAGGTAGTGCAGGCTGAAGATGCGGCAGGCGCCCGAGTACGCGTTGTAGACCGACTGTCTCGGGCCTTGCACGATGCTGTACCGAAGGGCGACCGTCGGGATGCCGTACCGGCGCCCGAGGTTCACTGCCACCATTTCTTCGGCGTGCTTCGACATGCCGTAGGGATTCTGCGGGTTCGAGATGCACTCCGGCGTCAGAAGCATCGCGACTGGGCCATGGCACACCGGGCAGGTCAGATCCCATCGACCCTGCTCGAATGCCGACTCGGGCCGCATGTCGGGGGTTTGCTTACCGTGGTCTGGGCAGACGTACAGACCCTCGCCCATCGCTGCCTGCGACGAGGCCACCACGACACGGCTCAAGTCGAGCCGCTCGGCGACGATGATCTCGTACAGCAGCGCCGTCGATGTGACGTTGACGTCGGTAAACCTCGAGAAGTCGAGGAGGTAGTCCTGATAGGCGGCGAAGTGGTAGACGGCGTCGACCCGGCGCAGGAGGTTGGCGACGAGATCGCGGTTGCGGACGTCGCCGACGAAGAGGTTGACTCCGGGCGTGAGGTGATTGGGCTTGCCGTCGCGATGAACAGGTGCGGTGAGCGCGTCAAGCACGACTACGTCGTGGCCGAGCTCGACCAGCCGGTCGCAGGTGTGCGAGCCGATGAACCCGGCGCCGCCCGTAACGAGGATCTTCATCGCCTGCCCCCTCGACGTGGCCGTCGCGAGTGGACCTCGCGGTACACGTCCAGCGTGCGTTCGGCGGTTGCCGCCCAGGTGAACTCACCCGCGCGCTCAGGACCCAGCTTCCGGAGTCGCTCCTCCTCAGGGCCACAGGCCTCGACGATGGCATTGGCGATGGACTCGGGGTCGTGAGGGTCGACCAGCAACGCTGCGGCACCGGCCGTCTCGGGCATCGCGCTGATGTTCGACGTGACCACCGGGCACCCGCACGCCATCGCTTCCAATAGGGGCAGGCCGAACGTCTCGTTGAACGAGGGGTACACGAGGACATCCGCCGACCGGTAAAAGTGCACCGTATCCTCGAGCGGTATCCCGCCGACCCACACGATGCCGTCGGCGATGCCGAGCTCATCGGCCAGGACGCGAAGTTGGGTGGCGTACTCCACGTCGCGGCCGGGTCCGACGACGACCAGCCGCCTTCCGCCAAGCTTGGCCTTGGCCGCCGCGAAAGCACGAAGGAGACCATCGCAGTTCTTGTACGGCCATAGTGACGACACGAAGAGCACGAAGGGCTGTGCGACGCCGTACTTCGCCGACAGCAGCCCGAAGGCCTCCTCGCGGTCGCCCGGCCGGAACAGCTCATGGTCCACCGCCTCTGGGATCAGGTGCAGCTTGGCCGGATCGACGTCCAGATATCGCTGCATCTCCTCCCGTAGGCTCTCCGAGTTGATGATGATCCCGTCAGCCTGCCGCATGGTACGCGGGTAGCTCATCCGACGGTACAGGCGCGGTGCCAAACGAACTGACTTTGGCGCCGAGTACGCATGCATAGACTTGAAATGAACGACGAGCGATTGTGCGGGGCGAATCAACGGCGCCAGTGAGGTGTTGAATACGTCGATTTCTGCGCGCGGAAGCCGAAGCGGGGAGTACAGGTGCTCGCTCAATGTTCGAAGCGAGCGGCGCTCGTTCGACCAAGGGAACGTGATGTATCGAACCTTGGGCCCGTAGCCCGTGTGTAGCGGCCGAGACTTCGGACTCACCAGGAGATAGAGTTCCTCGTCATCGGCGAGCAGCTTGGCCATCTCTGGGATCACGCGGGTCCAGAACCAATGGGCACCGGACGGATTGTTGGGATCGTCCACCAACGAGTTGATGGCGACGCGCATTCCGTCAGAAGATCTGGGACGCGATAGCATCAGAAGTCATCCTTGACTGTCGAATATACTGGGCGAGCAGGTGCATACAGGCTTGGTGCGCATCCTCGACGATTCCGTAATTTGTCGAGTGGACATGGATCGAGGCCATTGCCAGCCGGCGAGCCTCGCCGCCACCGAACCCGGTCAGGGCGATGGTTGGTATTCCGTTCACGCTGGCCCAATCCAGTGCGCGTACGATGTTTGGCGAGCGGCCTGACGACGACACCGCGATGAGGACGTCGCCCGGCCGAGCCTGTGACTGAAGTTGGTACTCGAATACATTTTCGTAGCCGAGGTCGTTGGCGATGGCGCTGAACAGCTCTACGTTCGTGCTGAGACTGTGTACGCGAGGGGTAAGATCGGTGCCATTCCTGACACCCTTTACGTGATCGCATTGCAGATGGTTGGAGATGGATGCCGAGCCGCCGTTCCCACAAGCGAAAACAGCCGCGTCGCGCTGGTAGGCCGCCGCGAGTATGTCGGCGGCACGCGTGATCTGGGCGAGATCGACAGTACCGAACGCGCGGGTCAGCTCGGCGAGATACGCGGCTCCGTACACGTCGGCCCGGTCGAACTGCTGCGCCGGAAACCCAGGCCGGGCGCCCTGTCGACGGGCATCGACCTCGATGCCAGGACCAAGAATAAACTCGACCGCGGACGCAAGATCGACGAACGAGACCACATCGGGGTCGACAGAACTGGCTTGACTAATTAGCAGGGGACACGCCCCCACGGCCTTGGCGAGGCCGACGTCCGCAGAACTATCGCCCACCACCCACGATGCCGAGAGGTCGAGATCGAGAGCCTGCGCGGCCGCCAACGCCATCCCTGGAGAAGGCTTACGATCGGAGCTAGCGCGGGTGAAGGCGTCGACGATGCCGTCTGGATGGTAGGGGCAGAACAGCCAGAGATCGACGCGCGCCCCATGCCGGGACAGCTCGGCGATCATGTGTTTGTGGACCTGCTGCACATCTTCAATGCCATAATAGCCGCGTGCGACGCCAGCTTGGTTGGTGACTACCGCCACCGGTATGCCGGCCTTGTTGAGCGCGGCGATCGCGTCGATGGAGCCGTCGATGAATTCGACCCGCTCAACGGAGCCGACGTGGCCGCTGTCAACGATGATCGTGCCGTCTCGGTCGAGAAGGACTCCCCTTTGGCTCACGAGCTGACCACCTCTTGGCCTCCAATGCTGAATTGGCTCGTCCTCGAGACGAGCGGCGCCACACTGCATCTTGATATCGTCGCCGTCGCAGTCGCCGTTACACAGCCCTGTCGAGCCTGACGTTGTAGAGCCACAGGGTGATCACCTCACGAGCGTCGGCCACCCTGGCCAAGCACGAGCGAACCCGCCAGCTGACCTGGCGCGATGATGCCTACCGGTCGAGATCAACCCGGCGTGGCGAGGCCATCGAGCAGTGCGGCGAGCACGGGTATCTCGTTGGTCCTCACGCCGACCTCGACCTGCCCCCAGGCCAGGAGTGATGGTGGTTGGCCGCATCCAGCCCGTGCCCCTGGTCGCCGGCGTCATCGATCGACCGCACCCGCGCACGATCTTGCTGTCCACCGCGACCGCGAGCAGCGCCCCTCATCTGGAGTGTCCCGCCCGGCGGTCAGCTCAGGCTGCTCGGCGAGCCAAGTTCCGACCGTTGACTGAGACAGGAGCTGCGGGAACCCGCGCCCGACAGTCGGACCCGTAAAGCCGCGCCAGCAGCACGGCAGCCACGTCGGCGACCCAGTCGGCGATCGTGTTCATGCGCTTCCTGCTGATCCGGAAAATTGACTCATCGCGGCGCAATACCATTCGTCGACTAGGCCGGTAAACCGGTCAGCGTTCCATCGGTCGCTGGGTGGGTGCGGCGTCACTCGCGTCATCGCCTCGGCGAGGCGCCGTGGGGCGTCCGCGCTCGCCGGCACCGCAATTCCGGTCGTACCCTCAATGAGCCCAGGCGGTCCTGGAACATCCAGACAGACCACCGGACATCCAACGCGAACGGCTTCTGCCACGCTGTACGCGGCCGTATCGTGCAGGGTGGGTAGGAGAAATACGTCGGCATTAAGAAGCGCGGAGAATACCTCCTCGCGTGGCCGTTGACCGAGTAGCCGCACGCGATCGCCGAGGCCCAACCGGGCGGCGCGGCGACGCAGACCGGCAGCTTCAGGGCCGGTGCCGTAGAGATCAAGCTGCCAGTTGCCAGGCAGGTAGGTCATGGCATGCAGTGCAAGGTATGGCCCCTTCCATGATCTCAACCTCCCCACGAAGACTGCGCGACGGACGCCGTCCGGCGTCCGTGCGGGCCGCGCACCCTCAGAATCTGCTGGCGCTGGAGGAAGGGCGCACGCCGGCTCGACGAACGTCGGTACGCCGAGTCCGGAGAACCGAGCGGCGACCTCACGGCTCGCTCCCACAACCACACAGCCGCTACGCCGAACGGCGGCAGCCGTCAGGACGCGGGAGGAGTTGGTCAAGAAGGTACGTACGGCCTCGAACACGAGCCCACGGAATGACATGAAAGGTAGAAGGCGCCACAAGAATGGCGCCGTCCCGCCGACGGGCCCCCAGACAACAGGAAGCCCTGGTACGAAATGCAGTGCCACGGGCGTCCAATCGCTTGAGTACGTGACATGGTGAGCGACGTCGAAATCGGCTGCGAGGTGACTCGTTACTCGCCAAGCCCGCCACTGCCAGAAAAAGTAGTCAGCGTGCCCCAGACCCTGCTTACCCGTGAATCGTGATAACCAGGCAGGGGTCGCGATTGGAACCACTCGTACCGTCGTGATGCCTTCCTCTGCCAGAGCCTCCATGATCGGTCCAGCATATCGGGGAACTGTGAGCACGGTCACTCGGTGGCGGACGGCTGCGGCTCGCAACAACGCCCATCCAGCCCCCGGCTCCGAACCCTCGTGGGGCCCGCAGACATAAGCGCTTACAAGCACCCGTAAGGGCCGCTGGCTTTCACACGCGGCTCCACCCAGGTCCCGTTCACCGAGACGACCGTCATCTCTGCCGTCATTAACAACATCGCGGTGGCTAGAGCTGCCGACGTTGGCACCTGTTTCAGCTCCGCACCCCACAATACCGTCGCCTCTCTGAAATCTGCTCGCGGGACTGTCAGTTGGTGCGGCACGGAGAAAGGTGCGATTCACCTTCAGCAGCTTAGTCAGTGTATGAAGGCCCTTTATGATGATCATGTCATTACCGGCGCGAGTGGATGCCGAGCCGTTGGCCGGCTCCAAAAAGTTATCTTCAACTCTCCCCGTCTCCTTCTGCTGGTCTTCGGTTCACATGCAGCGATGGCGACGGGCTGGGCATATTCGGACGACCGGCATTCCAGCTCGCCTGGTTATGATGCGTTCTCACGCGATCGGGACCCGATCTACCGTTTTTGCCGCCC
>Ga0136623_10000698_pt1 | contig 10483 bp, 9 predicted proteins | sample AntDrymUQ4492106_2_FD_104656 | JGI IMG/M metagenome (GOLD analysis project Ga0136623, IMG submission 104656) | Polar desert sand microbial communities from Dry Valleys, Antarctica - metaG UQ449 (21.06) | ecosystem: Environmental > Terrestrial > Soil > Desert | place: Antarctica: Dry Valley...
ACCGCAGTCCGCGCACCACGGCCATCTATACGCATCTGACCCATGAGGTGCGGGCCCAGCTGACTGAACCGCTCAACCAACTGATCAGGAATGTTGTGTTCGGGGCGGAAGCAAAACCACTGAAGGATCGAGTTGTGCGCTTTCCAGTGAATTCCGGCAAGCCTCGAAAGAGATAGGTTTCGGAAGAAATTCATGAGGAGACGAAGATGAGAAATAAGACGTCAAACCTGTTTTTTGTCGTGTTGACAGTTCTCGCTGTGTTGCAAGTTTTGAGCGTGCAGGCACAGGAGAGGGCGAGCTTGGAAAGCGCTTATCCCGAGCGCGAAGAAATTAACAAAAGTTTTCGGCTCTCGACTGCGGCTCGGGCTGCAATCTCGACAATAGCTGGACCCGTTGATATCTAAACGACCAGCGGTGATGTGGCCGAGGTGCACATAGTTCGGTCTGCTCAGACTCGCGCCGAGCTCGACTGTTACAAGACCGTTGTTGAGCAAACGGCAACGAGCCTTGTAATACGTCATGAGCAATATTGTTCTAATATCAGGGGTCATCAGCGCGTGAAACTGACACTCCCTCGCTCAACTGATCTGAGTCTGAAGAATATTGCTGGTTCGGTTCGTCTTGGAGCGATCGACGGGATGTTGCGTCTAAACAGTATTGCCGGCCAGGTCACCGTGGCACAAGTGCAGGCAGCAGAGATTTCATCGTTGGCAAACGGGCTGACAATAGGCCTCGCTCAACCGGGCGAGCAAGGAATACGAATCAGCAGCATCACAGGAGGAATAGATCTTAGCGTTGGATACAGTGTTAATACCAATATTGTTGTGACCAGCCTCAGAGGTGAAATCCAGAATGACGCACCGGACGCCTCCGTAACTAAGATGGGACAATCTGGCTTTAACATTCTGATTGGATCGGGCGGTAAGCCAATTTCAGTTTCCAGCATAGAGGGAGGAATCAGGATCCATCATTGATGGATCGTGCCGGATCGGCTTTCCCTTGCGCGTGCTGAAGCGGGCACGACGAGTGGCCGAATCATCGAGATTACGGCATACCCCGTCCAAGGCAACTCGAATTCTTACGCGGAAATCCAAGATCAAATTCTGCAACCGATTACTGGGGAGGATAAGTGTTATGTCACACTCTCGTTGTGCGCTGGCTATCGTTCTCATTTTCCTGCTGCACACAGTGATGCCTGCTCAACAGGCTGCCCTCGATAAGAATGATCCTGAGCTGCGCGCCATTCTCAGCGAGATTGAGGCCGATGCTGAGAAGGCCCGGCTGGAAGCAAAAATCGTCGGTTTATCCATTGTCATCGTCCACGATCAAGATGTTCTGCTGGCTAAAGGCTTTGGTTACGCTGATCTCGAGAAAAAGATCCCCGCCGATCCACAAACGGTCTACCGGGCAGGGTCCGTGACAAAGCTATTTACTGCCCTGATGCTGATGCAGTTGCGCGATGCTGGGAAACTGCACCTCGACGACCCGATTGAGAAATACCTTCCCGAGTTTAAGATCAAATCGCGCTTCCAAGATGCCCGGCCGGCTACGTTTCGACAGGTGGCAGCGCATTATTCCGGACTGCCCAAAGAGCCTCCTATGGCTCACGAACACCAAATCTTAGAGAAGTTTCCGTCCGTCGAAGAACAGTTAAAAAGTCTGAAGGACATCGAGATGATCGTGCCCGCCATGACACAGTACTCATACTCAAATCTCGGATATAACATTATGGGTTTGGCCTTGTCTCGAATTGCTAAGCAGCCCTACGAGGAGTACGTCGCGAGCGACATTCTCAAGCCACTGGGAATGAAGCAAAGCGGCTTTGCCTTGACTGCGCAGATGAAGAGGCACTTTGCCGTCGGCTATAAGTCTGCACGACCGGATGGGACTCACGAACGATCGTCCTACCCGGAATATGGCATGGCCTCGGGGATGCTCTATTCCAACGTGAATGACCTGGCAAAGTTCTTATCGTTGTTTTTTCGTGAAGGCCCGGCCGGCGGCGAACAAGTCCTTGGGAGCAGCTCGCTGCTGGAGATGACGCTTCCGGTAGCAGTAAGCACTGACATAAGGAGGGATGCACAAGGGAGGCCTTTGTCGCTCTGGACGACAGGTTCCACCATTGGCTTTTCAGTTGGACCATTCAGTGGAGAGCAGATTCATTACAAGCCAGGCGGCACCGCTGGCTTCTCATCCATGGTGTACATCAACTACCCGCGCAAGCTGGGGATGGCCATTTTGATGAACACCCAAGCTGAACCTTTCTATTTGGGATATGATCTCCTCAAGAAATTAACGCCCGTGCTCGCTAAATCCCTTGAGCGGCGTCATAATCAAGCGCTGATGGAAGCCCTGCCGAGCTGGCAAAAATATACCGGGCGATACATTATCACCGACCCCAACGCTGTTCGGACTCTGACGTTCAGCGAATTTGACGTTAGCATCGTTAATCAGAAGCTGGTCGTCACCGTGCCCAAAATCCTGCCAGGATCGTTCGTATACATGAAAGAGACTCCCTTGGCGCCTTATGGAGGAAACGTCTTTCATGTAGATGGAGGAAGTTTCTACGGCAACTTCATTACCTTCGAGTCGAGCAACGATGGCAGCATGATACTGAAGTGGCGGAACTACACTTTCAATCGACAGCGTTAAACTCTAGTATCATTTCGCCTCGTTTCCATCACCAACGCGATCGGCATCGGCTGCTTAGTAACATCATCCGAACGCGCGTCCATTAAGCGTCCAATAAGAGTTCCCGTGAGTCCTTGAAGTGCGGTAGAGTGCTATCCATGCCGCTAAGTTCTGATGAATTACAATAGGACGCTTCTCTTTCACGGCGGCGCCACGGGTTCGGTCCAGGTGGTGAGGGCGGAGTAGGGGTGGATGAGGCGAGGCCCATCCAGGAAAACTTTTCCGTGCGCGACTTCTGATTCAAACGACGGCGTACGCGGTCAGGCTGGCCGCGTCCTTAAGTTGGCCTACCGGTGTCTTCGTTCCTTAAAGGATTAGTGAATTCTAGTGCCGGGTTTGTTCATATTGAATTTCAAGATGATTGGTTAGCTACCCGCATCCAGATGAGGGGAAGATGAGGGGGCTATGAGCCGATACCAAGCAAGACGTAGTGTGCTTTGACGACTGAAACGTCGGTAAATACGACTTGGTAATACGTAGTAGCATGAGGTAAGCACCCCCGAAGCGGACTTAAAATCCGTTGACCGAAAGGTTGTGTGGGTTCGAACTTTCAACTCGCCTTCGTTTTAAATGTAAGGCGTTCGAGTAATTTTTAGGCAGAGACGGCTTCCTACAGAACAGCACTCAGACCTTGGGACCAATTCTTTGCCAGACTTTTGCCAGACTTCATAAAGCACATATAATTCATACGGCACATAACGACTCGACTGGGTGCAATCCGCTCAGGTTCTTATTGGTTATTAGTCGTATGATGGAAACCGGTAACGCTGTCCATTGATTCATAACCCCAAGCTCGGAAGCTCAGGACAGGCTATTAGCGAACTATTACTTCATGAAATTTTGTCGTTGGAGTGTGGTCTTGAGCGCGTTTGAGAATGACTGCAGTCGCATCTCAGGCCGCACGTTCATGGGACGTGAGGGCTCTGCGTTTCGGCGCTTCATGGTCTTCGCACGTTAGAAATTTCGCCACTTTCTTACAGTTCGCAACATCGGCTTCCCTTCGATTACTTGAGCCAGACCGATTTCTCTGCCACAAGTTTGCCACGTCAGTGAAAACGGCCACTGGGGTGCGTGGCCGTAAGTTATTGATGGTTTTAGATTTATGGTCGGGACGCCGAGATTCGAACTCGGGACCTCACGCACCCCAAGCGTGCGCGCTACCAGGCTGCGCCACGTCCCGTCAATTGTTCAAGTATGTCTTGAAATGCTTAATTGTCAAATCCGGCAGTAAGGTAAGTAGTGGGTCAGTTTCGTCTGGAGTGTCCGACAAACTTCAGTTTGTCGTGACGCAACGACAAGCTAAAGCATGTCGGACATCAAAACTGACCCACTACCGTAGCGTACCATCGTGAGGTTATTTCTTTGCTGCGGCAGATCCCTTGGACTGCTTCTCAAGTAGGGCGAGCAGTTCGCGTAATTCGGCAGCCAACCGTTTCAAGGCACCACGATCCTCGGCCGTCCTGCCTACGCTCGATCCTGACCCGGGATTCGCGGTTTTAGCCAGACGTTGTGCCGGCGGCTGAACTGGAAGCGCCTCCTGCTTAGCGTAAGCCTCGCTACCTTCGGGCGAACTGATCTTTACCTTGCCAACAGTTCGCAAATCATTCGCAAGTCTCTTCTTAGCGCCTGCAATTGTGTATTGGTCTTCGTAGAGCAGTTCCTTGATTCTCAGCGCCATTTCCACGTCGCGCTTCCGATAGACACGTTGCCCGGCGCGGTTCTTCTGGGGAGCCAACAGCGAAAACTCTGATTCCCAATAGCGCAAAACATGCGCCTGCACACCGGCCAACTGGCAAACCTCACCAATCTTAAAAAAAAGCTTTTCAGGTATGGCTACAGCAGGAGGGCTCATCTTCTCAAAAGCCTCGTCAAGATCTCCGGAATCTGGCATCAGGAAAGTTTTAGGTTTTCGGGGAGTCTGCCAGCGGCCCCTGGTGACCAACTTATGTTACCCGCGCTCTCTTTTGCATGTCAATACTTATATTTAGCGGTTCTCACTTAAAACTAAGGCTTAAAGGTAACGTCTAAGCTTTTGCGATTCGGGCCGTTTCATCAGCCGCGAGGAATGCCTATCTGGCAAGCCCGGTAGACTGCCGTACAAGCTCACGTTATAATCGCGATTCTTTCCCACACCGGCAACCGCAATTGGAGGATCCTTGCAAGCAGTGACCACGCCCAAAACCGCCTTTCGCCTCGCAAGGCGGCTCGATGAAATTGGCTTTTCTGACATCGTAAATATCCGCAACCGCATAATGAAGCTGCGCGCCACCGGCGCCAGTGTTTACCAGTTTGAGGGCGGCGAGCCATACGTGAACACGCCGGACTTCATCAAGGAAGCCCTGGTGCAGGCGGTTAAAGAAAATAAGACTCGTTATGCACCGTCGTCGGGAATTCCGGAATTACGCGCCGCAGTCGCGGAGAAGTTGCGTGACAAGAATCGCATACCGGCGCGTGAATCAGACGTGATCATGCTGAACGGCGGAATGCAAGGGCTGTTTGGCGCTTTTCAATCGGTGGTAAATCCGGGTGAAGAAGTTTTGGTGTTCTCTCCTTACTGGGCACCAATCAAGGATCTGATCGCCCATTGTGAAGGGAAAACGGTTCTCGTTCCCACGGCTGAAGCTCGCGAGCGCGGTTTTGAACAAACTCTCGCGCGCTACTCCACCGAGCGCACAAGAGCCATCTATTACAACACGCCGACGAATCCAACAGGCGTTGTCTTTACACCGGATGAAGCAAAAGCAGTCGCGCTCTTTGCTCAGGATCGCGATTTGATCGTCCTTGCAGATGAAGCCTATGAGGATCTCGTTTACGACGGCGAGCATTTTTCTATCGCTTCATTACCGGGGATGTTTGAGCGAACAATCTCCTGCTTTACTCTTTCTAAGTCTTACGCTATGACGGGCTGGCGTCTTGGTTACACGGTTGCGAGCCAACCCTGGATGACCGGATTGCAAAAGACAACTCTCTATTCTTCCAACGGAGTATCAACGCCAACGCAGTGGGCCGCCCTTGCCGCCTTCACGACGAAGTCCGATGTCTTGGAAAGGAATACCCGCGCCTACCGCGAGCGGCGCGATTTGCTTCTGGCAGGACTCAACGAGCTCGGACTGATTTGCGACAAGCCCGCAGGAACGTTCTACGCGTTTCCTGACGTGTCACGCATCAATAGCGACAGTCGCATCGCCGCGGATATCCTGCTCGACCGCGCTCAAGTGGCGACGGTTCCTGGCATTGTCTTCGGTGTCCACGGAGAAGGTCATCTCCGATTCTCCTTTTCCACTTCAATCGAAACGATCGAAGCAGGTCTCGATTCGCTGCGCCGGAATCTTTGAGTTCAGGGTCACGAGCGTAGTGTCGAGCAGAACAACACCTGAAGGTTAAACTCCAGCCCCACAATCTATGAACGAGTTTGACTTCATCAGGCGCATTAGAGCCGAGGCGGAGAGACGCGGAAATGTGTCCGGCCTATTGCGCGGAATTGGTGACGACGCAGCCATCATCAGACAGACAACAGGACGCGAGACTGTCGTCACAACGGACCTGCTTGTTGAAGAAGTAGACTTTCACCGCGACACTACTCAGCCTTTCCTGCTGGGGCACAAAGCCCTCGCTGTCTCTCTTTCTGATATTGCCGCTATGGGTGCACGCCCGCTCTGGGCGTTGTTGTCGATCGGACTGCCGCAAGACATTTGGGACTCTGATTTTCTGGATGCGCTGTATGAAGGCTTCTTTGCCCTGGCGGATCGCTATGACGTCAGGCTCATTGGTGGGGATTTGTCGCGCACGCCCGAAAGAATCGTCATCGATTCGATGGTAATCGGCGAGTGCGCCAGTGGACATGCCGTGCTCCGATCAGGTGCGAAACCGGGCGATATTATATTCATTACCGGCTCACTGGGTGGCTCAGCAGCCGGTCTGCGACTAATTGAGCAAGGCGTGCGACTGGAAAAACAGCACGCAGGTGATCTGGAATCTCATTCGCTGCAGCAGTTTTTACTTCGACATCTTCGTCCCGAGCCGCGCGTAGGATGGGGCCTGGTACTGGGTCAGGAAGGTTTGGCGACGACTATGATCGACATCAGCGACGGCTTATCCTCAGACCTTCACCACCTCTGCAATGAGAGCAAAGTCGGCGCATTTATCGAGTCGGAGCGCATCCCTGTCGATCGGCTGGTTGTTGAACTCTGTGGCCGGCGAGCATTAGACCCTCTGCTCCTGGCGCTGCACGGCGGCGAAGATTTCGAACTCCTCTTCACTGTGTCTCCCCAGAATGTTACGCATCTTCCAAAGAAGATTGACGGGGTTGCGGTAAGTTACCTGGGAGTGATCAAAGAAGCCTCGGTTGGTGTGCGCATTGCGGAAGGCTCTCGCGTCTGGGATCTCGAACCTGGTGGTTGGCAGCACTTCAAGAAATGAACGGTTATTAATCTCTGAGACTCGCCGCGTTGCGCCTTCTGGTCTACGACTTTCCGTTACGACCCTCGCGCACGATGTCGATCAGAGCACTTAATCGTGCATCACTATGAGCTTGTGTTTCTGCAAGAACCGCCATATTGGCTTCGAGCTTTACCATATTCGCTTCGAGCGTTACCGTGTTGGATTCGAGCTTTACCGTGTTGGATTCGAGCGTATCCAATCGAGTATCGGTAGTTTCAGCGAGCTGCACCAGCAATTGGAATGAATCCTCCAGACGGGTTACTCGCGGTATGTCGCGGAGTTGCTCCTCCTGGAGACGTTGGATATTGACAGCAAATTGAGCTTGTTGCTCAAGAATAAACTCCATGGTCTTCTGCATTTCTTCGTTAGTCATCGGCTACTCCTGATGGTGAGGTTAGACTTCTTCTGTATCTTACCGAATCATTCGTCTGCAATAAACCTCGGGGACACCCAACGCATTAGCCACCGCTGGCCAAGCCGACGTTGAAGAACCTAGTTGTTGCGTATGTTGGGTGGAATGTAGTCAATCCGATGTTTTCTGATTCCGCAATTCGGCATTCGCTTTGAGATCGGGGGCCGGGTGGCTGGGAGCAGTTCAAGAAACGATGGAAAAAGGTCCCGCAATAAATTGAAATCCGCAATCCGAAATTCGCAATCCGAAATTCCTATGCGGTTTGACTCACAATCAATCCTTACCTAGACTGCCAAATATGCGCGCCGTTGTGAGTTCTCTGGCGCGTGATTTCTATAATGGGTACCTGATGCTCAGATTCCGCAACACGCTCTCCGGACAAATTGAAGAGTTTCGCCCGCTAGTTGAGGGCGAGGCGCGTTTCTACTACTGTGGACCAACGGTCTGGGACTATGGTCACATCGGCAACTTCCGCTCCAACATTGCTGCTGACATCGTGTGTCGTTATCTGAAGTTCAAAGGCATCAAGGTGACACATGTAATGAACATTACCGATGTCGAGGATCGTATCATCGCAAAATCTCAGGAAGCCGGATTAAGCATCGACGACTACACAGCGAAATACATCGACGCTTTGTGGGAAGACTTTGCAGCGCTCGGTTGCGAAAGGCCCGATGTCGTACCGCGCGCCACCCGTCACATTCCCGAGATGGTAGAGCTAATTGAGAAACTGCTCGCAAATGGCAACGCCTATGAATCAGACGGGTCGATCTATTACCGGATCAGTTCGTTTCCCGATTATGGCAAACTCTCGAAGATTAATTTCGCGGGTAACATTCCCGGTGCCAGCGAACGTATTAAGAGCGACAAATACGATAAGGAAGACGCACGCGACTTTGCCCTCTGGAAAGAACCGGCCAGCGCGAATGAACCTGCCTGGGATGCACCAATCGGACGTGGACGGCCGGGCTGGCATATTGAGTGCTCAGCGATGTCGATGAAGTACCTCGGCGAAACCTTTGATATTCATGCGGGTGGGGTCGACCTTGTTTTCCCACACCATGAAAACGAGATCGCGCAGAGCGAAGGCGCAACCGGAAAACAATTTGTTCGCTACTGGCTCCACTTTGAACATCTCAAGGTGGAAGGCGAAACGATGTCGAAATCCAGGGGCAACTACTACACGTTTCGTGATCTGGCCGCGAAGGGTTACTCCCCTGTCGCCATTCGGTATTACTTGTTGAGCGTGCCCTACAACAAACAGCTCAACTTCACTTTTGAGGCGCTGGGTGGCGCTGCCAAGACCGTGGAGAGCTTGCGCGACTTTCGCGCGCGGTTGCGGGAAGCTAAAACGGAGCCAGGCTCAAACCGTTCATTGCATGAGGCCGCCAGCCGCGCGCTCGCGGAATTTGAAGCCGGTATGGACGATGACCTCAACACGTCAGTGGCGCTGGCAGCAATCCACAATCTCACGCGCGACGTGAACACTGCGATGGCGCGCAAACAGTTGCGTGAGGACAACAAACGCGAATTGCTTGATTTGATCATGCGATTTGATTCGATACTCAACATTTTTGGTGAAGAAAAGGTTGAGATGCTCGACAGCGAAATCCAGGCAACGATAGACGCGCGCCAGGAAGCCCGCCGGCGCCGCGACTTCGCGCGCGCAGATATAATTCGCGACGAACTCGCGCAGCGCGGCATCATCCTCGAAGACACTAAGGATGGCGTGCGCTGGAAGCGAAAATAACTGCGAAGCCACCAGATCTAAAAACCCAAGAATTCAACGTTGAGTACCATGAACGAAGTGGAACTGGAAACAGAACGCCTTATCCTGCGGATGTGGCGTGAGGACGATTTCGAGGCATATGCAAAGATCTGTGCCGACCCCGACGTTATGCGCTATATCGGCGGCAAAGCTTTCAGCCGCATAGAAGCGTGGCGACACATGGCTTACATGATCGGGCATTGGCAGCTACTCGGCTATGGCCACTGGGCAGTCGAAGAAAAAGCGACAGGCAATTTAATTGGCCGCCTCGGATTTCTCAACCCTGCGGGTTGGCCCGCCTTCGAAATCGGCTGGACGCTCGGGAGAGACTCGTGGGGGAAGGGCTATGCCATTGAGGGCGCGCGCCGCGCACTGGAATATGCTTTCGACACGCTCGACAAGACGCATGTGATCAGTTTGATTCACCGTGAAAATAGGGCCTCGATTCGTGTCGCGGAAAAGCTGGGTGAGAAGGTAGAAGGCGAGACGGTAGTACTCGACATTCCAGTCTTAATCTACGGAATTGATCGATCAGAGTACGTCCGCCAGTAATAAGTTTCCGCAGATTCCGCAGATTTCACAGACCAGAAAAGAAGGAGGCAGTGGCAGGAGGCAGACGGCAGGAGTACCCAGCTGGTTATCCTTACCGTGCTTCTGCTGCTTCTTCTGCTCCTGCCTCCTGTCTTTTTCCAATCTGTGTCATCGGCGTAATCTGTGGACTATTTCACTGCGACGCCGAGGTTATACAAGATAAATGAGTATATGTCGGCAGTTGTCTCAATCGCTTTCTTAGTGTTGCTGGCACCGTGGCCAGACTTAGTGTCGATGCGAATCAGGATGGGAGCATTACCTCCCTGGGCCGCCTGCAAAGTCGAAGCGTACTTGAAGGAGTGGGCCGGCACGACGCGGTCGTCATGATCCGCGGTCGTGATCAGAGTGGCCGGATACTTTACACCGGCGCGAATGTTATGCAGAGGGGAGTAAGCGTAGAGCGCCCCGAACTCTTCAGCCTTGTCGCTCGACCCGTAGTCTGCGATCCAGTTCCAGCCGATCGTGAACTTGTGGAAACGCAGCATGTCCATCACTCCCACCTGTGGAATAGCCACCTTGAAGAGTTCGGGTCGCTGGTTCATTACTGCTCCAACCAACAAGCCTCCACCTTTCATGGCAGT
>Ga0136623_10000700_pt1 | contig 10475 bp, 12 predicted proteins | sample AntDrymUQ4492106_2_FD_104656 | JGI IMG/M metagenome (GOLD analysis project Ga0136623, IMG submission 104656) | Polar desert sand microbial communities from Dry Valleys, Antarctica - metaG UQ449 (21.06) | ecosystem: Environmental > Terrestrial > Soil > Desert | place: Antarctica: Dry Valley...
CATAGACGATGACCGCGGACAGCACAAGGCTGGCGATGGTGACCAGGCCGAGGAGCCGGTAGTAGAACACGGCATAGACAAAGACCAGCAGGATGCCGATGCCGCCGGCGATCAAGCCGGCGCGCAGCTGATCGGCTGCCAGGAGTCCGGAGACCGTCTCGGCGGTGGACTGGGTGAAGGTGAGTGGCAGCGCCCCGTACTTCAGTGAATTCGCCAGGCTGGTCGCCGTTTCCTGGGTGAACGATCCACTGACTGTGGTGGTCCCGTTGATCGGGTCGTTGATGACTGGTGCCGACAGCACCCGGCCGTCCAAGGTGAAGGCGACGTTGTTCCCGACGTTGGCCGCGGTGTACTCGGCCCAGGTGGATTGAGCGCCGGACTTGAAGTCCAGCAGTACGACCCAGCCGGTCGTGCCCGATGGGTCGAGTCCGGCACTGGCGTCGTCGACCTCGGTGCCAAGGATGATCTTCGGTCCGAGCAGGTACTTCTGCGTGCCATCGGTCGAGCAGGCGACGACGTAGTCGTCCGGACGGTCTGAGTTGACCTGAGTCGGGTCGACCTCGGTGGTGCATTCAGTCAGCGCTGCGAAGTCGGCCTGGGCCTCCTCGAGCGTGACGTCTGGTCGGTTCGGGTCCGGCCCGGCCGCAGAGCCCTCCGTAGTGGTCGCCACAGGATCAGTGGTCGCCGCAGGATCAGTGGTCGCCGCAGGATCGGAAGTGGCCGCCGGGTCACCGCTGGCCGCCGGATCTCCGCTGCTCGTCGGGTCGGCCGAGGTCTCGGGAGCCACCGGCGTCACGGGTTGCGGCGCTTCCACGACCGGACGGAAGAGTAGTTCCGCCGTCGTACCCAACGATCGGGCCTGTTCCCCCTCGTTGCCGGGTACCGAGATGACAATGTTGGAATCGCCCTCGGTGACCACCTCGGCTTCGGCTACACCGAGGCCGTTGACCCGGCGTTCGATGATCTGCCGAGCCGTCTCCAGCTCCTCGGCCGTGGGTGCGGAGCCGTCTCGGGTCTGCGCCGTGAGCGTCACCGTCGTTCCGCCGCGAAGGTCGAGCCCGAGCCTCGGGGTCGGCGAGTCGCCGGTGAAGAACACCAGCGCGTAGAGCGCCGCGATGATCAGCCCGAGGGCAATGAAATACCCGCGGATCTGCGTCTGCGCACGTGCCACTGCTGGAATCCTTTCTTGAGGTCGGATCAATGCCTACGACGCAGCGCCCGGACGAAGTGAGGATCGGGTTCGCGCGGTGTCAACGTGACCGTCGCTGTTGCGGGCGAGAGTCAGGCCGACGGGTCGTCGCGGGCTAGCGGCTTGGTCGGCCTCGACGTCGGAATGCCAGTCCCAGGGCCGGTGCCAGTGTCGGCGTCGGTGTCGGCGTCGGCCTCGGTGTCGGTGTCGGTGTCGACCTCGGTGTCGATCTCGCTGTCGGTGTCGCTGTCGGCGATGTCCGGCGCCTTGTCCTCCGTACGCACTTCCAGGACGGCGGCGCGGGCGAAGCGCGACACCACACCCGGAGCGATCTCCACATCCACGGTCGCGTCGTCAAGGCCGGCAACGTCCCCGTACAGACCGCAGGTCAGCATGATCGGCGCGCCTACGCTGAGAGCGGCCTGCAAGTCGGCCTGCCGGGCCTGAATCTTCTTGCGCTGCCGGGTCTGCATGTAGATGATCACGCCGAACAGCGCAAGGAACGGAAGGAACAGCACTAAATCGCCCACAGGGTCTAGCCGCCTCTTTCTTCATTGGTTCGCGTCTGGATTGCCGGAGTCTGCTTGGTCCGACGCCGCCGAGAATCACCTCGGCGAGGAGAACGTGCCCGTGGTCGCGAGCACCGCATCGATCGAACCCGCTGCATTCTAGGCGTCGAACAGAGTCTGCGCCGCAGAAGGGGGCGCGACACCTGCCGCCGCAGCTCCAGCGGTGCCTTTCGGTGGGCTGATCCCGAGGTGTTCCCAGGCCGTACGGGTGGCCACTCGCCCGCGTGGTGTACGGATGAGCAGACCGGCGCGTACGAGAAAGGGCTCGCACACCTCCTCGACGGTCTGGGCTTCCTCGCCCACCGCGACGGCAAGGGTCGCGATCCCCACCGGACCCCCGTCGAAGCGTCCCACCAGAGCCCGCAGTACCGCCTGGTCGAGACGGTCCAGTCCGAGGTTGTCGACATCGAACAGTGCCAGCCCCTGGCGGGCGATCGAGACGTCGACGATGCCATCGGCGCGCACCTCGGCGAAATCACGAACCCGGCGCAGCAGTCGGTTGGCGATCCGCGGCGTTCCGCGGGAGCGGCCGGCGATCTCCACTGCGCCGTCCGGGCGCAGATCCACTCCGAGCAACCGGGCGCTGCGTTGCAGCACTTCGACGAGTTCGGGCGGGTCGTAGAACTCCATGTGCCCGACGAAGCCGAACCGGTCCCGCAGCGGCCCGGTCAGCAAACCGGCTCTGGTGGTAGCGCCCACCAGAGTGAACGGCGCAACCTCGAGCGGGATCGCCGTCGCACCGGGGCCCTTGCCGACGACCACGTCGACCCGGAAATCCTCCATCGCCACGTAGAGCAATTCCTCGGCAGGGCGGGCGATCCGATGGATCTCGTCGATGAACACGATGTCGCCGGGTCCGAGGTTTGTCAGCAGGGCGGCGAGGTCTCCGGCGCGCTCGATCGCTGGGCCACTGGTCACCCGCAGCACGGCTCCGAGCTCGGCGGCGATGATCATCGCCAGGCTGGTCTTGCCCAATCCGGGAGGCCCGGACAGCAGGACATGATCTGGCGGCCGGGAACGACGCCGGGCGCTTTCCAGCAGCAGATCGAGTTGACCGCGGACCTTGGGCTGACCGATGAACTCCTCCAGCCGCCGGGGTCGCAGCGAGGTCTCGATGTCACGGTCCTCGGCCGCGGCGTACGGCGACACCGGCGCATCCGGGGACAGCGGGGCTTCGGGTGGTACCGGCGCTGCGTCGCTCACAGGCGGTCCAGACTTGACAGTGCTTGGCGGAGAAGTACTCCCACCTCGACACTGTCTCCTCGCTCGATCCGCTCCTCAGCCTCCGGGGTTACTGCGGTTACGGCTGCCTCGGCCTCGCGCGGATTCCAGCCGAGACCGAGCAGGGCCTGCATGAGGGATCGCCGCCAGCCCGGCTCTCCGGGCACCGAGGCCGCCATGCCCGCAGCCGGCCCCGAGCCGGTCTCCGGTCCGGCACCGAGCCGATCCTTGAGATCGATCAGCAGCCGCTCGGCGCCCTTCTTGCCGATTCCGGGCACCTGGGTCAGGGCGGCGACATCGCTGCTGGCCACCGCCCGGCGGATGGCGGCCGGGCGGTGGATGGCCAGGACCGCCTGAGCCAACCGGGGCCCCACCCCGCTGGCGGTCTGCAGTAACTCGAACAAGCTCCGCTCGTCATCGTCGACGAAGCCGTACAGAGTGAGCGAGTCCTCGCGTACGACCAGACTCGTGGCCAGACGAGCGGGCGTGCCGGTGCGCAGAGTGGCCAGAGTGCTCGGCGTACAGGACACCGCCAGGCCCACTCCCCCGACATCGACGACGGCAAGGTCCGGTTTAACAGCGCTGACCACACCGCTGAGGTGAGCGATCACCGTCGCGCACCCCAGGCGCCAGCGGGCAGGGCGCCCGACAGGCCGGTGCCGGCAAGGGCCCGGCGCTGCGACGCCGCTCCCCGCCAGGCATGACAGATCGCGAGCGCCAACGCGTCCGCGGCGTCGGCCGGACGCGGCGGCTGGGCCAGGGTGAGCAGCCGGGTCACCATTGCGGTCACCTGTGCCTTTTCGGCGTTTCCGGAACCGGTGACCGCGGCCTTGACCTCGCTCGGCGTGTACATCGCCACCGGAAACCCCGCGCGCGCGGCGGCCAGGATGGCAACTCCCGCGGCCTGACCGGTGCCCATGACCGTACGGACGTTGTGCTGGCTGAACACTCTCTCCACGGCGAGCACCTCGGGCTGGTAGGTCATGATCAGGACCGCGATCGCATCGGACAACTCCAGGAGTCGCTGTCCCAGCTCAGCGGTTGGCGGAGTCCGCAACACCGCATAGGTGATGGCGCGAGGCGGCCGACCGGGAGACCCGTCGATGACCGCGTAGCCGCATCGGGTCAGACCGGGGTCGATGCCGAGCACGCGCACGAGACCTCCTGAGCTGACCGGACGGACGGGAATACGAACACGTGTTCGACACGCTAGCCGCCCAACCCCCCACGTTCCGCATGACACGCCCAGCGAGGTTCGATCACCCGAGCCAGAGGCAGAACGGGTGGCCGACCGGGTCGAAGCAGACGCGGACATCCTCCTGTGGCTGAGAATCGGCAAGGGTGGCCCCGCAGGCCGTTGCGTGAGCCGCCGCGCTCTCGAGATCCTCGACCCGGATCTCGAGATGCAGCATCATCTGCTGTTCGCCAGGTGCAGGGGGCCAGACGGGCCGCACGTAGGAGGTCTCGGTCTGGAAGGACAGAGTCGCTCCATCGGTGGGATTCTTCAGCACCACCCAGTCCGGCTCTTCGGCTCGGATCTCCCAGCCCAGCAGCTCCGCGTAGAAGCGCGCCAGGGCGCCAGGGTCCGGGGCGCCGATGTTCACCGTCGTCAGCTCCAGCACCGGAATCTGGCCCATCAGCCGACCGAGGCCAGAACTTCGTCGCTGACATCGAAGTTGGCATAGACGTTCTGCACGTCGTCACAGTCCTCGAGGGCATCGATCAGCCGGAACACCTTGGGTGCAGCGGCCTCGTCGAGTTCGATCTGCACACTGGGCAAAAAGGATGCCTCGGCGGAGTCGTAGTCGATGCCGGCGCCGACCAGGGCGGTCCGTACGGCGACCAGGTCGGTCGGTTCACTGACCACCTCGAAGGCGTCCCCGAGGTCGTTGACCTCCTCGGCCCCTGCGTCGAGTACCGCGGCCAGCACGTCGTCTCCGTCGACCTCTTCGCCCGCCGTCCCATCCTTGGGTACGAGCACCACGCCCTTGCGGTTGAACAGGTAGGCCACCGAGCCGGGGTCAGCCATCGAGCCACCGTTCCGGGTCATCGCCGTACGGACCTCGGAGGCAGCTCGGTTACGGTTGTCGGTGAGGCACTCGATGAGCACCGCAACCCCGTTGGGGCCATATCCCTCATAGGTGATGGTCTGCCAGTCGGAGCCGCCGGCCTCCAGCCCGGCCCCCCGCTTGACCGCCCGGTCGATGTTGTCGTTGGGAACGGAGGATTTCTTGGCTTTCTGGATGGCGTCGTAGAGCGTCGGGTTGCCGGTCGGGTCGGCGCCACCGGTACGCGCGGCAACTTCGACGTTCTTGATCATCTTGGCGAACAGCTTCCCGCGTTTGGCGTCGATCGCGGCCTTCTTGTGCTTGGTCGTCGCCCATTTCGAGTGGCCGCTCATGATCGCTCCTCGCTGTTCACCGTTCTGCTCCCGTCATGATCCCGCGCCACTGTCACGGCCCGCATGACGCCGCGGACCATGTCCACGAAGAAGGAGTGGATCCGGCCGTCGTCGGTCAGTTCCGGATGAAAGCTGGTCGCCAGAAGCGCACCCTGCCGGACCGCGACCACCCTACCGTCGGCGGCCCCGCCACAGACCCGGCCGAGTATCTCGACGTCAGGGCCGGCCTGCTCCACCCAGGGCGCGCGAATGAACGCTGCCCAGAACGGATCTCCTCCGATCACCAGCATGGGAACCTCGTTCTCGAAGGACTCGACCTGCCGGCCGAAGGCGTTGCGGCGGACCGTGATGTCCATCCCGCCTACGGTGTCCTGGTCGGCCGGAGCGTTCAGGATTCGATCGGCGAGCAGGATCATCCCGGCGCAGGATCCGTACACCGGCAGCCCTGCCTCGATGCGCCTGCGCAACGGTTGCATCAACTCGAACCGGTTGAGCAGTTTGGCGATCGTGGTGGATTCCCCGCCAGGAAGGATCAGACCGTCGACGGACTCGAGTTCGATCTCGCGACGCACCGGGACTCCGGTCGCACCGGAAGCAGCTATGCGACGAAGATGCTCGCGGGCGTCCCCCTGCAGGGCGAGAACGCCGATCTTCGGGAACCTCACCAGCCGCGTGTGGCGTACCGCTCGCTGTCGGGCAACTCGGAGACGTTGATCCCGACCATGGCCTCGCCGAGACCGCGGGAGACCTTGGCGATCACGTCCGGGTCGTCGTGGAAGGTGGTGGCTTGCACTATGGCGGCGGCGCGCTGTGCCGGGTTGCCGGCCTTGAAGATTCCCGAACCGACGAAGACCCCCTCGGCACCGAGCTGCATCATCATCGCGGCGTCCGCCGGAGTGGCGATCCCACCGGCGGTGAACAGCACCACCGGCAGCTTGCCGGCCTCGGCAACCTCGGCGACGAGCTCGTAGGGCGCCCCCAGCTCCTTTGCCGCGCTGAACAACTCGGTCTCGTCCATGGTGGACAGCTTGCGGATCTCGCCGCGGATCGAGCGCATGTGCCGGGTGGCCTCGACGACATTGCCGGTGCCGGCTTCGCCCTTGGACCGGATCATCGCCGCGCCCTCGGCGATCCGGCGCAACGCCTCGCCCAGGTTCGTGGCACCGCAGACGAAGGGAACAGTGAACGCCCACTTGTCGATGTGGTGGGCCTCGTCAGCGGGCGTGAGCACCTCGGACTCGTCGATGTAGTCGACACCGAGGCTCTGCAGCACGCGGGCCTCGACGAAGTGACCGATCCGGGCCTTGGCCATCACCGGAATCGTCACCGCGGCCACGATCGAGTCGATCATGTCCGGGTCACTCATCCGGGCGACGCCACCCTGGGCGCGGATATCCGCGGGGACCCGCTCCAGGGCCATCACAGCGACCGCGCCGGCATCCTCGGCGATCGTGGCTTGTTCGGCGGTCACCACGTCCATGATCACGCCACCCTTCAGCATCTCGGCCATCCCGCGCTTGACGCGCGTACTGCCAGTGCCGGGGCGAGCGGTGGACTCGGACACGAAGAACCTCTTGGGGGTCGTACGGGTGGATGTATAGGGCCAGGCGAACCCAGTCTACGACCTCGGCAGACCTGATACCTGGGACACTTTCAGCGCGGATACACGTGCCGGAACTGGATGCTGATCCGCGGACCCGAGGCGGCCACCTTGGGCACGGCATGATCCCAGGTCCGTTGACACGATCCGCCCATCACCAACAGGTCGCCGGGACCCGGCAGGTACGTGATCGAGGTACCGCCCCCCTTGGGGCGCAGCTTGAACGGACGGGGAGCGCCGAGGGAGATCAGTGCCACCGTGGCCTCGTGGATCTCCCGAGCGATCCGGTCGCCATGCCAGGCGACGCTGTCCGACCCGTCGCGGTAGAGGTTGACTCCCACTTGGCTGAACGTGACTCCGTAACGGGCACTCAACGTCGCGGCGATTTCCTGAAGCACCGCGGGCGGCCGCCCCTGCTCGGTGTCACCATCGAGGTACCACCGGTGGGTCAGCCGTGGCTCGGTGACCTTGCGCTCGTACATCCACCTTTCGTGCTGCGACCACGGCGTAGCGGCCAATAGCCGGGCGAACAGTTCGTCGGCTCCTCCCAGCCAACCGGGCAGGTGATCGACCCAGGCGCCATGAGTGAGATGACGGCGCTGGCAACCCGTCAGTGCAGCGTCGTAGGAGATCTCGCCGGTGTCGAACAGGGACCCCTGCCAGGCCAGGTCGGGGCAGAGCGTGAGCTCATCGTTGTGCGCCATGCAGCAAGGCTAGAAGCCAGATCCGACAACCGACCGACTGTGCCCGACGCGTCGACGCCGGCGATCAGGCGGCGCTGGCGGTCAGTCCACCAATGGAGTATCGGCTACCTTCCACGGTCGGTCGTCGATGTCGAAATGGGCAGGTAGGGGGCGGCGCGCCGCCAGCCGAAAGAGCCGGGGCAATCCCTGCCCGCGCAGTTGCCGGTTATCGCGCACCGCGTCGTTATAGAACCGCCTGGCCAGCGCGACCCGTTCGGTCGTTGATGTCAGATCGACCCTGAGCGAATTCGGAACTCCATTCAGGTCCGTGCCGAGCGCTCGTAACAGATGTCCCAAAGCGTTCTCTGTTCCCTCGCGGGTGGCGTCGTCGGCATTGAGGGCTTCGTGAGCAGCGTTGCGAAGATCCTCGGCGCGCTGACCGAGAACCTCGGGATGCTCATCGGCAATTGCCTGGGCAACTGCTGCCCGGCGTACCAGCTGAGCATCCAGCGCAGACCTGGCCGCGAGTACCCGGTCATCGAGCCGGTCCAGCCGGGACACCGTTGAGGCGATCCAGATCAGGAGCATCGCCAGCAGTCCCAGGACGATCAGCAGGATCGTTTGGCTGCTCACGGCGGTCGAGGGTAGCCGTGCGCCCTGCGAAACCTGCCGCTCGGGCCGCCTCGGTGCAAGGGTGCAGCCATGGCCGTGCTCAATGCTGCGGCGCGTCGCCTCATAGAGTCCGGCGCGCTGGCTCACCTAGTCACCGTGAACCAGGACGGATCCGCACAAGTCTCCGTCGTCTGGGTCGGCGTTGACGGCGACGAACTCGTCGCCGCTCACCTGGACGGGCGTCAGCGCAAGCTGACCAACATCCGCCGTGATCCGCGCGTCGTCTTGTCCTTCGAGGGCGAGGCGAGCAACGACATCGGGATGCGGCACCACTGCGTGGTGTACGGACGGGCCCGGATCACCGAGGGCGGCGGCCCTGAATTGCTCCAGCGACTGGCTCAGACCTACGTCAGACCCGGCACGGTCTTCCCACCGTTTCCCGACCCGCCGCCTGGCTTCGTCACGCACATCACGCCGACCCGGATCAGTGGCGTCGGCCCCTGGACCGAGTAGCAGCCGGCCCAGCAGGGACGTAAGTGACGAATCGGTCTGCCCGAGTCGCGAATGACCCCGAAAAGCCAGTTGTCGTCATAGCTGGTCGGCGCTGACCTCGACCTCGCCGCCGACACTGGACACCACGGTTTCGTACACCGCCAACACCCGTTCGGAGACCACCGGCCAGTCGTAGTCCTGGACCGCGAGCCACCCAGCCTGGACCAATTCTCTTCGTCGTCCAGCATCACCGAGGAGCTGAGAAATTGCGGCAGCCAACGCAGTTGGGCTACCGCGGCGTACCAGGATCCCCGCGGCGCCGTCGTTCAGGACGCGCCGGAAAGCGTCGAGATCACTGGCCACGATCGCGGCACCCGCTGCCATCGCCTCGACCAGGATCACCCCGAAGCTCTCCCCACCCAGGTTGGGAGCGCAGTAGATGTCGATCGAAGCGAGCAGCCGAGCCTTGTCATCCTCTGAGATCTCGCCCAGCAGCGTGACCCGGTCGGCCAGGACGTCGGGCAGCTCATCGAGAAAATCGGATTCGTCCCCGCGGCCGGCGACGAGCAGCCGTAGATCCGGATGCTCGGGTGCTATCTGGGCCAGCGCGTCGAGCAGAACGGGCAGCCCCTTGCGCGGTTCGTCGAAGCGGCCCAGAAACCCGATCGTCATACCCGCTCGCGGATATCCTGGTAGCGGCGCCGCGGAGGCAAAACGTGCGACATCGACGCCGTTCGGGATCACAATCGCGTCACCGCCGAGATGCTCGACCTGTACCCGACGGGCCAGGTCCGACACCGCGATGCGTCCCGAGATCCGCTCCATGAACGGCTGCAGGACACCCTGTACCGCGGCCAGCCAGCGGGACCGGACGGTGGCCGCGTGAAAGGTCGCCACGATCGGCCCCTTCGCCAGCACGCAGGTCAACAGCGACAGGCTCGGCGCCGATGGCTCGTGCACGTGCAGGATGTCGAAGTGCCCGTCCCGCAACCAGCGGCGCACCCTTGCTGCGGCCACGGGTCCGAACTGCAACCGAGCCACCGATCCGTTGTAGCGAATGGGGACTGCGCGTCCGGCGCAGGTCACGTACGGCGGCAGCTCGTCCTCGTCGTTGGCTGGGGTGAGCACCGCAACGTCATGGCCGAGCGCAAGAAGGGTCTGGGCGAGATCGCGTACGTGGTACTGCACACCGCCAGGGATGTCCCACGTGTACGGGCACACCAAGCCGATCCTCATCGCAGCCAGGAAATCGTCGAGGCTGGTTCGCGATGCTGCTGCCACAGCCCCTGCATCATGTGCCAATCCTGTGGTGCCGCGGCAATGCCGACGGCGAACTGATCCACAACCCTTTGCATCGCATGGGTGACCTTGTCGCGCAAGCGCTTCGGCGCGTCGGAACCGTCCAGGACCACTTCAGGCGAGAAGTGCAGGTTCCAGTCGTCACCGGCGAACCCAGCAACGGACGGGATCAGGGCCGCACCGGTCTGGAGAGCCAGCAGCGCGGGTCCCGGCGGGACCGTGATCGTCTCACCGAAGAAGGACACGGGCACTCCGCGGCTGCCCAGATCACGGTCACACAGCAGGCAGACCGTTCCACCCGAACGCAGGGTGGCCGCCAACAACGCGGCCGGCGGACGGTCCCCCCCGGTCAGCGGCAGAACCACCATGCCGAGCGACTCCCGGTACTCCTGGAACCGCTGATAGAGCG
>Ga0136623_10000701_pt1 | contig 10470 bp, 8 predicted proteins | sample AntDrymUQ4492106_2_FD_104656 | JGI IMG/M metagenome (GOLD analysis project Ga0136623, IMG submission 104656) | Polar desert sand microbial communities from Dry Valleys, Antarctica - metaG UQ449 (21.06) | ecosystem: Environmental > Terrestrial > Soil > Desert | place: Antarctica: Dry Valley...
CCTCTCCCACCTGCACGAAGTCGGCGCCCCACTCCGCAAAACGCAAAGCACGGGTCTTTAGAGAACGAGCCAATCCAGGGTGGTTCGTCACGCTCTTCGGAAGGAGGACTGAAAATGGAGATACTACCTGGCATCCACCGCATCGAATCGGACCTGGGGACACGGTTCATATGCCAGTATCTCCTAGCCGGAGAGGACAGGAAGATACTCGTGGACACCGGCCTCGCCGGGACGCCGGGGGCGGTCATCGTCCCATATTTGGAGGGGATCGGTCTCTCTACCGAAGACGTGGATGAAGTGTTCATCAGCCACGCCGACGTTGACCACTGTGGCGGTAATCGAGCGCTGAAAGAGATGATCCCGTCCCTGCGATTTCTGTGCGGGGAGAAAGATCTCGCCTGGATCGAAAACAGAGAACTGATGCTCGCCGAAATCTACCGCTGGTCCGAGCCTTATGGCTTCGGGCCAGATGAGGAGTCCGTGAAATGGCTCCGAACCGAGCTGGACGGCGACTCCCCTATAGACACGGGGCTGCGCGGCGGGGAGACGCTACGGCTCGGACCGGACTGGCGGGTCGAGGTTCTGCATCTACCAGGCCACACGCCCGGACATCTCGGCCTGTGGGACGAGAGGAGCGGCGCAGCCATTGTCATAGACGCCGCGTTAGAGAGAGGCATCTACGACCGCGAGGGGAAGCTATTGCAGCCGCCACGCTACTTCGATGCCAGTGCGTACCGGTCCACCATCCGCCAGCTCCGCGCTTTGAACCCCGAACACCTGCTTACAGCGCATTATCCGCCGATGCAAGGAGGAGAGGTCCCGGAATTCCTGGATCGGTCGCTAGAATTCACAAAGAGGGTGGAGAGAGTGGTCCGGGAAGGTCTGCGGAGCGGCGTCACGGACCTCTGGGATTTGACCCGGCTCGCCGACGAGCGGCTCGGCCCCTATCCGGATTTCGCAATCGAGATCGGGGCCGGCGTCAGGGCGCACATGGGGACGTCGTAAGGGAGACGGAGCGGCGTCTTCAGGTTCCCGGATCGGGTGAGGCGTGATCCGGGCCGGCGTGATCCGGGCCGGCGTGATCCGAGGCGGCGTGATCCTGAACTACGGGCAGGACCTCCGATCCGCAGGACGGACACCAGAACACGCCATCGGGGAGGCGGCGCATCTCGGGGTGGCCGCACTCACAGGCATGACCTCCCCTAGAGTCCGGCAGGGCGACTATCCAGCGCAGCGCGTGCAGGACGCCTAACTCCACGACGCTGTCACAGGACGTGCAGCCAGCCAGTTCCATGCTCCGGGCCTCCAGGTGTCCGATCTCGCACCTCGGGCAGATGATGCGGTCGACGCCTGAACTGTTGCGTGATGTATTTCTCATCTCTCCGCCTCTCTTCCCGGCGCAATGGCACCGGGGGTCTGCTATGCGGCTTGCTCCAATCCCGGTGGAGCCGGTGAAACTCCCGCCGGGACGCGGTCTCCAGTAAAGAAAGCTTCCGATTCTATCGGGAAGACTACGCGCACCCGCTTATCCGGCCTGCTCGCGCCGGCCAACTCGAGTGCCTGCTCGACATTCGGCGCCGTGACCCGCACGCGCTGGCTGACTGTGTTTCCCTTGACCTCTATCGTTACCTGGATCATATTCGTCCACCTTTCTCTTCGACCTCTTGCCATCTGGATCATATTCGGCCACTTCTCTTTTTTACTTTAGCTTGCGGTGTCTATAGCAAAGTAGTGCCCGCAAAGCACCGAACGAGACAACTCGCGATCCCGTCATAGAAAGCCAAGACACAAGCGCGCCGAAGATCACGCACATCGAGACAGTCGCCATACGGGCCGTCGGGCCCTCGGTGCTGAGCGGAGCGCGAGCCAGGGAAGAGCGCGGTATCGGTGAGCCAACCTTCCGCTCCCGCAACCGGCATCCCATTCTTCGACCGGGAGTAGAGACCACCGGTATAATGCTGCCCGGATATTCGGGGAAGGGATGCCCACCGTGGAACAGGCGATACGAGCATGGTCCGCATGAACGAGGATTCGTTTTCTCAGAGGTCGCTGGACGGAGGATAGACTGCCGGAGGTTTTTACAAAGCGTGGTGGCCGGAGGCGCGGGCTGGCGGTGGGGGGCATCCGTTTCACCGGCGGAACGGGCACAAGAGACGGGAGGTTACGCGGTGTTTCCGACAGGTGATCAATTCGAGATCTTCCACAACGACCAGCGGGTCACGGTGACGGAGGTTGGGGCGACGCTGCGCTCTTTCCAGGTGGCGGGACGCGAGATACTGGACACCTTCGGCCCCGAGGAGATGAGCGAGTTCTCCCACGGACAGGTGCTCCTGCCGTTCCCAAACCGCGTGGAAGACGGCCTCTACGAATTCGAAGGGAAAGAAAACCAACTCCCCCTCACCGAACCGGGGAAAAACAACGCCATCCACGGTCTGGCGCGCTGGCTGAACTGGACGGCCCTGAGCTGGACCGACTCACAGGTGGTCCTGATCCAGCGTCTACACCCGCAGGAGGGCTACCCGTTCACGCTCGCCTCGCAGATCGAATACACGCTCTCGGACGCGGGCCTGACAGTAGCCACGACCGCAACCAACATCGGGCCGGGACCGCTGCCTTTCGGAGCCGGGTATCATCCATACTTCATCGTCGGGACGCCGCTCATCAATGCGGCGACGCTCCGGCTCCCGGCCTCGACCTATCTGGAGACGGACGACCGGCTCATCCCCACGGGTCAAACGAGCGTAGAGGGGACCGACTTCGACTTCAGGGAGGAACGGGAGATCGGGGACGTACAGCTAGATACGTGTTTCACCGATGTGATCCCGGACTCCGACGGCTACGCCCGCGTCGCGCTAACCAACCCCGAGGACGGCTTCGCCATCACGGTCTGGATGGACGAGTCGCACGGGTTCATCCAGGCATTCACCGGAGATACGCTCCCCGAGGCAGATCAGCGGCGCGCCGTCGCCATCGAGCCAATGACCTGCGCCCCCAACGCCTTCAACACCGGCGCGGGGTTGCGCGTGATCCCACCCGGCGAATCCTTCACCAGCGCGTGGGGAATCAGCACCGGCTGATAAGGAATCCGGGTAACGGGGTCGCGTCCTGTTCTGTTCGGGAGATTGGGAAAGATGAATGCGACTTCCGAAGCGAGCGGAGTGAAGAGCTGATGGTTAGAAGCCAGTTCACGCCGGCTCGTCGCGGGGCTCCACAAGGACTTCGTTGACGGCGACGGGATCCGTCCGCGTCAAAGCCCACGCTACCGACGCCGCCACGTCCTCGGGTTCCAAGACCCCGAACCCCGTTTCGCTGCGTGTACCGCTCCAACGCCTCCTCGTCGGTGCCCGCATCCAGGAGGCCGGTCGCGACGTTGCCTGGCCGGACGGTCGTGACCTTGACGCCCATGCCAGCCGTCTCCAGTCGCAGTCCCTGAGATAGCGCCTCGACGAATGATTTGCTCGCCGAGTAGACTGCGAGGCTGGGGGACACTTTGCGTCCAGCGTCGGAGGAGATCGTGACGATGTGCTCCCCTTCCCCGCGAGGGCATCCCCGGCAACACAGCCCCAACGCAGTTCAACGCTCCCTCGCAATTGACCCTGACGGTGCGCTCCCACTCATCCTCGCGCAGGTTCGCCATCAGCGTGTAGTACATCACCCCAGCACAGTTGACGAGAACCTCGACCGGCTCGAACTTTTCTTCCGCCCGCGTCACGAGCGCCCGAACTGATTCCCGATCCGTGACGTCCATGTTGCGCGACGGGCGCGCCTTCGCGGGAGAGGGCGCGGGCGACGGCTGCGCCTATGCCGCTGGATGCGCCCACGACCACGGCGGCCTTGCCCTGTAAAGAACCACCGTTCACGCCGGACGGCCAGCGGATAGCTCGCGCGGCTCCGGGGTCCAACCCTGGCTGGCAAAGTAGCGGGCGTAGGTTTCGAGGAGCCGGGCACTGGTCTCGGGGCGCCGGAGGCCGCTATCTTCGAGGGTGCGGCGCGTGTTGCTGTCGTCGTAGGCGTTGCCGTCGCCGAGATCATCCGCCTCCGGCGCCGCCCCGAGCAGGACACCGGTGATGGGGTCTTCCGCGTCCTGCTGCGAGGTGCCGTTTGCAGCTTCCAGCCAGTCCGCGTAGGAGATTCGGTCGAGATCGTAGCCGGCTTCTTCTAGCCAGGAGAAGACTTCGTCCGCCAGCGTTGGGGCGGGATCGGCGAGATGGAATGCGCGGCCCCACTCCTCGGGGCGGTCGGCTATGGCGAGGATCGCGCGCGCCACGAAGTCCACGGGGGTCATCTCCATCCGCCATCCCTCGACTTCGGGGGAGAGCCCGAGCCGCAGTGAACCGGCGACGATCGCGCCCGTGAGGTCGCGGGGGTTTGACGCCCCGCTCTCGCTATGCCCCGATATGTTGCCGGGACGGTACACGCTTACCGGCAATCCGCGCTCCGCCGCCTGCCACGCCAGCTTCTCCGCGACCCACTTGCTCTGGCCGTAGCCGTCCTCGCGGGCTGCCGCTAGGGAGTCGAGATCCGTGTCCTCCTCGCACAGGCCCGTGTCCGGGGCGAAGATCCCATTGGAAGACACGAAATGCACCGGCTTTGCCCCGTAGCGGCAGGCCAGGCGCAACGCCTCGCGGGTCCCGCCCACGTTAGCCGCTTCGAGCGCGGAGTACGGGTAAGCCAGATTCACTGCGGCGCCAGCGTGAATCACCACGTCAGACTCGCACGCCAGTTCGTCGAAGTTATCTTCGTCCAGTCCGAACAACGGCTCTCCGAGGTCGCCCGCCACGGGGACGATTCGTCGTGCGTTCTCCGAGTCCCAGATCCCATACCGTTTGAGGTTGTCCCGGAGGACACTCATCGGTTCGGAACCCTTACGCGGACGCACCAGACAGTGGACCGTCGCATCTGTCCGCGCAAGGACCTCGTCGAGCAGGAACGCGCCTAAAAATCCCGTGGCCCCCGTCAGGAACACATGCTCCGCGTCCCGCAAGGAGACGGGAGCATCAGCGTCCGTCTCCAGCGGCTTGATCTCCGGCCCCAGAACAGCCCCGGCGCGCAGTTCGGCCACCGACGCCTGCCGCTCGCCCGCTGCCTCGCCGCGCTGGAGGGCTTCTATCTGACCGCACATCCCGGCCACCGTGGGATGGTCGAGGACCGTCTGAATCGGGAGGCGCGCACCGAAGGCGTCCTCCACGACCTCGACTAGTTCGGCTGCCGCCAGCGAGTGTCCACCGATGTCGAAGAAATCGTCGTCACGGCGAACATCCCCTTCTTCCTGGAGAAGGACCGACTCGAAGATCCGGGCCAGCCGAACTTCCTTCTCTGCGCGGGGAGCTTCAGCTGACAGAGCTTCGGTGAACTCCGCCGTCGAGGCTGGGACTACGCGGACGGGAGGAGCCGGAAGGTTGTCGCGATCCACCTTGCCGGTAGAATCCTGGAGCGGCAGCGAATCCACCTCCACGAAGACAGCCGGGATCATGTAGTGCGGCAAACTCTGCGTGAGACGACGCCGGATCTCCGGGCCACGCCCCGTCCGGGCATCCACCTCCCAGCCGCCGAAACGTTCGTCCTCCTCGTCACCACGGACCAGATAGGCGACCAGACGCTTGTCCTCGCCCTCCTCTCCATCGGCGATCACCACGCAGTCCCGCACGGCGAGATGTTCCTCGATGGCAGCCTCCACGGCCCCCAACTGGACGCTGTAGCCCCGGACCTTCGCCATGAAATCCACGCGGCCCAGGACCTCCAGGTTCCCATCCGGCAACAGCCGCGCCTCATCCCCGGTGCGGTACATCCTGGCGCCGTCTTCAGGAGAAAACGGGTCGGGTACAAAGCGTTCCGCCGTGACTTCGGGGAGCTTGACGTAGCCACGGGCCAGCAAGTCTCCCCCGACGTAGAGTTCCCCTCTCTCGCCATCCGGGACGGGGTTCATGTCCTCGTCGAGCACGTAAATGTACTCAGGGTCAGCGGGCTGGCCCACGGGACAGTACGTGGCCGAGGCGCTTTCCAACAAGTCCCGCGCGTCGCCTGCGGCGACCTCGTGCGTCTCACTGATACTGTACACGTTGACCGCGCGCACGTCCGGCAGAAGATCCAGGGTCCGGCGAGCAAGGTTCTGGGTGACGACCTCGCCGTTGAACATCAGCGTCTTCAGAGAACGCAGACGGCGTTCGATGTCCGGGCCTCCGGCATCGAGGACCGATCCCAGGAGCGAAGGCGTCAGCATGACCTCCGTGATCTCTCGCTCTTCCAGAAAAGAGATCAAAGCCGCCGGGTCGTAGATCACATCGTCCGGGATGATTACCGTCGTCGCCCCACGCAGCAGCGGACGCCACATCTCCCACACGAAGAAAATATTGCACCCCGCCCGATCACCGATCTCGTAGTCCACGATACCAAAGCGCCACAAATACGAGCGCACCGGTGCGCGATGCGGGTTGGCGATGCCCTTCGGGTTGCCGGTCGTCCCCGACGAATACGCCACGAATGCCAGATTATCCTGCGTCGGCTCGACCGCGTTCTCCGGCTCGCCTTTTTCGACCCGCTCCTCCCAGCCATCGTCCAGGCAGAAGCGTGTCTGCTCTTCAGGGAGGCGTCCGGACAGATGATCCTGGGTAATGACGACACGCAATTCCGCATCATCGGCGACCTTTTCTAGCAAGGTATCCGGGTTAGCCAGCTCCAGCGGCAAGTACGCACCGCCAGCCTTCAAAGCCGCCAGGCACGCCACGACGTAAAAAGCGCCGTGGTCCATGAAGACGCCAACGATTCCATCCGGGCCGATGCCCTCGGCGCGAAGGTGCGCCGCAAGAAGGTCAGCCTTCCGGTCCAACTCCTCGTAGGTGAGGACGATACGTTCATCTTCGACAGCCGGGGCATCCGGGGTCCGGCGCGCTTGCTGCTCGACGAGCCGGTGCAGGCATTGCTCAGTGTCGGGAATTTCCGGGAACGTCTTTGATGGCTGTCCGTTGACATGTTCGTCCACGGTTATCTCGCCCTTTCGAAAGGTTGTGCCGAAGACCGGCCGGGTTAGCTACTCTGCGACTCTCGGGTCCACGAGAATACGGCGAACACGAGAGGTTTCGTGTGAGTTCGTAGATAGCCTGTTCGCTCCGTCGGTCGGCTCCTTTCGCATGCATCCTCTCCCGAATTGGAGAAGAAGCGGATACCATAGTCCACGATCCGCCACTATTCAAGTATTTTCATGCCTCGAACGATTTCTTGCTACAGGACGCCGGTGACGAGAGACCTTCTCTTCAGTTTCCCTGTCGGGCCTTGCGATATTCGGAGATGACTATTTCGGTTAGCTCCTCCACGGAGGTCTCGCCGACGGGTTTATCAAATTCGATGCGACCGTTGCGGAGGAGGTTCACGCGGTCGCACACGTCGAAGACCTGAGCGTAGTTGTGGACTATGAGGATCATGGGTATGCCGCGTTCTTCTTTGAGGCGTTGTATCAGGTCGAGGATCAACGCCCCCTCCTTCGCCCCCATCGCCGCCAACGGCTCATCCAGCAAGAGCATCTTCGCATCCGAATAGACGGCGCGGGCCACGGCGATAGCCTGTCGCTGTCCGCCGGATAGACGGGCGACCTCGGTGTCTATAGAAGGGATGTTGACGCCCATGTCCTCCATATATTGGGCCGTCTTTTCCTTCATTGCGCGGTTGTTGAGGAACGGTCCAACGGTCAGCTCGCCGTTCAGGAACATGTTGTGAAAGACGGACAACTCGTTGACGAGCGCGAGGTCCTGGTAGACGGTCTGGATGCCTAAAGAGCGTGCTTGCGAGACGGAGCGGAGGCTGACTTCTTTGCCTTCGATAAGGATTCGTCCGCCGTCAGGGCGATGGAAGCCGGTGATGGTTTTTAGCAGCGTGCTCTTGCCCGCGCCGTTGTCTCCGATCAGGCCGAGCACCTCTCCCTTCTTGACGTGCATGTCCACGCCCTTGAGGACCGAGACCGCCCCGAAGTCCTTGACGACGCCCTCCGCGCGCAGGAAGTCCGAACCGTTGCCGTTCTCCATCACACCCTCCCGGCGCTGCGGAGGCGGGCGACGTAGACGTTGAGGATCATGGCTATGAGAATCGCTATGCCGAGGATGATGTTGAAGGTGTAGGCGCTTATGCCTTGCAGCGTGAAGCCGTTTTGCAGGATGATCAGGACCAACGCCCCTAGGAACGCGCCGGTCGCGGTCCCGACCCCGCCGAGGAGCGCCGTCCCCCCTATAACCGCCGAGGCGATACACAGGAGCACGAGTTGCGGGCCGCCGGCCAGCGGGTCTATGGAGCTTATGCGGAAAGCCTCGATGATCCCGACGAACCCGCCGAGCACGGCGCAGAGGATGAAGTTGCCGATCTTGATACGCGCCACGTTCACGCCCGCCTCCCTCGAACCGAGCGGGTTGCCACCCGTGGCATAGGTGTGCAGCCCCCACCGGGTGCGCGAAAGCAACACCTGGAGGAAAACCACGATCACCAGCGCCCAGATCGTCCCTGACCAAGCGTACTCCCCGAGTACCTGGGTCGTGGCGTTCGTGTCCGGCGGAGTCGCCGGAAAACCGCCGGTCAGTGTCACACTTAGGCCCGCAAGCAAGAAGTACATCCCGAGCGTCGCGATGAGCGAAGAGACGCCGAGGTAGACCGTGATCACACCGTTTATCAGCCCCACCAGGGCCACGGCCAGCAACCCCACGAGCACGGCGAGCGGCAGCACGAGGAAGAGCTTATCGTAGGCCAGGTACATGACGATGGGCGCGAACGCGAACGACTGGCCGACCGAGAGGTCTATCTCGCCGCAGATGAGCAGCAGGCACAAGGCCGCCGCGATCACCACATATGGCACGGCGAACCGGGCGATCGAGAGGATGTTCTGCTGCGAGAGGAATGCGGAGTTCGCGGCCTGGAAATAGAATGCCAGCACCACCGCGACCAGCAGGATGCTAGCCTCGCGCACCCGGACCAGAGCGCCGAGCAGACGGCGGGCGGGACCGGGTTCCCGAGTCCCGCTCCCTGACGCGGTGGCCCTTTCTGAGGTCTCTCCGGTTTTCTCGCTCAAGTCTCCCCCCCGGCCTACGCTGGGGCCTTGACGATCTTCTGTACCTCCGAGTCGCCCTCGAAGCGCGACTCTGTCTGGAGGTAGCGGTCTACGGTATCCGGTGTTATGAAGACGAGGCCCGTGTTCGTCTCCGCCGGTCCTGTGATCCCGCCGGAGATTTTGTACAGGTAGAGTTGCATGACCGGCAGGAACCCCTGCAAATACGGCTGCTGGTCTATGGTGAAGTCTATGTGACCGCCTTCCATGAGCTCCAGGGTCTGCGGCTGCAGGTCGTAGCCCCCGGCCTTGACGCCCTTATCGTGCAGCCCGAACTGCTCCATCACCTGGGCAACGCCCTGGGTGCTGGTCGCGTCCACGGCGAACATCCCGGCTGCGTCCTTGTGGCCGTTGTACCAGGCTTCGATCCTGGACCGCTCCTCCGTCGCCTCGGCGCCCGTGGTAACCTGTTGGATCTCGATGTTCGCACCTGAGTCCTCTATGGCCTGCTTCGCCCCATCTATGCGTGGCTGGATGTTGAGCTGGCCCGGCGTCGCGATGAACAGCGCCACCAGCCCCTCGTCCACGATCTCCACGATCCTGTTCCCCATCTCCACGCCGGACTGGAAAAGGTCCTGCCCCACGTACGCGAGCGCCGGGTTCGTCCCCGGCCCTGCGCCGTTGGCATTGTAGGCGATCACGGGTATGTCCTGATCGAGGGCGTTCTGGATCGGGTCGTTGAAAGCCTCCGGGTCAACCACCGACACGGCGATGCCATCCGCGCCACCCGAGATGGCCGTGTCCATCTCGTTGACCATGTCCTGGACGACAGAATCCTCCGAACCCGTCCACTGCGACGTCGTCCCGAGCAGCGCCTGCGCGTCCTCTATCCCATACTGCGTCGGCACGAAGAATGGGTTGGTGGTTACGTGGTTGATGAACACGAAGTTGTACTCCGGCGTGTCAGGAAAGATGCCGCCGGAACCGCCTGACCCGCTACCGCCCTGGCTCGCCTGCTGCGCCGCCTCTTGCCGACATCCACTCAACAACAAACCCGCCGAAGCCAGCGCGCCCGCCGCCAGAAACTGCCGCCGCCCGAGCCTGCGGTCCATGAATCGGCTCACGTCCATCCCGCTACCCCCTGTCTCCCTCGTCCCCGCGGAAACCCTTTCCCAAAGATCCCGTCCCGACTAATCGAGCCATTGTCATACCAATTTAGATCCGTGTCAAGGATTCATCCGATGAGGATTTACCCCGACACTTCTTCCCACCACAGGCCCATGCGAGCCGTCGTCCCACCATCCACGTAGAGGATTTGTCCCGTGATGAAATCGGCTGCATCGGAGGCGAGGAAGGCGGCGGTGGGGCCGATGTCTTTCGGGTGGCCGATCCGCCCCGAAGGCACCAGGCTGTTGCCGAATTCGGTGGTGTATCCGGGCGTATCGAAG
>Ga0136623_10000702_pt1 | contig 10465 bp, 5 predicted proteins | sample AntDrymUQ4492106_2_FD_104656 | JGI IMG/M metagenome (GOLD analysis project Ga0136623, IMG submission 104656) | Polar desert sand microbial communities from Dry Valleys, Antarctica - metaG UQ449 (21.06) | ecosystem: Environmental > Terrestrial > Soil > Desert | place: Antarctica: Dry Valley...
AGCAGCTCGGGTCCGTCTGCGGGATCGCCGAGAACGCCTTCACCGTTTCCGGGTAGAAGAATGAGTGCAGCATCGCCAAAGCGCGTTCGAACTGCTTCTGCGCCTCCGGCGAGCACGAGGTCTTGAAGAGCACGCGGCCGAGCTTCTCGGACAACCGAGTCGCCACGTCATCGGCACCCCAAGCGCCCGCAGCCAACAACAGGGCAACGATCGTCGCGATCAGTGCACTCAGCGCATATCTCATGGCGTGCCTTGCCGGTGGACGAATCTGGGTGGCTACCGATAGGTGAAAAGCATCTTAACGCTTCGCCGGACTGATGGGGGGTTGTCGCGTTCGATTTATTTCAACTGGGGGATTATGGTTCGCGGACGTTTCTGTCTAATCCCAACTTCGGTATTCCGAGCAACGGTACCGGGCCGACGCTGTACGCGGGCGCGGATGCAACGCACATCGAACTAAATACGGGTCGGCTTCGCGCAGGTTTTCATCAGGCATTCGTTCTGGTGGGCATTCGGTGGATACCCGCGACCGCAGTCCGCACTTCATGGACGTCACCTTTTTGTCGACGTCGAATGGCAGCAATGGGGTCCTTTCTGTCCAGTCGCTAATCGGCCATTGGAGATCTTCGCTGAAATCAGAACCGGCACTGGCGTCATTGATGGCGAGCTCAGGCGTCGGTTTGCGCGAGTTGCTGGTAGCGAACTATGTCGATCCTTACTACAGTAGTCAACGTCGGAATTCCACCCATCATCAGCATCACCCCGCGCTCACTATGAATTGGCCAATGCCCCCTAAACTTTCTCCATTCGGGCATCTACAGCGTCGGGGTAGGATAAACTAGGCGTCAGCGTCCAATTGGACAGTCCGAGAATTCTTTCTTTATGCGGATGGCAGGATTGTTCCATGACGACATGCCAGCGCCGCTTCCAGCATGAGCGACGAAAGTGTGCTTGCGAAGCAGAGGAGTGAACGACCGCGGTTTGGTGCACTATTGTTATCGCGACACAGGGTAGTACACGGACGAGTTTTTTGCTAAAGGGGATCATCCATCGACGAACCCGCAGGGCCAGGAGCGCAGATTGAGCAACGATACCGACCAATCGAACCGCCGGCAGGGCATTTCGACCCGTGCTATCCATTTCGGCAACGACCCGGCTGACCATAAAGGGGCGCTGACGCCGCCGATCTACATGACTTCGACCTACGCCTTCGAATCGGCGGAAGCAGGCGGCCAGATCTTCCAGGGCGAGCGCGAGGGGTACGTTTACGGCCGCACGAAGAACCCGACGCAGGGGCTACTCGAGCAGCGGATCGCCGATCTCGAAGGCGCTGAGGCGGGACTTGCGCTTGCCTCCGGCATGGCTGCGATCAGCAGCACTATGTGGGCACTGCTGCAGGCGGGCGACCGCGTCATCATCGATCGAATTCTCTATGGTAATACCTATGCCTTCTTCACGCGCGGGCTGGAGAAGTTCGGCATCGAAGTTGTCCCTCTCGACTTTACGGACCCAGATACGGTCGAGCGCGCCCTGTCGAGGAAGACCAAGCTCGTCTTCTTCGAGACACCGGCCAATCCGAACCTGCGGATCATCGACATCGCCCGCATCTCGCACCTGGCGCGCGCCGCCGGGGCGCTGAGCGTCGTCGACAACACCTACGCGACACCGGTGCTACAGCAACCGATCGCGCTCGGCGCCGATCTCGTCGTCCATTCTGCCACCAAGTATCTGGGCGGTCACGGAGACCTCCTCGGCGGCGTCCTCGGTGGCCCCAAATCAATCGTCCAACAAGTGCGGATGCACGGCCTGCGCTATCTGACGGGGGCAACGCTGTCCCCGCTGGCTGCATTCCTAATCCTGCGTGGGTTGAAGACGCTCGAGATCCGCATGGCCCGGCATACGGAAACGGCCGATGCCATCGTCCGGTTCCTGGAAGCACATCCCGCAGTCAGCCGCGTCCACTATCCGGGCCTACCTTCGTCTCCAAGCTACGATCTCGCGCGGCGGCAGATGGCCAACGGCGGCGGGCTCGTGTCCTTCGAGCTGGTCGGCGGCCAGCGCGCCGGCCTAGATCTAATGAACCGCCTGAAGCTCGTGACCCGTGCGGTCAGCTTGGGCGATGCCGAAACGCTGATCCAGCACCCGGCTAGCATGACCCACGCAACCTACACGCCGGAGGAGCGCGCGCGGCACGGCATCGAAGACGGGTTGATCCGCCTGTCGGCCGGCCTGGAGAATCTGGCCGATATCCAAGACGACCTCGCCCAGGCTCTCGACTGCGTGCCGCGATGATGGGTCGGGACACTTTGGCGTCGGTGATCCACCATACCGGGAAATTAAAGTCACCAGCGAGGTCCACGGCGAAAGCGAATGGCGCGTGAGGCGGGTTTCAATCTGCAAAGGCGACCCGCTGGGTAAAGCATTACGCAGGGAATGATATTATCAAGGACTATGGCAAGTGGTTCGCGGCGGACCCGCTATGTGCCGTGACTGAACTTCGCATGATCGGGGTAGCGATTGGTGAAGAGCGTGAGAACCAGATCATGGCTTCTATTGAGGCTCGTGCTGATGCCCGGAGGCGCCGCAAGGAGTTTTCGACGGAAGCCGAGTTGGAAGCAAGCTACGCAGATGGCGACGATGGGGAGATATTGTTCCTGGCCTCGTCACGACAGACACTATGTGCCGGTCGTGACGAGGCCAACGAGTTGTTTATCCAAGTTATCCAATATGCGCCCCTGAAACATGTCGATTTGCCTGCAACCGGGGTGCCTCCGTAGACCCACAGCGCTTCGGGCCCAGATCGTCGCGCATCTTCGAAGAGCCTGCATAGGCGGCGTCGCTGGGAGGCGGGGACGCCAAAGCGTTTGCATGTAGACGCCGATGCGCGCATCCGAACGGCCAGTTCCTTCAATGTCGGTTTTTCTAAATCGCAGCGAGTTCGAGGAGGCGGTGTGTCGCCTGGCATGTTTTATAGAGTTTTAATGCTTCAGGTACCAGGGTGAAAGATTGGATAAGTTTTTCAAATTCACCTCCCGAAGCCAGGATGTGGGGCAACTCCTGAGTGAGTTCCAGAACATGAACCCCGTGTTTTCTCGCTACCACGAGATAGTAAAGATTATGCAGTGCACGAATGGTTAGGTTCGAGTCGGTATGAGCGTCGAGAATGGGCAACAAAAACGCGAGTTGCAGCGATCTGGAGCGGGCGTCTAATATCAGTTCACCGTCCTTCACCGTACAGATCATGGGAAGCGCTTTGCTGGTCTCCGCATCTTCGAATCCTATGGCCGGCCAAAGCGTTTCCGGTTGGGAGATCCCGAACTGCTCAGCGAAGGCCTTTTGATAGCACCAAGCGAGGCTGGAAGCGACCGGGTCGTCCACGGGCGCCGTGGCCGGATTTGAAAACTCCCGCACCTTCGGAATAAAGGCACGCCGCAGGTCCACCCGTGCATGATCCCCCTCATGGTCCACCAATATCCTATAACCCAGGCCGGCGATGAGGAGCACCCGAGACAGGGCTTCGAAATTCGGCAATTCGTTGAGCAGCAGCTGTATAGCCCGGGCCTCGATAGCGGTTTGAGTCCATGACAGAAATGCGATGAGGTTCGCCGTAACGTGGGTGTTTCTCCATCGCTTCCACGACTCGAGCACGGCTTGCATTCGCTGTTCGGTGATGCTCTGCCCCTGAAACAATTCACCTGCCATACGATAGATATGGGAGTTGAAACAGGTAATGCCGAAATCTTCTACATTGCCCCATTCCAGGCACAAAGCGAAATACTGGGCGACGAGAAATTCCTGCCAATGGCGGTGGGAAAAGCGGACTTTTTCGGGCCCCGTAGCAATGAACACGGTTCGTTGTAACAACGCGTTGCAAGTTTCCGGATCGTCGACCAAACGAAATCCCATAATGATGTCTCTGGTGTCGGATTCCATCGTCGGTTTTTCAAGAAAAGCTTCCCACTGGTGGCGCACATCACGGGCCTCTTGCTGCAGCACGGCGATGCTGATCTCTCCGCGTGATCTGTAAAAAAAGAGCCACGCAACAAGCACCAGGCCCCATAGCAGGTGATCGATTTCAACCTGAGCGTTTCCGCTCCGCATCCCAACTAGATTGCTGCGCCGCAGAAACGTGCGTATCGTTTCACTCAGGATCGATGAGCTCGTCAATGCGCCCGTAGCGAGTACGCTACCCAGTTCCGGTTCATAGTTGGACAGAATCAGGGGCGTCAGAATGAGATTGACCAGTTCCCGATCCTTGACATGGTGTAACCAAGCCTTGCACGCGGGGAAAAATCGCTCGGCTTGAAGTTCGGACAGGCGCATCACCTCAAAGACATTTTTGGGATCAGGCGCCAAGCGTTGTAATCCTGGAAAGCCCGCTCGGATCGCCACGATAAAGGACAGACGCGAATTGCTCCTATAACGGTTTGCAGCCTGGCGGAGCACCGCTATCACCGTCGACAAACCGATTGTCGGGTGATTGACCAGAAAATCATCCAAACCGTCGAGGACTACGGCAACGGGTGTTTTGCGAAACCTGTCCTCCAACCAGTCCATGTTGCATTCGGGCAGCGGATACAAGCTGTACGCCCAGTTGATCCACCAACGCCAAAGCACGCTCCACAAGTCAAGGTCGTTGGCGAACTCCGTCAAGGTGACTTGTTGCAGGGGAATAAATAAGGGCAAAGGACGATTGGCTTGCGCCGCTGCGAGATAATCGCGCCCTAAGCGCCAGGCGATCATGCGCGCCACGAATGATTTGCCGACACCGGCGGGCCCGGTAATGACCATCTGCCTCGGTCTTTCACTGCCAGAATGTATTGCAGCGACAACCGCATCGCGGATCTCGGCCTGAGTACCCGAAAATGCAGCCGTCAGGCTCGGTGCCCGATTATTGTGCTGCGCCCCACCATCGTCCTGACCGATCAAGGTTTCTATCGAGGTCACTTTGTTGACCTCGGCGATGCGGCCTAAAGTAATGTCAGTCACGGTAAGCGCGACACCTTCTGCATAGCGACCCACGAACTGCGCCACGATCGCCACCACGGGATCGCCAGACTGCGTCGGGACCTTCACCGATTTATGTGTCCCGCGGAAGTAGAGATCGCGCTGATCGGTGTCTGCGGCGATGGGTACCGAGAGATCCGATTTCGCATAAATATCATGCACCATGGGGTGCGGAATATCGTCGTTGTTCGAGCGCTTCTGCTGCTCGAGAAACTCGTTCTCCAGCTCCAATAACCATGGGTTCTGCCAGCGCAGCGTGACGAGGATATCGTTCCGGCCCCAATCCTTTCGGCCCTGAGTCACGAACCTAGCCAGTTTCAAAACAGGCGCCATCAATGGAAAAACCGAATAATATGCAACCTTGGCAAAGGCGGTGATGAAGGGCGAACCGCCCGAATGTGGCACGGCGATATTGATCACATGACGGGTTCGAAACCACAGCGAAGAGGAGATGTCAAAAACGCGGTTGTCGAGCTCGGCCTTAAGCTCACCATAAGCCTGCCTTAGCATTTGCTTGACGATGAGACCCCCAGTGCTGTGGGTCACAAACAAAAGGTGGCGGTGGTTACAAAACTCCGTCTCCAACCAGGTCCGCAAATCCTCTGCAGCTAAAGGAATGCTGGAGCGCTGCCAGATCTGAGAAGGGTAGGCGAAAGAGATCACATCCACGTCGGTACCGCCACTCTCCAGGGTCCATTCGGGAACACTGCCCCATGTTCGGCTGCAATCGCCGAACATCCCGTGCACGAAAACCACCAGACAACCCGGTGCCACCGATTGGTCTCTCCGGCTCGCCTTGTGTCCGATCCCGTATTTGCTGGTACTGGTCCAAAACGCTTGACTCATCCGCCGGGGCCTCTCTTTAAGCCGAAGTAAAGTCGTGCCGTTCAGCATCGTCCACGCAATTGTCGGCGCAGGATCTTGCTAACGCTCGATTTGGGTAAGCTGTCGAGGAACTCCACATGTTTTGGCAGCTTATGAGACACCCCTCACATGGGGCCACCACCATCTAAAAAGCCAAAGCAGTTAACCGTCAGGGCAAAGATATGGTACACGGGTAACGCCCTGATGACGATCTCCTTTCCCTCATCGACCATCGGGCCAAGCGCAGCTAAGCGGCCTACCCAAATCAACCTCAACAGGTTTTTTATCTCACCTCGGACAAGGTGACAGAGCCTAGTTTTTTACTCAGAACGCTAGCTCCTACAATAATAGGTGAGAGGACTGGGCTGAACGGCGGTGCGTAAGCAAGGTCAGCGTTTTCTAGGTCATGGCATGTGAGATTTCCAAGTAATGCTGTTGCGGCGATGTCTATTATTTTGTCCACGGAACCCTGTCCGACAGCCTGGGCACCCAATAAGCGCCCGCTCGGGGATTCGGCCACGAGCTTCAGTGTAACCTCGCGAGCGCTCGGATAGTAACGCGCCTTATCTCTCGCCGTAATGATCGCGGTGATCGGTTCAAACCCAGCCTCCCGGGCAGCGGCCTCGCTGAGCCCCGTTAAAGCCGCATTGAGCTCAAAGGTTTTAACAATAGCCGTCCCCAAGATCCCTGGAAACCGCGCATTCCCGCCGGCTGCATTCTCCCCAGCGACGCGCCCCTGGAGATTTGCGATATCGCCGAGCGGTCCCCATGCCGGCGATCCCGTCAAGCGATTAAAGCTCTCAACACAATCGCCGGCAGCAAATACTCCCGGTATGTTGGTCTCCATCCGCGTGTCTACGGCAATCGCACCGGTCGACCCGAGACGGATATGACCCTTCGCTGCCAATTCAACGTTTGGGCGGATGCCGATGCCAAGGGCCACCAGATCGGTCGGCACCTGCCGACCCGATTCCGTGATGACGGCAGCGACCCGCCCGGTTTCCCCCACGATCTCGGCTATGCCCTCGCCAAGTACGATACTCACCCCTCTCGAAATTAGATAATCGTGGATCCGCTGACTCAGCTCCGGATCGAGCCTTGGAAAAATCCGATCCAACTTGTCAACCAAAGTCAGCGTCATACCCAATGCATGTAGGCTCTCTGCGACCTCTAGACCGATATATCCACCTCCAACGATGACCGCTCTTTTTGGTTTCAATCGTCCGAGCGTCGATGCGAATCGATCCAGATCCTCCATCGTACGCAGAGCGACTACACCGTCCAGATCGATCCCGTTAATAGCGGGTACCACAGGGCGCGCCCCGGTCGCAAGGATCAGGCGATCGTAACTCACAGCCTCGCGAGTGCCGTGATCAAGGTCTTCGACCTCGAGCACCCGATCCCGAGTGTTCAAGTCCGTGACACGGTGCCGCACCCGTACCGTGATCCCTTCCGCCGCAAATTCAGCGGGGCTACGTATGATCAGCGCATTGCGGGTAGCGACTAGGCCACTGAGATAATACGGCTGCCCGCAGGCCGTATAAGAGATCTCGACCTCCTGTTGATAAAGAGTGATCCCGATCGCTTGATTGAAACGGCGCGCCCTTGCAGCCGCCTTGGCTCCCGCGGCAACGCCGCCCACGATTACAAGATGCATGATGCTGCCTCCCGATTAGCCGATCGAGCGCCCCATCGCCACGCGCATTCTGACGTCGACCACGTGAAAGCCATGCTCATTGAAAATGACGGGATTGAGGTCTAGGTCCCTCAACCAAGGCACGGACGAGACCCAGAAAGACAGCTTCGCGAGTAAGCTCGCGAGCGCCTGGCGATCGACCGGCGTGGATAACCCCAGACCATCAAGAAACAACGGGCAACGAATAGCCGTGATCATGCTCAATGCTTCGTCCTCCCCGAAGGGAGCCACGCGCATGGTCACGTCGCTAAGCGCCTCGGCCCAGACACCCCCGGGTCCAAAGAGGACCACGGGACCGTAATCCAGGTCTTGGATCGCCCCTAGCAGCCACTCGCTACCCGCACTGACCTGCGCCTGGATCAGGTAGGAGCCAGGCCCTAAGTCGCGTTCCAGCCGAAGGAGCGTTTCGGCGAGTGCGTCTTGGTCGGATATGTTCAAGACGACCGCGCCGGCCTTGGATTTGTGCACCAATCCAGCTCGAATTCCTTTGACAACCACGGGGAACCCAAGCGCAGTGGCCGTCGCGACGGCTTCTTGCACGTTTTCTACGATTCGGTGTGGCACGACCGGCAGCCCAGCGCTTTGCAACAACCCAAAGATCTCACCAGTCGCAACCCATCCGTCTGCAGCGATGCCCCGCGGCATGGGGAGCATCCGGGCATTGCCGTCGACGATAGGTTGTCGCTGAGGTTCTAGACAATGCGCCAAGGTACTGGCCGTGTTCCGAGTCCAGGTATGGCAGGGGACACCCGCGCGTACTAGGCGTTCTCGATTCGCTTCCGCATCGCGGCCGGCTACCCAACATACATGCAGTGGCTTTCCACATCCTAAACGCCGTGCATCCTGCCATTCCGCCATGAGCGCTGCCCCCACCTCGGGCGCTAGCGCTGATCGGTGCAACAACACGGCGATGACTGCATCCACCTCGTCAGACGCAAGCAGGGCACCCAGGCTCGCGCCGTACATCTCGGGGAAGCGCGGCCAATCGGTCGTGACATCGATGGGATTCGTGGCACTTCCATAGGCGGGCAAGTGGCGTCTGATGCGATCCTGCAATGCGCTAGAAAGCAGCGGTACCGCTAGGCCTTGCTCTTCAAGCAAGTCCGTCAACTCGACGCCGACCCCACCCGAGTTAGTAATGATTCCGACACGCCTGCCTTTGAGCGGCGGCTGTTGATCCAGCGCGGCCGCCACATCGAGCAACGATCGACCGTCCTCGACGACACGCACGCCCGCTTGACGCAGGGCCGCCTCGGTGATGGCATATTCGTCTGCGAGCGCCGCAGTGTGGCTCGCCGCAGCCCGTTGTGCGGAGTGGGTGCGGCCAGTCTTTAAGACTATCACGGGTTTTAGTACCGTCGTTTCGCGCGCTGTCTGATAAAAGGCCCGACCGTCACTAACCGATTCGAGCAGCATCGCAATGACACGGGTCTCGGTGTCCTCGCCCAAGAATCTCAAGGCCTCTACTTCGTTGACGTCAGAACGGTTGCCGAGGGCGAGGACCTTCGCAAAGCCAATCTCGCCCTGCTGCGAGCAGGTAAACGCCGCCATCCCGTAGGCACCGCTCTGGGTCACCAGCGATACCCCACCCGGTGCGGGTAGCCCGAGACCGAGCGAGGCGTTGAGCCCGTTACCCGTATTGATGATACCGAAACAGTTGGGCCCCACGAGGCGTAGCCCGGCTGCTCCGGCTTTATCGGCGATGCGTTGCTGTACGCGCGCCCCGTCCGGTCCGGTTTCGGCAAAGCCGCCACTAATGATCACGGCCGCCCTTGCGCCGCATGCGATACACTCGTCGATGACGCCCTCAACCGCTTGTGGTGGCACGAGTATCACCGCCAGATCAATCGTTTTCGGCGTGTCTGCCAGCGACGAGTAAGCGGTCCGATTCGCTATTGTCCTGCGTGAGGGATTGACAAAGTAAAGCTCGCCTCTATAGCTCCCCAGCATATTTTGCACGAACAGGTGCCCTAAGCTTCCAGGTTGGTCCGAGGCGCCGATTAGGACGACGCTCTCGGCAGCAAATATCGATTTTCCCCACTCGTTCACTGCAACCAATCACCATCACCCGCGAAGAAGGCCGGTTGTCCACCCGTATGCACAAATACGACCTTTGGATACGAGCCGAGCCCCCCGCGCCGTAGACCATCGAGTAAACCGGCCATCGCCTTACCGGTATAGGTTGGGTCAAGCAGGAGACCTTCGGTGCACCCGACGAGCCTGATCGCATCTGCAGCCTCGATGCTGGGGATCCCGTAGCCTTCGCCGATAAAGCCACCATGCACGATCGCGTCCTGGGAGTTAAAGGTCCAATCGAGACCCAGCAGTGCCGCGGCTTCAGTGGCGAGACGGACTACCTCCTTCCTTGCCTCTCCTGCTGGACGGCTCACGGTAAAGCTCTCGACGGTCCACGTTGATCCCAACGCGCGTGTGCCTAATAACCAACCGGCGTGAGTGGCGCCCGAGCCGGTGGCCAGCACGATCGCGTCGGGATCAAATTCAAGCGTGCGACACTGCTCGTGGAGTTCGCGCGCCGCCAACGCATGCCCTAGGGCCCCGAGGGCACAGGCCCCGCCGCGTGGGATGGAATAAGGGCACTGGCCTTTGTGGCGCAGCTCCTCACAGAGTGCTTGGATACCGCGATCCACAGAGGCCCGATCCGGGTCGCCGGTGAACACTGCCTCTGCCCCGAGCAGGCGGGTGACGCGGTAATTCCCGTCGATCCGTGCGGGCGCATCGCCCCAGAAGACGGCGACACAGTGCAGGCCGCAATGCGCGGCCGCGGCCGCCGTTGCACGGACGTGGTTGGACTGCGCGCCCGCGCCGGTCACGATGGTGTCAGCGCCCTGGCCCAGCGCGTCGGCCACCAGCAACTCCAGGCCCCGGACCTTGTTGCCC
>Ga0136623_10000703_pt1 | contig 10458 bp, 12 predicted proteins | sample AntDrymUQ4492106_2_FD_104656 | JGI IMG/M metagenome (GOLD analysis project Ga0136623, IMG submission 104656) | Polar desert sand microbial communities from Dry Valleys, Antarctica - metaG UQ449 (21.06) | ecosystem: Environmental > Terrestrial > Soil > Desert | place: Antarctica: Dry Valley...
AGGTGGAATCGGCGAAGGGCATGTCCGTGCCGTCGCCCTGAACGATCTCCGCGCGGTCGCCTAGGCGACCGCGCGGAGATCGTTCAGGGCGACGGCACGGACATGCCCTTCGCCGATTCCACCTTCAGCGCGGCCGTCTGCTTCACGATGCTCCATCACGTCCCATCGCCCGAGGCTCAGGACCGGCTCTTCGCGGAGGTCGGCCGGGTGCTGCGGCCGGGCGGCACCTTCGCGGGCACCGACAGCACCGGTCGCGGCCCGGGCTTCGCGCTGCTGCACATCGGCGACACCAAGGTGGTGCTCGACCCCGACGAGCTGCCGAGCCGGCTGGCGGCGGCCGGGTTCCAGAACACGACTGTGCGCTTGGACCGCGACACGGTGTGGTTCCGGGCCACCGTCTGAGTCAGCGGGATGGCGCGGCGCAAGGCCGGTAGTGGATCCGGCGAGGACGTGGCCGTTGGTGAGCTCTATCTAGGCGACTTCGAGGGCTTCGTAGGCCGCCGCAGCGAGCTTGCCAAGCAGCTGCGCGCTCGGGGTGACGGCGAGGGCGCCGACCGCGTTCGGGCGCTCAAGAAGCCAGGCCGTGTGGCTTGGGCGATCAATCAGCTCAGCGGCGATGACGCGACCGTGCGAGACGAGCTTCTCGGCGCGGGGGCGGCCCTACGCGAAGCGCACGAGACTCTTCGCGACGCAGGTAGTCCTCGATGCGGACGAACCAGGTCCATAGGAACTCGATCTCATGACGCTTCATTGGTGCTCTCCCTTCGCGGTGATCCCATTGCCATAGGACACCCACAAGGTGGCGCCCGCGCGCCGCCGCCCAGGCTAATCGGCGTCGGACGCGCGCGAAACCCCATGGCTCGCCGGGCACCGCCGGCGAGCAGTCGAAGCTCGCTACCGAAGCGTGTGAGGTTCTAGCGTCAACCAGGCACGGGAACGATCTTAGGGCGTCGGGCGCGCTGCTTCAACCGCGCGCTTGGCCCGGCCACAGCTGCTCGACGCGCAAGGCCATCATGACGGCGCGTAGCAGTCCGCCCCTTAGGCGATGTCGCGGTTAGCGACAGCTTGCCCCCGTAGCCATCGAGGTTCTCGTCTAGCCAGGTCTCGTTCGGGCGCAGGCGGTACCTCAGCCGCGAGGTCCAGCAGCGAGACGACCTTGCGCAGCTCAATCCGCCCGCCTGCCGCCGCCAGCCGCGCGGCATCATCACCCCCGTGCCCCGCTCCTCCGCGAGCGAGCTGAACTGCGCAACCGACGCCTGCTCCCAGCGGCCGACCCCAGAGTCAGGCGGGGCGATCGCCGGACCGATCATCGCCGACGCGACCGCCGACGTGGTCTGCGACGGCTCGAGCTCGGTACGCACCTCGACGTGCCGGCCGCGCTCGGCCAGGCACACCGCCGTGCTCAACCCGATCACGCCAGCCCGGATCACCACCACGTCCGGTCCGGTCTGTGCTGTCATCGGCTCATCGTCGCACTGCGGACCGATGCAGGCCGGCCAGCAAGTCGGGGACTCGAGGCAACAGCTCGTTCGCAAGATGAGCGGCCGGAGCATCGAAGCAACAACCGCAGAAATCGGGGCGACTGGATTCGAACCAGCGATCTCGGACCCCCAAAGCCCGCGCGATACCAAGCTTCGCTACGCCCCGTAGCGCACTCAGTCTAGTTCCACGAGGCGCGCAGGATGTCTATCCATGCTTGGAGGCGCGCTCGGAACAGTGTGTCGTTTGCGCAGACGGTCAGCACCCCGTACCGGCACCCCCACGTTCGCCCCGCCAGCTGCCCGCTGTTCGACTTGCGCTGGAACCGAATCGCGGCGGGTTCTACCGCCAGTTGGCCACTCCAGAAGGTCGCCAACTCGCTGAGCCGTTGATCGGCATGGAACTGCACCTTGTAGGTGACGGGGTTGGTGGCGAACCGTTTGATCCAACGATCCGCGACCTTTATCACCGCCGGATCCGAATTGGCCAGCGAGACCACGCCACGGTTGCGTTTATAGCCCTCCGCGATGTAAAGGCAGACGAAGTCGCGGAACTCCGGATTCCTCGAGAGTTCGCCGAACTCCGCGACCCCTTCCCGGTATGCCTCCTCTCGCCGCAGCGCGTACCGGCGCTGCATGGCGAGCGTCCCGCGCCGTTGAGCGGCCGACCGGTTCTCGGTCGCGGCCGGGATCGGCAGGTCCCTCACTTAGTAGTAGATCGTCGACCGCGAGAGCGCCAGCCGCTCGGCCAGATCGTCGATCGTCATGTTGCGCTCGCGGCGCAGCGTCCGAGCCTTCTCTTTGAGATATGGCGGGTACGTCATAGCGAACGTATGTTCGCACGACGGCCGGATGGATTCGCGAGTATCGTCCCGCCCCGCCATGGCCGAGATCAGCCCACTCCGGACCCTCCGCTACGACCTCGGCGCCGTCTCGTCGCTGGAGGACGTGATCGCGCCGCCGTACGACGTGATCGACGACACGTTGCGAGCCGAGTTGCTGGCGAAGAGCCCGGTGAACGTCGTGGAGATCGACCTGCCCGAGTCGCCGGGGGGCGGCGACCGCTACCAGCACGCCGCCGAGACGCTGGAGGCGTGGCGCCAGCAGGGCGTGCTCACCCGCGAGCGCGAGCCCGCCCTCTGGGGACTTGAGCAGGCCTACACCGCGCCCGACGGCTCGCTGCAGCGTCGCCGCGGGCTTTTCGCGCGCGTGCGCGTGGAGGACTACGGGGCGGGACGCATCCGCCCGCACGAGCGCACGCACCCCGGGCCAAAGGAGGACCGCCTCCGGCTGACCCGCGCCACCCGCACCAACCTCTCCCCCATCTTCAGCCTGTTTCCCGACCCCGACAACGCAGCCGGTAACGCGCTCGACGCGGCCACCGCAGGCGAGCCATTCGCGACCGCCCAGGATCACGAAGGCACCCACAACTCGCTGTGGCGGATCGCCGACCCCGACGCGATCGCCGCCCTGCAGGGTGCTCTGGCCGACGCCGAACTGCTGATCGCCGACGGTCACCACCGCTACGAGACCGCGCGCGTCTATGCCGACGAGGTGGGCGGCGAGGGCGAGCACCGCCATGTGCTCATGTTCCTGTGCTCCCTCAACGACCCGGGGCTGACCATCTTCCCCACCCACCGCCTGCTCGACGGCCTGGCCGACGACACCGCCAAGCAGCAGGCCATCCGCGAGGCGCTGATGCGGGACTTCGACGTGGAGCAGGTGGCGCGGGACGAGCTCGAGCCGCCGTCGCCCTCCAATGGCGACCGGCCCGTGCAGCTGGGCTACATGGACAGCTTCCACAAGCAGCCCTACCGACTCACGCTGAAGGACCAGTCGATCGCCGACGCCGCGCTCGAAGGCAAGCCCGAGCCCTACCGCCGCCTCGACACCGCGGTGCTCGAGGCGATCGTGCTCAAGGGCGCCCTGGGGATGTCCGAGGACGACATCTCCCACCTGCGCGGACTGGGCTACTCCAAGGACTTCGACGACGCCCGCGAAGCGGTGGAGTCCGGCCGCTACGACGCCGGCTTCTTCATGCGCGCCACGCCGGTCGAGCAGGTGTCGGAGGTGGCCGACGCGGGCGAGTCGATGCCCCCGAAGTCCACCTACTTCTACCCCAAGATCCCCACCGGCCTAGTCTTCAACGTCCTCGAGTAATGAAGATCTACACGAAGAAAGGCGACGACGGCACCACCGGCCTGTGGTACGGCGGCCGGGTGAACAAGTCCTCCAGCCGGCCCGAGGCCTACGGCTCGGTCGACGAGGCCGCCTCTGCCCTGGGCGCCGCCCGCGCGGCGGCCGAGCCCGGCGGTGAGGTGCACGAGGACATCCTGCGCATCCAGACCGAGCTGTTCGTGGCCGGGGCGGAGCTGGCCACGGCACCGGAGGCGCAGCAGCGCCTGGAACCCGGGGTGTCGAAGGTGACCGAAGCGATGATCGAGCGGCTGGAGGCAGACATCGACCGCTACATGGATCGCGTGCAGCTGCCGCCCAAGTTCGTGATCCCGGGCGGCACCGAGCTGTCGGCGCGGCTGGACGTCGCCCGCACCCTCGTGCGCCGGGCCGAGCGGCGCGTGACGGCTCTCAACGAGGACGGCGAGCTGGCCGACACCACCGTGCTCACCTACCTCAACCGGGCGTCGGACGCCGTGTACGCGATGGCGCGCTTCACCGACGAGGACGAGCCGCGCCTGTTCGAGGGGAGGGGCTGATGAGAGCGGTAGCCCATCGCGTCGGAGGCAAGCTCAAGCACCACATCGAGATCGGCAACCACCGGCTCACTGCCGACGAGCCGTCCGACCAGGGCGGCGACGACGCCGGCCCGAACCCGCAGGAGCTGCTGGCCGCGTCGCTGGCCTCGTGCAGCGCGATCACGATGGAGATGTACGCCAACCGAAAGGGCTGGGACATCGGGGAGGTGACCGTCGACGTGGACTACGAGCCCGCCCAGCGCGGCTCGCCGACGAAGTTCACGATGGCGGTCAAGCTCCCCAAGGAGCTACCGGAGGACCAGCGGGAGAAGCTCCTGCAGATCGTGGCCAAGTGCCCGGTGCACCGGACGCTGGAGGGCGAAGTCATGTTCGACGAACGGGTGGAGCTGGCCTGATGGGCGCGATCGTTCTTCGCCCGGGAGAGGGAGACGCCCTGGATGTCGGTCCGGTGCGCACCCTCGTCAAGGCGAATGGGGACCACCACTGGCGGGCTGTTCACGCTGTCGGAGACCACGCTCCCGCCGGGCTCTCCCGCGCCCCCGCTCCATACCCACGAGAAGATGCAGGACAACTTCTACGTGCTCGAGGGCACCCTCACCCTCCACCTGCGCGATGAGATGGTGGAGGCGCCGCAGGGCACGTTCGCGAGTCTCCCCCCCGGGTGTGGCCCACACGTTCTCCAACCCCTCGGGCGCTCCGGTGCGGTTTCTCAACCTCAATGCGCCGGGCGGGCTTCGAGGCCTACCTACGCGACCTGGCCGCCGCGATCCCCGCGGACGGGGCGCCCGATCCCGCCCAACTTGCGAAGGTGTTCGCCGACCACGACGTGCACCCCGCCTGATGCCACGCGCCCCTCAGCGGCGGCGCCGCTCCCACATCTGGATCGACCCCAGCGCCCGGTAGCCCAGCCGCTCGTACACCGGGCGCCCCGGTGCGGTGGCCACCAGGGTGGTGGTCTCACAGCCGCGGTCACGGGCGTCCGCCAGCGCGTGGCGCATGAGCAGACCGGCAAGGCCGCGCCCCTGCGCCCGCGGCAGGGTGGCCACCATGTCCACGTCGGCGTTGGCGTGCTCATCGAAGATCACGAGCGCGGAGGCCGGCTCGTCTTCCAGGTACGCCACATACCACTCGCCGGTGCCGTGGGCTACGGCGCCCAGCACGCGCTCGAATGAACCGTCGAGGCCGTAGGCGGCGTCGTTGATCGTGCCCACCAACGCCTGGTCGGCGCCGCGCATCCATTTGATCGACCCATCGTCGTCGGGCCGGGCCACGCCGTCGAGGCTCATCGCCATGGTCTCGGGCTCGCCGTCCATCACGTGCCCACGTGCGGCCAGGAAGCCGGCTGCCTGGTGGTCCTCCGGCGGCACCCACACCGTCCAGGCATCCACGCCCGCCTGGGAGTAGAGGCGCTCGAGCTCCGGGTAGACCGCTTCGAGCCGCGTTGCGGTGTCGTAAACCACGCCGTTGACCACCGAGCGCTCCGGGCACAGGGGCACGACCACCGCGAGGATCCCATCGGGCTCCACCACCCGGGCTCCCTCGCCCGCGGTGCCGAGGGCCCTGAGGAAGGCGGTGCTCCCCGCGGCGGCGGCACGCAAGCGGTCGTCGTCCACGGGTCCGATACTACGCCCGGTGATCACGCCCTCCGACTTGTCCGCGCTACTGCTGAGCCCCGAGGAGGCTGCCGCCATGGACGCTCCGGGCAAGACCGACGCCGCCGTGCTCGTGCCGCTCTTTCACCGCGACGGCGAGCTCACGGCAGTGTTGACCGAACGCCGCGCCGACCTCCGCCGTCACGCCGGCGAGATCTCTTTTCCGGGGGGCCGCCAGGACGAGCCCGACGAGGACCTGCGCCGCACCGCTCTCCGCGAGGCCCACGAGGAGATCGGCCTCGACCCAGCTGCCGTGGAGGTGGTGGGCGCGCTGGCGCCGGTGGGAACGTTGGTGACCGGCTACCGCGTCTTCCCCTTCGTGGGCACGATCGCGGCGGGACTGCGCTGGACCCCTCAGGAGACCGAGGTCACGCGCATACTCGAGCTCTCCCTCGCGGACCTGGTGCGCGGGTATGAGAGCAAGCGCCTGCTGGGCCGTGGCGTGCCGATCAAGACGCCCACCTACACGGTCGACGGCCACTTCGTATGGGGCGCCACCGCCCGGATGGTCGAGGACTTGCTGGATCGACTGAAGCCGATCCTCTAGGCGGCCCTCAGCTCAGACATCCTTCTCGATTGGGACGTCCACGAGGTTGCCCCACTCGGTCCAGGAGCCGTCGTAGTTCTTCACGTTCTGCTCGCCAAGCAACTCGTGGAGCACGAACCACGAGTGCGCGGAGCGCTCGCCGATGCGGCAGTAGGCGATGATGTCCGCGCCCTCGCTCACACCCTTGCCGCCGTAGAGCTCGCGCAGCTCGTCGCTCGACTTGAACGTGCCGTCCTCCTGCACCGCCTGGGACCACGGGATCGAAGCCGCGCCCGGGATGTGCCCGGACCGCTGAGCGCCTTCGTTCTCATAGCCGGCCATGGCGATCAGCTCACCCGAGAACTCCTGGGGCGAGCGCACGTCCACCAGCTTGATGTCCGTGCCAAGAGCCTCGAAGACCTCGTCACGCTTGGCGCGGATCGCGTCGTCGCCGGGCTGGGCCGTGAACGTGGCGGCCTCGAACTCGGGCAGGTCGGTGGAGGTGGGCCTGCCCTCGGAGATCCACTTCTCGCGCGGGCCGTTGACCAGCTTCACGTCCTCGTGGCCGTAGTACTTGAGGTACCAGTAGGTGTAGGCGGCGAACCAGTTGTTGCGATCGCCGTAGAGCACAATCGTGTGATCGTTGGAGATGCCGCGGCCCCCGAACAGCTCGCCGAAGGACTCGGCGTCGAGGAAGTCACGCTTCAGCTGGTCCTGAAGATCGGTCTTCCAATCGAACCCGATCGCCCCGGGAATGTGGGCCTCGGCATAGAGGGCCGGGTTCTCATCCACCTCGACGATGCGGATCGAGTCGTCTGAGAGGTGGTCCTCCAACCATTGGGTGTCTACGAGGACGTCCTTCGCGTAGTCGGCCACTTGCGTGCGCCTCCTTATTGGCTAAAAGCAGGTCGGGATTACTCCTATTCATACCAGCCTGTCTTCAGTTACCCAGGTCGGTCCGGGCCCTCGCCTCTACCTCGTGGCGTGAGCGCTTGGCCAAAGGGCCATAGATACCGCGTATTTGGGCAGTAGCCTCGATGTGATGCGCGACACGCTCGAGGCCCACGCGCATCCTTCACCTGGATACCGCGCCGGGGAGGGATGGGACGAGGCCTTCGACAAGCGTGGCGTGAGGCCGGACTATGCCCAGCTGATGGCGTCGCTCGCGGGCGCGGACCTAGCCGATCTTCGCCGCCGTGTGGATGCGCGGCTCGAGGAACGCGAGGTGGTGTTCGGCTCGGCCGCCGGGCCGCAGCCCTTCGAGGTCGATCCCATCCCGCGGGTACTGCCCGACGCCGAATGGGAGCACTTGCGCGCCGGCCTGGCCCAACGCGCGCGGGCACTCGCGGCTTATGTGGCGGATATCTACACCGGTCGCGCGATCGTGGAGGCGGGTGTGGTGCCCGCCCGGGTGGTCGATACCGCGGACCACCACGATCCCTGGCTCGACGGGGTGCCGGTCAACCCGGCCGGCTGCATGGCTGGCCTTGATCTCGTGCGCGGCGCCGACGGCGTGCTGCGTGTCCTGGAGGACAACGTCCGCACCCCGTCGGGCATCGCCTACGCCGCGGCCACCCGCGAGGTGATGGACGGCGAACTGCCGGGCGACCTCCCCCGGCGGGCGGACCCGTCGGCCGCATTCGACCTGCTGGCGGCCGCGCTGCAGGACGCCGCCCTGACGGACGTGCAGGACCCGTTCGTGGTGCTGCTCTCCGATGGTCCGTCCAACAGCGCCTGGTGGGAGCACCGCGAGATCGGCCGGCGCACCGGCATCCCCGTGCTCGCCGGCGAGGACCTGCTGGTGAAGCGAGGCCGCCTGCACGCACGCGTGCGCGGTTCGCGCGCCCGCCCGGTGGATGTGGTCTACCGCCGTACCGACGAGGACCGGCTGCGCGACGAGCACGGCCGCGCCACGTGGATCGCCGAGGCGCTGCTGGAGCCGGTGCGACAGGGCACGGTCACCGTGGTCAACCCGCTCGGTTCGGGCGTGGCCGACGACAAGCTCGCCCACGCCTACGTGGAGGAGATGGTGCGCTTCTATCTGCACGAGGAGCCGTTGATCGAGTCGGTACCCACCTACGACCTCGGCGATCCCGCGACCCGCGACTCCATCATGCCGCGTCTGGCCGAACTGGTGGTCAAGCCGCGAAGCGGCCTCGGGGGGCACGGCGTGACGGTGTGCAGCCAGGCCACCGACGACGAGCGCCGTGGCCTGGCTTCACTGATCGAAGAGCATCCCGAGGCCTGGATCGCCCAGGAGACCGTGGCGATCTCGACCCATCCCACGGTGTGCAACGGCCGGCTGGAGCCGCGTCACGTGGATCTGCGTCCCTACGTGATCGGCGCCGGCACGCAGGCGCGCGTTGCCCCGGTTGCGCTCACGCGCGTAGCCTTCGAGGCGGGCTCACTGGTGGTCAACAGCTCACAGAACGGCGGAGCGAAAGACACATGGCTCCCGGCGTGAGGCCCCTCATCGGTGTCACCACCTCCGAGGTCCGCCTCGGGGAGAAGGTCGAGCAGACCCCGCAGGGCGAGCCGCCCCGTCGCGAGATGGCGCTGGGGCTCACCTACCTCGCGGCGATCGAGGCGGCCGGCGGGCTGCCGGTGGTGATGCCGCCATTGGACCTGGAGGCTGTCGAGCCGCTGCTCGAGCGCTGCGACGGCATCTGCCTCTCCGGCGGCCCGGACCTCGATCCCGCCGCCTACGGCGCCCGCCGCCACCCCGCGCTGGGGCCGGTGGAGGCCCAGCTCGACCGCTTCGAGCTAGAGCTGGCGAGGCGGGCCGATGCCCGCGGCCTGCCGGTGCTGGCCATCTGCCGCGGCCAGCAGGCGCTCAACGTGGCGCGCGGAGGCACCCTGCACCAGCACCTGCCCGACCGCCCGGGCGTGACCATCGACCACCGCCAGCGTGAGTCCGGCGAGACCGTGACGCACCCGGTCGAGATCACCGCCGGCAGCCGGCTGGCCCGCCTGATGGGACGGCGCGCGGCCAAGGTGAACTCCTTCCACCACCAGGCTGTGGACCGCCTGGGCACCGGCCTGCGGGCTGTGGCGTGGGCCCCCGACGGGGTCATCGAGGGCGTGGAGGCCCCGGGGCGCGACTTCATGATCGGCGTGCAGTGGCACGTGGAGACGCTGGTGCACCGCCGCGAGCACGCCGCGCTGTTCCAGGGCCTGGTCGCGGCTGCGGAGCGCGGACGCACAGCCACCTGGGGGCTGCGGGCGGCATGACCGAGTGGGCGAAGTGGAAGGGCGAAGCCGAGTACACCCTCGGAGTCGAGGAGGAGGTGATGCTCCTCAACCCGCACGACTGGTCGCTGGCTCAGCAGATCGACCGCGTACTGCCGGCTGTGTCCGAAGCCCTGTCCAACCACGTGACGGCCGAGACGCATCGCTCCGCCGTGGAGATCGGCACGGGGGTCCACCACACCGTGGCCGGCCTGGCCGAGGAGCTGCTGGCGCTGCGCCGCAAGCTCGAGGCCGAGCTGGCTCCGCTCGGGCTGCGCGCCGCGAGCGCCGGCACGCATCCGTTCACCGTGTGGCACGAGACGGTGGTGTCCACCGGCCCGCGGTATGAGCTGGTGTACGGGTCGATGCGCGAGCTCGCGCGCCGGGAGCCCACCTTCGCGCTTCACGTGCACGTGGCCGTGCCCGACCCCGAGGACGCCATCCAGCTCGTGAACCGCATGCGCGCCCACCTCCCGATCCTGCTGGCGCTGTCGGTGAACTCCCCCTTCTGGCAGGGCCGCGACACCGGCCTGGGCTCCGCCCGCACGCCGCTCTTCCAGGCCTTCCCGCGGGTGGGGATCCCGCGTGCGTTCAATGATTACGCCGATTGGGTCGAGACCGTGGACCTGCTCATGCGCTGCGACGCCTTTCCCGAGCCCACCTTCCTGTGGTGGGACGTTCGGCCCCAGCCCAAGTTCGGCACGGTGGAGGTGCGCATCCTCGACGCTCAGACGGGCGTGGCCGAGACCGCGGCGCTGGCGGCCCTGGTGCAGTGCATCGCGCGGCTGGAGGTGCAGGACGGCTATGCCTCCGAGAAGCTCGTGCAGACCAGGGAAGCGCTGGAAGAGAACCGCTTCATA
>Ga0136623_10000704_pt1 | contig 10453 bp, 13 predicted proteins | sample AntDrymUQ4492106_2_FD_104656 | JGI IMG/M metagenome (GOLD analysis project Ga0136623, IMG submission 104656) | Polar desert sand microbial communities from Dry Valleys, Antarctica - metaG UQ449 (21.06) | ecosystem: Environmental > Terrestrial > Soil > Desert | place: Antarctica: Dry Valley...
CCGCTCGTGCGCCTGATCCACTCGCTGAGCACGGAGTCCGCGCTCGAGCAGCTCGGCCGCCACGCGCCAGCCGGGCTGCGCGTGCTCGTCGAGGTCAACATCGCCGGCGAGGACGGCAAGAGCGGGATCGCACCCGCCGGCCTCGATGCCTTCGCCGAGCGATGTCCCGTGCCCGTCGAGGGCCTGATGACGATGGCGCCGCGTGCCGAGGATCCCGGCGAGAACCGGCGCTGGTTCTCCGCGCTGCGCGATCTTGCGGACGAGCGCGGCCTCGCCACGTTGTCGATGGGCACGACGCAGGACTTCGAGGTCGCCGTCGAGGAGGGCGCGACGATCGTGCGGATCGGCACACGACTGTTTCGCTGAGATTGCAGGAGAACGCCGCTCGGGGTCTAACCTTCCAGCGACCATGGCGTTCAGGGACAGCTGGCATCGCGCGCTCGTGTACTTCGGCCTGGCCGAGGAACGCGGCTACGTCGACGAGTACGCCGAGGAGCGCGAGCAGCACCGCCAGGCCGAGAGCCGGCGCGATCGCGAGCGGCCGCCCGCTCCCGCGCCCGAGCCCGAGATGGACGATCGCGACCGCGAGCGCGCGCCGAGCGTTCGCCGCCTTGCGCCCCGCCGCCCGCGCCGCGACGACTTCGACGACATCTTTCCCGACGACGAGCCGCGCGGGCGACCGACGACCGTGCTGCGTCCCGTCGAGCGGCCGCGCAACGGCGAGGTCCGCGTGCACCTCGTGATCCCGAAGTCCTTCAACGACGCGCAGCAGGTCGCCGACAAGTTCAAGCAGGCGATCCCGGTCGTGCTGAACCTGCAGGGCACCGACGGTGAGCTCGCCAAGCGCCTGATCGACTTCGCCAGCGGACTGACCTACGCGCTCGACGGCGGCATGCAGCGGATCGCCAGCAAGGTCTTCATGCTGACCCCGCGCAACGTGCAGATCAGCGCCGAGGAGCGCGCCGAGCTGATCGAGAAGGGCTTCTTCAACCAGTCCTGACGCCCGTCGCGGCTCCCGCTGCGCGGCGGCGGCCCGGGTGAGGGCTCCTTCATACTCATGGCGATGCAGATCGGGCTCATCGGGGCGGGCAACATGGCGGTCGCGCTGGCGCGCGGCTGGGGTGACCCGGTGCTCGTGCACGACGCGTTCGTCGCGCGCGCCGAGGCGCTCGTCGCCGAGCTCGGCGGCGAGGTCGTGGAGTCCAACGCGCAGCTCGCACAGCGCGCCGACGTCGTGCTGCTGTGCCACAAGCCCGCGGGCCTGGAGCGCGTCGCCACCGAGATCGGCGGCGCCGCCAAGGGCGTGATCTCGATCCTCGGCGGCGTGCCGCTTGCCGCGCTGCGCGCCGCCTACGGCGGAACCCCGGTCGTGCGGATGCTCCCGAGCGTGCCCGTCGAGGTGCGCCAGGGCGTGAGCTGCCACGCGCGCGACGCGGGCGCCGATCGCGAGCTCGAAGCACAGGCGCTCGCGCTGTTCGCCCGCGTCGGAACGGTCGTCACGGTCGACGAGGCCCAGATCGACGTCGCGATGGGGGTCATGAGCTGCGCGCCGGCGTACATCGCGCTCGTCGCGGAGGCGCAGGTCGACGCCGCCGTGCGAGCCGGCCTGCCGGCCGACGTCGCGGGCGCGCTCGTCGCCGCGAACCTCGCCGGTACCGCGGCGCTGCTGCAGGAACGCAACATGGACACGCTCGCGGTACGCCGCTCGGTGATGTCGCCGGGCGGCCTGACGGCGCGCGGGCTGGCCGCGCTCGAGCATGCCGGGTTGCGTGCCGCGTTCGACGATGCGATGCAGGCGATGCTCGCGCGATGACCGACGCGGTGATCATCGCTGCGACGGTGCGCGAGTCCGTCGCCGGCTTCGTCGATGCGCTGCTGCTCGTCTACATCCTGCTGATCTTCGCCTACATCGTGACGTCGCTGATCCTCTCGTTCGGCGGGCGGATCCCGTACTCGCGCTGGTCCAGCGCGGTGCTCGGCTTCCTGGCACAGGTGTGCGAGCCCTACCTGGGGATCTTCCGCCGCTTCATCCCGCCGATCGGCCCGATCGACATCAGCCCGATCTTCGCGATCCTGCTGCTGTCGATCGTCGGCCGCTCGATTCTCGTTCCCCTCATCCACGGGTGAGGGCAACCACACCGCCGGGCGCCTGGGGTCGTGCCGGCCTCGTCCTCGCCTGCGTGCTGATCGCCGACCAGGCCGTCAAGGCGCTCGTGACGTCGTCGCTTGAGCGCGGCGAGCAGCGCGACCTGTTCGCCGGCATCAAGCTCGTCAACGTGCGCAACTCCGGCGTCGCCTTCGGACAGCTGCAGGATGGCGGGCTGATCGTCGGCGTCGTGATCGCGCTGGCGGTGATCGTGCTCGTCGTGTACTTCGCGCGCAACGGGTCGCGGCCGTGGATCTGGCTGCCGACGGGGCTGCTGCTCGGCGGGGCGCTCGGCAACATCGTCGACCGCCTGCGCGAGGGCGCCGTCATCGACTTCGTCAAGCTGCCGTACTGGCCGGCCTTCAACGTGGCGGACTCCGCGATCACGATCGGCGTGATCGTGCTGCTGTTCGTCATGTGGCGTGAGGATGCTGCTCGACGTCCCGCCTGAGGCCGCGGGCGAGCGCCTCGACGCGTTTCTCGCCGGACCGCTGGGGTCGCGCTCGCAGGCTGCGCGGCTGATCGCGGCGGGGCTCGTGCACGTCGACGGGGCGGCCGCTCGCAAGGGCCAGCGCGTGCGCGGCGGCGAATCCGTCGCCGTGCTCGGGGAGCAGGCCCCAAGCGCACCCGAGCCGGACGCCGCCGTCGCGCCGTTCGAGGTCGCCTTCGAGGACGAGCACCTGATCGTCGTCGACAAGCCCGCCGGGGTCGTCGTGCATCCCGCGCGCGGCCACCGCCAGGGCACGCTCTCGCAGGCGCTCGCCGGCCGCATCGCCGGCGGCGACGAGGATTGGCGCGCCGGGATCGTTCACCGCCTCGACCGCGACACGTCGGGGCTGCTGGTCGTCGCCAAGAGCGACGAGGTCCATCGCGCGCTGAAGGCGGCGCTGGCGGCGCGCGCCCTGCGCCGCGAGTACCTCGCGCTCGTCGAGGGCCGGCCGCCCGCGCGCTCGGGAACGATCGAGGCGCCGATCGGCCGCGACCGCCGCGTGCGCACCCGGATGTCGACGGACACCGACGTGCCCAAGGCGGCGATCACGCACTTCGAGATCGAGCTCGCGCTGGCGCAGACGACGCTGCTGCGCGTGCGCCTGCAGACCGGCCGCACCCATCAGATCCGCGTCCACCTGCAGGCGATCGGCCATCCCGTGTGCGGCGACCCCGACTACGGCACGGCCGGCCTCTACGCCCTGCGGCGCCAGTTCCTGCACGCCGCGCGACTGGCGTTCGAGCACCCGATCGCGGGCACGGCGGTCGACGTGACGTCGGCGCTGCCGGCGGACCTCGAGTTGGCGCTCGCGGCAGCCGGGCGAGATTGAGTGCGGCGAGACGGCCATGAACAGGCCGCCTCGCCAACCCAACATCGCGCTCGAGCCCACCGGAGGTAGGGGAAGGGAGGACTCGTTCGCATGGCCTTCAACGAAGCTCGCCGTGAAACCTTGCGTAAACTTGTCGGCTCGATGTCAAACGACCCCGCCGGGGTCAGCGACGCGGTCCTGCCCGACAGCCGAGTCGGGTTCCGCTCGTGCCGGCGGGCTGAGTACCCACGCAGCATCAATCAAGGAGCAGGACCCATGGCCCAGATTGGGATCAAGGAGCTGCTGGAGGCCGGCGTGCACTTCGGCCACCAGACCCGCCGCTGGAACCCCAAGATGCGTCGTTTCATCCACGGTGAGAACGGCGGCATCTACGTCATCGACCTCCTCAAGACGGAGCAGCTGCTCCGTCAGGCACAGGAGTTCGCGTCCCAGGTCGCCCACAAGGGCGGCACCGTGCTGTTCGTCGGCACGAAGAAGCAGGCCCGCGACGCGGTCAAGGAGGCGGCCGAGAAGTCCGGCATGCCCTACGTCAACCATCGCTGGCTCGGTGGCCTGCTGACGAACTTCCAGACGATCAACCAGCGCATCAAGCGCCTGCACGATCTCGAGCGCTACGAGGCCGACGGCCAGCTCGCGCTGCTGCCCACGCGCGAGCGGATGGCGGCTCTCGCCGACCTCACGAAGCTGCGCGCGAACCTCGGCGGCGTGAAGAACATGACGCGGCCGCCGAACGCGATGGTCGTCATCGATCTCAAGGTCGAGGAGATCGCCGTCCGCGAGGCGCAGCGCCTGCGGATTCCGATCATCGGCCTCGTCGACACCAACTGCGACCCGGACGGCATCGAGTACGTCATCCCGGGCAACGACGACGCGATCCGCTCGTGCGCGCTGATCATCAACTCGATCGGCGACGTCGTCGGCGAGGGCTCGACGGTCTTCCGCGCACAGGAGGAGCAGGCGCGCAAGGAGGCAGAGGAGCAGCAGCGCCTCGCCGCCGAGGAGCGTGCGCGACGCGAGGCCGAGGAGAAGGAGGCGCGCGAGTCCGCCGAGCGCGAGGCCGCAGCGGCCGCCAAGGCTGCCGCCGAGGCCGCTGCTGCACCGGTGGCCGAGCCGGCTGCCGAGGCGCCGGCCCCGTCGCCGCCCGCCACGCCGAAGCCGGCCGCGAAGACGAAGCCGGCGCCGGCATCCAGGAAGACCGCTCCCGCTCCGCTGCCCCCGGAGGCGCCCGCCGCTGCGCCGGCGCCCGCGGCCGCCGCGGAAGCGCAGGCGGCAAAGGTGCAGGCCAAGGGCGGTGGCGACCGTCAGGCCGCCGAGGCGGAGGTCGCCGCGGCCGTGCAGGCGACTGGTCGCCCGAAGCCCGATCCGAAGGTGCCGCAGGCGGCCGCATCGGAGACCGCACCGCCACAGGACGACGACGCAACGGGCACCTCGCCCGATCCCGCGCCGCCTGCCGAGGATCCGACGCCGGATCCGGCCTCGCCGCCCGAGGAGCCCGTCGCGGCAGATGAGGCAGTGTCGCCGGCAGCCCCCGCGCAGACAAAGGACGCACCGTGAGCACCATCGGCGCGAAGGACGTCAAGGCCCTGCGCGACCAGACCGGCGCGGGCATGATGGATTGCAAGCGGGCGCTGGTCGAGACCGACGGCGACCTGGACGCCGCGCTCGAGCTGCTGAAGGTGCAGCTCGGCAACAAGATCGGCAAGCTCGCCGGCCGCGAGGCGACCGAGGGCACCGTGCAGTCCTACATCCATTCCAACGGCAAGGTCGGCGTGCTCGTCGAGGTCGACTGCAACACCGACTTCGTCGCGCGCAACGACGACTTCGTGGCGTTCGCGCGCGAGATCGCGATGCACATCGCGGCCTCTCCGCAAACGCGCTACGTCTCGGAGGATCAGATCGACGCGCAGGCCCGCGAGGCGGAGCTGCGCGTCTTCGAGCAGCAGGCCGCCGACAAGCCCGAGAACGTCCGCGAGAAGATCGCCGAGGGCAAGCTGCGCAAGTGGATGGAAGAGACGGTGCTGCTCAAGCAGCCGCACGTCAACGGCGACAAGTACGACGGCAAGACGATCGAGGAGCTGCGCGCAGAGCTCTCCAGGCAGACCGGCGAGAACATCGTCGTGCGCCGCTTCACCCGCTTCGCGGTCGGCGAGTAGGACCACTCCGAGGTGGCCGGCACGACCCCACCGGTGTTTGGACGGGTCCTGCTGAAGCTGTCGGGCGAGGCTCTGATGGGTGAGCTCGAGTACGGCACGGATCCCGAGCGGGTCCGCGCCGTGGCCGCCCAGGTCGCCGCCGTGCGCGAGCGCGGCGTGGAGATCGCGATCGTCGTCGGCGCGGGCAACATCTACCGCGGCCTGAGGGGTGCGGCGGCCGGCATGGACCGCGCGACCGCCGACTACATGGGCATGCTCGCGACCGTGCTCAACGCGCTGACGCTGCAGGACGCGCTCGAGCAGCAGTCGGTCAACACCCGCGTGCAGTCGGCGATCACCATCTCGGAGGTCGCCGAGCCGTACATCCGCCGGCGCGCGATGCGCCACCTCGAGAAGGGCCGCGTCGTGATCTTCGCGGCGGGAACCGGCAACCCGTTCTTCACGACCGACACCGCCGCGGCCCTGCGCGCCGTCGAGATCCACGCCGAGGCGATCCTGATGGCGAAGAACGGTGTCGAGGGCGTCCTGTCCGCCGACCCGCGCAAGGACGCCGACGCCGTCCTGATCCCGGAGATCAGCCACATGGACGCGCTGCGACGCGGATTGCGCGTGATGGACTACACGGCGCTTACGCTGTGCGCCGAGAACCACATGCCGCTGTACGTCTTCAACATGAACGACGAGGGCAACATCGAGCGGATAGTGTCGGGCGAACAGGTGGGAACGGTGGTGGTGACGCGAGATGAGTGAGCTGATCGACGAGCTGCTGGCCGATGCGGACGAGCGCATGCGCAAGTCCGTCGACGCGACGAACGGGGAGTTCAGCTCCGTGCGCACCGGTCGCGCCAGCCCGGCGCTGCTGGACCGCGTCCACGTCGACTACTACGGCTCGTCAACCCCGCTGAAGCAGCTGGCGACGATCAACGCCGCCGAGGCGCAGATGCTCACCGTGCAGCCCTTCGACAAGTCGACGCTGAAGGCGATCGAGAAGGGCATCACGGAGGCCAACCTCGGCCTCACGCCCAACAACGACGGCAACATCATCCGGCTCGTGATCCCGCAGCTCACCGAGGAGCGCCGCAAGGAGTTCGTGAAGATGGTCCGTCACATCGCCGAGGAGGGGCGGATCGCGATCCGCAACGTCCGCCGCGACGTCATGCACGACCTGCGCGAGCTCAAGGACGAGGGCGATGTCGGCGAGGACGAGGAGCACCGCGCCGAGGGCGAGCTGCAGAAGCTGACCGACTCGCGGATCGCCGACCTCGAGGGGATGCTGAAGGGCAAGGAAGAAGAGATCCTCGAGGTCTAGTGACCGCGGATCCCGGCGACGCGGCGCGCTACGTCGCGATCATCACCGACGGCAACGGGCGCTGGGCGAAGGCGCGCGACCTGCCCGTCGCCGACGGCCACCAAGCCGGCGCCGACACCGTCAAGGCGCGCCTGCGCGACGCCGTCGAGCTGGGCGTGCTCGAGCTGACGGTCTACTCGTTCTCGACCGAGAACTGGTCGCGGCCCGAGGAGGAGGTGATGGCGCTGATGGCGATGTTCGCCGAGCGCATCGTCGAGGAGACGCCCGAGCTGCACGAGCAGGGCGTGCGCATGCGCTTCATCGGCCGCCGCGAGGGCGTCGATCCCGCCCTGCTGGAGCAGATGGCCTGGGCCGAGGAGCTCACGGACGCCAACGAGCGCATCACGCTGTTCGTCGCCTTCAACTACGGCGGGCGGGCGGAGATCATCGACGCGGCGCGCCGCTTCGAGGGCGGCGACGAGGACGACTTCAAGGCGCTGCTGTACGCGCCCGAGATGCACGACCCGGACCTCATCATCCGCACGAGCGGCGAGCGTCGGCTGAGCAACTACCTCATGTGGCAGTCCGCCTACTCCGAGCTCGTCTTCCGCGACGAGCTGTGGCCGGACTTCGACCGCGCCGCCTTCGAGGCATGCCTGGCCGAGTTCAGCGCGCGCCGGCGGCGCTTCGGCGGGCGCTGATGGCAACGCGCGGCCGACCGGTCCCCGCCCGCCGGCCGGGTCCGCGTGCCGGGCGGGAGCGCAGGGTCCGCCCGCGCGGGACCGGCCGCTCCGAGCTGACCGCGCGGATCGTCGTCGCGATCCCCGCGATCGCGTTCGCCTCGACGATCATCGCGCTCGGCGGGATCTGGTTCATGCTGGCACTGCTCGTGCTGGCGATCCTCTGCCTCGGCGAGCTGTTCGACCTCTACGCGGACCTCGAGCCGGTCCGCCTCGCCGGCTTCCTCGGCATCGCGGGCGTCATCGTCGCCGCCTACGCCGGCGACGACTTCCACGTGCTGCTGGCCGCGATGGCCGTCTTTCCCGTGCTGTTCGCGGTCACGCTCGCGCAGCGGCGAGCCGGCACGCTGGGCATGGCCCTGACGGTCTTCGGCGTCGCCTGGATCGGCCTGTCCTTCGCCCACGGTGTGCTGCTGCGCGAGTTGCCACACGGCGGCGGCATCCTCGTCGACATCCTCGTCGGCACGTTCGTCGGCGACAGCGGCGCGTACATCGGCGGGCGCTGGTTCGGCCAGCGCAGGCTGGCGCCGAGCGTGTCACCCAACAAGACCGTCGAGGGCCTCGCGATCGGCATGGCGACCGCGGTGCTCGCGACGTGGCTCGCGGGGCTCTACCAGGACTGGCTGTCGGGCACCGACGCGCTGCTGCTGGGCCTCGGCGTGGCGATCGCGGCCCCGCTCGGCGACCTCTTCGAGTCCTACGTCAAGCGCGATGCGGGCACGAAGGACACCGGCCGCCTGTTCGGCCCGCATGGGGGCGCGCTGGACCGCCTCGACGCCGTGATGTTCACGGTTGTCGTCGGCTACTACGTCTGGCTGGCGCTGCTGTAGCAGCGAGCAGATCGTCACGGCAGCGTTGCGGCCCGGCGAGGTGCGTCGGTGCAAGGCCGCTCGAGTCTCGGTATCGGCTGGCCGAGCACAAGCTGTACCCACGCGCGGGGCCAACGCGCCAACCCTCTGATCAGGGGCCGACGGTTCCCTCGCCTGCGCCTTCGGCCGCGACAAAGCCGGTGCGCGTCATCACTCCCCATTCGGTGCGTCCGCGCAGGTACTTGACCAGCCCGCGGATGCGCCAGATCGCGGTCAACTGGCGGTAGCCGAGTGGCTCCAAGAGCGCGAAGAACAGCAGCAGCAGCCGTTCTCGCAGGCCCCCGTACCCGCGGTAGCCCCACTCCTCGAGGGCGAGTGTCAGGACGGTCATAGCGAGCCCGAGGCCGTAGGCCGCCAACATGAACAGGATGGCGAAGTGCGTGTCCACAACGTGGAGCGTCAGCCCGGCGATGAGTCCGAGGAGCCCGAGGATCTCGACGACCGGGGCCAGCAGCTCGATGAAGAGGAAGTAGGGGAAGGCGAGCAGACCCAGCGATCCGTAGCGAGGGTTGAACAGGACGTGACGATGGCGCCAGAGCACGTCGGCCAGGCCACGGTGCCAGCGGTCGCGCTGGCGGCCGAGGACGCGCAGCGACTCGGGCACCTCGGTCCATGCCACCGGGTCGGGTATGAGCTCGACCCGGCGGGGCCCGTTGGACTCGATCCCCCGCTTGCGCAGGCGCGCTACGAGCTCCATGTCCTCGCCGACCGTGTTGCGTTCATAGCCTCCGGCATCGATGGTGGCCTGGCGCCGGAAGATCCCAAAGGCTCCCGAGATGATCAGGTTTCCGCCTAGGCGGTTCCAGCCGAGGCGGCCGGTGAGAAAGGCCCGGAGATACTCCACCGCCTGGACCGCCGCAACGAACTGGCGCGGCGTGTGGGGTTCGACGACGCGTCCCTGCAGAACCTTGGAGCCATTCACCGCCCGGATCGTGCCTCCGGCGGCGACGACCAGGTGTCCGTTCACGGCGATGAAGGGGCGGGCCATCTTGATCATCGCGTCCGGCTCGATGATCGTGTCGGCGTCGATCGCACACACGAGCTCGCCGCTCGCGATGTTGAGAGCGGCGTTGACGCGTCGGCCTTGCCACCGTTCTCCTTGTCCACCACCACCAGGTCGGGCCGCACCCGCGACCGGTAGATCCCGCGGATGGCCGCCGACTCGACGCTTCGCCGGTAGATCGGGAGTATCGGAACGAGCTCGAAGTCGCGGCGCAGGACGTCGATGGTCGCGTCGCTGGAACCGTCGTTGACGAGCACGACCTCGAGGTTCGAGTAGCGAAGGGTGAGCAGGGAACGGACGCTCTCGCTGACCGTGGTCGCCTCGTTGTAGGCGGGCGCCAGCATGGAGATGGTCGGCGCAGCCGGCGAGCTGAGGATCCGCCAGTCGCTCTCCAGCCAGACCTCCCTGCGGTGGCGGCGCAGCTCCAGCGCCGAGGCCACCAGGAGGATGAGCAGGATCGTGTTGACCGCGACGAAGTAGCTGAGGATCGACCATTGCTGGACGACCAGGATCTCGCGCGTCAGAGATTCGATCGAGGCGCGCATCACCGGACCGCCACCTCCGGCAGGTCGAGGGTCTGCCGAGCCATGTCACGTGCGTGGCTGTCTGAATCCCTGAGCGCCCGGCGCAGGAGCAGGACGCCGGGGCTGCCGAAGGATCGCAAGGCGAGGGCGGCGGCGCGGCGGACTTCCCACGCCGGGTCGCGCAGACGGCCGGCCAGAGCCGGGCCGGCCGCCCAGTGTCCGCTGCGGCCCAGACCCTGCGCGGCGCCGGTCCGGACAGTCTCCTCCGGATCCTCGAGCATCCGGCCAAGCGTCTCGACCGCCTCGGCGCCCCCCAGGGCGCCCAGCAGTCGAGCGGCTCCGGCGCGTGACCCGGGTTCGTCGTCGTCGCTCAACCTCAGGGCCGCTCCGAGCATGCGGGGGTCGGCAAGA
>Ga0136623_10000707_pt1 | contig 10444 bp, 10 predicted proteins | sample AntDrymUQ4492106_2_FD_104656 | JGI IMG/M metagenome (GOLD analysis project Ga0136623, IMG submission 104656) | Polar desert sand microbial communities from Dry Valleys, Antarctica - metaG UQ449 (21.06) | ecosystem: Environmental > Terrestrial > Soil > Desert | place: Antarctica: Dry Valley...
AACGATCCCTCCGGGGTGTGATGAACTGTTTGCGCTGTTCACCACATTCTTCTGGAGGGGTCGTTGTTTCCGTGGGAGGCGCGCCGAAGAAAACTCAGGAAAAGGACTTTCTAATAACCCTCACGGTCCGCTCAACGACTACGTGTCCTTCTCCCGGCCGGTCAGCGGTGACGACGACGGCACGCGGGCGCTGTCCGACGTCCTGCCGACGGTGGCCGTCAGCGACCCGGCCGACCTGGTCATCTCCGCGGAGCGCATCCGCGCCCTGCAGGCCCACTTCGACGAGGTGCTCTCCGAGCTCGAGACCGAGGTGCTGCGCCTCTACGTCGACGGCCGGAGCTACCAGGAGATCGCCGAGCGGCTCTCGCGCCATGTGAAGTCCATCGACAACGCGCTGCAGCGCATCAAGCGCAAGCTCGAGGGCCACCTGCAGGCCCGTAGTATCGCCGACGCCGGCTGAGCCGCAGCAGTACGCGGCGGCGTGGCGCCACAGATGAACGGGTGATGGACGCAGAGTGACGCCTTGCGGCCAGCGGCTCCGATCGCCTAACCTCTTGGCGCAGGCACTGCTGTTAGGTCTACCCTCGTCCGACATCCCGGGCCGTCCGGTCCGGTCAGAACGACGACGAGAGGAACACCCGTGACGGTCAGCCTTTCCAAGGGCGGCAACGTCTCCCTCACCAAGGAGGCACCTGGCATGACGGCCGTGCTCGTCGGCCTCGGTTGGGACGCGCGGACGACGACCGGGAGCGACTTCGACCTCGACGCCAGCGCGATCATGGTCAAGTCCGACGGCAAGGTGATGAGCGACAGCCACTTCATCTTCTTCAACAACAAGAAGTCCCCGGAGGGCGCGGTCGAGCACACCGGCGACAACCTCACCGGTGAGGGGGAAGGCGACGACGAGTCGATCAAGGTCGACCTCTCCGGCGTGCCGGCCGAGGTCGACAAGATCGTCTTCCCGGTCTCGATCTACGAGGCGGAGCAGCGCTCGCAGAGCTTCGGGCAGGTGCGCAACGCGTTCATCCGCATCGTGAACCAGGCCGGTGCGGCGGAGATCGCGCGGTACGACCTCACCGAGGACGCCTCCACCGAGACCGCGATGGTCTTCGGTGAACTCTACCGCAACGGTGCCGACTGGAAGTTCCGCGCCGTGGGACAGGGCTACGCCTCGGGCCTGTCCGGGATCGCCAGGGACTTCGGCGTCAACATCTGACCGGACGGTCGGCGGCCAGGTCCCGCTCGGGGCCGGACGCCGACCGCGCTCCATTCCCACCCGACCTGCAGGAGACACCCCATGCCGATCGACTACAGCAAGCGCCCCAGCTCGGGCGGTGCCGGGCAGCCGGCACAGCCGGTGTCGCTGTCCAAGGTCACGCTGACCAAGTCCAGCCCGAAGGTGTCGCTGAGCAAGTCCGGCGGCGCTGGCGGCAAGCTGCACGTCAACCTCAACTGGAACGCCCGTCCGGCTCAGGCCGAGCAGCCCAAGGGCTTCCTCAAGCGGCTTGCCGCGGCAGGGCAGAGCTCCGCGATCGACCTCGACCTGGGCTGCCTGTTCGAGCTCGCCGACGGTCGCAAGGGGGTGATCCAGGCGCTCGGCAACCAGTTCGGCTCGCTCGACGCCCCGCCGTACATCTTCCTCGACGGTGACGACCGCTCCGGCACGAGCACCGGTGGGGAGAACCTCTACGTCAACCTCGCGCACGCCAAGGAGCTGCGCCGGATCCTGGTCTTCGCCAGCATCTACGAGGGCGCCTCGGGGTTCGACCAGGCGAACGGCGTCGTGACGCTCACCCCGGCTTCGGGTGCGCCGCTCGAGGTCCGCCTCGACGAGACCGCCGGCAAGTCCCGCATGTGCGCCATCGCCCTGATCGACAACAACGGCGGCGAGCTCACCGTCCGCCGCGAGGTGCGCTACATCAACGGCGCGCAGGACGTCCTGGACAAGGAGTACGGCTGGGGCATGGACTGGACGTCCGGCCGCAAGTAGCCGGGCGTGCGTCACTTCGCCTGTCTCGACGAGGACGTCATCCGCGCGCTGTTCGACCGCCGGCCTGAGCCCTTCACCGCCGACAGCGAGCGGCAGACGGTGGCTGTCGCCCTCGGCGCCACCCTCTACATGCCCGGCACGCGCCCCGCGCTCGCCCGTGATGTCGAGCGCCGCAGCGCCGCCGGGGTGATGTCCGCGGTGCTGTGCCTCGAGGACTCGATCGCCGATGCCGACCTCGTCGCGGCGGAGGCCAACGTCGTCGAACAGGTACGCCTGCTGGCCGGGCGCAGCACCCGTGCCGACGCCCCGCTGCTGTTCGTCCGGGTGCGCAGCGCCGAGCAGATCAGCGACCTGGTCGAGCGGATGGGCCCGGCCTCCGCGCGGCTGACTGGCTTCGTGCTGCCCAAGTTCACCGCCGAGCGCGGCGTCGCCTTCTTGGACCACCTCACCAAGGCGGAGGAGGTCGCCGGGGTGCCACTGCTCGCGATGCCGGTGCTGGAGTCCGCTGAGGTCCTGTACCGCGAGCGGCGGACCGACTGCCTGCAGCGCATCGGTGACCTTCTTGCCGAGCACCGCCACCGGGTTCTCGCGCTGCGGCTCGGTGCAGCCGACATGTCCGGGCTGTACGGGCTGCGCCGGCAGCGGGACGTCAACGTCTACGACGTCGGACTGCTGCGCGACGTCATCACCGACATCGTCAACGTGCTCGGCCGTGCCGACGGCAGCGGCTTCGTCATCACCGGTCCGGTGTGGGAGCACTTCGACGCACCGGAGCGACTGTTCAAGCCGCGGCTGCGGAGCACGCTGTTCGCCGACGACGCCGAGCTCCGGCAGCAGCTGATCACCGTCGACCACGACGAGCTGCTCCGCGAGGTCGTCCTGGACAAGGCCAACGGGCTGCTCGGCAAGACCGTCATCCATCCGGGGCACGTCGCTCCCGTGCACGCGCTGCTGGTCGTCTCGCACGAGGAGTACGACGACGCGCGGGCCATCGTGCAGGCGCCCGGCGGCGGCGCCAGTAGCTCCCCCCACGGGAACAAGATGAACGAGGCCGGGCCACACCGTCCGTGGGCTCAGGCGGTGCTGCGGCGGGCCGAGGTCTTCGGCGTCTCGCGGGCCGGGCAGGGCGTGGTCGACCTGCTGTCCGCCCTGTCCGGTCGGGCGCAGCTCGGCTAGTACTACAGGGCTAGATCGAGGAGAAATGCCTGGTCGCCGGGACTCCGGGCTGGCATCGTCGCAGGTCAAAGACGCGCGTCCATACATCTGGCCCTGTAGTACTAGGAGCGGGTGCGGGCCGCCGCGACCTCGAGCCAGGCGTCGACGATCTGCTCGCCGGCGGCCAGACCGGCCTCGTGGGTGAGGGTGACGTGCGGCGCGGACATGCCGAGTCGGTCCAGCTCGCTGCCGGCCGGCACCCAGGCCCGCTCGGCCGCGCACAGCATCGGCCAGTCGAGCAGCGTGTCGCCGGCCGCGAGAACGACTGTGGTCGAACCGGTCTCGTGGCCGACACGGTGCGCGACCTCGGCCACGGCGGCAGCCTTGTCGAGGCCGTGCGGCAGGACGTAGAGCTTGCGGCCCTGGTGCAGTGCGCGCCAGCCGTGCCCGTCGCAGGCGCTGCTGACGTGCGCGAGCTCGTCGGCGGACAGCAGGTCGGCGTCGACCGCGGCGACCAGGAAGATGTCGTCGGCGTCACGGACCCGCAGCAGCCACTCCCGGTCGCGATAGCCGGCGAAGACCTCCTGCAGAGCCGCGACGGGGGACGACACACCGTCGAGCCGGGCGGCCACCGACGCCGCCCAGCCCAGGTCCGGCCGGCCGTCGACGAGGATGCCGCCGCCGCTCGCGACGACCGCGTAGCGCGGGCGCAGTGGCAGGTCGAGACGCTCGTACTGCCTGCGGGTGCGCGTGGTCACCGGGACGACGACGGCGCTGCGCCCGAGCTCGCGCAGACCCTGCTCGGTCCGGGTAGACAGCAGGCTGATCACCCTGTCGTCGAGGATCTCGACGACCCGCGACTCCCGGTCCGGGCCGCGGGCGACCGCGGCGGGCGAGTAGATGAGCGTCTGGTCCAGGTCGCTCGCGATCATCAGCGTCATGCGTCAGCGGCTTCCAGCGGCCGGATGAGACCGACGCAGCTGTAGGACATCTGGTCGTAGTCCACGACGGGGACGCCCCGCTGGTCGGCCAGGTCGAGCACGTGCGGCAGGTCGGCGCGGCGGTCCGGGTGGACGAGCACCTGCCAGGGCAGCCGGCGCAGCAGGACCCGTGTCGTCTCACCCACTCCCGGCTTGACCAGGTGCCACGACGGCAGGCCGAACTCCGCCTGGATCCGGGACACCTCGGTGAGCCCGCGGAACGTGACGCTCCGGTCGGCGGCGTAGTCGCCGCGCCACCGGGCCGCGACGACGGACGACACGGCCGGGAAGTGAGCGCTGATGCAGTCCAGGAAGTGGCCGCTGCGGTCCGAGCCGGCCAGCTCGCGGTAGACCTTGGCGCCGTGCAGCGTCCCGGGCGGGATCAGCGCGGCGCTGTAGACGGTGCGTGAGACCAGCCCGCAGACGGTGGAGTTCAGGCACGCGGACGGGACGAGCACGTCTTCACGGGTGCCGAAGAAGCAGGCGCACGCGCCAGGATCCGCGAGGACGGCCAGCTCGCTCGGGAAGCGCGCACCGCGGTGGTCCGCGAGTGCCTGCTGCAGCTCCCGGACGATGGCCCCCTTGCCGGTCCAGCCGTCGACGAACACGACCGAGGCCGGGTTGTGTCGCGCGGCGATGTGGTCGAGGGCGACGCCGTCGATCCCGATGCCGCGCACGATCGACACGCTGTAGTGCGGCAGGTCGAGCCCGTGCGCGTACTGCGCCCAGCGGCGCATGAGGATGCCGATCGGGGTGCCGGCCCGGGCCAGTGACACCAGCACCGCACCGTGACCGCGCGCCGCTAGCACCATCTCGGTGACGACACCGACCTGCTCGGCCAGCAGAGCCGCGCTGTCGTGCAGGACCGCCTCGAACAGCTCGAGGTAGCGGGGCCCGGGCGCGTACTCCACCGGCAGCATCTCGGCGTAGTTGCGACCGCCCTGCACCGCCCGCTCGCGCTCGGCCATGCCGAGCTCCAGGGCGACGCCGGACAGGTCGGTGAGCAGGAAGCTCACCTCCTCGGGCGCGTAGCTGCTCAGCACGAGCGGCGGCTGGAGGGTCATGCCGTCCGCTGCACGGCCGGCGCTGACCCGGAGCGGACCACGACGACCTGCAGGCTGCGGCCGGCGGCGCCGGCGAGCTGGCGCAGCAGTCCCACCCGCAGGTGCGCCGACACCGGGCGGTCGAGGACGAGCACGAGGTGGTCGAAGCCTGGCGCCGGCCCCCGGTCGGCGCAGCCACTGGGCGCGACGTTGTAGGCGAAGGCCGCCCGGGTCGGGTCGTCGGTCGCAGCGAAGCGCAGGGCGGTACGCAGCGGGTAGCCCGGTTCGTCGACGACCAGCGCGGGTGAGCGGGTGGTCGAGCTGGTCAGCGCCTGCCGGCCGAGGGCGTGCGCCAGCAGCTGCCCGGCGTAGAGGAACTCCTCGTCGCCCAGCACGAGGACCGAACCGGGCAGCTCCAGTTCGCCTGCCAACAGGGCGATCCCGTCTCGGAGCGCCTGCTCGTCCGCGGCGCCCCACCCGTACGCGCCGGTCAGCGGCGACGACACCGTCAGCTCCCACTGCGTCAGCGGTGCCGGCGGTCCGAGGACGGCCGGGCGTTCCTCGGGCCGCGCGAGAAGCGACGCGGCGGTCGCGACGAGGTCCGGCGGCAGGTGCATGCTGCCCTCGGCCAGGCTCATCGACAGCAGTTCGGCGCCGAACGCGGCGACCTCGGCGACGTTGGCGGCCTGCTGCGCCGGGGACCGCACGTCCAGCAGGCTGGCGAGCAGGTACCGCTCCCGCGGCCAGCGCGACTGCAGCACTCGCACCGCGTTGACCGCGGTGCGTCCGCTGGACAGCTCGTCGTCGACGAGGACCAGCGCCCGCTCGGGGTCCCGCAGCAGCGCGTCGTCCAGGATCGCCAGGACCTGCTCGACGGCGTGCGAGTGCTCCTCCGCGAAAGCCAGCACGTGCGCCCCGGCCGGAGCGGCACGTCGGGTCGTGTGGGCGTACGGCGCCTGCCCGCCGCTCGCCGAGCAGGTCCGCGCGACGCCGTGACCCAACGCGGTCGCCGTCTCGGCGAAGCCCACGACGAACGGCGTCCCGCCGACCCGGGCGCGCACCAGCGCGGCGAGCTCCGCCGCCGCGGACAGCGCCACGTCGGCCGACACCGGCAGGTGCTTGCCCAGTAGGCAGGAGACGAGCAGGTGGGCGCGCTTGGGGTTCCGGCGCAGGGCCAGCACGGCCACGTTACGGTCGGCGGTCAGGGCGGCGCCGGTCTGCGCGGTCACCCAGCCGGTGTCGAGCTCGGCCGGTGTGGGCATGCTGCGGTGCGCCCCTTCTCCTGGCCGGTTCAGCGGGCGCGGGACGCGCGGATGTCGAGCACGAGACCGCGGGCCTCGTCCACGATCGCGTCGAGGCTCTGAGCGTAGGCGAGCCAGTCCGGGTGGCGGCGTTCGAGCAGTCCGAGCGTCGTGTCCAGCCGGCCGGCCAGCGCGTCCAAGGCGGCGGCGTGCTGCGGGTCGACCGGGCCGGCCATCAGCAGCTTCTGGGTGTCGCGGACGGCGAAGCGGGCGCGGGAGTGGACGGCTGCGGGGTCTGCGGCGACCGACTCCAGCAGCGCGAGCCGGTCGCTCGGTCCGTCGACGTGCGCCTGAGCCTCGTCCAGGGCCGTGCGGGCGCGGGCCAGTCCGGACAGCGCCTCGTCCCAGCGCTGCTCGACGTCCGAGGCCGCGCCTTCGGCGACCTCCAGCTCGCGGCGGGCGGTGTCGAGCGCCGTGGCCGTGCGTTGCGACCCGTCCTCCAGGTCGGCCCAACAACCCTCGACGTAGCCCCGGCGCAGGCTCCGCAGCACCTGCTCCCCGTCCCGACCGGCGCGCCACTCGACCGCGGCCAGCCGGGTCCGCAACGACGTGGTAGTGTTGTGTACCCGCTGTCGCCGCTCGGGCAGCTGCTCCACGTCGTGGGCGGCCTCGTGCGCCGCCGCCACCGCATCACCACAGGCGTGCAGCACGGTGTCCATCCCGTGCACCACCGGTCCGGCCTCCACAACCTCGAGGTGCTGCAGCGCCCGGCCGAGCAGGGCGCGGGCGCGTCTGGCCAGGAACCCCGCGGCCTCGGCCTGGCCCAGCGCGGACCACGCCTGCTGCACGGCGGCCTCGGCCGCGCGGCGGCGCGGGACCAGCTGTTCCAGCGTGCGGGTGACGCTGACGAACTCCGGCGTGAACTGCTCGGAGAAGGCGGCGATGTCGGCCAGCACCGCCTGCATGGCCGTGCCGTGCGCCGTGAAGCCCGCGACGGCGGCGGAGGCATCCTCGAGCTCGAGGTCGGCCGTGACATCCCACCGCTCCAGTGCTTCGAGGTAACCGTGAATCGCCGCGTCAGCGGCCGCGCTCACCGGTGCCCAGGCCTGCCGGATGCGACGCGCGATCGGTCCTGCGTCGACGTTGGCGAGGAAGTCCAGGTGCGAGAAGGCGGATTGTTGCGCGGTGTCGAGTTCCAGCAGCGCCACCGCCGCGCTGGCCTGGGCGTCCCTCGCCGACGCGAGCGCCAGGTCGCGTCGCCGCCGCCACCATCTCGGCGCCGGCTGGCCGGACACGCCTGCCCGCTGCTCGGCGCTACAGGTCGAACTCGGACGGCGCGATGCCGACAGCGAAGCACGCCTCCTTGACGGCCTTCTTCTCGTCGGCGTCGAAGTTGCCGTCGGCGCCGCCGATGATGATGCCGATCTGGATGACCGCGCGGCCCTGGTCCTGCTTGCTCTTGAGCTTGCCGATGGTGGCGATGGCCTCGACCTTGCCGAAGTCGTAGTCCTTGGACAGCTTGTCGCAGTAGAAGTCGAACTTCTGCCGCAGCTCGTCGGGCGGGAACACCGCGAGCACGTCGTTGCTCATGATCAGCCCAGCGGTCTTTTGCCGCTCCGCGGTGTCGATGCTGCCGTCGGCGGCGGCGATCAGCGCGCACATCGCCATGCTGGCGTTGGCGAACTCCTTGCTCTTGAACTGGTCCTTCTTGGTCTTGAGCTGGCTGCTCATCTCCTGCGTGCGCGACTTGAGCTGGTCGAAGAAGGCCATCTGTGTCTCCTGATCCGTGGGTGTGGCGTACGGGGTCGCGCCGGTCAGACGCGAGCTTTCTGGTCGTCGTGCTCCTCACCCGAGGGGCTCAGGAGCTCGTCTCGGTCCTTGCGGTTGGCCAGCACGGAGGAGGTGTAGGCCGCGCCGATGAGCCCGAGCCCGAGCAGACCGGTGATGGCCTCGGGAATGTGGTACCTCAGCTGGATCAGCAGGATGATGGCGAGCGCACCGATGGCCCAGTGGGCGCCGTGCTCGAGGTAGCGGTACTCCGCGAGCGTCCCCTGGCGCACCAGGTAGACGGTCATCGAGCGCACGAAGACCGCGCCGATGCCGAGACCGGCGGCGATCACCAGGACGTTGGTGCTGATCGCAAAGGCGCCGATCACCCCGTCGAACGAGAACGACGCGTCGAGCACCTCGAGGTAGAGGAAGGTCGCGAAGCCGGCCTTGCCGACCGCGGCCGCTGCCGGGCCGGCCCCGGCCGCCGCGGGCAGCGCCTCGTCCTCGTCCTCCTCGTCGAAGAAGCTGTCGAGGCCGGCCACGCCCAGGTAGGTGACCAGGCCGATCAACCCGGCGAACAGGACCGTCTTGGCCTCTTCCGGCTCGACCGCGGCGGAGGCGATCAGCACCAGGATCCCGGCGATGAAGATGGAGAGCTGGTCGAGCTTGCCGAGCCGCTCGAGGGCGGCCTCCAGCGGCCGCAGCCACTTGATCTCCTTCTCCTCGAACAGCCAGTCGAGGAAGATCATCAGCAGGAAGACGCCACCGAAGGAGTAGATGGCGGCCTTGGCTCCCTCGAGCTCTTCGGCGTAGGCCACGCTGTCGTTCAAGGCAAGGTCGATCACCTCGCCGAAGCCGAGGTTGGCGGTCACCGCGACGATGACGATCGGGAAGACCAGGCGCATGCCGAAGACCGCGATCAGGATGCCGACGGTCAGGAAGAGCTTCTGCCACAGCGGCGACATCTTCTTGAGGTACTTGGCGTTGACCACGGCGTTGTCGAACGACAGCGTGACCTCGAGGATGGCCAGCACCGCCGCCGTGATGACCAGCCCGATCGAGCCGCTGAGGATGCCGACGAGGGCGAGGGTGACGACGCTGACGGCGAGCGAGCCGCGGAACGCTTTGAGGGTCTGCACTTTCGGGAACTCCCGGTCTGTCGTGTGACGCGGTGACGCTGCTCCCCGAAGCAGGGCGCGCCTTCGCCAGGCCAGCCTAGTCCGCGTCGCTGTGGCCAGATCCGGCCGGAAACTCCAGCCGCGCGCCGGCCGGGGCGTCGTTGACAGGGTGCAGCGTGCCGCGCACCCGGGTGGCGGGAAAGACCGCGACGTGCAGCGGGCGCTCGGGCGGCAGGGGTGCGCCGCCGTCGATCTCGTACCTGGTGTTGGTGATCTTCCGGGTGGTCCCCTGTGGCTCGTGCGCGTGCTGCGGCGGCTCGTCGCCGCGCCACGTCACCAGCACCTCGGTGCAGCCGGGTGGCCACTGCCAGCGCAGTCGGTCGTCCTGCAGGTGCAGGCCGGTGACCGGCGGCACGTCGACGTAGGCGGCGGCTGCCCCGGCGACCACCGCGCCGTCGACGGTGAGCGCGACGTAGAGGGCGTACGGCGCCGACGGCCGGCGGTCCATGGCCAGCCCCGGGCCCATCCGGGGAACGACGTCACCCAACCGATCAGGGTCGGCGACGACGGTGCCGGGCTCGGGCGCGGCGACCCCGTCCGGCAGTCGCCGGACCTCGACGTGACCGCGGGCAGGTGGCGGGAAGACGAGCCGGAGCCGGGCTCCCGTCGGCAGGACCACGAGCGAGGGGACCGGCGCCGGCTCGATCGGCGAGGCGTCCGACGGGACGGGCGACGGGACGGGCCGGGAGACGGGCGCCGCGGGAGGTGACGGGGCCGGCACCGAGAGGGGCACCGAGGACGCCTCCGTCGCTGGTGTGGCGAGGCAGCCGCCGCACCCTCGAGATCGTCTACGGAAACGTCCGAGACCACGCCGACCTGCGCGACGAGATCTTCGAGCCGTCCCAGGACGGGCGGTGGCGGCTGGTGATCGACTACCCCGTTCGACGCCGTCACCCACTCGGCCGTCGAGGACCGCGCCCGGGTGCACGATCTCCGCGACCGTGCCCCGGCCCGGACCGTCGCGTGGCTGCCCGGCTTCTTCACCGGCGAGATCCCCGGCAAGATCGCCAACCTGGTGCGGATCGACTACCTGCTCACCGGTTCGCGGCTCGACGAGGCCGCGAGCCACCTCGGCGCCGACGACCGG
>Ga0136623_10000708_pt1 | contig 10441 bp, 12 predicted proteins | sample AntDrymUQ4492106_2_FD_104656 | JGI IMG/M metagenome (GOLD analysis project Ga0136623, IMG submission 104656) | Polar desert sand microbial communities from Dry Valleys, Antarctica - metaG UQ449 (21.06) | ecosystem: Environmental > Terrestrial > Soil > Desert | place: Antarctica: Dry Valley...
CGATGACGAGGTGCTCGAACAGATGGACGCCGACGTCGCCGAGATCGCCCTGCGCTATCTCATCGACCCGCCCGCCACGGTGTTCGCCAGCCTGGTCGATACGCGTGACGACGTGTTCGCGCTGATCGCGGGCCGCCAGCAGCCCCAGCACACCATGCACCTGTACAAGGTCGCGGGACAGATGTGCGCGCTGCTGGCCCACGCCACCGCCGACCTCGGCCACGGCCACGCCGCCAACACCCACGGGCGCACCGCGTTGCACTGCGCCGAGATGTCCGGCTACACCCCGATGCGGGTCTACATCCGCTGGGTGCAGTCCAACGTCGCCTACTGGGACGGCCACTACGACGAGGCCGCCCAGCTCGTCGAAGCCGCCATGCCCGATGCCACCAGCGGCACCGCGCTGCTGCGGCTGGCCAGCCAGCAAGCCCGCATCAGCGCCGCCCGCGGGCGGCTCTCGGAGGTGGGTCGGGCGTTGGCGGTGGCGGCGACGGCTCCCACCGATCCCAGCGCCGACGAGCCCGGTGTCCTGGCGTTCGCCACCGGTAAGGCCGCCTACTACGCCTCGGAGGCCCACCGCGAGCTCGGCGACACCGACCACCTCGATGCCGCCGTGGACTGGGCGGTCACCGCCGTGGACGAGTTCACCACCGAACGCCGGCCCAACGCCCAGTTCGTGGCGGCCGCCCGCATCGACCTCGCCCGTGCCCACCTGTCCCGAGGCGACCTCGACGCCGTCAGCGAGCACCTCGCGCCCGTGCTGCGCTCCACCGTCACCGAGCACCGGACCGTGCCGGTGATCAGCCGGGCCCGCTCCCTGAACACCCTGCTGGCCGACCGCCCGGACATCGCCTCCTCCACCGTGGCCGCGCTGAGGGATGATCTCACCGAGTTCTGCACCCATCCCGCCGTCACCCCGGCAGGGCTGGAACCGGGCTCGACCGGCTGAACATCCCGCACGAGACAACGAGAAGTAGGAGCCCTTGCAGGTCGCTGTCTGCGGACCCCGCCACTGCACCGACCGGGATACCGCGAACGCCTACGAAGTCGGCCGACGGCTCGCGTTGGCCGGCGCGACGGTGATCAGCGGCGGCGGTATCGCGTCATGGCCGCCGTCGCCGCCGGGGTCCGCGCCGAGCGCGGCCTGGTCATCGGCGTCCGCCCGAACGACACCACCGAGGGCGCGAACCCCGACCTGTCAGCAGTGATCGTCACCAACATGGGCGAAGCCCGCAACGCCGTCATCGTCTGGTCCGCCGACGCCGTCATCGCCATCGGCGGCTCCTGGGGCACCCTGTCCGAGATCGCGCTGGCGAAACGACGCGGCGGCATCCCCGTCATCACCCTCGGCGGCTGGACCATCCTCGACCACCACCACAACCCGCTGCCCGACCCCGTCACCACCGCCACCACCCCTGAACAGGCCGTCACACTCGCTCTCGCCGCGCAGCAGCGATGACCATTGAGGCGAGATTGATGGGACGAGCCGACAGCGGCGACCTTGTCGACGGCCCGGTGCTGGTCGTCGGTTCCTGCGGACGGCCTGGAGCTACCGGTAGGCCGCGGTCATGCGCGCGTAGACGACGACGTTGCCCAGGTAGTTGCCCGATACGCGGTCGAACACGCCGCCGCACGTGATGAGGCGCAGTTTCCGGTCACACTGACAGCTCCCAGGTGTGTCGGCCGTCGGGCGCATCGAGCCAGATCCACTGTCGTTGAGGTGTGACGGCGAGCCCGAAGCGCTCACGGTGGGGTTGATCGCACGCCTGCCATAGCGTGTGGACCTGTTCGACCTCGGCCCACAGCGTGCGCCTGCCAGTCTCGGTAACGCGGAACTCGCCATCGTCGGTTCTGTCGAGTCGCGCCGATGAGCCATCGTGGTCACTGATGACCAGGTCATCGAGGGACGGGCCGTGCTGACCGACCGCAACGTCGGGGAGTGCGAGCGTGAGAAGGAACCGCAGGTGTTGATGGTAGAACGTGTCGCGCGGCCCCAGGGTGGTGCGACGTGGCTGGTTCTGTGCGATGGCGGCCTGGTGGTCGATATCGTTGGTCGCGCCGTCGACGGTGTCGCGCAGCGGCATGAAATAGCCACCTTCGGGCAAGAACCGCCCAGCGGTGGGATGTGACGCCAGTCGTTCCCGGGGATCAGCCACTGTTTGTCGTAGTTTCAGTCCTCCATGAGGAGACGCTGATTGATGAGAAGGTTTTGAGCGCCGTATCAATGTTGTCGTCAATCCTGGCTATTCATTCGCGAACTGGTTGGGGAACAACTGGGAGGCGTTGATCGCGGCACTCGTCGGAGTTCTCGCTCTTGTCGAGGCTGCCAGGCGTCTATGGCGTAGACCGCAACAGTAGCGGATCGGACCGCAGCGGCGGCGAGGTGAGCGTCATGGCGGTGCGGGTGAGCGCCGGGCTGTCTTGGCGGTGGCTCCGTCCGGAGAGGGTGTCCGGTCCCCGCCGTGACCGTTCGTCGACGGCTCGCCGAGCTCCGCGGGCACGACCGCGGGCACGACCGCCGGCTGGGGTACCGCGCGGTCCTCGGCGGCGCGGGCGTCGACACCGGACTGGGTCCGCAGCGGGACCTCTCGCAGGAACAGCAGCAGCACGAACGCGATCGCCATGATCGCGGCACCGACCAGGAACACCAGGCTGATCGAGTCGGAGAACCCGACGAGGATCGGCCGGGCGAGCCTCGGATCGAGCTGCTGGAGGAACGAGGAGTCGTTCAGCACGCCCGTGGAGTTGCCGCCGAGCCCTCCGGAGGCCACCGCGTCGAGCACCGGACGGTTCGCCGGGTCGGCACGCACGACCGGGTCGGCGAGCGCCGCGCGGAACGCCGGCGTCGGCGCGATCGACGTGAACGCCTCGGCGATGCGGTCCCCCACCGTGGAGAACAGGATCGACAGGAAGACGGCGGTGCCGAGCGTGCCGCCCAGCTGCCGGAAGAACGTCGCGGACGCTGTGGCGACGCCCATGTCGCGCGGGCCCACGGCGTTCTGCACCGCGAGGATGAGCGTCTGCAGGCAGCCGCCGAGCCCGAGGCCGAACACGGCCATGAAAACCTCGACCTCCCACAGCGGCGTGTCGACGCCGATGCGGGACAGCAGCAGCAGGCCCACCACCATCAGGGCGGTGCCGAGTACCGGGAAGATCTTGTAGCGGCCGGTGCGCGAGGTGATCTGCCCGGAGACCACCGACGCGGTCATGATCCCGAGGACCAGCGGCACCGTCAGCAGGCCCGCCACGGTGGGGTTCGCGCCCTTGACGATCTGCAGGTACTGGGGCAGCACGGCGATCCCGCCGAACAGGCCCATCCCGATGATGATCGCGGTGACCGACGTGAGGCTGAACACGGAGCCGCGGAACAGCCGCAGCGGGATGAGGGCGTCATCACCGATGCGCCGCTCGGCGAGCAGGAACAGCGCCAGACCCAGCACCCCGACGCCGTAGCAGGCCAGTGCCCGCGGCGAGTCCCAGCCCCAGTCGCGGCCCTGCTCGGCGACGATCAGCAGCGGCACCAGGCCGATCGCCAGGGCGACCGCGCCGGGCCAGTCGATGCGGTGCTCGCGACGGGTATGCGGAATGTTGAGCACCCGGGCGACGACCACCAGGGCGAGCAGCCCGATCGGCACGTTGACGAGGAAGATCCAGCGCCAGCCGTCGATCCCGAGCAGCGTGCCCTGGTCGGCGAAGAAGCCGCCGATGAGCGGGCCCAGCACGCTGGACGTGCCGAACACCGCGAGGAAGTAGCCCTGGTAGCGGGCCCGCTCCCGGGGCGGCACGATGTCGCCGACGATCGCCAGCGCGAGGGAGAACAGCCCACCCGCGCCGAGGCCCTGCACGGCGCGGTAGGCCGCGAGCTCGTACATCGACGTCGGGATCGTGCACAGCAGCGACCCCACCACGAAGATCGTGATGGCCGCGAGGAAGAAGGGTTTGCGCCCGTACAGGTCGGAGAGCTTGCCGTACAGCGGCGTCGAGATCGTCGCGGTGATCAGGTAGGCGGTCGTGGCCCAGGCCTGCAGCGACAGCCCCTGCAGGTCGTCGGCGATGACCCGGATCGACGTCGCCACGATCGTCTGGTCGAGCGCGGCGAGGAACATGCCGAGCATCAGGCCGCCGAAGATCGTGAGGATCTGCCGGTGGGTGAAGGAGTTCGTCTCCGGCGCGGGGGCCGTCATCGAGTCTGCGGTCACCTCGCCGCCTCCGCGGGATGCAGTGCGCTCAGCTGCGGGTCGTACTCGGCGAAGTCGGTGTTGAAGCGCTCGAGCAGCGCCACCAGCCGGTGCCGGTCCGCCGGCTCCCAGTGCCGGGTCATCGCCTCGAGGTGGGCGGTCCGCAGCGCGCGGTGCGCGGCGTGCGCCCGGCGTCCCTCGGCCGTCGCGGCGAGCAGCGAGGCGCGCCCGTCCTCCGGGTCGGGACGGCGCTCGACCAGCCCGTGGCGCACCAGCGACGCCGCCTGCCTGCTCACCGTCGACGGGTCCGAGTACACGGCGTCGGCCAGCGCGCCGGTCCGCTGTGGACCCTCACGCACCAGGTGGCACAGCAGCACGTAGGCCGCGCGCTCGATGCCGTCGTCGCGCTGCGCCGCGAACCGCGCCCCGGCCCGTTCCATGAGCCGGATGAGGCGCAGGAGCTCGTCACCGAGGCGGTCGGCACCGCCGTCGGCGCGGGGATCGAGCATCACGGCGCACTCCTTTATCGCACTTTATGCATGGTCCATACAACAAAGTACGCGACGAGCCTGTTCCCGGCGGTGCCACCCCCGTTCCGGCGGTCAGCCGGCGCGGCGCTCCGGGCGGGACCCGCCGGGGCGGCCACGGTAGGGACTGCGGCGCGCGTAGTCGGCCGCGCCCCGGCGACCACGCGGGCGGCGGTGTTCCACCGGCTCGGGGCGCTCGACGACGGGTTCGCCGCTGGGAGTCCGCGCACCGGTGAGGGCCATCAGCGCCGCGTCACCGGGACGCACCGAGCTGATCCGGGCCTGCACACCCGCCCGTCGCAGCACGGACTGGACCATCCGCCGCTGCGGGTGCAGCACGATCGTCACCACGGTGCCGTCCTGCCCGGCGCGCGCCGTGCGTCCGGCGCGGTGCAGGTAGTCTTTCGCGTCGGCGGGCGGGTCGACGTGCACCACGAGGCTCACCTCGTCGACGTGGATGCCGCGGGCCGCGACGTCCGTCGCCACCAGCACCGGCAGCGACCCGTCGCGGAAGCGGTTCATCACGCGGGTACGGGTCTGCTGCGGCTTGCCACCGTGCAGGCCGGCCGCCCGGATGCCCGCCGCGCGGAGCTGCTCGGCGATCCGGTCGACGCCGAGCTGGGTGCGGGCGAACAGCATCGTGCGGCCGTCACGGGCGGCGATCTCGGCGACCACGGCGTCCTTCTCCCGCCGGTCCACGAGCAGCAGGTGGTGCTCCATCGTGGTGACGCCCGCGGTGGCGGGCTCGGTGGAGTGCTCCACGGGATCGGTGAGGAAGCGCCGCACCAGGGTGCGGACGGCGCCGTCCAGCGTCGCGGAGAACAGCAGCCGCTGGCCGCCCGGCGCGACGCGCTCCAGCAGGTCGGTGACCTGCGGGAGGAAGCCCATGTCGGCCATCTGGTCGGCCTCGTCCAGCGTGGTGACGACCACCTCGTCGAGGTGGCAGGTGCCCTGGCGGACGTGGTCGGCGAGCCGGCCGGGGGTCGCGACCAGGAGGTCGACGCCGCGGCGCAGCGCCTGCACCTGCGCGCCCATCGGCGCACCGCCGACCACGGGGCGGACGACGAGTGAGAGGGCGTCGGCGAACGGGGCCAGCGCATCGGTGACCTGCAGCGCGAGCTCACGGGTGGGCACCAGCACCAGGCCGCGGGGACGGCCCGGCGCGGATCGGGTGCCGGCGAGCCGGGTGAGCATCGGCAGGCCGAACGCGAACGTCTTGCCCGAGCCGGTCTGGCCGCGCCCGAGCACGTCGCGACCGGCGAGCGCGTCGGGCAGCGTGGCCGCCTGGATGGGGAACGTCTCGGTGAAGCCGCGCCTGTCGAGCGCGGTGAGCAGCTGCGGGGGTAGTGCGGTGTCGGAGAAGCGGGCGGGAATGGTCGAGAGACCGGTCAACACGGACCTTCCGGTACTGACGGCACGTCGTACCGCGAGAGCTGCGGTGACGGGCCCGGCGCGAGGGGTGCGCCTCGAGTGGGACGCCGGCGACGCACGACGGTGCGAGCGGCGTGATCCACCGTACCCGTTCCGGCCGGGCCGGGTTGTGGCACCCCGCACACTCGGACAGTCACGGGTGGGTGACGCCGAGTGGCGAGGTCGAGGGGATCACGTGAATCTCGACGATCTGAAGAACAAGGCCTCGGAGCTCATGGGCAAGCACGATGACAAGGCCGACGGGGTCATCGAGCGCGGCAGTGACATAGCGAAGGACCGCTTCGGCCACGACGAGCAGGTCGACTCCGCAACCCAGCAGCTCAAGGACCGCACCGGTTCGGACGAGAGCAACACGGGTAACGAGAACCGCTGAGGCCCCGAACGCGGCATTGGGGGCGCCATGGGCACCACGGGCACCAGCCCGGTGCGCGAGGTGGCCGACCGCGTCGGCGCGACGCCCTCGCTCGCCTGGCTGCTCCAGCGCTCCCCTGTTGTGCTGCCCATCCCCGCCACGGGCGCCGTCGAGCACCTCGAGGAGAACTGCGCCGCCGCGACCGTCACCCTCGACGACGACGCGGTCGCCACCCTCGACGCCCTCGCCTGACGCACCGGCGACTGCGGGCCGTGAGGATGGCACGATGGTCGTCGGCCGGTGGGTGAACGCGGCGGAGGTGACCGAGAGTGGTGGCGCGGAGCGAGGCGGCGCCGGTCGTGCCGGTCCACGTCGTCGACGACACCGGTGCGCTGCTGCTGGTCACCGAGGCGGTGCCGACCCACGACGTACCGCAGGTCGACGACGGCGATGTGCTGCAGAAGATCCTCCGCGGCCGCGAGCTCCCCCGTACCGGCCCCACGACCGTGCCGACGCTGCGCCCGCTGCCCGAGCCCGAGCCGGAGCCGGAGGTCACCCTCATCGACGCGCCGGACGAGTCGCTCGACGCGCCCAGCGGGTCGGCGCTGAGCGCGGTCGACATGACGACGCTGTTCGGGACCGGTGAGGGGCTACCGTGACGCGGTGGACGATCACGTCGAGCGGCGCGACGCGGTCACCGCCGTGCCGTACCCGCTGCGCGTCGCCGCTGCGGTGTCGTGGCGGCTGCTCGTGGTGGCGGGATTGCTCACCCTCGTGGGGTACGTGGTCGTCAACCTCACCGTGGTGTTCGTACCGCTCGCCGTGGGGCTGTTGCTCACCGCGCTGCTCGGTCCTGGGGTCAACGCCCTCGCCCGCGGCGGGGTGCCGCGGGTGCTGGCGACCGCGCTGGTCGTCGTCGTGGGGCTCGCGCTGTTCGGCGGGATGCTCACGTTCGTCGTGCAGGCGTTCGTCGACGGGTTGCCGCAACTGCGTACCCAGGTCGGCGAGACCGTCGTGGGCCTGCAGCGTTACCTGCGCGATCCCCCGTTCGGTCTGCCGCCCGTCGAGCTCGACGCGCTCATCGACCGCGCCACGGCAGCCCTGCAGGAGAACCGGGCGCAGATCACCTCGGGGGCGCTGGCCACCGCCTACACCCTCGCGGACTTCCTCACCGGACTGGTGCTCGCCATCTTCGTGGTGATCGTGTTCATGTACCACGGCGAGGGCACCTGGCGCTTCCTGATCAAGGCTGTCCCCCAGCACAGCCGCGACCGCGTCGACGTCGCAGGGCAGCGCGGTTTCGCCGCCCTCGTCGGGTACGTGCGTGCAACCATGCTCGTCGCGGTGATCGACGCCGCCGGCATCGGTGTCGGGCTTGCGGCCGTCGGCGCCCCGCTGGTGATCCCGCTGACTGCGCTGGTGTTCCTCTCGGCGTTCATCCCGGTCGTCGGCGCGGTGCTGTCCGGGGTCCTCGCGGTGCTCGTCGTCCTCGTGGCGAACGGCCCGGTCGCGGCGCTCATCGTGCTGGCGGTGGTGTTGGGCGTGCAGCAGCTCGAGGGCAACGTCCTGCAGCCGTTGATCATGGGAAGGGCCGTGGCGCTCAACGCGCTGTCGGTGGTGCTCGCGGTGACCGTCGGCACCGTGCTGGCCGGCATCACCGGGGCGCTGCTCGCCGTGCCGCTGCTCGCCGTCCTCAACGCGGGGATCCGTTCCCTCACCCGCGACGACGACTCCGTCGCCCCCCGGCAGATCGAGCAGGACGACCCGCGCGCCGCAGTCCCGGCCGGGCAGCCCGGGTCGGTGGAGGCCGCCGAGGAAGCCGAGGTACTCCGAGCCGCCGAGGATGCCGGTGCGGACCCGGGAGTGGACGGCCCCGATCAGGTGCCCGGAGACGTCACTCGTTGGTGAGCCGGTGCACAGCGCTGCGGTCGGGGTCCAGCTCGACCTGGACGGTGGTGCGATGTTCTTCGTTGCCGTAGGAGTACTCGCCACAGGGGTGGCCGGTTGCCTCCAGATGCTGCGTCAGGCCGCGTGCGGTAGCGGGAACACCATCTCCCGTGCCGTTCTTGCCGCATGGGCACCACCACGTGTTCATCGGTGCCTCCCGGTGCTGTCGGGTCTGGCATGATCCATGGTTCACTCCTCGTCCACCGGCGTCCATTCAGGGTAGGCTGACCTATTCGGCGGCGAGTTACAGTGTACGCGGTGACGGCCGCGGTGCCGCGTGCCTGGCAGGATCCGCGGGCATGCCGAACGGCACGGACACCATGACCCCGATGTGGCGAAGCGTGGTGCTGCTGCGGGTGGTGATGGCGGCGTTCGCGACCGGCGCGATCATCGTGCACTCCGACGGCTACGCGCATCCCGGGTGGGGGTGGGCGGTGCTGGTCGGCATGCTCGCCTGGACCGCGGTCACGAGCGTCGCCTACAGCCGCGACGAGGGGCGGCGCATGGCGGTGATCGGCGTCGATCTCGCGGTGACGCTGGTGTTGCTGGGCTCCTCGGCGTGGATCCTGTCCCCCGCGCAGCTCGCCGAGGTCGACGTCCGGACGCCGCTGCTCACGACGGTGTGGGCCAGCGGCCCGGTGGTCGCCGCGGCGGTGCACGGGGGACGGCTCGGCGGGGTGGTCGCGGGCGCCGCCGTCTCGTTCGTCAACTGGGTGGTGCGCGGGTTCTTCTCGACCGACATCGCGCGCGACACCGTCCTGCTCGTCGGGACGGGGTTCGTGCTGGGGCTCGCGGCCACGACCGCGCGGCAGGCCGCGGAGCAGCTGCGCCGCGCCGCCCGGGCCGAGGCGGCCACGGCGGAGCGGGAGCGGCTGGCCCGGTCCATCCACGACGGGGTGTTGCAGGTGCTCTCCCGGGTGCGCGCCCGCAGCGGCGAGCTGGGCGGGGAGGCCGCGGAGCTGGCGCGGCTCGCCGGGGAGCAGGAGATCGCGCTGCGGGCGCTGGTGTCCACGGTGCCGCCGGACTCGGTGACCACGGGGGAGGTCGACCTGGGCTCGGCGCTGCAGCTGTTGGCGAGCTCCCGCGTCACGGTGTCCGTCCCGGCGACCGCGGTGCCCCTGCCGCCCAGCGACGTCGAGGAGCTGGTCGCCGTCACGCGGGAGGCACTGGTCAACACCGAGCGCCATGCGGGTTCCGGCGCGACGGCGTGGGTGCTGCTGGAGGACCTCGGCGAGGAGGTGGTGCTCTCGGTGCGCGACGACGGCCCCGGCATCCCCGACGGGCAGCTGTCCGCGGCCGAGGCCCAAGGCCGGATGGGCGTCGCGCGGTCGATCCGCGGCCGCGTCGCGGACCTCGGCGGGACGCTGAGCCTGGAGACCAGCCTCGGCCGCGGGACCGAGTGGGAGGTCCGGCTGATCCGGTCGCGGGCCGGTGGACCGCGATGAGCCCGGGCGTGATGATCGTCGACGACCACCCGATCTGGCGCGACGGGGTGGCGCGGGACCTGGCCGAGCGCGGGTTCCGGGTGGTCGCCACCGCTGCCGACGGCGCTGCGGCGGTCCGCATCGCGCCCGCCGTGCGGCCCGACGTCGTGCTGATGGACCTGCACTTCGCCGGTGGCGGCCCGTCCGGGGCGCACGCGACCCGGGAGATCCTCACGGCACTGCCCGACACCCGGGTGCTCGTGCTGTCGGCGTCGGGTGAGCACGCGGACGTCCTGGCGGCCGTGAAGGCGGGCGCCTCGGGCTACCTGCTGAAGTCCGCGTCGCTGGACGAGCTCGCCGACGCCGTGCGCCGCACCGCCGACGGGGATGCGGTGTTCACCGCGGGGCTCGCCGGGCTGGTCCTCGGGGAGTTTCGCCGGATGGCCGCCGCACCCGCGCCGGACACCCCGCAGCTCACCGACCGGGAGACCGAGGTGCTGCGGCTCGTGGCGAAGGGGCTCACCGCCCGGCAGAGCGCGGACAAGCTGGTGATCAGCCACCGGACGGTGGAGAACCACGTGC
>Ga0136623_10000710_pt1 | contig 10421 bp, 10 predicted proteins | sample AntDrymUQ4492106_2_FD_104656 | JGI IMG/M metagenome (GOLD analysis project Ga0136623, IMG submission 104656) | Polar desert sand microbial communities from Dry Valleys, Antarctica - metaG UQ449 (21.06) | ecosystem: Environmental > Terrestrial > Soil > Desert | place: Antarctica: Dry Valley...
ATCCTCCGCTCGGCACATAGACGGTGCCGTCTCCATAATGATGGTTTAACAGCCGCGCGAGCTCGCCGGTGCTCGCCGCCATCGCCTCGAAGGTATTCATCTGTCGTTTCCCTGTGACCTCGATTCGCATCGTGAACATGTGTTCCGGATCCTCACCGATCCCTACGTGCATTGTGTGGCCATGGATTTTGCGCATGCCGCTGTCCCCTTATCGACGGTAAACGCGGGAAGATTAGGCGGCGGGACGTCATGACGCCCGCTAGAATAGGCGCCAGAAACGGAGAGTTCTGCGAAAAATTACCACCTGGTTTGCGGACTTATTCACGCTTCACGCGCGCCAACGCTTAGCCGCTGCAAGCCCGGCCGGGCTGGCGCATCGGATCGCGGCGTCGGGCGAGGATCGAAATTACACGCTGTGCGTGCTGGCCTCCGTAGGCCACGCGCGCATGCGCCGATCCAGGGTATCCTGAGGGCAGGGCCTTTCCGCTGGGATTAAATGCTTGATGGCATCCCGAAGGGGAATGGGCGGGGCAATCCCGTATCCTTGCCCATAATTTACGCCGACCTTCCGTAGCATCTCCGCGGTAGTCTGTGATTCCACGGATTCCGCGACAAGCTCAAGCCCCATGACATGGCCAATATCACCTCGCGCAGTTCGTTGGCGATGCGCAGGGCTTGGTCGACCGAGCATTCGCCCAGAAGCACGGCGAACTCGTCCCCTCCCAGTCGCGCCAAAGTATCGCGCTCGCGCAAGCGGCTCTTTAGCATTCTAACCATCGCCCGCGCTTACGCCGAGCTTGTGCCCAAGCGATGGTGAGCGAATAATACGAGCATACCGTCACGATGGTGGCGGTGTGTGAGCGGTTCCCGAGAGCTTTGCGCCCGCTTTCCGCGCTTGCGTCGGCGTTTACAGCGCCGCCTTGCGATCGTCGATCAGGTCGGATTCGAGCAGGTGAGGTTAATTAAAGAATTTCGCAGCGCTGCAAAACCGGAAGAAGAGCGCCGGCGTGATCTGGTCCCGCTGCTCCTCTCCATCAACTGCATCGCCTCGGTGCTCGGCTGGACGGGTTAGCTGGGCACCGAATTCTTATTTTTTGTCCGACCTGATCTGACCCCTATTACGATCGCGGCAGTCAGTACTGTCCATTATTGACGAACTATGCCACCAGGACAGAAAGTCGTGACCGTGGAGGAGAGCAGAGCCTGTTCGAAAGCGAGGCCCGCGTGGTTTGCTCGATCTCTTTCCCTTGCCTTGGTGATCCAGATACCGTTGTTGATAGCGGCGGGGTCCAGTCATCTGAATCAGATGAATCCGGATGCGGTGGCCTATCTGCGGGTGGCACGCTATTACCTGGAGGGCCGTTTTGACCTGGGCGTCAACGGCTACTGGGGACCGTTGTTCAGTTGGCTGCTAGCACCGCTGCTGCCGCTGGTCGATGAACCGGCAGTGGCGGCACGTATCGTGATGGGTCTCAGTGCCCTGATCTACTGGGTCGGCGGGACCTGTCTACTGCAGGCGCTAGGCTTTGATCGCATGACGGTGGGGATAGGCGCCGTGCTGATTGCCCTGTTTTCCATCAATATGTCGGTGGCGACAATTTCGCCGGATCTGCTTATGAGCGGGCTATTATTGCTGGCGCTGCAGTACACACTCGCGCCAGCTGCCGGGAGGCGACCCTTGGTGGCCGGCCTTTTCTATGGGTTGGCTTACCTGGCTAAGGCTGTTGCTTTGCCAATGGCGCTCGTTCTATTGACGGCTATCGCCCTCATCCGGGTGTATGCCGGTGGGGCTACGCGGCATGCCGCGCTGTGCGCGGTGACCTGGAGCACCGTCGGCTTGGTCTTAATCGCTCTGCCGTGGATCACGGTGCTCTCCTGGCATTACGGCAAACCCACCTTCTCGACAAGTGGGTCGATCAGTCATGCCTTCGTCGGTCCGCAGAATCCGGATCGCAAGCATCCGACTTTCGTTGTTCATCACGTGCCCGAAGCAGGCCGGGTCACCTCGTGGGAAGATCCCACAGCGTTGCGCGATCATGCGCTGTATCAGAGCTGGTCACCCTTCGCCAGCATTGCCGATTTTAGGCATCAGATAAGGCTCATGGTGGACAACGGCTGCGAGGTGCTGCGTCGGCTGGTGAAATTTGACGGGCTCGGGCTCGGGATAACCTCAGCGATTCTGGGATTGATGTGTTTTAGGCCCTGGCGACGAAGTTTTGCGACCCATCCCTGGCGGCTGGCGGCACCTGCAATCGCTGTGATGGCCGGCATCTATCTGCCGGTCTACGCGGACGCGGAGCGCTACTATTTAGGCTGTTATCCGTTATTATTGGCCAGTGCGTTTGGAGTTGTGGGTGCTTTTGCGGAGCTCGCCGGAACCCGGTTTCTAATCACCGTTTACGCTGCCAGGCCAGCGGCGATGCGCTCCGCTGCCACAGTGTTGGTGGCGGCGATCTTTGGCGCGGCCCTTCCCGCACGGCTGCAGCAAGCCCTGAGTCACGGGTATGTTACGCCATCTTATGTTCTCGCCCAGCGGCTCGCCCCGTTACTTCCCTCTACGGAGCCTATCGTGTCCGTGGGCGACAGTGGCCGGGTGGCGCTTTATACTGCATTCCTCACCGGACAACCGTATTACGGAAATCGGCTTGGGAAAAACAATGTCAGTGTTACCGATCTGCTGAAAACGGGGGCTGGATACGTAGTCGTCAAACGGGAGCTACCGTTAGCGCAAGCTTTACCTCATCATGCCGCCGCCCAGCGGCTGGGAGATGGTTTGAATGAAAAGACGTGGCCTGTGCGCGTTTACCGTCTTAAAGGTTAGGATTCGAAGCCGTTGAGCCAGAGACCATGAACGCCGGACTACAGTACTTTGGCAAGGACTTGGAAGCCATGTCCTTTGCGAACAATTACCATCAATGGATCGTAGATGAATTTAGGCGCTATCTTGGCGATACGGTTGCGGAAGTTGGCGCCGGAACCGGGAACTTTTCGACTTTACTTGTTGCTGCCGGAATAAAACGGTTATTCGCATTCGAACCGTCAACGAACATGTATCCTTTGCTCAAAGATAAATTGAGGGCACGTGATAATGTTGAAATCATCAATGCGTTCTATGAAGAGAAAGCCATAGAGTTCGAGAACTTTTTCGATTCGGTGCTTTATGTAAACGTGTTGGAGCACATCGAGGATGACGAAAGAGAGCTCCAGTATGCCTATAAGACCATCAAGCCCAACGGTCGTATCCTTATTTTCGTGCCGGCTTTGTCATGGTTGTACAGTGAGCTCGATCGAAAAGTGGGGCATTTTCGGCGCTACCACAAACAAGAGCTGAAAGAAACGGTCGAACGAGCGGGGTTTTCGGTCGAGACATTAAGATATTTCGATATCGCCGGGATCATTCCTTGGTATATTGCGTTTGTATTGCTAAAAAGAACGACAACGGAAAAGAATGTTTCGTTGTACGACACACTGGTCGTCCCGCCCATGCGGGCTCTTGAGAAGGTCATACCCCCACCCGTAGGTAAAAACCTGTTGTTAGTCGGAAAAAAACCTGATATTGCGCGCGAGCCAGCCAGCTAACGGCGCGACTCAGCTTCATCGATAGCCAATGCCTGCAGACATATCCGATTGCGAGCTTTCCATTGTCATGCCCTGTCTGAACGAGGCCGAAACGCTCGCTACTTGCCTAGCAAAGGCGCGAGGTTATCTTAAGCACAGTGGCATCTCGGGGGAGATCGTCGTGGCCGATAATGGCAGTATCGATGGGAGCCAGGACATTGCCCTTTCCCACGGTGCGCGGGTGGTGGCGATTTGCGAGCGCGGCTATGGCGCCGCCCTGAGCGGTGGAATCAAAGCGGCGCAAGGGCGCTATGTCATCATGGGCGACAGCGATGATAGTTACGACTTCTCCGCCCTCGATGCGTTTGTCGCGAAGTTGCGAGAGGGCTACGAGCTGGTCATGGGTAACCGTTTCAAAGGCGGGATCAAGCAGGGGGCGATGCCGCCCTTGCACCGTTATCTCGGCAATCCGGTGCTAACGGGCGTTGGCCGCTTGTTCTTTGGCAGCCCCGTGAGCGACTTTCATTGCGGACTACGCGGTTTCGACAAGGCAGCGATCGCGCGTCTGGATCTGCAAACCACCGGGATGGAGTTCGCCAGTGAGATGGTCGTTAAGGCCACCTTGCATGGACTGCGCATTGCCGAAGTCCCGACCACCCTGTCACCGGATGGTCGCCGCCGTCCGCCACATCTGCGCAGTTGGCGCGACGGCTGGCGGCATCTGCGATTCTTGCTGATTTACAGCCCGCGCTGGTTGTTTCTTTACCCCGGCTTTGCCCTGATGGCCCTTGGCTTAGGCGTGATGCTATGGCTGGTGCCCGGGCCACAGACCGTCAGCGACGTGACCTTCGATATTCATACCTTGATGTATGCCGCGGCGGCGACTGTGCTCGGCGTTCAGTCCGTGGTGTTTGCCTTGCTAGCTCAAGTGTTCGCAGTGAGTGCTCGGCTGTTGCCCGCGAATGCGCGAGTAGCTCGTGCCAAGCAGATGCTCACCTTGGAGCGAGGCCTTGGGCTAGGTGCGGTCTTGACGCTCCTTGGGCTGGCGGGCTCTGGCTATGCGGTGACTACCTGGGGAAGTGAATCGTTTGGGCCTCTGGTCGCGGGCGCGATGATGCGGATCGTCATTCCCTCCGTCACCGCGCTCATCGTGGGGGTGCAAATGATTTTCGCGAGTTTCTTTTTGAGCATTTTGCAGGTAAGACGCAAATGAAGGCACCGGCCTCAATCCGGCAATATGGGCGGTACACCGTGATTGGCGCCGTGGTGGGATTCATCACCATCGGATTACGCGAGATCGCGGGACGATTGTTACCTGCCGATAACCCGCAGTTCTATTTGGTCTCCGTAGGTCTTGCGTATGCCTTCGGCATCGTGCTCAATTATCTCCTGCAACGTGCGTTGACGTTCCGGCATGCGTCCCCGGATACACGCCAGCTCGCCTTCTTTGTCATCGTGGCCTTGATCGGTGCCGCCGCGACGGCTTTGCTGGCGCTGGTGTTCCGGTACGGCCTGCCGTTGGACCTATGGTTGGGTCGCTGGAGCCCCGCTCTGGCCTTTGCTGCAGCGGCTCTGGCTTCATCGCTCCTGACGTACTGGCTCAACGCTCAGTTCGTATTTCAAGCGCGAAACACAAGCTGAGAATACGCGGGTTAGTAATCACCGTGCGCGCTGCCTTTCCTTGCGTCCACCGACAGTCCGCGGATTTTTTACCGACTTGTGCGTTTGCATCCCGATCCGAAACAACCTATAGCCCGGAATGACGACCTGATTGATGGCCATGCCCAGCACGCGTCCATCATGGGAAGACAAGATCTCGTTACGCTCCTCGCTGATGGGATCGGTCACGATGCCCAATAGCTGCCCGGCGCGTACGGCCCCCCCCAGGCTGACGCGCGACAAGAACAAACCGCCGTCGTTGGCGCGAACCCATTTCGAACGATGGAAGAATAAAGGGGCTTCGGCCGTCGGCTTTTTCTCGTCGACCATCTCCAACGCCGCCATCAGGGATTGAATCCCCCTGTACCCTTGCTCCACTTTGTCGGGCTGGATCCGGTTCGCTTCGCCGAGCTCCAGTGTCACGGCGGGCACGCCTGCGGCATCAGCAGCGCAGCGCAATGTCCCACGGATCCCCTTGCTGTGTAAGACGGCGATCGGCCCAAAGCCTTGTGTCAGTCGTTTAACCGCGGGCTTAAGCGCGTTGGCGCGCAACTGTGTCAGATTCGTGCGCTGAATCGATGCGGTGTGAATGTCGACTAGCGCGCCGCATTGCATCAGGATCCCGTGGAAGAACGAGTAAGCTATCCTGGCGGCCGCGTTGCCCTGCGGATGGCCCGGAAAGTATCGGTTTAGGTCACGCCTATCCGACAGATAACGGGATTTCCGGCGAAACCCTTGCAGGTTCACGATCGGCACCGCGATGACATTGCCGCTCAGTTTGTGCGGTTCGAGCGAGTGTATGATTCGCTGCACGATCCGGATACCGTTGATCTCATTACCGTGGACAGCAGCGGTCAGACAGAGCGTCGGCCCGTGCCTGACGCCCCTTACGACCACGACGGGCGTCGCCTCGACGCCGGAGAAAGGCACCCAGGAAAGCCGTTCAATCGAGCCAGGTTTGACGTTCTGTCCCAATAACTGGAATGGTACGGTGTACCTTCTTTCAGTTCCTTCAGCCCGAAAAGCTACCTCCTCTGATTTGATCGTAAGGTCGCTCGGCTGGGGAACCGCAGGTCGCGGGTAAAGAACGGTGAGCGACAACATGACCCGTGCGAGCCGGCGAGCAGTCGCCCGCGCATGCTGGCATCGGTTCAACGATAATCGAACCGGTGAGGCGATATTCATGGGCATAAATTCTTTCACCGTGACTTCTTTGCATTTACTATCACCTTATCGTTGCTGGCTCGCCGTCGTGTTCGCCCGAGCCCTCCGCTTTGCCAACTCTTGCCGATACTGCTCGTCCGTCAGAAACGCGATGTCCGTCCAGCCGTGGCCCATTTCATCCATGGTGCGGCGTCCCCAGCCAATCCACGCCGTGGGGTCAGGGTTGTGCTTGTTGTTGGCCGTATTGTCGTGGAACGACACCGTGTGGAGGATCGTCCCGGCGGGGAAGAGATGCGGCGTCTTGTACTTGTAGGTGATCTGCCAGTTCTGATCGTAGTGCGTCGCGTTGGTCAACACCTCGCGGCGTCCGTCGGGATGAATCGCTTCGAGCATCATCCGTGAGCCGCGGAAGTGCATGTGCGGTTGGAAACTGATGATGAGCGCCGGCTTGGGCAGCGGCCAGAAGCGTTCGTGTCTTGCGACGGTGTCGGGGGGAATGCTCAAGAGCGCCGCGCGATGCAGCGGATGCTCTGCGATGAGCGCGCCCGTCGGCATAGCGGGTTCATCGATTGAGAGTTTGTAGCCCGCGCGCAGGAGGAGATCTTCGATGCGCTCGCGGTTCAGCACCCAGTCGTTCCCGATACCGGTGCGAATCTGATGCGACGTGACAACATATTTCGGGACGACGCCCTTGGGGTAGAACTTGATGCCCACCCTTTGACGATCGAAGGTCTGCTCCCCGTACGGGTGGTAGTGAGACTCGAACCGGAACAGCGCTCCCTTCTTGAGGATCTTCGTCGTGCCGTCGGGAAAGATGTCCGCATCGTTGCCGGTGCCGTACTCGATCAGATCCATGCTGTTGCCGACGTTCGAGCCCATGCCAAGGCCGAGCCCTTCCGTGTCGGTGCCATCCGGCAGATCGACATACACATGAGAATGATGAACGGCCCGGGTGGCGTCAGGAATGATCTGGACCCACTTGACGTAGCGATCTTCGGTGATCTTCGGATCGACAATCTCCTCGGGGATGAAGTCAGGACCGTCGGCCGGGATCGTGAAACCCTTCTGCATACGCACCACGAGATCCGGCTCTCCATACGTCCATTTCGAGGTGGAGGCGAACATGCGGGGAGGCGGCGCATCGGCGGCGTGCCCCTCGGGTCCGCCCGCGTCTACCCAGGCGGCGATCGCGGCGATCTCCTGATCGGACAGCGAGGGATCTCCGACGTACTCCCCAATGCTTCGATCGATATGCCAGGGTGGCATCTCGCGACGCGTCACTTTCTGTCTGATCGAGGGTGCCCACGGCCGGGCCTCCTGGTAGGTCATCAATGACATGGGGGCGTGGGTGCCTGGCCGGTGGCACTGCTGACAGGAGCGCTGGAGTATCGGGAGCACGTCTTTCGTAAAGGTGGGGGTTGGTTGACCGGTGGACGCCGGATTGCCGCTCTGCGCCTGCGTGACCGTACCGGCCGACAGCAGGAGTCCCGCGGCGATCGCCAGCCTCGAAAACCCAGCAGCCTTCGCGACGTGGACCATGAGGTCTCCTTGTATTGCGCTTCGCAGACGTACGGGCATACTATACACCCGTTATGGGGGAACTGGGGCAACGAAGAACTAAGAACGAAGAACGAAGAACCGGGAACGACGGAACGGAACCAAGAACGAGGCATCGATCGTGGACAGGGTTCTTCGTTCGGATTCTTTGTTCCCGGTCTTCGTTTTTCGTTCCGGTGGTGCTAGTTCTTAGTTCTTGGTTCGTTCTTCGTTCGCCCACGGTCAGCGCGCAGAGCAACCAACCCATCTACCCGGCGTACGCCGGCTATATGAAGAACCCTGACGGCAGCTACACCCTTGCCTTTGGGTACTTCAGCCATAACGCCGAGGTCATCACGATCCCACCGGGTACCGGCAATTCGTTCGCGCCCGATCCGCTCGATCGACAGCAGCCAACCGTCTTCAAGCCTGGTCACTGGCGCTTCCAGTGCGTGATGGTGGTCGGTCCCGAGTTCGACGGCAAGCTGCGATGGAACCTCACCTACGCGGGGGTCACCACCGGGACCAGCGAACGAATGTTGCAGTCGAACTGGAAACTGATCGAGGGTGCGGCGAAACTGTCGCGAATCGACTACGCGAAGGTGAAACGAGACGTCTGCCTCAATCGCGCACCAAGGGTGAGGCTGCTCGGAAAAACCGCACGAAACGGGGAAGTATCAATCGACGCGAAGACTTCAGAAGAGCTGCACTTGTTTGGAAGCGCCGCCGACGAAGGCCTGCCGCGTGGCGGGAACCTGGTCGTGGGATGGAAAATGCTCAAGGGGCCGGGGAGCGTTACCTTTTCAGCCCCCGCGCAGCCCCGGACGAAGGCGACCTTCACCGTGCCCGGCAGGTACGAACTGGAGCTGTCGGCCACCGATTCTGAGCTCGCGACCGCGTTGCGGGTGGTTGTTACGGTCACGTAGTGTGTTACAAGTTACCCACACGCCGCCGGCAGTAGAGGTTGGGGCCGGTGCTCAGGCGCGGCCCGCGCTTTCGGTCGTGGTCCCCGTGTGCAACGAGGAAGGCAGCGTCCACCCTCTGGTTCGGGAGCTCGTTGCCGTGCTGGAGGGGATCGGCGTTACCTATGAAATTGTCCTCGTCGATGATGGCAGCCGTGACGCTACCTGGGAGCGAATCACCCGGCTCGCAGCCGCTATGCCCGCCGTCATCGGCGTATCGCTATCGCGGAATTTCGGGCACCAGCGCGCTCTCCTGGCGGGACTCCAGCTTGCGCGCGGCCAGGCCGTGGTCAGCATGGACGGCGATCTACAACATCCCCCAGAGCTTATCCCTTCGCTCTATGAAGCTTGGCGGCAGGGTTACAAGGTGGTGAACACCCAACGGCGCGATGAAGAGGTGGCCAGTGCCTTCAAGCGATTCACCTCAAGGTACTTCTACAAATTGTTCTCGGTCCTCGCCGAGGTCCCGATGGCCGAAGGTAACTCCGACTTCCGGCTTCTCGACCGCACCGCGGTCGATGCCTTGGTGAATCTCAAAGCGGCGGAGCTTTTCTTGCGGGGTGCGGTCCAGTGGCTGGGTTTTCCTGCGACGGTGGTGCCCTTCCAGCCCGAGCGGCGTTTACACGGGTCGAGCAAATACACGCTGCGAAAAATGCTCGGCTTCGCCGGCGACGCCATCATATCGTTTTCGACCAAGCCGCTGCGCATCGGGATTTGGCTCGGGATCGCCACCAGTCTCCTGGCCTTTGTCGAGATTGCTTACGTGCTGGCGCGGTACTTTCGAGGGGAGACGGTTTCGGGCTGGGCCTCCACCGTGGGGATCCTGTCGTTCTTGTTCGGGGTGCTGTTTATTATCCTCGGCATCATCGGCAGTTATCTTGCCTGGATCCACCAAAGCTTGCAGAACCGGCCGACGGTGATCATCCGCGACAGCGTCAATTTGCCACCGACCTGAATCGAGGACTTCGTGGGAGCGCGTCTTTGGAGCTCACCGGTCGCGCGTTTTATCACCGTAGGCATCACGAACACGGCACTCAGCTACGCCGTCTTCGTTCTCGCCCTCTCGCTATTGGGCGGTTATTCCTACCGCGCCGGGGTTGCGCAGATGGCGAGTTATGGGCTGGGATCAGTGTGGAGCTTTTATTGGAATCGTGGCTGGACCTTCGGAGCCGAAGGCCGAGTCCTGCGACAGGCGTTACGCTTCACGCTCGTGCAAGGCCTGTTACTCATGGCGAGCAGTGCGCTGATGAGCGTTACCGTGGATATGTGGAGCTGGCCGACAGCCCCCACGTGGATCACCGTGATGGCGTTCATCACTGTCCTGAATTATTTATCGCTGAAGTACTGGGTATTCTAAATGGCAGGGCGTGAAGGAGCCGCGTTTCAGCACGCGCTGGTTCTACTGCTCGCGGTGGCGGTGGGGTTGAGCTTTGGTTTGTGCTATGGGCTCTTGAACCACAACACCTATCTTCTGTACCCGCTCCGGGAGATCGATCCGGAGTTCCTTCGCTATGACTGGCTCGCCGCGCAGACCACGGCGTA
>Ga0136623_10000711_pt1 | contig 10419 bp, 11 predicted proteins | sample AntDrymUQ4492106_2_FD_104656 | JGI IMG/M metagenome (GOLD analysis project Ga0136623, IMG submission 104656) | Polar desert sand microbial communities from Dry Valleys, Antarctica - metaG UQ449 (21.06) | ecosystem: Environmental > Terrestrial > Soil > Desert | place: Antarctica: Dry Valley...
GGGCCAGATCGACGACACCGCTAAGGCGCGCGGCATTAGCCGTGAGGCGGTAATTCGAGACGTGCTGCTGGCGGCCCAAGCCACCAAGCAATTCGTCAAGCCGGAGGACCTGGGTCAATTGGCAGTCTTCCTCGCGAGCGATGCCGCGGCCCAGATCACGGGTGCGGCGCTTCCGGTCGACGGCGGCTGGACCGCGCATTAGCGATGCTGAGCAGCAGGCGACCGGTCTCCTGCAGCTGTCATACTCGGTGATCAATCCCTGACGAGCCGATCGGAGTGATCGAAGCATTTTGATCATACGTCTAGAAAAACCGGGCGATACCGCCGAGATCCGTTACCTCAACGAGCAGGCGTTCGGCCGCCCGGAAGAGGCCCAGCTTGTCGATACTCTCCGCGCTCGCGGTAGGATCATCCTCTCGCTCGTTGTCGTAAGAAATGACCACGTGGTGGGGCACATATTGTTCAGCCCAGTCACCGTCGAGACGGAGAGAGGGGCCTTGCCTGTCGCGGGTCTCGCGCCGATGGCGATAGTGCCGGCGCTACAGCGACAGGGGATTGGCTCCCTGCTGGTTAAGGCTGGGCTCGACGCGTGCCGAAAAGCGGGCTTGGCAGGCGTTGTGGTGTTGGGAAACCCGAACTATTATCCGCGCTTTGGTTTCGTACCCGCGAGCGACTACGGTATCCAGAGTGAATACGCCGTCGCGGAGGGAGCATTCATGGCGATCGAGTTGCGCACGGGGGCCTTGCGCGGGCATGCCGGGCTCGCGAAGTATGCGCCGGAATTCCAACTGGTGTGAGCGCTCAACGCTGGTGATAAACGGTGGGTCATTTGATCAAATTGAGTTAGCGCGCCAGCCGCCGCAGTGCTAACCTATAGACCATGAAGCAAATCTCCATTGCTGAAATCCCCGCACTTCCTGTGCAGGAGCGTATTCGCCTTGTCGAGCTCATCTGGGAAAGCATCGCAGCCGTTCCGGAAGCTGTCGAAGTCACCCCGGAAATAAAGGCGGAACTCGAAGAGCGGCTGAAAGAGTTCGAAGCCAATCCCGAAGCCGGTTACTCGTGGGAGCAAGTGAAGTCACACCTGCGAAACGGCACATGGCGTTCTGCCTAAAGTTTTCTGCTCGGGCGTTACAGAGGATAGGGGACATCGGGACCACCCGGTATTCGCCAAGGTCTCCAAACGATTTCCAGCGGTATGTCGGGTGCCGGCCCGCTCAGAGCGCTACGAATGTCGCGGCGGCTGTGACACCATCGAAACATGTGTCCCTGCGGGTGAACCGATTATGACCGGCCATGTGTTCGTGTCCTATGCGCGTGAGGACCAGGATTTCGTCCTTAAGCTGATCGCGAGTCTCCGCGATAAGCGAGTTCCGGTGTGGTTCGATCAATGGGACATCCAGCCCGGCCAGGATTGGGACCAAGCGATTGACCATGCCCTTCATGCCAGCGCCAAGGTCCTTATCGTGCTCTCGCCCGCGATGCTTGCATCGAAGCAAGTGCGGGGTGAGCTGCACGTCGCGATAGACGAAAAAAAGCCCGTCGTTCCCGTACTCTACCAGGCTTGCCAGATCCCCCGCTCCTTGCGCACGATTCAGTACGTCGATTTTACCGCCCGAGGCATCGACGATCCGACGGCGCTTGGGCGCGTCCTCAATGCGCTGGGCGGAACGCCACCCGTTCCTGACGAGCCAGGCCATACCCTACGACAGAACGACGGCCCATCCTTTCGTATTTGGCTTACTGGCTGGATCAGCACTGCGCTGTCGTGGCTGTCCTCGTATAGAAGAGTGGGAGCGGCGCTGCTCGCCGTGCTGCTGATGGGCGGTTTTTGGTATCTCCGGCCATCAACCGACGGCGAACCCCATGACGGCGGGACCGCTTTGCGCGGGCATTTGCAGGTCAATGTGAATGTAGCCGCTGCAACCGTTAGTGTGGACGGCGCCGAGGTCGGTATCGTGCGTCGCGCGGCACCGTTATTTCTCAGTGATCTCAGGGTCGGGCAGCGCCGGGTACGTGTGCAAGCGGACGGCTACGAACCCCAGGAACACCGCCTCAACATCTTAGCGAACGAATGGCTACAAGAGGGATTCGTGCTAAGCCGAAACACCCCATGATGGCTGAGTCGCGGGTGCAATGCTGCGGCGAAGTCACGAGCTGGCCGCAAGCGAGTACGGGTATCTCCGACTGTAGTCCCTAGCCTTGCACGTTGAGGTCATCGAACTCGGCTGCGTTTTCAATCCCCTCCTCGCCCGACCGGGCAAAGAAACCTACCCGCCCGTCTTTTCGAACGATGACATGTGTCCCGATGTCGGTCCATTTCACCCCGTCGGTGCTGATCCGGCCCGTATACTTGCTTCCTACTCGCTGTAGTTGGAGATGCCAAATCTCAGGCTTTTCGGTATGTCCGACAAGCTCCCGACCGCCGAGTTTCTGCATTGCGGGTAAGATTTCATTCATCTGTCCACCCACCGCCTTCCGAAAGGTAGGGTGGCGCCCGTCGGTACTTTTTACGTATGCGCGTAGGTAGCGTCCATCGATGCCGAGGGAGAGAAAGTTCTGGTCATCGATCCAATAAACGACACCGACTTGGTTGTGAGTCGTCACCTGCATGTTAAGAGTTACGGTCGCCACGAAGTCGCTGGGTAAGGGCTTATTGAGGAGCACGACATTCTTCAAGGGCTCAGTGGCCACGATCAGCAGTTTCCCATCGCTGAGTGTCAGGCGGTTGGGGTCTGGAGTGACTACCTCATAGGCGTCGCCCAGATCATCGCGCCCGAACTGGTCCTCGTAGAGCATGCCCTTCTTGTGCGGCCCCGGTGGGTCCGCCGGTGGCCTCTCCTCCGCGCTCGTTTGTTCCAGGTATCCACCGAATCCGGTGACCGAGATTGCCAAGGCAATCAACACAAACATCCGAACCAGCTTTTTGCGCATCGCAAGTTCCCCCCTTTTTCTCACAGATTCGACGGCGTAGGCCTAAAGGATAGGAAGTCCAGTGTGGTTTCGCAACTGGTGGATGTCTCGCGCGACCCGTGCGCCGCGACTTGGCAGTCCGCGCTGAATGGATAAGCGCACCCAAGGGATAGGCTTGCTTCAGCTCAAGGATGGTGGCCCACCTCGGACAAATATTTGCAATCCTTCGAGTCAAGTAAACCCTTGGGATCATTGTCGGGCCTGGCGGATGCGTTGGTTGCGGTGGGATTTGCTGGGATTGGGATTCCTTCCTGAACAGCGTCTGCAGGATTGGCCGATCGAGCAGACGGTAGCCCAAGGGATGTTCTTGCGCAGGCGCCGGCCTGCGAGCGCGTGGCCGGATAGGCATCATCAGCATATCGGCGCGCGCCCGGGAGGCAAACGTTCGATGCTACTCACATAACTGTGTTATAACGCACGGCACGAGGATACGATGGGTATCAGCACTCAACGCTTGTGATAAACGGAAAAGCATATCAGGCTTGCAATGGGCGACGGTTTAGGAGAAGCATGGCCGTAAATGAGAACACACCCCCGGATGCGGTGAGTAAAAAATCAGAGCCGGCCCGCAAGCCACAAATAGTGATCGTTGGAGCCGGATTTGGCGGACTAGCTGCGGCAAAGGCTCTAGCTCGCGCTCCGGTCGCTGTCACCGTCGTGGACCGTCAGAACTACCATTTGTTTCAACCGCTGCTCTATCAGGTCGCCACCGCCGCCCTCTCTCCGGGCGATATCGCTTGGCCCATCCGCCGCCTGCTGCGGCGTCAGCCGAACGCGCGGGTGTTGCTGGGCGAAGTGACCGCCGTCGACGCGGCGCGGAAAGTTTTGCACCTGGGCGAGCGATCGCTCCCCTATGATTATCTGGTGTTATCTACAGGAGTCAGGCACGACTACTTTGGCCACGGAGATTGGGAGCCGTTTGCCCCCGGGCTCAAGCACCTCGACGATGCCACGGCGATCCGGCGGCGCATCCTTTCCGCCTTCGAGCAGGCCGAGATGGAAACCGATGAGCGCGAGCGGAAACGCCTGCTGACCTTCGTTATCGTCGGCGCGGGACCGACGGGCGTGGAACTCGGGGGGGCTATCGCGGAGCTGGCGCGCAAGGCGCTATCGGCTGACTTCCGCCATATCGATCCGCGCAGCGCTCGCATTCTGCTCGTCGAGGCCGGCCCGCGCGTCCTGCCGGCCTTCCCCGCGCCCCTCTCGCAGTTCGCCCTCACCTCGCTCGGGCGGCTCGGCGTGGAGGTACGCTTAGGCCAGCCGGTGACGGCTTGCGACGCGGGCGGCGTGACGGTCGGCGAGAGCCTCATCCCCGCGGCCACCATCTTGTGGGCGGCGGGAGTCGCGGCCGGGCCGGCGGCGCAGTGGCTCACCGCCGAGCACGATCGGGCCGGCCGTGTCATCGTGAAACCCGACCTCTCCGTACCGAGCTTACCCAACGTGTTTGTGATCGGCGACGCAGCCCTCGTGGTGGATCCCCAGGGCAAACCGGTACCCGGGATTGCTCCGGCCGCCAAACAAGCGGGGGTCTACGTCGCGCGGCTGATCCAGGCGCGGATCGCGGGGCAGACCGCGCCTCCGGCGTTTCGCTATCGTAACCGGGGCAACCTCGCCACCGTCGGGCGCAATTCAGCGGTCATTGACTTCGGTTGGCTGCGCCTTAAAGGGAATCTCGCCTGGTGGATCTGGGGCCTCGCGCACATTTATTTTCTCATCAGCCTGCGCAACCGTCTGGTCGTTGCCCTGCAGTGGCTCTGGTCGTACCTAACCTTCGAGCGCGGCACGCGCCTTATCACCGGATCCGATCGATGACACCACCCCGCGTTTAGCCCAGGGTTTATCACAACCTCTCACCCGTCCTCGCCCTGGTAAACACAACCGGCCGTGCAGGTCTCGCGGACGACGACTTTTGTAAGCTGCGAAAGGACGGGTTTCAGCCGTTGCCAGATCCAACGGGCCAGGTTCTCACTGGTCGGATTCTCCAGGCCCTCAATTTCGTTAAGACAGTGATGGTCCAGCGTCTCGAAAAGCGACTGGAATTTCTCTCCGACATCGGCGAAATCCATGACCCAACCGCTTTTCGCGTCCAGCGCGCCACGGACATGGATCGCGATCCGGAACGAGTGGCCATGCAGCCGGCGGCACTTGTGGCCTTCGGGGACGTGAGGCAAGAGGTGCGCGGCCTCGATCGAGAATTCCTTGAAGATCTCCATGACACGTCATCCTACCGCTTTTTCGGCTGTCGTTGCAGAAACGCCCTCGCATCGTGAGATACGACCGGCGCACCCCACGTGTACATGCGCTTAAAGGGGTGCGTCGTTTAACGCCTGGCCCGCCTTAAACTGTTCGTACAGTTCAAACGCCCGCGCCCACAGCGGTCCCGGCTCACCGCTGCCCACGGGATGCCCGTCCAAGACGGTCACCGGCAGGATCTCGCGGACCGAGCTCGTCAGCCAAATTTCCTCCGCGCCCATCAGCTCGGCGCGCGGAACCTCGGTTTCCACGCAGCGGATCCCTGCCGCGGGCAATAGTTCCACCAGCACGTCGCGGGTGATCCCCGGCAGGAGCGCATGGCTTTTGGGCGGTGTTTTGACAATACCGCCCGTGGCGATGAATACGTTGCTGGCCGCACCCTCGGTCAGCCGGTCGTCCCGCAGCAAGATGGCTTCATAAGCCCCGCCATCGGCGGCCCGCTGCCGCAGCATCACGTTCGGCAGCAAATCGATAGCCTTGATATCGCAGTAGTGCCAGCGGATATCATCACAGGTGATCGCACTGACGGGCGCGTGGCCGGGCTTGGGGTCTAGGCAGGTGCTCATCGCAAACACCGTCGGCGCGATGGGCTCGGGCAATACATGGTCGCGCTTGGCAGCCCCGCGGGTCACCTGAACATACAGGGATTGGTCGCCGCCCCCGTTACGCTCGACGAGCGTATTCAACAGATCCGCCCAATCGCGCTCGCAGAGAGGCTGCGGGATGCGAATCGCCTCTAGGCTCTGCCGCAGCCGCGCGAGGTGCTGGTCCAAGCGAAACGTGCGTCCGTTGAATACCGGGATCACCTCATAGACGCCGTCACCAAAGATGAAGCCCCGGTCCAACACGGACACACACGCGCATTCGAGAGCGATGAATTCGCCGTTAAGATAGCAATCCGCCATCGGGGGAAAAGACTACTGTATAAGCATCCAAACTTCGTCGAGTAGGCGGTTATAGAGCGGCCCCTCGGCGATGGGTCTCAGCAAAACCAGCGGCCTTTGCATAAGCTCCTTGCCGCCGAGATTGATCTTCAAGGTCCCGCCTCGTTGCCCTTTCGCCGCCGGAGCAACGATCCGCGGTTCGAGATGCATCGCCGCCTTCAAATCCTTATGCCGCCGCCGCGGCAAGGTGATAAAAAGGTCTTCCACCAGGCCCACGTCGGCGGCTTGCGGTTCACCCTTCCACACGCGCACCTGGGCGAGCGGTTGATTGGCGGTGTACAGGCGATGGGTTTCGTAAAACCGGAATCCATAATTGAGCAGTCCCTGGGTTGCGGCGCCGCGCTCCTTTTCCGTTTTCGACCCCAGCACCACCGAAATGAGACGCATGCCGTCGCGCAGCGCGGAGGCCGCCAAACAATACCCGGCGCCCTGCGTATGCCCGGTCTTGAGGCCGTCTACGGACGCATCGCGCCACAGGAGCTTGTTGCGGTTAGGTTGTTTAATACCGTTAAAAGTGAATTCCTTGATCTTGGAAAGCGCGTAGACCTCCGGATAATCCCGGACGAGCGCCCTGGACAGGAGGGCGAGATCGCGCGCCGTCGTGTAGTGGTTTGGATCGGGAAGCCCCGAGGTGTTGGTAAAGTGAGTATTCTTAAGACCGATACGCCGCGCGTGCTGGTTCATGAGCTCCGCGAAGACCTCTTCGGAACCGGAAATATGCTCGGCGAGCGCAACGCTCGCGTCGTTGCCAGATTGGATGACCACGCCCATTAACAGGTCCTTGACGGAGACCTGTTTGCCGACCTCGATAAACATCTTCGACCCGCCCATGCGCCACGCCCGCTCGCTGATGGTTACCGGATCCTCCAAGGCGACATTCCCTTCCTTCAGCTCGTGAGCGAGCGCGTACATCGTCATGATCTTGGTCAGGCTCGCGGGTTCCCAGCGCTGGTCCGGGTTGCCCTCGGCGAGGAGCTCGCCACTGTGATAATCCATCAAAACGTGTGCCGCGGCGTCGATCCGCGGCGGGGGCGCCATCGGCGCCTCAACGGCATTCGCCCAGTTCGATAATACCGATAGCAGGACCAAGAGTGAATAGGTTTTCATGGTGGTTTGCAAAACTCAGGGGCGCATACCTGAAAGGATGCTACCCGGAAACAGCGAATCAGTTTTCGATTACGCGATGGTCCCGGACGCCCATCCGTGTAAGCCGTGCGGCGAGGCGGCTTGCGGCCGCCGTCGTTGCCAAGGGACCGACGTGTACTAGGTAATAGGATTTGTCCGCGATGACGTTCGGCCGAATCTCAACGTTCTTATCGAGCAGCGCTAGGATACGGTTGCGCAGGCGCTCCGCGTTGCCCATGACGGAAAAGGCGCCCACCTGCAAATAATACCCGGAGCGCTTGCGAGATCGGTGGAGCGGCGGCGGAGTCGCGGCACGGACCGCCGGTGGGTCTCCGGGCGCGATGGTCCGCAGCTTGACACGCGCCGTGCCGGGTCTATGAACACCGAGCTTCACGGCCGCCGCATAGGAAAGATCGATGACACGCTCGTCCTTGAACGGTCCCCGATCGTTGACCCTTACGATGGCCCGGCGGCCGTTCTCCAGATTGGTGACCTCGACGTAGGTCGGCAACGGCAAGACCCGATGCGCCGCCGTCATCTTATACATATCGTAGGTTTCTCCGCTCGAGGTTCGGCGCAGGTGAAAGTCGGGGCCATACCAAGAGGCGATCCCGCGTTCCGCGAAACCCGCCGCATTTTTCAACGGGCGATAACGCCGGCCAAAGACCTCGTAGAATTCGGGGTTACCGTAACGGCTCAAGGGTTCGTCACGAACCGGGGGGGTGGGATCGGGAATTCTTGCCGTCGGGGAAGCGGGTCCTTGCCGCAAGGGCGCCGTGCCGCACCCCGTGGCTAGCAGGCCTAGGCAGAGTAGAAAGGCGTACCCGTAGGTTAGATTTCGGCCGACTTCAGTGGCTAGCGGTGGGATCACGCGGATTAGTTTCACTGTTTTTATAACCGTGCCTGACGGCCTCGGCCAGTTGAAATACGGCCATCGCGTACAAGGCGCTACGATTATAGCGCGTTATCACGAAGAAGTTTTTCAGCGCCAGCCAAAATTCGCGGCCGGCACCGGTGTCCAAGGCGACAAGAAACGCGAGCAAGTCATCGCCAATGAGTTTCTCCGGGACGATCCCCGCCTCCCGCATTGTTTTCAAGCTGGCACTGGGCTCCCCGCCTTGATACAAGAACGTATCATACTGCCGACCGGTGACGCGGGCGGGTACCGCGATCGGCTTTCCGGCTTCCCAACCGTGGGCTTTTAAATAGTTTCCCACGCTGGCAATCGCATCGGCCGGATTTCCCCAAATGTCCGCGCGGCCGTCATGATCGAAATCCACCGCGAAGCGGCGATAGCTACTGGGAATAAATTGAGGGATCCCCATGGCGCCGGCATAGGACCCCTTAATCGATAGCGCATCCATGCCATGATCGCGCGTGAACAGCAGGAAGCTCTCGAGCTCGCTGCGAAAGAACGCGGCTCGTGGCGGAAAGTGAAACGCCAGGGTGCTGAGTGCGTCGACGACCACATGCGTGCCGGTATTCTTTCCGTAGTAGGTTTCGACCCCAATGATGGCGGCGATGATGTGAGGCGGTACGCCAAAAGCACGTTCCGCCCGTTCCAGGGCCGCGTGGTTACGGGCCCAGAAATCGACACCTGCTTCGGTTCGCTCGGGGGTTACAAAGTTGGTGCGGTATTGAAACCAAGGCTTGGACTCGGCGGGTTTCGCGATCGCCGCCAATACCACCGGGGCCAAGCGGACTTCACGGAACAAAGCATCGAGATCGCCGCGCGAAAAGGCGTGGCGTCCTACCATCTCATCGATAAATGCCTTGACCGCATTGCGATCGAGCTCGCTCGCAAGCGACGATCCGATGCAGAAAATTGCGAGGCACACGGCCCCAATCAACGCCTTCAAACGTGCTCCTCAATTCGACAGTAGTCGTTTGTGGGTGTGAATCGACATCAGGATACCGAAACTCGCGAGCAGAGTCACGAGCGAGGTTCCTCCGTAGCTAATGAAAGGCAGCGGGATGCCGACAACCGGCAATTGGCCGACCACCATACCCATGTTGACGAAGATATAAATAAACAGTGTAATCGTAAGGCTCCCCGCGAATAAGCGCACGAAGCTTTCTTGCGCCGCAAGCGCGATCGTGAAACCGCGCAAGATCACGAATAAATAAACGCTCAGAAGCAGTAACACACCCATCAATCCGAATTCCTCGCACAGCACGGCGAAAATAAAGTCGGTCGACCGTTCCGGCAAAAACTCCAAGTGTGATTGCGTGCCGTTTAACCAGCCCTTGCCGTACAACCCGCCGGAACCGACGGCAATCATGGATTGGATAATATGATAGCCCGACCCTAGCGGATCGTTCTCCGGATCCAACAAAGTGAGCAAGCGCTGGCGCTGGTATTCATGCATGCAATACCAAAGAACCGGCGCGCCCGCTGCGATCACGATCGCCCCAACGCCAAGCAAGCGCCAGCTTACGCCGGCTAAAAACAACACCGACAGACCGGTCGCCGCCACCAGCGTCGCGGTGCCGAGATCCGGTTGCTCGGCAATGAGAGCCGCTGGAATCACAACGATGCCAAGGGTCACGAACGTGCGGCGAAAGCTCGGAGCCATTCCCGCGTTGCTCAAATACCAACACACCATCATCGGCACCGCGATCTTCATCAGCTCCGAGGGTTGAAAACGCAGGACGCCGAGATCGAGCCAGCGCTGGGCGCCGCGCCCCGTGCCGAGGAGCATCACCAAACCGAGCAGCGCCACGCCAATCGCATAGAACCCGGGTGCCCAGCGTCTGAATTGGGCCGGGTGAATCTGCGCCATGCCGACCATGATCCCAAGCCCGGCGGCCATCTTAACGCCTTGGCCGATGACAACTTCTATCTGTTGCCCGCCGGCGCTATAGAGAACCAGCAAACCCATCGCACACAAGATCAGCACCCCGGTAAGCAGCGGCGGATCGAGATGAAACCGATTAATGGCCGGGCGCAGTCTATCCACCACCAACTTGCTGCATCTCCGTGGCCTCGGCGTTAAGATACTGATCCAAGAGTCTGCGCGCGATCGGCGCCGCGGCCTCGCTGCCGCTGCCCCCGTGCTCGACCACGATCGCCAGCACGATAACCGGCGCTTCCACCGGGGCAAATGCTATGAATAGGGCGTGA
>Ga0136623_10000715_pt1 | contig 10395 bp, 5 predicted proteins | sample AntDrymUQ4492106_2_FD_104656 | JGI IMG/M metagenome (GOLD analysis project Ga0136623, IMG submission 104656) | Polar desert sand microbial communities from Dry Valleys, Antarctica - metaG UQ449 (21.06) | ecosystem: Environmental > Terrestrial > Soil > Desert | place: Antarctica: Dry Valley...
ATTCATCGTGAAGGCCTTGCAGTCCCTGTTTAAGAAAGCGTTGGCGCCATAGGCAGACCGACTGCTGGCTGAGATTTAGTTGTTTCGCGATCACGGTATTCGCCACTCCCTCGGCCGCCAGCAGGACCAGGCGAGCGCGCATTACGAGAGCGTGCGGGAATGAGCGCGATTTAGCAACAGCGTTCAACTGCAAGCGCTCCTCTTCGGAAAGAACAACGGGTGATTTTGGACGCCCAGTAATCATAGGATTCCTCCAGCACAAAGGATAATCCCATGATAAAAGAGTCTGACGACTTCTTCAAGTTATTTATGAAACGCAACACTAGGGAAGCTTAGAATAACGCTACAGTTAATCTATTCCAAAATTCGCTAGTGTCATGTTTCGAATCTCGTAGAAGACGATCCACGAAATCACACGAACCAGCACGAATCTAGTGAGATTTCGTGTAACGTAGTAGATCGTCTTGCCGGCGCCTCCGCTATGAGACACGTAGTTACTGAAAACATGACATAACCCAAAATTCTTTCCGCGACGCTTTTATTCCAGACGAGTTCAGGGTGAAATCTTACGCGCTGCAGGTCGTTAGCAATAACCAGGAACTTGGAGGAAAACCGCTAGCTGCGTTAATCCTGAATATTACGGCGTTGTCGCATGACAGATTTCTCTTGAGTTTTCACAGTCGCGGTGTAGAATGCGCGCTGCCAGGGCAAACCGACAGAAAACGTGAGACCTCACTTGTCTCTTAATGCCCGGCCTAACATTCCTCATCATGCTCAAAGATAGATCAGGTAACTATTGAGGAATCGTCCTAGTTAACGTTGATCTCTTCCTTGGCTCGACCTGCAAAGGAGCAACCTCATCATGCTTCGCCAAAGACCCTTCACGAGTTTTTGCCTGGTTCTGACTGGCTTTTCTATTGCCGCATTCTGGCAGACGCAAACCCGCTCGACTCCCCTGCTCCGTCAGGTAACAAACACAAGCGCGGAAGTCATTAACGTCAATCCCTCGCTCAGTGGCGATGGTAGGCAGGTGGCCTTTGAGTCAACCGCGGATCTGGCTGGCGTCGGTGGCGGCCAACGCTTTCACGCGATAAAAGCCGACATCTGGGCTGAACCGTTTAGCTTTGCTCAAATTGGCATCACTCGAGCTGTAGCACCGAGCCAGTCACAAGACGGATCGCGAATAGCTTTTGCCTCATATGAAGATCTGGTCGGTCAAAACGCAGACCGAAACTCCGAGATCTTCATGCTCGACGCCTCCAAGCTCACGCAGGTTACCAAGACTACACCCGCGAATCTTGCCTCACGACTTCGCGATGGCAATTTTCAGCCCTCGATCAGCGACGACGGCATTCTCATTGCTTTCTCTTCAAACCGTGATCTCGTCGAACTAAATTCCGATCTGAATTTCGAGATTTTTCTTTACGACTCCGCCTCACAAACCGTCACGCAGCTAACCGCCGCTCAGGGCACAACCGGCGCGACGAACGCAAAAATGGCCGGCGATGGATCTCATGTAACCTACATTGAAGACTCTGGCGCGGCTGCGGACAGCCCCGGACCTCCAAGCGGGACCACTGCGCCAGTCGCTGGAAATCGCGATTTGATGCTCTATAACCGTGCGACTAGATTAACAACCAGAATAGCAAGCCCCGCGCGCGCTTTATCGCTAACCTACGGTCGCGCAATTAGCGACGACGGGTTGCGCGTGGTGTATTCAGCGGAGACTGGGGAAAATCAAAGCCAGGTGTTTCTCTACGATGGCAGATTCGATACTTCCAGACAGATCACCTCGCTAGGCGCTCGCGCCGACGACGTTCCTCTTCACGCCACGATCAGCGGCGACGCCAAACGCCTCGCGTTTTCTACCCGCCGCAACGTCGTCGGAGGAAACGGCGATCGCAGTGTGGAACTCTACGCGTTCGACGTTCCAACCGCACAGTTTTCTCAACTAACAGATGCTCCATCGACTGCTACTGCCGAGGTTGTCTCATCTTTGAATGACGCCGGAACAATAGCGGTTTTTAACTTTCCTCGCGTCCTCCTCGCACCGGTAGCCGCCAATAACCTGGCCAATAATTCTGAAATCTACGTCATGTCAATCGGCCCTCGACCAGCTTCAGGCACGCTCACAATAACTAATGGCGCATCTCTGGGCGCAGAGACTTCAACCGTCAAAGCGGTGGCTCCCGCAAGCATCGCTATTGCTCAAGGTAGTGCGCTGGCGAGTAAGACCGAACACTCCGAACCATTAGTTGATGGCTCTTTTTTGTTGTCGGTCGCGGGAACCGCTGTCAGCGTAAATGGTCGCGCTGCACCACTGCTCTACATTTCCCCAACCCAGGTTAACTTTGTCGTGCCCACTGAAACGGAGAGTGGTACTGCTGAGGTAATTGTTACGAACGCGGAAGGATTTCAATCTCGGACCGAGATCACGATTGTGCCTGCAGCACCGGGAATCTTTACGGTAACCGGCACTGGCCGAGGCGAGGCGGTCATACTCAATAACGGCACGCTTGTTCCCGGACCTTTTGATCCGACCAGGAGCAACCTGAGGCTGATCATCTTTGCTACCGGGATTCGCGGCAGCTCACAGCTCTCAGTAACAATTGCAGACCACGCACTGGTAGTGGAGTCAATCCACAAGTCTCAGGAGCTGCCCGGTCTTGATGAGATCCACGTGCTGATGCCAGCAGACTTGCGCGATGCGGGAACACTCAATGTTGTCATTACGGCGGATGCTCGTGAGGGCAATCCTGTTGAAGTTACTTTCAGCGAGGGCCCGGCCAGAGACATCGTTATCAACGAAATGCTGGCCGACCCATCTGACGGGCTCGCGGGCGACGCAAATCACGACGGCGCCCGTGACAGTTCACAAGACGAGTTTGTGGAGTTGGTCAACACTACCGAACGAGATCTTGATCTCAGTGGCTATCAACTGCAAACGCGCGGCTCCAGCAGCGGCACGGATATTCTTCGTCATAAATTCGCGCCCGGCACAGTGGTTCCGGCGGGCACCGCGCTGGTAGTTTTTGGAGGCGGAACACCCGATCCAGCAAACACAGTCTTCGCTGCCGCTCAAGTCGTCCAAGCCTCAACAGGTGGACTCTCCCTTTTGAACGCCGGCGGAGTCATCACACTCCGAGATGGATCGGGATCAACGATTAGCTCTATGTCTTATGGTGGCTCTACTGGACGGCGAGGCGACCTGAATGAGTCTCTAGCACGTTCACCCGACATCACCGGCAGTTTCGTTTTGCACCAGAGCGTACCAGAAGGCGGCGGACGATTGTTCAGTCCAGGCTCGCGGCTCGACGGCACAGCCTTTCTCTCAAGGCCGGCGATCTCACATATCCTGATCTCTCCAGTCTCAGCGACGCTTGCTGTTAATGAGCAGTTTCAGTTTGTGGCCAGGGCCTTTGACCAAACTGAAAAGGAGTTGAGTAATGTGATTTTCACCTGGCGGTCGAATGAGACAGCGATTGCCACGGTCGACTCAAACGGGCTGTCAAAAGCAATCGCTGCCGGCGCTGCGGAAATCACAGCATCAGCGCGAGGGGTTAAATCGGCGCCATCGGTTATTACTGTGCCTACTCCTTCTCCCACGCCGACAACCTCACCTTCGCCATCACCATCTCCTTCTGCTACGCCCAGTCCGGCGTCCACACCGTCTCCGTCTCCCTCATCAACTCCCGCAGCGAAGATTGTGATCAGTGAATTACGGACCCGCGGACCAAATGGGGCAAGCGATGAGTTTATCGAGCTCTACAATAATAGCGACACGGCCACGGATGTTGGAGGCTGGAAGGTCAAGGCCTCAAGCAACGCCGGGACAGTGAGCACCCGCCTTGCCATTAACACCGGCACGGTGATTCCGTCGAGAGGCCATTTCCTCGCGTCAAACTCAGGTGGCTACAGCGGCTCGGTGACATCAGATCAAGTTTTCACCAATGGCATTGCAAACGACGGGGGCATTGCGCTCACACTACCGAATGATGCACTCGTCGATCAGGTCGGTCTTAGTGCGGGTTCGGCCTTCAGGGAAGGGATGCACCTGGCTCCGCTGCCAAGCGACGCAAATCAAAGTTACGAACGAAAACCCGGAGGATTCAATGGCAGCATTCAAGACACAGGCGATAACTTCAATGACTTACAGCTCATCGTACCCAGTGATCCGCAAAACCTTAGCAGCAGCCCCACACCGGGACCATCGCCCGTTCCATCCCCCTCTCCTTCCGTAACGCCGACGCTCTCGCCCTCTCCTTCACCAACTCCAACTGACTCGCCTGCGCCGAGCCCGACGCCCTCTCCGGCGCCAACAGTTACGCCTACGCCATCTCCATCACCCTCCGCAGTACCTTCTCCTTCTCCGACTCCCAAGCCACTTGTCGTGATTAGTGAGTTTCGCACGCGCGGCCCCAACAGCTCGAGCGACGAGTTTATCGAGCTCTACAACAGCAGCGATGCAGCTATCGATATCGCCGGCTGGAAGATTCGAGTATCAAGCAGCTCGGGAACTATTAGTACGAGAGTGACAATTAGTTCAGGAGTAGTCCCCGCAAAAGGACATTTTTTGGCGACTAACTCCGCCGGGTACAGTGGATCAGTCGCAGGAGATCAGACCTACCCGAGCGGCGTGGCAAACGACGGTGGGATTGCGCTCACGTTACCGAACGATGCAGTCGTGGATCAAGTCGGGATGGGTGCGGGGTCAGCTTTCAAGGAGGGCATGCATCTAGCACCCCTGCCAAGCGACGCTAATCAAAGTTATGAGCGCCAGCCCGGCGGGCCGAATGGCAGTTCAGCGGACACCGATGACAACTTCAGTGACTTTCACCTCGTAACGCCAAGCGATCCGCAGAATCTAAGCAGCAACGTCACGCCCAGGCCTTCACCCACCCCAAGTCCGTCACCCTCGCCCAGCGTGTCACCTACGCCGTCTCCGATCCCTACACCAACACCAACTCCGGCTCCTTCACCTACTCCATCATCGATGACGAAGATCGTCATCAGTCAAGTCTACGGAGGAGGTGGCAACTCGGGCTCGCCATATAGGAACGACTTCGTTGAAATCTTTAATAGCGGTGAAACATCTGTGAATCTCGCGGGCTGGTCAGTGCAATATGCCAGCGCCACTGCATCCACGTGGTCAGTAACCAGTCTAACTTCCCTGACGCTGGCCCCTGGCCAGTATTACTTAATCCAGGAAAGTTCCGGCGGCAGCAATGGCGCATTGCTGCCCACGCCGGACACCTCGGGAACAATTGCCATGGCGTCAACCGCTGGTAAAGTGGCACTGGTTAACGTGACCACGGCGTTAAGTGGTGCCTGCCAGAGTAATAGCAACATCGTCGACCTGATCGGTTACGGCAGCACGGCAAGTTGCTTTCGCGGTTCTGGGCCCACACCCGCACCAGGCAATACAACTTCAGCGCTACGGAATGGCAACGGCTGCACTGATAGTCAGAACAACGCGAGCGACTTTATTGCAGCCGTGCCGCACCCGCGGAACACTGTGGCTACGGCAAATGCCTGCGTCGCCGGAGTTACTTTCTCATCGATCTCAGCGGAATATAGGAATCACTGGCGCGAGCTTTTGGCGCTACTTTGATAAAAACGACCACTGGCAGCGCGCAATGCCTCGACATGCGGCTTTTCGGCGTCGCCGTGCAGAAAGGCTTTGAGCCGTGTCAAAACTCCGAAAAAGAGAACGCGATGAACAAATCGCCGGCGAAGTGGTACACACTGAACCGTTCGCGGTAGCCAATGGATCCTGTCACTTAATTACATCTGAAATACCGCTCTTCCAAGAAAATCTAGTGAACGGAACTTGAGTGTCGCTCCATTGGCTACAGCAAACGGTTCTGTGGTTAGTGGTAATTTGAGGACTTACGGATTTTCAACACTGCGAAACCGAATTGCAACGGCTTGCTAGGTAAGATCTGTAACACCTAAACTCTCGCTCATGCAGGGTATGGCCGACGCTCTCACATCGCTGCGCGAGCATTTCGGATTCGATGACTTCCGTGAAGGTCAGCGTGAAGTGATTGCGGCGATACTCGAAGGCAAAGACGCCGTTGTTGTAATGCCTACTGGTAGCGGCAAGTCTCTCTGCTACCAACTCCCCGCGATGATGCTGGGCGGGGCGACACTAGTTGTCTCTCCGCTCATCGCCCTAATGAAGGACCAGGTAGATGCCCTGAGAGCTCGCGGGCTGCCTGCGACTTTTATTAACAGTTCTATAAATCCGTCCGAACAGCACGAGCGCATCAATGCATTACGCCGTGGCAAGTTTAAGCTGGTCTACGTCGCGCCTGAACGCTTTCGCAGCAGCCGCTTCACAGAAGCACTCCTCTCTGTTGGCATTTCTCTTTTTGCCGTCGATGAAGCTCATTGCATCTCAACCTGGGGCCACGATTTTCGTCCCGATTATTTACGTTTGAAAAGCGTCCGTCAGGCGCTCGGTGGCGCACAAACTCTGGCCCTAACCGCGACTGCGACGCCTCACGTTCGCTCAGATATAATCCAACAACTGGGCCTGGCAAAGCCCCAGACATTTGTCAGCGGCTTCGACCGGCCGAATCTCTCGCTTGATGTCGTGCATACGGAAAAGGAGCGCGAAAAGATCGCACGCATTAAGCGACTGGCTAAGACGCACGACGGTTCAGGAATCATCTACGCTTCGACGCGAAAAGCGGTCGAACAAGTTGCGAGAGAATTGCAGGAACAGGGGTTACGCGTAGCGTCCTATCACGCAGGGATGAGCGATGCGGTGCGTGTGAAAGCGCAGGAAGACTTCATGGCAGGCCGCACGCAAATGATCGTCGCCACCAATGCTTTTGGCATGGGCATTGACAAACCGGACATACGGTTTGTCGCGCACTATCAGATGCCCGGATCAATTGAAGCCTACTACCAGGAGATCGGGCGTGCCGGGCGTGATGGACTACCCTCATCCTGCGTGTTGTTATTCAACTATGTCGATAAGAACACGCACGACTTCTTCATTGAAGGCTCCTATCCCAGCGGCGAGCTTATTCAGGATGTTTATGACGCACTCGTTTCAACCGGCCTGAAGCGTATAGAACTTTCGACGGCTGAGATTGCGAAGCGGGCGGGGATAGGTAACGAGATGGCTGTCCAATCCTCTCTTTACTTGCTCGAACGCGCGGGACACATCGAGCGCGGATCAGCCTCTGCTCGGCCCGGCGGGGTCCCATCCGCCCACGGTCGCGGGGCGGCGAACACGGGAATGAGCGCGCGCCGCACTCGCTCTATTGTCATGCTCGACAGCGCTCCTGCCACAAAGCTTCGCGTCAATCCAGCCGATGTCGCGCGTCGCGCGGCACTGGAGCGACGGAAACTCCGCGAAATAATCGAGTTTTGCTACACCGAATACTGCTATCGCGGCCACATACTCGATTACTTCGGCGATCCGCATCACGCGCGGCAATGTGGTACCTGCGGAAACTGCGCCCCACACACCGCAGCAAGATCTCCCCTCAGCTCTGCCGAGACCTTGAGAGCCTCGCCCTATTCAAGACGCGGCAGCAAAGCTCGCGCTGCATCGACGTTTATCTCTCCCCGCATCCTGAGCGAAGACGAAAGACTGCGAGTGCGAAAGATTCTAGCGTGTGCCACGCGTATGAAGAGCCGCTTTGGAAAAAACATCCTGGCCGCGACCTTGCGCGGCTCGGCCGCTAAGAATGTGATGCAGGCGCACCTGAACGAGCTCTCTACCTACGGTCTCTTGAAAGACATGCGGCACGACGACATCTTGCTTTACATTGAGGCGATGGTCGCCGCGCGGTGTCTGCACATCAGCCCTGGAGAATATCCTACCGTTTCAATCACGGAACTAGGCGATCGCGTGATGCGCGAGCAGGAACGAATTGAATTGGCTCTGCCAAAACTCTCTGACCAAACAAACACCGGATCGCATCTCTCCAGCGGCGAATCAGCATCCGGGGACGACTCCCACACATGAACTTGAATGAAGTCTTACTTGGTCGCCTCCGTGATTGGGCGTGGGTCATAATAGGGCCTGATCTGTTTCAGCAAGCCTTTCGAAACTCGGAAGCAATCAAAGACTGGAATAACACCGAATATGGTATCAAGATTAAAGACGGTAGCAACGTACTCTCCCTCGGCAATATGCCTCTGAATTCGTGTGTCATTGATGACGGGAAATAGCCCGGTCAGGAATTCAACCACTTGCTCTTTCCCTTCAAGTTTAGTGGACAACGGGCTTACAAAAGTGACATCCAGGGCGAACGGCACGTTGCTTAGGTCTTTTGTTCTTCAAACCATTCAGATAGCTTTCCACCGCTTCAACATTAGGGTTTGCCATAGAGCCTACATTCATTTGCATCGGGGGCAGATTTACATGCTTGCTTGAACATACTCTCTGACGGAGGTGAGTTGTACCGGGAATTTCCTGAGCGTTTCCTGCATGTCGATAACGTTTCCCCGCGAATAGTAGAGCATCAGGCCTGCAAATGATTGCTGTAAAGGATCGCTGGCAGTTTCTTTCTGTTGCCTGAGTGCTTCCTCTGGCACATACTGGACTCCGAACTTCCGCCCCTTCGACTGTTCAAAGATCCGCACTACTTCTAAAGGACTCAAGGCTTCAGGCCCACCCAACTCAACCACAGCATTACGCGCCTTAGGGCTGTCCAGCGATGCAACGGCAAACTTAGCCACGTCCTTGTAAGATATCCAACTGATCTTGTTCTCACCGGACCCGTAAATCTGCGCTTGAGCATTGCCCGCATCAAAGCCCAACGCCGGACTCAGCCAGACCTCCATGAAGCAGGTCGGCTGTAAGATTGTGTAGGTCAAACCGCTACCTTTCAAATGCTCTTCTACTTTTCGCTTAGCAGTTTGGAGGGGGAATTCAACATCAGTATGGGGAAAAGAGATCAGCACGAAATGACTAACATTGGCTGCCTTGGCTGCGTCAATGAGTCTTAACTGTCCCTCGAGGTCGACGGTCTGAATGGAGTCTCCTTCCTGTCTGGAAAGCGTGGAAGAGGCTGTTGAGATAACTGCACTTACTCCCTGACAGGCAGCATCTAGAGATGAACGATCCTTCAAATCCCCTCGCACGATTTCAACGGTTAGGCTCTCAAGCTGTGACACTTTATTGTGATCTGATGTAGCTCTCACAAGCACCCTCACAAGTTTGCGTCTGGCAGCAAGTAAGCGACAGATTTCACCCCCCAGTAAACCCGTTGCGCCGACGACAAGATTCATGATTACGCCTCCTCTGTAGAAATCAGCAATATTCCGAAACTATCGCACTACCCCAATCAAGGGACTCGAGGCGCTGGCATAAAGCCGCTTCGGCATTCGTCCTGCGACATATGCCAATCTTCCCGCTTCTATTGCCAACTTCATTGCTTCAGCCATTTTTGCCGAATCTCCAGCTTCGGCAATTGCGGTGTTCATCAAGATCGCGTCCGCGCCAAGTTCCATGGCAATGGTGGCATCGCTTGCCGTTCCCACGCCGGCATCGACGATGATCGTTGCATCCGGCAATTGCTCGCGCATAATGCGCAGGTTGGCGGGGTTCTGCACGCCAAGGCCGGAGCCGATGGGGGCCGCCAACGGCATCACGGCAGGACAGCCGGCATCGAGCAGTTTCTTTGCCATGATCAGATCGTCAGTGAAGTAAGGCAGGACGACGAAACCCTCCTTCACCAAAACGCGAGCGGCTACGAGTGTCTGTTCATTATCAGGAAAGAGTGTGGTCTGGTCACCGATTACTTCGAGTTTGATCAAATCTGTCTGCAGAGCTTCGCGCGCGAGTCGCGCCGTGCGAATCGCTTCTTCGCTCGTGTAGCAGCCGGCGGTGTTAGGAAGAATCTGAAGCGAGGGATCGAGGTGGTCGAGAAATGATTCGCTGCTGCGATCGAGCGGCACACGCCGGACAGCAACCGTCACCATCTCAGCACCTGAGGCGCGATGCGCCGCCTTCATCTCTGCAAAGGTGCGATATTTGCCCGTACCAATAATCAGTCGGGACGTAAATGCACGATCGGCAATCTCGAAACGATCCGTGCGCGCAGGTGCTGCGGTTGTCATTATTGAAAAATTTCCTTAACAGCTTGTGTCAAATCGGCAACCTGAAGGTCGACTCTGAACCTCCGGCCTCAAGTGAACCACCAAATATGTCGGAACTTTACACCGTAATGCGGGGAAAACAGAAACGTAGACCGGGAAGCAGGAGGCAGACGGCAGGAAGCAGGAGCAGGAAACAGTAAAAACACAGGTTTGTACTTCCTGCCCTTCTGCCGTCTGCCGGCTGCCGTCTGCCTTCTGCTGTCTGCCTCCTGCCGTGCGGTGCCCCGCCACCAACGAAGTGCACTATCTCGACGCGATCATCTTCTGCAA
>Ga0136623_10000716_pt1 | contig 10394 bp, 7 predicted proteins | sample AntDrymUQ4492106_2_FD_104656 | JGI IMG/M metagenome (GOLD analysis project Ga0136623, IMG submission 104656) | Polar desert sand microbial communities from Dry Valleys, Antarctica - metaG UQ449 (21.06) | ecosystem: Environmental > Terrestrial > Soil > Desert | place: Antarctica: Dry Valley...
CGCGCGCGAAACGCGCAAGCATGTAACGGTAGCTTTGAATGGCGATGGAGGGGACGAGTCTTTTGCCGGCTATGAGCGTTATGCAGCCATGAGGTTAGCGGAGGTGTATTACCGCCTGCCCGGGATCCTGCGGGGTTCACTGGTGGAGCCGGCAGTTGGCTTGATTCCCACTTCGGAAGGACGGCGCAGTCGCGTAAGGGATGCGAAACGCTTTCTGCGTGCTGCGTCATTGCCAAAAGCCGATCGTTATCTCCGCTGGGTGAGCGTATTTGATCGAGAGGCCAAGGTGGATCTCTACTCGGAAAGTTTCAGGAACGAAACAGCAAATGCGCATGCTGCCGCATTGCTGGATCCCTGGTTCGCCAAGGCAAATGGAGCGGGAATCGTGGATGCGGCTCTGCTGGCAGACATCATGACGTATTTGCCTAATGATCTGCTGGTGAAGGTTGACATCGCCACTATGGCTGTATCACTTGAGGCTCGTTCCCCCTTTCTAGATCATCATGTGATCGAGTTTGCGGCGAGCTTGCCGGAGCGGCTGAAGTTGCGCGGACTGACAACGAAGTATTTGCTGAAGCGCGTTCTGAAGAAGCTATTGCCGGCTGAAAATCTAAGCCGACGGAAGATGGGTTTTGGCGTACCGATCGGACTTTGGTTTCGCGGTAAGCTCCAGCCATTCCTTCGTGAAACAGTCTTGTCCGAGAAGGCGCTTAATCGCGGACTCTTTAAAACGTCGACGGTCGAACGTTTGGTCGAACAGCATACTTCCGGTGAACGCGACTATGCGCATCAACTCTGGACTCTACTGATGCTGGAGCTTTGGTTTAGAAGATTCATCGACTAGTTTGTATTTTGTCCGTTGTCTGTTGTCAGTAGTGAGTTGTGCCTCTTATCGTGGTGACACTCGGGATATTTCGGTTCATCAACTAACAACTGACCACTAACAACTGACTACTGACCAATTGGAGGTCCCTTGAATGAAAGGCGTTGTATTAGCTGGCGGATTGGGCACGCGGCTGCGGCCTTTAACGGCCGTTACAAACAAACACCTGCTTCCCGTTTACGATCAGCCAATGATTTATTACCCGGTTCAAACGTTAGTAAATGCCGGGATCACGGACATCATGATCGTTACCGGCGGTAATTCAGCGGGCGATTTTTTGAAGCTGCTGGGAAACGGAAAGGCTTTCGGACTGAAACACATCAATTACACCTATCAGGAAGGCGAAGGCGGCATAGCGGAAGCGCTGTCTCTGGTGGAGCACTTTGCTAAGGATGACCCGGTTTGTGTCGTACTCGGGGATAACATTATAGAGGGCAACATTCGCTCGGCCGTGCGGTCCTATCGTCATCAAGGCGGCGGCGCGAAGATTATCCTGAAGAAGGTGCAGGACCCTGAACGTTTTGGCGTCCCCGAACTCGATGGCCGGAGCGTCGTGCGCATCGAAGAGAAACCCCCTTTGCCTAAGTCTGATTACGCTGTAATTGGAATTTACATGTACGACTCGGGAGTTTATGAAATCATTCGCACGTTGAAGCCTTCGGGTCGGGGCGAGCTAGAAATAACGGATGTCAACAATGCGTACATAGAACGTGGTGACATGACTTGGGAGGAGCTTGAAGGCTGGTGGACAGATGCCGGTACCTTTGAAAGTCTGCTGCACGCCTCAAACCTGGTTGCAGAAACAGGAGCAAACAAATTGGAGTTAAAGCATGGAGCCGAGATCAGCGCGAATGTCTGAAGTTTTTAAGGTTGGCGAAATAAAGGGTGTCGACATTCGTGACCTGCAAAAGTTTGCGGACGATCGCGGCTGGTTAGCCGAGCTGTTTCGTCATGACGAACTCGACAAAGAGTTTTATCCGGCCATGGCATACATCTCATCGTCAGACCCGGGTGTAAGGCGCGGACCACACGAACATGTTGACCAGGCAGATTTATTCTGCTTTATGGGCCCTTCCAGTTTTAAGCTGCGGATGTGGGACAACCGGAGGGACTCCGAGAGCTACAATCACATGATGACTCTGGTTGTTGGTGCGAATAATCCGAAATCAGTGCTCGTGCCTGCTGGAGTTGTGCATGCTTACCAGAACGTGGGCGAAGTTCATGGGATCGTGATCAACTGCCCAAATCGGCTCTATATGGGCGAGGGCAAGCGAGAGAAAATCGATGAGATTCGGCACGAGGACGACCCGGAAACAATATTTAGGATGGAAGGCTGAAAAGAATTTCGAATTTCGGATTTCAAATTTCATGCCTCTGAGAGAGCGGATTTTGTTTCGATAACAGTAAATTCGAAATCCGAAATTCGAAATTCTCATGAAGATCGTTCGCGTCATTGCCCGGCTCAACGTCGGCGGCCCCGCCAAGCATGTGGTCTGGTTGACAGCCGGACTGCAGGATGCCGATTGCGACACATTGCTGGTGTCGGGAACAGTGCCTCCCGGTGAAGATGACATGGGCTACTTCGCTGCCGAGCATGGTGTAAAGCCTCTCCTGATTCCGGAGATGAGCCGCGAGATATCCCCTAAAGACCTGCTGACAATATGGAAACTCTACCGATTGTTTGTGCGAGAACGACCTGACATCGTGCATACGCACACGGCAAAGGCAGGTACCGTCGGCCGGATCGCAGGTGTCTTCTATCGCTGGTTCACACCAGCAGCAATATTGGGCAGACCCCGCCCTTGTCGCTTCGTGCATACTTACCACGGCCATGTTTTTCACAGCTACTACGGGGCGCTGAAAACTCGCCTCTTTATATCCATAGAGAGGGTGCTGGCCCGTCTGATCACCGATAGAATTGTTGTCGTGAGCGAGCAACAGCGACGAGAAATCCACGAAGCATTCGGCGTGGGTCGTGAGGGCCAGTTCGTAGTAATCCCGCTCGGTCTCGCCCTGGAGAGTTTCGAAAACGGGGTTAATCGCCGGCAACTATTCCGGCATGAGCTGGGAGCAAAGAGCGAAGAGATCCTGGTTGGGATAGTCGGGCGGCTGACGGATATAAAGAACCATGAACTCTTCCTGCAAGCCGTTGCGAGGTTCAAAGAAAAGAGCTTAACCGACCCATTCTCGGACAGCGTGAGGTTTGTTGTGATCGGTGACGGGGGATTCCGCGGCAGGCTGGAAGCTCAGGCAAACTTATTAGGTCTGAGCGATGATGTAATCTTTACCGGAGGCCGCCGAGATCCGGAAAACTTTTATCCAGCGCTTGATATTGTTGCTTTGACATCGCGCAATGAAGGAACTCCCTTGACCCTGATTGAAGCGATGGCCAATGGACGTGCCGTGATAGCAACTGCCGTCGGTGGTGTAGTGGATCTTTTAGGCGAGACCATTTCGCAGGATCAGAATGAGCGATATGACATCTGTCAGCGAGGCGTTCGAGTGATACCGGACGATGCCGACGCTTTTGCCGCCGGGCTCGATCGCCTGGTGACGGATATCGAGCTACGTCGCGAAATGGGCGACCGTGGCTTCCACTTTGTCCAAACGAATTACTCGAAAGCGCGACTCTTGGAAGACATCAAAGCACTCTACCGAGAGTTGTTGGAGCGGAAAGCGATCCCTCTGAGAGCTTCCTCATCTGAGAGAAGCCTGGAATCAAGAGTGTGAATAAACGAGCCGAGCTGCAGCAACGCACTGGTTAAACCCATATGCAGCAACATGGAATTTGTCGATCACCGGGGTTCTTCACTCCGGAGGAGTGAGATGTTTATAGACTGGCCAACCCCAAAGCCTCTATACGCCGTTCGGAGGAGCGGAATGAAGCTAGACTGGTATTTTTCAACTTTAGTTCCGCTCCTCCGAACGGCGTCTGGTATTTTTGTCATGTTGCGGTCTATAAACATCTCACTCCTACGGAGTGAAGAACTCTGCTGACTAGGAGCTTACATTTGCGAGTATTGATCACAGGAGGCGCGGGGTTCATCGGATCACATCTGGCCGATGCATACCTGCAACGGAGTGATGAAGTCTTTATTATCGACGATTTGTCCACAGGTCGGATCGAGAACATTCGGCACTTGAAGGACAATCCACGATTTCATTACACGATTGAAAGCGTTCTGAACCATCCGGTTACCGCAGAATTGGTGGACCAGTGTGACGTCGTTTTTCACCTCGCGGCTGCTGTGGGAGTGAAGCTAATTGTCGAGAGCCCGGTAAGGACCATAGAAACGAACGTGCGTGGAACTGAAGTCGTGTTGTCGATTGCGAACAAGAAGAAGAAGAAGGTTCTGGTGGCGTCGACGTCAGAGGTTTATGGCCTGAGCACTGACGTGCCGTTTCGCGAGGACGGGAATCTCGTCATGGGTGCAACAACCAAAGGCCGTTGGAGCTACGCTTGCTCGAAGGCGATAGACGAGTTTCTGGCTCTGGCTTACTGGCGCGAGCGAAAGCTGCCAACAATCGTCGTGCGGCTATTTAATACCGTGGGGCCGAGACAGACGGGGCAATATGGGATGGTGATTCCAACTTTTATGAAGCAGGCTCTCGCGGGGCGCCCGATCACCGTGTATGGCGACGGTAAACAGACCCGCTGTTTCGGGTATGTCGGCGATGTCGTCGGCGCGCTGATCAAGCTAATGGACCACGACGAGGCAGTGGGCCAGGTCTTTAATATCGGTTCCAATGAGGAGATAACGATTTACGACCTTGCGCGGCAGATCAAAAAATTGACGAGGTCCGATTCGGAGATTGTATTCGTGCCTTACGACGAAGCTTACGAAGAAGGTTTTGAGGATATGCCGCGTCGGGTGCCCGACATTGCGAAGGTCCATGAGCTTGTGGGATTCCGGCCTGAAATGACCCTGGATGGCATTCTCCATAGCGTGATGGAATATCAGAGTGGCCGTGCCTCTGCCTCACGGGGCTGAGTGTTCAGCATTCAGAGCAAGTTGATTTGAAGAGACAGATCGAATAACTTTTCCCTTATACTGCCAATCTGTGTTCCATGTCCTTCCGTAGCTGATGTCGTTAAGCTCGCTAAACCTTCTTGCAATTGCCGCGTCGTTTGTCCTGGCGCTGGCGCTCACGCCGTTAGTGCGTGCGCTAGCGAGACACCTGGGCTTTGTGGCGAAACCAAAGATGGATCGGTGGCACAAACGGCCTACGGCCATGCTTGGTGGAGTGGCCATCTGGCTGGCGGTGGTCATAAGTTACCTGGCATTTGTACCGCGCACGCCTATCGGTTGGCGGATCATCCTCGCCAGCACGTTTCTTTTCTTGGTGGGACTCGTGGACGATATCGTCCATACCAAACCGTACCAGAAGTTAATCGGCCAAATAATGGGCTCGGCGTTCGTTATTTATTACGGCTTGAGTCTGCCCTGGACCAGTTCCTCTTCGATTAATATGGCCCTCACAATCTTCTGGCTGATTGGGATCACCAATGCCTTAAATCTGCTTGATAACATGGATGGTTTGGCGGCCGGTATAGCTTTGATCGCCTCGTGTTTTCTGGCCCTGAGTTTTGCTAATACAAACCAGTTAACCGAAGTCATGATGCTGATGACTTTCACGGCTGCGCTTCTGGGATTTCTGGTTTACAACTCCAGTCCGGCATCGATCTTCATGGGCGACTGCGGATCGCTGTTTGTGGGATTCTTTCTCGCAAGTGCAGCATTGGTCAATGTATCAGGGGGGCGCTCCAGGAGCTTTCTCCCCGTTTTGGCCGTGCCGATTCTGGTGCTCTTCGTTCCCATCTTTGATACCACGTTTGTTACCGTCCTCAGAAAACTCTCAGGGCGCGCCGCGTCGCAGGGCGGTCGCGACCATACTTCACATCGGCTTGTTGCGCTCGGCGTGTCGGAACGTCAGGCGGTCTGGATGCTATACGGTTTTGCGACTCTCTCGGGCGTCCTGGCGGTCCTGGTTCAGCGTGTGAAACTGGATGTCAGCCTGGCGGCGATCTCAGGTTTCACAATCCTGCTGACGTTAATAGGAGTTTACCTCGCGGGCGTGAAGGTTTATGACGAATCTGAAGAGGCCCTCGCCCTCAAGGATAAGCCACTGTATGCGTTTTTGGTTGACGTCTCCTACAAACGCCGCGTCTTCGAAGTGTTGCTGGACGTGGTGCTAATCATCCTGGCTTACTGGTGCGCTTACGCCATCAAGTTTGGTGCGCTTTCCGGTAGCGAAGCCTGGAGACTCTTTTTGCGCACGCTTCCGGTCCTCGTATTCGTAAAGATGGCAACGTTTCTCGTTATGGGCGTGTACCGGGGTCTCTGGCGGTATACAAGCATCGATGATCTGATTGTGTTTGCAAAGGCAGTCATCCTTAGTTCTGTCGCCAGTGTGCTAGCAGTACTTTTTGCGTTTCGTTTCGAAGGTTTCTCGCGGACAATTTTCTTACTCGATGGATTGTTGATGCTCATGTTTCTGGCGGGGAGCCGAATGGCTTTTCGTCTGTTTAGGCAGTTGCTGCCGACGGTAAATGTTCGGGAAGGCCGGCGAGTGCTTATTTATGGAGCGGGAGACGGAGGGGAGTTGCTGCTGAGAGAGCTTTTGAACAATCAGGAGTTAAGGTATTCGCCAGTCGGATTTCTGGACGACGATCCAAATAAGAACGGCAAGTTGATTCACGGATTGAAGGTATTCGCAGCCAATGGCGACCTTACTGTGATCTGCAAACAACAAGACGTGGAGGAAGTACTCATCTCAAGTTCCAGAATGCCAGAAGGGCGGCTGCAGGAGATCCTGCGCCGATGCAGTGAGCAGGAGATTACCGTGAGGCGCATGCGTATAACGATTGAGAATCTCACGGAAAAATGGGTTCGCGATTGACCAATGCCTGACCAACTAATGCATTTTGACGCTCGCAAGCCGCTCACCTGGATGACGATGATCCTGGCGCTTGCCCTGACTTTGATCGGCTCGTGGTTTGTTGTTCGCTGGTATATGGGCAACACATTCGCAGAGTTTCTCAACCCGGAGGAAAACGGACTGGAAATGGGAAGGCGGGCCGTTTCATTGGCTCCCAACGATCCATTAACTCACTGGCGACTCGGTGAGGTCGTTCATAAAAAGCTTCCCCCGGATCAGCTTGGTCAGGTGGTAAACGAATACGAAAAAGCAGTTAGTCTTTCTCCTAACGACTACAGGTTCTGGATGGACTTGGGCACAGCCCTCGAGCAAGTGGGCGAATCTGCGAGGGCGGAGAAGGCGCTGCGGAGAGCGGTGGATCTGGCTCCATCCTATACCTACCCTCATTGGTACCTGGGAAACTTGCTTCTGCGAGCCGGCAATTATTCAGAAGCATTTGGCGAACTCAGGCGCGCTTCCGATGCAGACCCCGAGTTGCGTTCGCAATTATTCAATCTGGCGTGGGAGGTTTACAAAGAAGATTTCGAGTCATTAAAAATGGCAGTTGGCACCACCGCCGCGGCGCGAGCAGAGTTTGTCAAATATCTGCTTGGACGGCAAAGAATCGAAGATGGAATTCTTCTGTGGAAAACCCTAAGTGAGACTGAAAAGCGAGCGAATCTCGCGGCGGGCGAATCTATTATTGGCACTCTCGTTGCAGCCAGGCGTTACCATCAGGCTGCCGATATTTCAAACGATCTTGTGCCGACTCCTGCTCACCGTGTCGTGGTGGGGCAAATTCTCGATGGTGGATTTGAGGAAAAGATGGCTCCTCAACCGAAAGCGGTTTTCGGCTGGCAAGTGAAGTCTGCTCCGCAAGTGCAAATCGGAATCGATCCGAGCAAAGGCCACAACGGCGGCCGGAGCTTGCGCTTCGTCTTTCAGGTACCGTCGCGCGTCGATTCGTTCAATCTTTCACAGCTCCTATTAGTCGAACCCGAGACGTACTACGATTTTGCGGGTTACGTAAGGACTGAGAAACTTCAAAGTGGCGCTACGCCTTTCGTGGAGATCGTCGACTCGATGGACGGATCTGTCTTCGCAGCTTCGCTGCCAACCGCAACCGGAAACAGCGATTGGCAACTCTTTGCCATGAGCTTTAAGACCGGCGCGAAGACTGAAGCCGTAACCATAAGAATCAATAGAGGTTCCTGTGGGCAGGATTCCGTCTGCCCTCTTTTTGGCACAGTCTGGTATGACGACTTCAATCTCAAACGCCGAAGTTAGTCCTCTGGTGTCTGAAACAGCCGAAACTCCAGCGACCAGTACAACGCAGGATTACACTATCAAACACACGCTGGCCAGCCGGTTTGTGTTCCTGATCCTCTGTGTCGCGATAGTATTAACGGCCCTGGTGTTTGGTACGGTTCATTACTGGGCCCTTGCTATTTTCAGTCTCGGCAGCGCCGCGGTTATCATTCTGTGGGTGATTGACGGTTGGAAACTGGGAAGAATTCGCGTCAGCCGGAATCCTTTACAGCTGCCACTGTTGGGCGTGCTGGCTCTTGGACTTATTCAACTTCTGCCACTGCGGAACCCCGGCGCTGCCGAGGTACTATCAGTTTCTCCGGTTAAGACCCTTTCGCTGGACCCTTACTCGACCAGATTTGTGCTGGCGCAGGTGGCGGCATTAACGATTTACTTCGCAGCAACCCTCGTTTTCACAGACACGCCATATCGGCTTCGGCTACTCGTCAGAACAATTACCGTCTTCGGTTTCTTTCTGGCAATTTTTGGGTTGACGCAGTCCTTCACAAGTCCTACTAAGGTCTACTGGTTTCGTGAGCTCACGCAGAGCACCGCCTTTGGCCCGTTTATCAACCGCCATCACTTTGCGGGATATATGGAGCTTTCACTAGCCCTCCCTCTTGGGCTGCTCTTCAGCGGCTCGGTAAAACCGGAGATGAGATTTATCTATCTATTTGCCGGCGGACTTATGGGAACGGCTCTGATCATGACGGGTTCACGAGGTGGAATTATTAGTTTGGGTGCGGAAATCCTGTTTCTAGTGGTAGTGGCAGGATTCCGCCGTAAGCGCAGAGAGCCAGCGGAACAAGAAAGGCCGCAACGCATTAGAAGAGCTGCGACTCGCGCAGCGCTGGCTTTGGTATTAATCGTCGGCCTCTTTGCGGGCGTCGTGTTGTTTGGTGGGGAGTCTGCCTTGAATCGTTTTGTCGGCACAGTAAATTCGGATGACCCTACCACGGGACGTGCGCATTTCTGGAGTGTAACCCTCGATATCATTAAGGCCCATCCGGTACTTGGAACCGGACTGGGGGCGTTCGGAGTTGTGTATACACGGTACGACACGCGCAATGGTCTGTTCAGGCTGGAGCAAGCACACAACGATTATCTTCAGATCTTATCCGACGGCGGATTGGTAGGGGCAGGTCTAGGGCTGATTTTTGTCATTCTTTTGTTCCGCATGGGATTCGCGCGCAGAGAATCTCGTGATGATTTCAGAAGTGGCGTAGCCCTGGGAGCACTGGCAGGTTGTTTTGCGGCCCTGATCCATAGCTTCTTTGATTTCACACTGCACACTACATCCAATGCACTCCTGTTTCTGGTTTTAGCTGCGCTGGCAACTATGAATGGCCGGGTTGAGCAAGCGCAGTCCCGCCGCAGAAGGAAGCGAAGGACTAGTGATTCCGGCCCAATCATGATCAAGTGAGGAGACATACACAAGTGGCTTCGGTGGCTTCCGCCAAGATCAAGGGTGAAGAACAAACTTTGCCGTCACAGTCGTCACTCCCACAGCTCTGTCTCACTGCCACCTTGAAGCACGACAAGGGCGATGCTCTTAACCACAAGGTCGACGGAGAATGGACGCCTACCGGCGCCACCACCTTTGTTGAGCGGGTGCGCCACGTTGCGCTGGGGATATCTGAACTTGGGATCAAACGAGGGGATCGGGTGGCGTTATTGTCAGAAAACCGCCCGGAGTGGTCAATTGTGGACCTCGCAATTCTCAGTCTCGGCGCGGTCAACGTTCCGATCTATACAACGCAGGCAGTCGATCAAATACGCTATATCCTGACTGACTCGGGTGCGCGGGCACTGTTTATTTCCAACCGCCGACTGTTCAAGCATGCTCACAAGGCGCTCGAACGCTTAGGCTTCCTTGAAAACATCATCTTCTTCGACGAGGAAGGCAGCGAGAGCATCAAACGCGCGATGACGTTGACAGCTTTAGAGAAAAGGGGAAGCCAAAGACTGCTCAATGCACCGGCGTTGTTCGACGAACATCTCAGTGCAACACAGCCGCAGGAGCTAGCGACAATCATCTACACCTCGGGCACCACGGGTGAGCCAAAGGGGGTGATGTTGACTCATAACAACTTCGTTTCTAATGTGCTGGCAATAACTGGCGGTTTGCCCATCAGTTCAACGGATGTTGCCCTTTCGGTACTGCCACTCTCGCACATATTCGAGCGGACGGGCTTCTATGTCTTTTGCTACAACGGTGTGTCTGTCTACTACGCAGCATCCTTCGATCAGGTCGGGGAGAATCTGAGAGAGGTGCGTCCAACCG
>Ga0136623_10000718_pt1 | contig 10388 bp, 9 predicted proteins | sample AntDrymUQ4492106_2_FD_104656 | JGI IMG/M metagenome (GOLD analysis project Ga0136623, IMG submission 104656) | Polar desert sand microbial communities from Dry Valleys, Antarctica - metaG UQ449 (21.06) | ecosystem: Environmental > Terrestrial > Soil > Desert | place: Antarctica: Dry Valley...
ACGGCGACGGCGACGACCGAGCGATCGTGCACCGGATTTCGGGGACAGACACTCGCCCCGGCGCGATTCGCGTCACGCGGTGGCGCAGGCGACGACCACAGCGGCGACGCCCGCGCCAATTCGCTGAAGGGTCCGGGGGCGCCGACGTGCTCGAGGGCGGTGGTGGCGATGACTCGATCGACGCGGCCCTCCAAGGCGCGGTGGCTTCCACTGCCCGCCGACGCGCAGCCGCTCCGGCGCCTGCGGTGATCGCGCAGCGCGGCGTGAGCCGCGACGCAGCCCCCGGGTTCGACGGCCTCGGGCTACGAGCCGTTCAACGTACAGGTGACGATCCGCCGGGCCGCCAAGCGCTGAGTGCGGCGATGGCGGCCGGCGTCAGCGGCGCCGGGTGCGCACCACGACCGGCAGCTCGCGGCGACCGCTCGCGGTCCGGATCTGGGCCACCAGGCGGACGCTGCGCTTGCGGGCGAGCAGGCCGCGCCCGTACTTCGTCAACGGGACGCGCAGCGTGACGATCCGGCCTCGCGGCACCCGAAAGGCGCGCTTGCCGACGCGCTTGGAGCGTGTCAGCGTGAGCTCGCCGCGGCAGGCGCCGCCGCCGGCGCCAGGGGGACAGGCCAGCAGCACCGGCGCGTAGCGCGAACGCCTTGCGCGCGCGGGCGCGGGCGCGATCACGGGCTGCGGCTCGGCCATGTTGCTGAAGGGCAGGCCCGGCACGTAGCGCGAGCTGCAGTCGGGCGCGACGAGATCGGTCGCATCGACCTCTGCCCAGTCCTGCCCGCCGCCGCACAGAACCGTGTCGACGCGGCCGTTGCCGGCGGAGCGCAGGTGGTCGTCGCCTGGGCCTCCCGACAGCGTTCCCGAGCCGTTGATGCGGTCGTTGCCGCCCATGCCCTGCAGGACGTCGTCGCCGCCTCCGCCGGTGATGGTGTTGTGGCCGGCCGTGGCGATGATCGTGTCGGGGCCCGGTGTGCCGCCGATGTCCTCGACGTCGGGAAAGACGTTGTCGCCCTCGCCGGGCAGGCCGTCGTCGGGCAGGCCGTCGAGGGTGATGCGAGCGCCGACGTTCGGCGCGTCGAAGAGGACGGTGGCGTTGTGGCTGTCGTTGCCGTCGCCGCCGCGGATCTCCTCGGCGCCGGGACCGCCGTCGAGGATCTCGTTGGCCGGCCCGCCGATCAGCGTGTCGTCGCCGGTGCCCGTGTACACGGAGACGTAGAAGCCGGCGGGCAGCCCCCCGCGGTAGCTGTCGTCGAGTGCGCCGAGCTGCACCGAGATGCTGGCGATGCCGGCGGCGGGGCAGCGTGCCCGGTGCTCGTCGATCGACTCGCAGCCGTTGCGCGCGTCGACCGGGGAGGCCGCGTCGGTGATCTCCACGCGGCCGTCGGCGGCGAGCGTCAGCGTGACGTCGTTGACCTCGTCCTCTGCGCCGCCGTCGAAGTGACCGGGATCGAGCACGAACAGCGCCGGCAACACGCCGGGCACGTGGTCGCCGACCTCCACGCGAGCGGCATTCGCCGGCGCGGGAAAGAGCACGGCTGACAGCACGGCGAGGAGGAGCGCCCAGCGCATCCTTCTGTATCGGAGCCGGCCGAATGCGACTTGAGCACCGGGAAGCCGGGAGAGGCGAGTGAGCGGTCTGCGTTGCCGGGCGCCGAGTCGGGTTAGAACCGCCTTGCTTCGGGTGACACCTGTCGCATGGACCATCCACTTCAGACCGCTGCGCTCGCCGCCGCCCCCGATGAACAGATCGATCGTGAGTACGCGCTTCGCGAAGGCGAGCACGTGCCCGACGCCATCCGCCGCGTCGCGCGCGGACAGCTTCAGAGCGCCCACGAGCAGCTCGCCGCCGCCACCGACAGCACGCTCCCGAAGGCCGTCCACGAGACGCGCAAGGCGCTCAAGCGCCTGCGCACGGGCGTGCGCCTGACGCGCGACGCGATCGGCGAGCAGACCTACGGACAGGAGAACGCCGCCTACCGCGAGGCTGCCGGCCGGCTTGCCGCGGGCCGCGACGCCCAAGTGCTGCTCGAGACGCTCGACGCGCTGAGCTCGCGCTTTCCGACCGAGCTTCAACCCTCAGCCACCGCCATGCTGCGCTCACAGCTCGACGCGGATCGCGAGCGGGCGGCCGCCGCGGCACGCGAGGACGAGGCCGGCGTCGTCGCCGTGCTCGCCGACCTCGAGGCGGCGATCGCACGCACGCCCGCGTGGACCTTCGAGCGCGAGGGCTTCGACGCGCTCGCCCCCGGCCTGCGACGGATCTACCGCCGCGGTCGCAAACGCATGCGCATCGCCTGCGAGGACCCCAGCGCCGACAACCTCCACGAGTGGCGCAAGCGCGTCAAGGACCTGTGGCACGCGACCCAGCTCGTCGGCGCCGCACGGCCCAAGCGCCTCGACAGGGTCTCCCGGCATGCGCACGACATCGCCGACCTGCTTGGCGACAACCACGATCTCAGCGCCCTGCGCGAGTACGTCGCGGCGCACCCGCGCTGCTTCGCCGACGAGCGGGCGATGGAGGCACTGCTCGAGGTCATCGACCATCGCGCGGACACGCTTCGCGACGAGGCGCTGAGCAGCGGCCGACGGCTGTACGAGTCATCCCCCAAGCGCTTCGTCGGCGCGATCGAGCGCGGCTGGAGCAAGCGCATGGGCGCCTGAGCACGGTTTGCCGCGCCCTTCATCCGGCCGCCCAAGTCGGCGACCGGGTGAGGCGGCTGGGCTACCGGTGCTCGAGGCGGCCGCGCTTCGGGCCGGCGCCAAGCCCGGCGCGCTCGGCGACGGCGAGTAGCGCAACCGCGGCGATGACGGCGACGACGAAGCCGATGACGTTGAGCTCGAAGATGTCGCCGCTGCGCAGGAGGTTGGCGATCACGCCGCCGACGACGGAGCCGAGGATGCCGAGCACGAGCGTCCACAGCAGCCCGATTCGCTGCTTGCCGGGCAGGATCAGGCGGGCGAGCAGGCCGATGATGAGTCCGGCGACGATGAAGCCGATCATGTGGTTCTCCTTGAGGAAATCCGTGGGGTGAGAGAGGCGGATACCCGTCGCGGGCCGTATCCAGCCCTGGCCGATCTCGTCCGGGCGCGGCCATGTCCGCATGCGGACATGGCCGCCGCCGTGCGGGCGCCGTCCCGACCGCGTCAGCGCGCTGCGCGCCAGCGCACCGTGCCCGAGCTGCAGCGCTGGATCGTGCGGCCGCTCGCGCGGTCGGTCGTGCGATCGCTCAGCGAGAACGTGCCGCGCGCACCCCTGCTGCCGAGCTCGGCGGTGAAGCGATCGTCGACGTGCACGAGCGTCTCGCCCTGCGTCAGCGTGAAGCGGTCGCGATCGTTCACGCGCCCGCGGGCATCGATGCGGATGTTCGTGCGCGGCGCCTCGACGCCGACCGAGAGCCGGTCGTCGTCGCAGCGCACGGATTCGCCGAACAGCACGCGCGTCAGCCGGCTGCCGTCGCCGGACACGCGCAGCACGATCGGGCGGCTCGGGCCGACGCCGCGCTGCGAGGTCGTGCCGAAGTAGCGCGCCTTCTTCGGGGCGCCCGGCGAGCCCCTGCCCCCCGTCGGGCGCCGCGCGCCGAACTCGACCTTCCCGCTGCGGCACCTCGTCGTGCGCCCCTCGACGGACCGCTCGATCGTCGCCGAGATCGTGCCGTCGGCCGCGCTCGCCGAGGCGAAGCGCCCGGCCAGCTCGTAGCGCGTGGTGATCTTCACGGCGGGGCTTGGCTCCTGCGTCGCGGTTCCGTCCGCCTCGAAGCGCCCGCTCGCCGCGATCGTCGCCGTCGCGGCGATGTCCCCGCCGGCGCAGCGTGCCCGCACCGTCGCCTCGATCTCCAGCTTGCGCTCGGGCAGCGCCCGCAGCGCGACGATGGCGTTGCCGGGTCCGAAGATGTCGCGCGGCGGCGCGACGAGCGCCCCGCCGCCGAAGTTGCCCTGCGGCGCGGGCGCCTCCGCGACCGCGGTCGCGGTCAGCACGGTGGCGAGCAGCGCGCCCAGCGAAATCGCTCTGGATCGCACCGCACAGACCCTACCCGCGAATGCGGGCGCGCCGCCGAGACGGACGTTAGGCTGCTGGCCTGGGCCCACGTACAAGAGAGCTTTCCGATGGACGACTTCAGCACCTTCGGCCACGCCCGCCCGCGCGACCGCGCCGAGGCCGGCACCTCGACGCTGCTCGGCCAGGTCATGTTCCTCGTCGCCGTAGCGCTCGGCTTCATGACGGCGGGCGCGTTCATCGGCCAGGAGCTCTCGCAGGGGACGGCGCTGATCTGCTTTCTCGCCGGCTTCGGGATGCTGCTCGCCCAGGCCTTCGGCGGCGAGCGCTTTCGCGTCGGCGCCTTCGCGATCGGCTGACTGTACGTCGTCGCGCTGCTGTTCGGCCTCGGGATCGGCCCGACGATCGCCTACTTCCTGGAGAACGACGGCACGGTCATCACGCAGGCCGCCGGCGGCACGGCGCTGATCGTGCTGGGGATGGGCGCCGTGGGCTTCACGCTCAGCAAGGACCTCGCAAGCTGGATGCGGCCGCTGACGTTCATCATCCTCGGCCTCGTCGTCGTGTCGTTCGTGCTGCTGATCTTCTCCAGCGGCGGCAACCCGATCATCAGCGCGGCGATCGCGATCGTCTCGGCGCTGCTGATCATGGTCGACTTCAACTACCTGCGAAAGCACGGCACCGAGAACGACGCGGTGTGGCTCGCGACGGGCATCTTCGTGTCGATCGTGAACATCTTCCTGTCGTTGCTGAACATCTTCGGCGACTGAGCGGCGCGGGCCGGCCCTGACGGGTCGTGTCGGCTCGGCCGATGGCCGATGATGCACGTGCGATGGCGACCCTCACGAGTTATGCCCGTAACGGGGACGTCAACCTGGCCTACCAAGTCCACGGAGATGGACCGCTCGACCTGTTGTTCGTCAACGCGTTCGTCTCGCATGTCGAGTACCTGTGGGAGGACCCGGGCTTCGCACGGTTTCTCACGCGCCTGACGCGGTTCGCGCGCCTGATCATCTGGGATCGGCGCGGAACCGGGCTGTCGGACGACGCACCGCTCGCCGTCGAGCACGAGATCCACGACATCGACGCCGTCCTCGACGCCGCCGGCAGCGAGCGCGCAGCGGTGCTGGCGTACAACACCGGTGGCCCGCTCGCCGCGCTCTACGCCGCGCGCCGCACCGAGCGCGTCAGCGCGCTCGTGCTGTACGGCTGCCTGCTGGGGACCGTTCGCGACGCGGACCTGCCGTGGATCGAGAGCGCCGACACCCGCGAGCGGCGTGTCGGGGCCATCACCGAGCGCTGGGGCGAGGGCACGAACATCGGGGTGCTGGCGCCGACCGCGGCCGACGACCCGCAACTGCGTGCATGGCTCGCGCGCCTCGAGCGCATGGCTGCGAGCCCGGGTCAGATGCGGCGCCTGATGGAGGCCGCCGGACGCATCGACGTGCGGCCGGCGCTGGCGTCGATTTGCTCGCCGACGCTCGTGCTGCACCGCTCAGACGAGGTGCTAGTCGACATCCGCCATTCGCAGGAGCTCGCGCGGCGGATCCCCGGCGCGCAGCTCGTCGAGCTCGGGGGCGTCGACTCGCTGCCGAGCGCCGGCGACACGGACGGGCTGCTCGACGAGATCGAGGAGTTCCTCACCGGCGGGCGGCGGGGCGGCGAGCACGAGCGCGCGTTGCGGACGGTGCTGTTCACGGACATCGTCGGCAGCACCGCCCGCGCGGCGCAGATCGGCGACAAGCGCTGGCGCGATCTGCTCGCGGTGCACGGCAACGAGGTGCGGCGAACGCTGCGACGCTACGAGGGCGAGGTCGTCCAGCGCATCGGCGACGGCTTCCTCGTCGCCTTCGACGGCGCCCCGAGCCGCGCCGTGCGCTGCGCCGCCGCGCTGCACGACGTCGTCGGAGGTCACGACATCGACGTGCGCATCGGCGTGCACACCGGCGAGTGCGAGATCCTCGGCGGCGACCTCGGCGGGCTCGCCGTCCACATCGCCGCGCGCGTCGGGGCGCTCGCCGGGCCGGGCGAGACCCTCGTCTCGGGCACGACCTACGGCACGATCGTCGGCTGCGAGCTGGACTTCGACTACCGCGGCGAGCACCGGCTGAAGGGCGTGCCGGGCCGCTGGCCGATCTTCGCGCTGAACCGCTGAGGGCAGCGACGACCATGAACGCGCCACCGACGGCCCGCCTTCTCAGCCGGGCGCGCGCGGCGCTCGTGATCTTCGGCGGGCCGCTCGCGCTGCTCGCCGCGACCGTCGCGGCGGCGGGCGGCGCGGCGCGGTCCGCTCGCGCCGGCCGGCTCCCGCGGCCGCACGCCGCCGCCATGCTCGGCGCGGCCGGTGCCTACGTCGCGGCGCTGCCGCGGCTGCGCAACTGGGGGGCCACGCGGAAGGAGCGCGGCAGGGCGCTGGCGGGCGACGAGACCGTCCCGCGTTGCAGCGTCCAGCACACGCGGGCGGTGACGATCGCTGCGTCCGGCGAGCAGGTATGGCCGTGGCTCGTGCAGATCGGCCAGGACCGCGCAGGCTTCTACAGCTACACGTGGCTCGAGAACCTCGCCGGCTGCCGGATGGTCAACGCGGACCTCATCCACCCCGAATGGCAGGAGCGCGGAGTGGGGGAGATCGTCCTCCTGCACCACGAGACCGGGATCGAGGTCGTCGCGGTCGACCCCGGACGGTCGCTGACGTTGCAGCACGGCTGGTACTTCGTGCTCGAGCCCGACGGGCCGGACCGCAGTCGCCTGTTCGCGCGCTGGCGCTTTCCACCGGGGCCGCTCGGATTCGCCTTCGCGCTGCTGATCGACCTTCCACATCACCTCATGGAGCGCAGGATGCTGCTCGCGATCAAGCAGCACGCCGAGGCTGCGGCCGGCGCCGCGCACTGAGCCGCGCTACAACCGCCCCCCCCGCGCCCGCGCCCGCGCGTAGCGGACGATCAGCACGACCCAGTCGACGACGCCGGCGTACAGGTGGCCCAGCGGCCCGGTGACGATCCAGGCGGCGAGGGCGACGTGGGGCGGGCGGGGCCGGCGGATCAGGTGACGATAAGGTGACCGTATGCCCACCGCAGTCAAGACCACCGTCACCGAGCTTCCGCATTCGCGCGTGCGCGTCGAGGCCGAGGTCCCCGCCGACGAAGTGCAGAAGTCACTCGAGAACCAGGCCCGCAAGCTCGGTCGTGAGATGAAGCTTCCCGGCTTTCGCCAGGGCAAGATCCCCCCGACGATCGTGATTCAGCGCCTTGGGCGCGAGCCGATCCTCGACGAGGCGGTCCGCGGCCAGCTCACCGGCTGGTACATGAACGCGATCGACGACTCGGGCATCGCCCCGGTCGGCGACCCGCAGGTCGACCTCGGCGACCTGCCCGACGAGGGCAAGCCGCTGACCTTCTCATTCGAGGTCGGCGTGCGCCCGACCGCCGAGCTGGGCACCTACCGCGGCGTCGAGGTCGGCCGTCGCGAGCCGGCCGTCGACGACGAGTCGATCCAGGACGAGATCGACATCCTGCTCGAGCGCTCGGCCCACCTGCACACCGTCAAGCGCCCCGCCAAGATGGGCGACTTCCTGACGATCGACTTCGAGGGCACCGTCGGCGGCGAGCCCTTCCCCGGCGGGGAGGGCCGCGACCAGCTCGTCGAGCTCGGCTCGGGCAACCTCATCCCCGGCTTCGAGGAAGGCCTCGTGGGTGCCGTCGCCGGCGAGCAGCGGACGGTCACGGCGACGTTCCCCGAGGAGTATGGCGCCAAGCACGTCGCGGGCAAGGAAGCCGAGTTCGAGATCTGGGTCAAGGACGTCAAGCACAAGCACCTGCCCGACCTCGACGACGACTTCGCCTCCGACGCCGCCGGCTTCGACACGCTCGACGAGCTGCGCGAGAACATCCGCGAGCGGCTGCTCGAGCTCGACGAGGAACGCGTCGTCTCGGAGTTTCGCGCGGGGGCGCTCGACGCGATCGTCGCCGAGGCGACCGTCGACGTTCCCGACGCGCTCGTCGAGTCGCGCGCCAACGAGCTGCTCACGCGCATGCTCCACGCGCTCGGCCACCAGGGCATCGACAAGGCCGCCTACCTGAAGATCTCCGGCAAGACCGAGCGCGAGCTCATCGACGACACCAAGCCCGAGGCGGAGCTGGCCCTGCGGCGCGAGGCCGTTCTCGCCGCGATCATCAAGGCCGAGGGCATCGAGCCGACCGAGCAGCAGCTGCTCGATGCGCTCGAGGGCGCAGCCGAGCGCGAGCAGATGTCGCGCCAGAAGCTGCTCGACCGCCTGCGCCACGCCGGCCGGGCCGACGACCTCGTCAAGGAGATCGCGGCCGAGCAGGCGATCGACCTCGTCGTCACCGAGGCCAAGCCGATCGGAGTCGAGCAGGCCGCGAAGGCCGCCGAGAAGGCCGCCAAGGCCGCGCCGAAGAAGAAGAAGCCCGCGGCCAAGAAGGCCAAGCCGAAGGACGGGCTGTGGACGCCCGACGGCGAAGCGGAGAAGAGCGCCGGCGACAAGAAGCTCTGGACGCCGGACTCCTAGGACACCCGCCGGACCCGGGGCAGGCGGTTGGTAGGCTGCCCCGGCAGGACTTCACGTCACGACGCCAAACTGAAGCGAGGACCATGAGCCCACTTGTCCCCATGGTGGTCGAGCAGACGTCGCGAGGCGAACGCGCCTACGACATCTACAGCCGACTGCTGAACGAGCGGATCGTCTTTTTGGGGACGCCCGTGGATGATCAGATCGCGAACCTCATCGTGGCGCAGCTGCTGCACCTGGAGTCCGAGGATCCCGACAAGGACATCTCGCTGTACATCAACTCGCCCGGCGGCTCGGTGTATGCGGGCCTGGCGATCTACGACACGATGCAGTTCATCAAGCCCGACGTGTCGACGATCTGCGTCGGCATCGCGATGTCGATGGGGGCACTGCTGCTGGCCGGCGGGGCAGAGGGCAAGCGGATGGCGCTGCCCAACGCGAAGATCCTCATCCACCAGGTCTCCAGCGGCTTTCAGGGGCAGGCGACGGACATCGAGATCCACGCCAAGGAGATCATCGACATCCGCCGCCGACTGGACGAGATCATCGCCAAGCACACCAAGCAGCCGTACGAGAAGGTGCGGACGGATACGGAGCGGGACTACTTCCTCAGCAGCGAAGAGGCCCGGGACTACGGCATCATCGACAGGGTGATCCACCAGCACTGAGCCCCATGGCGCGTCCGACCGATTCCAACGAGCAGCTGCTCTGCTCCTTCTGCGGCAAGTCCCAGCGACAGGTCAAGAAGCTCATCGCCGGTCCCGGCGTCTACATCTGCGACGAGTGCATCGATCTCTGCAACGAGATCATCGATGAGGAGCTGACCGCCCCGCCGTCGTTCGACATCGAGAGCCTGCCCAAGCCGCGGGAGATCTACGACGTCCTCGACGAGTACGTCGTCGGGCAGGAGGAGTCCAAGCGCACGCTCTCCGTGGCGGTCTACAACCACTACAAGCGCGTGCAGATGATGCAGGCGGACGACTCGGACATCGAGCTGCAGAAGTCCAACATCCTGCTGCTCGGCCCGACCGGCTGCGGCAAGACGCTGCTGGCCCAGACGCTTGCGCGGATCCTCAACGTGCCCTTCGCGATCGCCGATGCGACGGCGCTGACGGAGGCCGGCTACGTCGGCGAGGACGTCGAGAACATCCTGCTGAAGCTCATCCAGGCGGCCGACTACGACGTCAAGAAGGCCGAGACCGGGATCATCTACATCGACGAGGTCGACAAGATCGCGCGCAAGGCCGACAACCCGTCGATCACGCGCGACGTGTCCGGCGAGGGCGTCCAGCAGGCGCTGCTGAAGATCCTCGAGGGCACGACCGCCTCGGTCCCGCCGCAGGGCGGGCGCAAGCACCCCCATCAGGAGTTCCTGTCGATCGACACGACGAACGTCCTGTTCATCTGCGGCGGCGCCTTTGCGAACCTCGACAAGGTCATCGCGCGGCGGATCGGCTCCAACGGCATCGGCTTCGGCGCCTCGATCCAGTCCAAGTCCAAGACCGACTCGAGTGAGCTGTTCGCGCAGACCCTGCCCGAGGACCTCGTCAACTACGGGCTGATCCCGGAGTTCATCGGCCGCCTGCCGGTCGTCAGCGCGGTCCACCAGCTCACGCGCGACGACCTCATCACGATCCTCACCGAGCCGCGCAACGCGCTCGTCAAGCAGTTCCAGCGCTTCTTCTCGTTCGACGGCATCGAGCTCGTCTTCTCCGACGAGGCCCTGGTGTCGGTCGCCGAGAAGGCGCTCGCCCGCGAGACGGGCGCGCGCGGGCTGCGCTCGATCATCGAGGAGACGCTGCTGGAGGTGCAGTTCGAGCTGCCCTCGCGGCGCGACGTCAAGAAGTGCGTCGTGACGAAGGAGAC
>Ga0136623_10000720_pt1 | contig 10375 bp, 7 predicted proteins | sample AntDrymUQ4492106_2_FD_104656 | JGI IMG/M metagenome (GOLD analysis project Ga0136623, IMG submission 104656) | Polar desert sand microbial communities from Dry Valleys, Antarctica - metaG UQ449 (21.06) | ecosystem: Environmental > Terrestrial > Soil > Desert | place: Antarctica: Dry Valley...
CCAACCGCTTGATCTCTTTCCCGCTCATCTCGATCCGGTCCACCTGCTAAACCTCCGCTTCCAATCAAAGCGGACATTTCTAACTTGCCAGAACCGGACATTACTAATTTGCTCTTACAGCCGTAAGCCACGGACTTGCGGAACCGCACTGAACTTCTTACCCTCCACCATAACGGTGGATAGGCGTGGGGAGGAACATCATGCTTACCGAGGCCTGCCCCATTCGCCTTCCTCGCATCGACGGAACGCCTATGGCTATTCGGTGACATGCCCGACGCCTACCGTCGCGGTGCCTACCATGCCCCGGACGCGGTACCGTGTAACCGTCTCCGGCTCAGTAATCGCGACATTGCGTGAGGAATGCGATGCCCCGCATCTTCGATAACATCGAACTCGACCTGCTCCCGGCGCTTCGGGCCACCCTGGAGGTCGCTAACCGCTCGGATTTCTGCGTCGGCTACTTCAATCTCCGCGGATGGAAGGCGATTGACGACCTAGTCGAGCATTGGGAGGGTGGCTTTGAACGGCAATGCCGTCTGCTTGTGGGCATGCAGGGCCTACCGCAGGACGAGCTGCGCGCCGCTTTCAGTCTGACTCAGGGCAATGACCAGCTCGACAACCAGACGGCCTTGCGCCTGAAGAAGAGGTTGGCCGAGGAGTTCCGCAGCCAGTTGACATTCGGAGTTCCGACCAATGCCGACGAGGCGGGTCTGCGTCGTCTGGCAGATCAACTGAAGGCAGGCAAGCTTGTGGTTAAACTCTTCCTCAGCCATCCGCTTCACGCCAAGCTTTACTTGCTGTTCCGCACCGATCCCATCAACCCCATCGTCGGCTACCTCGGCAGCAGCAACCTCACGCTCCCGGGCCTTTCCCACCAGGGCGAGCTTAATGTGGACGTCCTCGACCACGACACGGCCAACAAGCTGGCCAAGTGGTTCGACGTTCGCTGGAACGACCGCTGGTGTTTGGACATTACGACCGAACTGGTGCAGGTCATCGACGAAAGCTGGGCGCGTGAAGAGGTGCTCCTACCATACCCGATCTATATCAAGATGGCCTACCACCTGTCGCGGGAAGCTCGCGCGGGGCTGTCCGAGTTTCGCATCCCATCGGAGTTCGGCCGGCGGCTGTTCGATTACCAGGCCGCAGCAGTCAAGATCGCCGCCCACCATCTCAACAAGCGCGGTGGCGTGCTGATCGGTGACGTGGTTGGCTTGGGAAAGACGCTGATGGCAACGGCGCTTGCGAAGATCTTTCAGGACGACCACTTCACGGAAACGCTCATTATCTGCCCGAAGAATCTCGTGAAGATGTGGGAGGACTACGTTTCGGAGTACCGCCTGCTCGCCAGGGTACTCTCCGTGACGAGAGCGGGGCGCGAGCTGCCAGACTTGCGCCGCTATCGCGTCGTGCTGATCGATGAGAGCCACAACCTGCGCAATCGCGAGGGCAAACGCTACCGGGCCATTCAGGAGTACATCCAGGAGAACGAGAGCAAGTGCATCCTGCTATCGGCTACACCTTACAACAAGACGTACCTCGATCTATCGAGCCAGCTCCGGCTGTTCGTGCCCGAAGACAAAGACCTGGGCATTCGCCCCGAGCGGCTGCTGAGAGCGTTGGGTGAGACCGAGTTCATCCGTCGTCATCAATGTCCGGTTCGTTCCCTTGCCGCGTTCGAGAAGTGCGATCACGCCGACGACTGGCGCGAACTGATGCGGCTCTACATGGTCCGCCGGACGCGGAGCTTCATTCAAGACAACTATGCCGCCACCGACCAAGTCACGGGCCGAAGGTTCCTGACCTTCGAGGACGGCACGCGCTCTTACTTCCCGGATCGCGTTCCCAAGACCGTGAAGTTTATCATTGACGAGCAGGATCCGACTGATCAGTACGCCCGCCTGTACGCGCCCGATGTCGTCAGCGCCATCAACGCCCTTAACCTGCCGCGTTACGGATTGGCCAACTACGTCGCGGCCACACCGCACAAGCCGCCCACGCTGGCCGAAGCCAGGCAACTGCAAGACCTGTCTCGCGCCGGAAAACGGCTGATGGGATTTTGTCGAACGAACCTCTTCAAACGCCTTGAGAGCAGCGGCGAGGCGTTTCAGCAGTCCATCGAGCGCCACATTCTGCGCAACTACATCTTCTTGCATGCGATCGAGCACGGCTTGCCACTGCCCCTCGGCACGCAGGATTCCGGCCTTCTCGACCCAGGGAACTACGATGAGGATGTGGACGACGAGGCGGCCAACGCCGAGCTGTTCGAGGAGGACAGCGGGGAGGAACAGAAGCCCCCTGGGGCGCTGGGGCTGCGCACGGCTGCCGACTTCTCTCGACGGGCCTCCGGCGCCTACCAGCGATATGCCACCCAGTTCCAGCGCCGTTTCAAGTGGCTTCGTCCCGACCTCTTCGTCAAGTCCCTTGCCAAGGATCTGGCGGACGATGCCGCCAGCCTTCTCGCCGTCCTTACGCGCTGTGGAGACTGGGATCCGGCCCAGGACACCAAGCTCGAAGCACTGCATGCGCTGCTCACCGAGCGTCATCCCAATGACAAGATCATCGTCTTCACGCAGTTCGCTGACACCGTGCGGTACCTCGCGGCGCAACTTCGCGCTAGAGGCGCTGAGCGGATCGCGGGTGTCACAGGTAAAGCCGAGGATCCGACCAGCTACGCGTGGCGCTTCAGCCCCGAGAGCAACCGCAAGCGCGACCAGGTCACGCCGGATCAGGAACTTCGTGTCCTGATCGCGACAGACGTTTTGAGCGAGGGCCAGAACCTCCAAGACGGCGCCATCATCGTGAACTTCGATCTGCCCTGGGCCGTCATCCGGCTGATCCAGCGCGCCGGCCGCGCGGATCGCATCGGACAGAAGTCCGAGAAGATCCTCTGTTATTCCTTCCTGCCCGCCGAGGGCGTCGAGAATCTGATTCGACTTCGTGCCCGCGTGCGGCAGCGTCTTCACGAGAATGCCGAGGTGGTCGGCACGGACGAGGCCTTCTTCGAGGACGAACGCGAGCGGCAGAAGCTTCTCGATCTCTACCACGAGAAAGCGGGCATCCTCGACGGCGAAGCTGAGACCGAGGTGGACCTCGCATCCTACGCCTACCAGATCTGGAAAAACGCCATTGACCGTTTCCCCGAGCTGCAGAAGACCATCCCGGCCTTGCCGCCGGTCGTCTACTCCATCCGCCCGCACCGAGCGACGGCCGACAAGCCGCAGGGCGTGCTCGTGTATTTGCGAACGACCCAGGACAACGACGCGCTCGCCTGGCTCGATACGGACGGTAATCCCGTCACCGAATCGCAGTTCGAGATTTTGAAGGCTGCCGAGTGTGCACCCGACACACCGGCGCTCCCCCGGCAGGAGAACCATCATGAGCTGGTCCGCAAGGCCGTCGAATTGATCGCTGCCGAGGAGAAATCCGTGGGCGGACAACTGGGGCGGCCCTCGGGCGCGCGTTTTCGCACGTACGAGCGCCTGAAGCGCTACGCCGACCAGGTGAAAGGCACGCTTTTCGAATCCCCGGAACTCAGCAAGGCCATCGAGGAGATCTACCGATTCCCGCTCCGCCAGTCGGCCACGGACACCCTCAACCGCCAGCTTCGTGCCGGGATCTCCGACGACACATTGGCGGAGCTGGTAATGGCGCTGCGCGACGATGACCGCCTCTGCATCATTCATGAAGAGGAACGGCCCAACGAACCCCAGATCATCTGTTCGCTCGGGCTCGCCCCCGCCGCGAATGCGGGAACTGAGGCTCCGGAATGAGCCTGAATTGGGCTCGTGCTCGCCAACTGCTCGCCGAGGGCGATCTGCGAAGCCTCTTCATCGATGCGCTTGGCTGGGATCACTACACCACCCCGCTGGACATTACGATTGATGGCTCGTCCCTGACGCTCGCAGCGCTGGCACACAAGCGGGGCATGGTGGCGTATCGGTGTGCAACGCCTTCCACCCAGCCCCTGCCAGACTACGCACAGCGTCGCAAGATCGAGCACCAGGTCGCCAAGGCCGCGCACGAGCACCTGATCGTCTTCAGCGATGCGGAGAACCAGACACAGATCTGGCAATGGGTGAAGCGCGAGCCTGGCAAGCCCGTGGCGTGCCGCGAGCATCCCTTCCACCGTTCCCAGCCCGGTGATGCCCTGCTGCAGAAGCTCGGGGCGATCGCCTTCACGCTGGAAGAGGAGGAACGCCTCTCACTGACCGACGTGACCCGCCGCACCCGCGCCGGGTTCGATGTCGAGCGCGTCACCAAACGCTTTTACGACCGGTTCCAGAAAGAGCACGCGGTATTCCTCAAGTTCATCACCGGCATCACCGATCGCGCCGATCACGAGTGGTATGCCTCCGTGATGCTCAACCGCCTGATGTTCGTCTACTTCATCCAGCGCAAGGGCTTCCTCGACAACGACCGCGACTATCTCCGCAACCGGCTCAATCGGATGCGTGACGCGCACGGTGAGGACAAGTTCTATTCCTTCTATCGCTATTTTCTCCTGCGCCTGTTCCACGAGGGGCTTGGCGGCAGGATGCGTACTCCTGACCTCGAAAATCTCATCGGCCACATCCCTTACCTCGACGGCGGCATCTTCGATGTCCACGAGCTCGAACGGCCCGATCGCTATGGCAAGACCATTCAGATCCCGGATGATGCCTTCGAGCATATCTTCGACTACTTCGACCAATACCAGTGGCACCTCGACGAGCGCCCGCTGCGCGCCGACAACGAGATCAACCCCGACGTGCTGGGCTACATCTTCGAGAAGTATATCAACCAGAAACAGATGGGGGCGTACTACACCAAGGAGGACATCACCGAGTACATCAGCAAGAACACCGTGCTCCCGTTCCTCTTCGATGCCGCATGGGCTAAGTGTAAGGTGGCGTTCCAAAACCCCAAGGGCCCGACCGTCTGGGATATATTGAAGGACGACCCCGACCGGTACATCTACAAGCCCGTCCGTCACGGCGTGACCTGGAACTATATCCCCGGGGATCCCAACCAAGGTCAGCCGCTTGCCCATCCTCTGGAGCTGCCACTCGACATCGCTGCCGGGCTCAACCCGCCCAGCTTGCAGCAGCCTGTGGGCGTCGGCCCCGTCCAGACGCTGGAACTGCGCAAGGGCTGGAACAAAACCGCACGCGCTGAATACGGCCTTCCTACTGAGATCTGGCGCGAGGTCGTGGCGCGGCGCAGGCGCTACGAGGAGATCAAGGCCAAGCTTGGCGCCGGCGAAGTCCGCGACATCAACGACCTGATCACCCTCAACCTCGACATCCGCCAGTTCGCCCAGGATGTGATCGAGACCTGTGAAGGCCCGGACCTGCTGCGCGCATTCTGGCACACCATCGAAAAGGTCACCGTCCTCGACCCGACCTGCGGCTCGGGCGCGTTCCTGTTCGCCGCGCTAAATATCCTGGAACCCCTCTACGAAGCCTGCCTAGACCGCATGGAGGCCTTCGTCGAAGACCTGAAGCGCTCCGGCGAGAAGCATCGCCCCGAGAAATTCTCCGACTTCCGCAAGGTGGTGGAACACGTGGCCGCCCATCCCAACCGCCGCTATTTCATCTTGAAAAGTATCATCCTCAGCAACCTCTACGGCGTGGACATCATGGAAGAGGCGGTCGAGATCTGTAAGCTCCGCCTCTTCCTCAAGCTCGCCGCGCAAGTCGATCCGGACACGGCGCATAAGAACCTCGGCATCGAGCCGCTGCCGGACATCGACTTCAACATCCGCGCCGGAAACACGCTTGTGGGCTTTACCTCGATCTTCCAAGTCCGCGATGCTGCTGAGAACGAGCAAGAACGGGACGAATCAGGCCGACGCCAAAGCCGACTCTTGCTCGGCGACGCCGACGAGCGCATAGCAGAATCGAACAGACAGCAGCGGACCTGCAGCAGGACTTCGACGCCTTCCGCGCTCGGCAGATCGAGGGCGACGGCTCCGTGCCCACCGCGGACAAGCAGGAGCTGCGCAAGCGCCTGAAGACGCTCGACGACGGACTCAACCGCTATCTCGCGACCGAATACGGCGTGGAGCCGTCGAAGAAGGACACGTATGCCAAGTGGCTCAAGTCATACCAGCCGTTCCACTGGTTCGTGGAGTTCTACGGGATCATGAGCGGCGGTGGGTTCGATGTGATTATCGGCAATCCGCCTTACGTAGAACTAAACGCTGTGAACGACTACGAGCTACGTGGCTTCGAATGCGAAGAAAGTGGCAACCTCTACGCGCTCGTCCTGGAGCGGTGTGCAGCACTCGTGCGAAAGGAAGGGCGGCAAGGCTATATTGTCCCGGTCTCGTCGGTTTCGACGGATCGATACGCAACGCTGCAGGAGCTGCTCGCTCGGCGCGAGCATTTCGTCAGCTGCTATGATGACCGTCCTTCGCGCCTGTTCGACGGTCTGGAACACATTCGGCTGACCATCCATCTCTTAGGCCTGCCTGTGCGCGCAGCGATGCGTTTTTCGACGCGCTACAGCAAGTGGATGGCTGATGAACGGCAAACCTTATTTGGCAGACTACAGCTCACAAATACTGCGCCGCTGCTGGTGGAAAACACTCTCCCCAAGCTCTGCTCGGAGCTAGAGCACTCAATCATCAACAAACTAGCAAGGCAGCAAAGACAGCTGAGCGTGTTCTATATACGTGCGGGCCAACATCTAGTGTTCTACTCAAGGAAGGTTGGCTACTTTCTCCAGGTTCTTGACTTCGAGCCGCGCGTCTTGGATGGGAAAGGGCAACGGCGCCCTCCCTCAGAGTTCAAGGCATTGCGGTTCGAGAGCCAGGATCATGCAGAACTGGCCCTTTGCTGCTTGAACGCAAACCTGTTTTACTGGTTCGTGACGGTCTTCTCTGACTGCCGCCACGTAAACAAACGCGAGCTCGATGCGTTTCCGATCGACTTGGACGCTCTCGTCGCAAGCCAAGCGCGGAAATCTCTGCTGAAACTTGCGAATGCTCTGATGGAGGGCTTGGATCGGAGCTCCGTGGATCGCAAGATGCGTTTTCAGCATGACACTTTGACTGTGCAATGTATCTATCCCAAGGTGAACAAGCCCATCATTGACGAAATCGACCAAGTGCTCGCGCGGCACTACGGCATCACCGAAGAGGAACTGGACTTCATCATCAACTACGACATCAAGTACCGCATGGGCCGCGACGGGGAGAAGGGCAAATGAAGCTGCCGAACATGGAAGCGGCCGTGGTCTCGGAAGACAAGATCACCGGTTACCTGCTTTCGCCGACACATCGGGACGGCCATCACAAGGCGGCGTTCTTCCTCGGCTTCGGCTTTACTGCCGACGCCTGGCAGGCGCTGGCTGCCGCCTTGCTGAAGCACGCGGCAGACCACGGGGTTGCCAAGGTGGAGAACACGCCCTTTGGCACCCGGTACGTCGTGGAGGGTACAATAGATACGCCGTACGGAACGAACGCCGGGCATTCGTTCGGTGTGGTTTCTGGAGACCGGTCAGGACGTGCCACGTTTTGTCACAGCCTATCCACTTAGAGGGGCAAACGATGATTAAAGAATTGGACGCGGTGGTGTTAACGGAGGACTTACCGGCGCACGGTCTGAAACAGGGCGATCTGGGGACCGTAGTTCTAATCCATGCAGCAGGGGGCTATGAGGTCGAGTTCATGACGCTGGACGGTCAGACACTAGCGGTGGTTTCGCTGTTTCCTCATCAGGTACGTCCCGTGGGACGACGCGAGATCGCCCAGGCACGCGCGGTGGCCTAGCGCACCGAACAGGAGCTTGCAGGCCGCGTATCGGCAACCGAGTGGACAGGCACTACCGATTCGCGGAGGAAGAGCTGGACTTTATCATCAACTACAACATCAAGTACCGCATGAGCCGCGACGTGGGGGAGGAGGCAACAGGAACCATAAAGGCGAAGCTGACTGCAACGTGAACCGCCACTTCTCCCCCCGCGAACGTTTGACGGGAGCATGAGATGCAAGCGATGCGACTGCACGTTGACCAAGAAGCCGATGCGCTCTATCTGCGTTTGGATGAGTCGAAGATCGTCGCGTCGGAAGAGGTATCTCCGGGCATCGTGCTCGATTTCAACGCGGAGAACCAGATGGTGGGCGTTGAAATCCTGCACCTATCCAGGCGTACCCCTAGTGTGGACACGGAAAAGTTGGTGTTCGAGACCGTGCCGGGCATAGCGGCCCGGTGACCATTCCCGAATCCGTCACGATAAGGCCCGACGATGCCCTCTGGCCGAAGACCCTGACCGAGAGGCTGGGCAGCTCCGCACCGACGGCGCTGCAGGCCATCGGTCCGGTGGCACCCCTCGCCGCGCGCAGGACTGCCCTCTTCTGCTCCGCCCGCACGCCCGGCGATGCCATCCTCCGTGCTCATGACGCCGCTCGACGCATGCGCGACGCGGGGGTCACCGTCATCAGCGGATTCCACTCGCCGATCGAGAAGGACTGCCTGCGCATCCTGCTGCGCGGTAAGCAGCCGATCATCGTCTGCCCCACCCGCGCCATCGAGGGAATGCGCATCCCGCCCGAATGCCGCGCCGCCTGCGAGGCAGGTCGGCTGCTCTTCCTCTCCCCCTTCACCGAGCAACCCAGACGCGTCACTCAGGGATCGGCGCTTCGTCGCAACGAGGTCGTCGCGGCCTTGGCCGACGAAGTATTCATCGCCCACATCACACCCGGCGGCCGGACGCGGCTGATGGCCGAGATGCTCAGACGCTGGGGAGTCCGGTCGATCCCGAACGGGTGAGGGTCGCACGGCAGCGCCTCGTGCCCAGGCACCGGCGACACCCTCGCTCTGATAGGTTTTACGGTGACGAGACAGCCGAGAGCTGGCGGTGTCAACCCGACGCATGGATCCGTAAAGATAGGCATCTTGATCGTCGGTCACGGCAGCCGCGACGCGGTAGTGAATACCGAGTTCGAGGCACTGGTGACCGAGGACCGCGAGGTGCGCCCGGGGTACGAGATCGCCCGCGCCTATGTCGAACTGGCCCGGCCGGCGCTGCCCGAGGGGCTCGCCGCGCTGGCACGGCGCTGCCGGGAGGTCGTCGTGCTGCCGCTCTTTCTGTTCGCGGCCGGGCCTGTCAAGAACGACTCCCCTTGGCCCTCGCCGAGGCCCGGCGGCCTTTCCCGAAGCGCGACGGGCAGCATCCTCAAAGACGCGGGTGATGACCCGGATTGCACCCATGGGGCCGAGATCGTGGCTGAGGTGGAATTACCCGAGACGCCCGGCATCGAGATCCGCGGCGGCCCCGGGGTCGCGACGGTGACAAAACCGGGGCTAGGAGTCGGGACCGCCGCCATCAACCCGGTCCCTAGCCGGAACATCACCGAGATGGTGGAGGAGGAGCTGTCGGGCAGCCCCTATCGCGGCGCGCGCGTGACGATCGCCGTGCCGGGCGGCGAGAACATGGCGAAGAAGGCCACCAACGCCCGGCTCGGGCTGCTCGGCGGGATCTCGATCCTCGGCGCCACGGGGATCGTCAAGCCCTATTCCACCGCCGCGTGGCGGGCCAGCGTGGTCCAGGAGATCGATGTCGCGATGGCGGCCGGGAAACGCAGGTACTCACCACCAGCGGCAAGTCCGAGCAATACGCGATGGCGCTCTACCCCGAGCTGCCCGAGGCGGCCATCATCCAGGTGGGGGGTCTCATCGGCGTCGGGGTGCGACACCGTGCGAGACACAAGACCCAGCGCACCGTCGTGGTCGGGATGACGGGCAAGCTGTCCAAGATGGCGCGACGCGAAGCCACCCGCGCGGCGAGGCGGGAGACCTGTCGAGTAGATAGGGGTACCATCGCGGCGTGTCCGCGACTCTTCTCAACTTACAGGAGGCATACCCATGAGCAACTCGTTCAAAATACCAATGGATCGCCGTCGTACCGCTTCGGGATCGCCGGTCCGATCTGATCTATGTACCTGATTGAGAACCGCTCGCCAGGCGACCCACCGACGAGGCCATGACCATGAAACCCATCAAGCCAGTATTACATGTGTACCAGAGCGGCTCCACGCATTGGGTCGGCGACGGCTTTCACGTGCGCAATCTTTTTCCCAGCAACGACCTGGACCAACAGCTCAGTCCTTATTCTGTTGCTGGACTATGCGGGTCCTACCCATTTCCCACCGACCGATCGGCCGCGTGGCGTGGGCGAACATCCCCACCGAGGTTTTGAAACGGTGACCATCGTCTATCAGGGCGTACTGGAGCACCGGGATTCCGCGGGAAATCACGGCACGATCGGTCCCGGGGACGTGCAATGGATGACGGCGGCCTCGGGGGTCGTGCACGAGGAGAAACACGAAAGGGAATTCGCCAAGCGCGGAGGCACCGTGGAGATGGTGCAACTATGGGTGAACCTCCCC
>Ga0136623_10000723_pt1 | contig 10361 bp, 8 predicted proteins | sample AntDrymUQ4492106_2_FD_104656 | JGI IMG/M metagenome (GOLD analysis project Ga0136623, IMG submission 104656) | Polar desert sand microbial communities from Dry Valleys, Antarctica - metaG UQ449 (21.06) | ecosystem: Environmental > Terrestrial > Soil > Desert | place: Antarctica: Dry Valley...
TCGTAAACCTTCGCCTGTTTCCAGATATGATTTTCGCCGAGAATCGCGCGGTCAATAAACGCGGCGAGATTGCAGGCTTTGTCGTCAATCGTCGTAATTTCGCAGTTCGGAACGGGAATAACAGCCATTAAAATCCAGTAAACGAGCAGCAGCCCGACGCCGATAAAAGTAATCTGTTTCCAATTTGTATGCAGAAAAATCAAAGAAGTTATCAGATAACAAACCGCGATTCGCTGCAAAACGCCGGGAATTCTCAAGTTTGCGAAATCGAAAAACGGAAACGCGGCAAGGAAAAGTCCGAGCAGAAAAATTGTGGCGGAACGGCGAAAAATTTTCAGGTAAACAGCATTCGTAATGCCTTCTTCGACACGCTTGCCGAGCGCAATCGGAATGGCGATGCCGACGATAAAAAGAAAAAACGGAAAGATGAAATCGGTCGGTGTCGCGCCGTGCCATTCGGCGTGTTTGAGCGGCGCGTAAATCGCGCTCCACGTTCCCGGATTATTAACCAGAACCATTCCGGCAATGGTCATTCCGCGAAAAACGTCGAGCGATAAAAGGCGATTTTGTTTGGCTTCTTCCGACATTTTTTTATTGTTTCGCCATAGAGCATACAGAAAATATGGAGAAAGTTAAACTGTTTTTTCTCTGCACGGTGAAATTTTATTACCAGCCGTTTCGCTCGCGCAAATTTGTAATATGTGCCGTGTGATGCTTGCCGTGCCATTCATAAAGCCCCAAAGATTTTTCCAGCGTCCATTCGCCTGTTTCCGGGTGATTTAATTTTCTTTGAAAATCTTCGTCGCTCATCGAATCGAGCAGATTCGCCCAACGCGCGTGAACGCCTTCGATAATTTTCATTGAAACGTCAATCGGCATTTCGCTGTCTTTTAGTTCCGCCCAGCGGTCTTCGTAATACGGGCGAATTGTCGGCGCGTCTTCGGTTAACGCGAGTTTGAAACGGCAGTATGAATTCAAATGCGAATCGGCGATGTGATGAACGGTTTGGCGCACCGTCCAGCCTTCGGGACGATACGGCGTGTCCAATTGTTCATCCGTCAAATCCACTACCGCATTTTCTAAATTTTTCGGCAAATCCTTGATTGTTTGAATATATTCACGCCGCAAATCGGGCGTAACTTCTCGTCCCGAATCATACTTTCCAATCGGAAATCTTAAATCATCATTCATCGCTTTTGTATTCTCCGTAATAATTTTCAAATCTCGTAAACTCCTTTAAAAACGCGAGTTTTATCGTTCCCGTAGGACCGTTTCTCTGCTTGGAAATTAAAATTTCCGCGATTCCCGCATTATCGTCTGTCGGCTTGTAATAATCTTCCCGGTATATAAAAGCCACTACGTCGGCGTCTTGCTCAATGGAGTTATGGACGATAAACCCTTTAGTTTCAAAGTTTGCAAACTTTTCCACAGTCAGATCATACACCTTTTCTTCGCCGCTTATCTCAATGGAAGTAATTTCATCCCAATAAATGTCGCTCTGCGAAAACTGCAATAATTCTTTGGAATTGATGGCTTGGGCAACTCTAAAAGCACGTTGGCGACTAATATTTTGTTTGTAAAGAGTTGTTCCGCAATACTTCATATTTAATTCTTTTGCCAATTTTCTTCCCGAAACTGAATTCATCTGCATTACCGGCAAAACATATTGTTGCCAAACGTCGCTCGGAATTATATCTCGGTTTGTATTGGCAATTTTGTCTTTAAGATAATCAACAATCTCTTTCAAACTTTCGTTTTTATACCTCCCGACAGTGCCAATAACACTTGCAAATCTGTCCAAATCGGGTTTGCCCGTGATCGCAATGTGAAATTGGTCGCGTCCCTTTCCGTTTTGTGAACGTCTTCTTAACCAGGCGTTTATGCCAAGTCTCAATAATAAAGTTTGAACGTCCTGCGCTAACTTTTCGCTGCTCGAAGCGTAATAAACAGCCGGAGCATAAAAACCTTTACGCATCCGAATGCAGCCGTCCGTCGCCCAAAGATGTCGCAGAAACAGTGCAACTGCTTCGGTTGGCTGGCAGAAAACCTTTCCGGGAATGAATTTTTCGTGCGAGCGCAAGCCCCAAACTTCTAAATCGTCGAGCCATTCGGCAACCGCACTGCGAACTCTATGCGTGTGATGCCGCGTGGACGAAAGATAAACTTGAAACCAGGTTCTTTCACGTTTGATTTTCGGATTGACTTCATTGCCGAAAACTTCGGTTGCGAGACTCGCAACCGTTTCAGCCAAATCGTTTTCGCGCGTCGTGTATTGAATCGAATGACTCGGCAAAGTGCAGCCGTCGCCGATAAGATGCGCGAGCAGAGCGAGTTCGGCGTTGCTCATCGTTTGGTCGGTTTCGTTGCGGATTTCGCGCGGCAAAGCGATTCGTTCGCCTATTTTTAATTCATTGAGCCGTTTCCAACCGTTAAAACTGTAAAATTTATGATTCGCCGTCGCGCGGATTTCGCGTCCAAGTCTGGTTTTTAACTTAAATACCGATTTTATGCCGGTGCAAAACGCATTTGTCGCTATCGCTTTTTCAATCTGCCAAGTTCTCTCGTTTAAAGCCCAAACGCGAAAACCTTTTTTTCCGACAAGTTCACGTATCGGAATTCTTTCGCCTGTATCAGCCATCGTCACCAGACTTTCACCTGCCAAACATCCCGACTCGCGTAAATCCGACATCATCGGTTTCGGCGGATTACGCGCTTCTGGGGCGCGTGATAATTGGGAAAGCGCAACGACCGGAACATTTAATTCCTTTGCCAGACCTTTTAATTCACGGGAAATCTGCGAAACTTCCTGCTGGCGTGATTCCGAACGCTTTGAGCCGGACATCAATTGTAGATAATCAACGACAATCAAATCGAGCCGTTTTTGTTCGGCGAAAAGCCGTCTGGCTTTCGCCCGCATTTCCAAAACGGAAATTCCCGCCGTATCGTCTATAAAAATTTTCGCCTCTGACAAAGTTCCGATAGCTTCCGCCAATCTTCCCCACTCGTCGCGGGTTAAATAGCCGGTTCTGAACCGATGCGCGTCAACTCTCGCCTCGGAACTGAGCATCCGCATCACGAGCTGCTCCTTCGACATTTCAAGCGAAAAAATCGCCACGACCGCCTGCTCCAAAATCGCCGCATTTTGGGCAAGCGTTAGACACAAAGCCGTGTTGTGAACGCAAATATCGTTTGCTACAAAATTATGCGTTTCGGGGATAGTTAAATCGTAAACTTGTTTATTTCCGGCGTATTCAATGGAAATAATTTCGTCCCGGTAAATTTCGCTTTCAGACAGATTTTGCAAGTATCTGTCGTCCAAAGAATACGCTAATTTTGCCAATCTGCCACGAGAAGGCGCGCGTTTGCCGACGTGAATATTTGTATGTCCTTTTATTTCGGCGCGTTTCGCCAGAGACGACCATGATTCCGCGCCTTTCGCAACCGAGAGATGTTCCCAAATTTCAACCGGAATCAAATCTTTGTTCGTTTGATAATTTTTTGAATCGAGTGTTTCTAAAATACGCTCGAAAACTTTTTCTTTACCGAAAATACCGATTTCACGCGCAAAAGATTTGATTGATTTGGCATCGGTAATATCAAGCTGCCAAGCCGTGCGACGCGAATCTTTATATTTCACTTGACGTTTTTTCAAAGCGGCAATCACGCCGAAACGCAAAAGCAGATGTTGAATCTGTCGAATCATTCGTTCGCTGACCGAAGCGTAACCGAGTTGGGCTTGTCCGCTCGACAAAATACACGCCCACCCATTAGTTGAAAACAAACGATTGAGGAATAGGGAGATAAGCTCTTTTTTGAGCAGGAAAAGTTCTTTCGGGATAAATTTCGTATGAGAATTGCAGCCTTTTATTCCAAGTTTTTTGAGCCATTCGGTAAGTGGATTTCTGTAATCTTTATTTTCATTTGATTTGCGAATTCGCAAATACGGCGTTCTGTTTTTTCCTTTGTAAAGAATCGTTTCGATGCCGCCGAATTCTGAAATCGCTTGCTCAAAATCTGTCTGCAAATTATCTTTGCCGACAATAAAAATGGTTTGGCTTTTTGTCAGACAACCGTCACCGAGCAAATAACCCAAAATTTTTACTTCGCATTCGCGCATTTCATTTTTACCGAAAACATTCAAAATGCGCGGAACAGCAATTTTATCGCCGACCTTTATTTCTTTCAATTTTTGCCACCCGTTGATTGTTAAATACGGATGCGTAATTGTTGTTTCAATTTGCCTTCCGAGTCTGGTTGTAACTCGAAATACAGGCTTGATTCCGTCGTCAATAAAATCGCTCGCTTCGGTTTGTTTGAATTTATAATCTTCTTTGAGCGTTAGAATCTTCGCTGTTTTGCGTTGATAAAGTTCTTCTATCGTCGCAATGTTTCCGCTAACTTCAACTATTTCACTATTTGCTGAGCAGCACTTTCCCATTGACGGTCTCGCCGCAATAATAATCAAATCGGTGCGCTGCAAGCCGGAAGTTTTCTCGTCCAAATCACGAAATCCGGTGGCGAGTCCGGTCAGGGCGTGTGATTCGCGCTTGGCATATTCCTGCACTTTTGCCAGAACGCTTTCGGCAATCGGCTGAATGTGCGCGAAGCCCTGTCTGGTTCGTTCTTCGGCAAGCGCGAAAATCATTGATTCGGCGTGGTCTAAGATGTTTGCCGCATCATCTTCTTCAGCAAGGGCTTCGCTGGTAATCTGGTTGCAGACTTTGATGAGGTTGCGAACCATAGATTTTTCCCGAACGACCTTGATATATTCCTGCAAATCAGAAAAATGCGGCAATCCGTAAGTTAAATTTGTAATTGCGGCAACGCCGCCGATTGATTCGAGCGCGTTTTCTTTTTTAAGTTCTTCGCCTATGAGAATCGGGTCAATCCGTCTGGATGTTTCAAACAGCGCAATCATCGCTTTATATATTCGACGATGAAGCGGCGAGTAAAAATCTTCTGTTTTGAGTTGTTCTATGGTTTGTGAAATGAGCGCGTTATCGAGCAGAACCGCGCCTAAAATAACGCGCTCGCTGTCTTCGCTGCTCGGCAGAGGGCGTTCTAAAAATTGTTCGCGCCTAAATTCGGGATTCGGTGTTGCCATTTTCCGGTAATTTGTGGTCAGAAATCTATATTCGGTTAATCAACCGAGATTTTTTTAATTTAATTTTGGGATTAAATGAAAAAAGACTGCAAGCCTAAAGATAAACTTGCAGTCTTTGATAATACTATTAACCGAAAAATCTGACAAAGAATTCGCGCCGATTTTTTTATTTTTTAGATTTCGGTTTCTTCGCCGTTTGCCGCTTCGGTTTCATCAGCGAAATCATCAGTATCTTCAACTGTTGCGGTTTCAGTTTTTTCAGTTTTTTCAGTTTTTTCAGTTTCGGTCTTCGCTTCCGGTTTGGCTGCTTTTTCTTCTTTAACTTCCGCCGCGCCGCCTTCCGCCGTGACGCTGACCGGAACTTCTAAAACAACTTCACGATGCAATTTGATATTGGCGGTATAATCGCCCGTTTCCTTGATTGCATCTTTCAATACAATTTTGCGGCGGTCAATGTCATAGCCTTTTGCTTTGAGAACTTCGGCAATATCCATGGTCGTTACCGAACCGAAAAGCGTTCCGTTTTCACCGGCTTTGCGCTCAAAACTCAATACAATATCGCGCATCTGTTCAGCTTGCGCTTCGGCGGTTGTTTTTTCCGTAGCGACTTTTTTCAGAAGCGCTCCGCGTTCCTGCTCGATTTGTTTTAAGTTTCCCTTCGTCGCCAAAGTCGCCAAACCTTGCGGCAGAAGGAAGTTTCGCGCATAGCCGGATTTAACCTTGACGATTTCACCGCGTCCGCCCAAATTATCTATATCCTGGCGTAAAAGAATCTTTGTGTTTGCCATAATTTTGAAAATCTCCTTATTTTAATCCGCCACAAACGGCAGCAAAGCCATCATTCGCGCGCGTTTAATCGCCTTTGAAATACGGCGCTGGTCTTTAGCGGAAATGCCGGAAATGCGGCGCGGCATAATTTTTCCCCGTTCGGGAATATACTGCTTTAAATAATCAACATCCTTCCAATCAATGTAGTCGGGAACAACCTGACGCGGACGGCGGCGTTGAAAGCGGCGCGGCATTTTTTCGATAAATTCCTGGTCAACGCCCGTATTGACAATATCTCTCACTTCAACTGTATCTCTATCATTATCTGCCATTTTTTTTAACTCCGTATTATTGATTTAGCGGGCATTGTTTGCCGTTTCTGTTTCGTCCCGACTGCCTGATTTGCGAAAGGAAGCGCGTTTGTTTGCTTTATTTTCACGTTTGGCGCGTTTTTGTTCCGCCGATTTACGGTCTTCGTCAACCCGAACGGTCATATAGCGAATAATTGCATCGTTGACGCGCATCCGGCGCTCGATTTCGGCGATTTCCTGTCCCGAACCTTCGATTTCAAACAAGACGTAATAACCTTCTTTCTTTTTATTGATTTGGTAAGCCATCCGCTTACGTCCGATGTCGTCGGTTCTGACGACGCTTCCGCCTTCGGTCTGCACTAATTTTTCGACCGCTTCATTTAATTTTGCGATGGTTTCGTCCGCCGTTTCCGGGTCGGCGATATACATCACTTCGTATGTTCTATTTGCCAATTACTTTTCCTCCTTTTGGCTTTCGAGCCTCAATTCATTTATAAATTGAAGCAAGAAGGGCTGTTCAATTTTGAATTTTGGATTTTGGATTTTGGATTTTGGATTTATTAAAGTTTTCACGCCATAGTTACGGCGTTTTTCTCCAATCCAAAATCTAAAATCCAAAACCCAAAATTAATTAAATTTTGCCATCGCTTTTTCGATGCCGTCGGAAATGACGGCGCGAATCGCTTCGGCGCTTTTCTCTAAAACTGTTTCAATCGTTTCCGTTTCGCTTTTGGAAAAAATTTCCAGAACGAAATTTTTTGTATTACTTATCGGATGTTCGGGCTGAATGCCGATTCGCAGACGAATAAACTCATTTGTCCGCAGACAGTCGATGATTGATTTCAATCCGTTATGTCCGCCGGCAGAGCCTTTTCCGCGAAGCCGCATCGTGCCGATTGGCAAAGCTAAATCGTCGGTAACGATGATTAATTTTTCCGCGCTTCGATCCGGCTTTTTGAGCAGACAATTTATCGCTTCTCCGCTCAGATTCATAAAAGTCTGCGGTTTAACTAATTCCGCTCTTTGTCCTTCAATTTCGGCTCGTCCGATCAATGCGCGGCATTCTTCGCGTTTAACCTGCGTTTGCGCTTCACGAGCAAGTCGGTCAATCAGTATAAAGCCGAGATTGTGGCGCGTCCGCTCGTATTGCAAGCCCGGATTTCCTAAACCGACAATCAGCCAATTTTCTACGGAAAGCGAATTCATAAACAACTGAAAAACACCTGAAAAATACTTTTCCCGAATCGCCTTCCGTCAAAAATTACTCTTCGGTTTCCTTCTCAGAATCATCGCCGACAACTTCCGGTTCTCCGGCGTCTTCAGTTTGCGGTTCGAGTTCTTCTTCCTGAACGACAATAATCGTCGCCACAACCGTTTCCGCGTCTTCCTGAATTTCGATGCCTTCACCGACTTTCAAATCCGAAACGTGAATCGCGTCGCCGACGTTTAGACCGGAAACATCAATATCTATCGAATCGGGCGTTTTTGCCGGTTCGCACAAAACCCTGATTTCACGCAAGGATTGCGATAAAACCGCGCCTTCTTCGATTAATCCGGCGGCTTCGCCGAGAAGATGAATCGGAACGGACATTTCGATTTTTTCGCCCTTCGCAAAACGACGCAAATCGGCGTGAACCAGACGACCGTGAATAGAATCAATCTGACGATCCTGGAAAATTACGTCAACCAAGCCTTCGTCTGCCACGTCAAGCGAAAATACCGTATTCACGCCCGAATCCGTTCGTAAAATAGCGGCTAAATCTTTCAGTTGGGCGGTTAATGCCACGCTTTCCGTTCCGCCGCCGTAAATGACGACCGGAACTCTGCCTTCACGCCGCGTCCGACGCGAATCGTTTTTTCCGCGCCCTTCTCTTTTTTCTGCTTTTACAGTAAATTTATCTGCCATAACTTTATTAATTAAAAATTAAAAATTAAAAATGCAAAAATAAATCTTTTTTAATTTTTCATTTTGCATTTTTAATTAAATAAAAAGTGACGAAACGCTTGTTTCATCGTGAATTGATTTGATAGCCGAAGCTAACAATTTACCAACATTCAAAACTTCTATTCGACCTTGCGCCTGAAGTATTTCGCCTTTTTCGCATAGCGGAATCGTATTAGTGACAATGACTTTTTCGATATGCGAGCCGGAAATATTTTCGATTGCCCCGCCTGAAAAAACCGCGTGTGAAAAACAAGCGTAAATTTCATTCGCGCCGTTATTGTGCAGAGCTCCGGCGACTTTGCAAATCGTGCCGCCGGTGTCGCACATATCGTCAACTATCAAACAATTTCTGCCGCGCACATCCCCGACGACGTTCATCACGTCGGCGACATTCGCCTTTTCGCGTCGCTTATCAACTAACGCCAAACCCGCGTTAAGCCGTTTGGCATATGCGCGGGCGCGTTCCGCTCCGCCGGTGTCGGGCGCGACGACAATCAAATTTTCAATCGGATTTCGCTGAAAATATTCAACAAAAACCGGCGCGGCGTATAAATGGTCAACCGGAATATCAAAAAAACCTTGAATCTGCGAGGCGTGCAAATCAACCGTCAAAACCCGGTGCGCTCCCGCCTTAGTAATTAAATTCGCTATCAATTTTGCGGCAATCGGAACACGCGGTCGGTCTTTTTTATCGGAACGCGCATAACCGAAATACGGGATCACCGCCGTTACTCTTTCCGCCGAAGACCGCACGAAAGTGTCAATCATTATCAGCAGTTCCATCAAGTTCTGGTCACTCGGCGGACAGGTCGGCTGAATAATAAAAACGTCCATCCCGCGAATGTTTTCGCCGATTTGAAAATTGAATTCGCCGTCGGAAAAGCGGTCGGTCGCCGACTTTCCCAAATCGCAGCTTAAATGGCGGCAAATATCTTCCGCTAATCGGCGATGGGCGTTGCCCGAAAAAACTTTGATGCTGCCCGGAACACTCATTTCGATTTTGAATTTTTGATTTTAGATTTTAGATTTTTGTATAAAAACAAATCCGTCAGCCTAAATCGCGTGTAAAAAATTAAAACAAAAACGAGCAACTTTATTTTAAAAGTTGCTCGTTCCGATTTAGAAAATTGGCTGGGGCGAGAGGATTCGAACCTATGAATGCCGGATCCAAAACCCGGTGCCTTACCACTTGGCGACGCCCCAACGTAAAATTTTTCAGAAACTAATCGGAAGCAAACCGTTTCACTATTTTTTACTGAAATTACCCGGTAATTTTTAATGATTCGCGGTATTCATCCCGCGAAACGGTCGCTACGGCAAACTTTCGCCAGTTTATTTCAACTTCAAGGGCTTTTAGTGTCGCTTGCCGTGTTTCTTCTTTTTCAAAGATTGCAAAAACGCTCGCTCCGCTTCCGCTCAAGTTAGCCTGAACTGCGCCGAGTTCGAGAAGTTTTTCTTTAACTCGCCTGATTTCGGGCTGAATGGCGAAAACGCTCGGTTCAAAATCGTTTTTCAAATTCGCTTGCCTGAAATCGAGCCTTTCAGCATCAATCCGGCAAACATTGAGAATACTTTTTGAGTCAAAATTTGTCAAGCGAGGCGCATTCAGCCGCGCAAACGCTTCGCCGGTCGAAACATCAACGGGCGGCGTAACGATTAACAGAAATTTTTCCGCTAAATCTTTGACCAACGTAATCTCACTGCCGCGCCCCGTTCCTAATGCCGTTCCGCCATAAAGAAAAAACGGCACGTCCGCGCCGATTTTTCCGCCGATTTCCAGTAATTCTGCCAGACCAATTTCAATATTCCAGAGTGTTGCCAAACCGATCAGCGTTACCGCCGCATTTGACGAGCCGCCGCCAAGACCCCCGGGCGCGGGAATACGCTTTTCGAGATGAATTGCCGCGCCGCTTTTGACAGCGTATTTTTCCCGCAAAATCTTCGCGGTTTTGACGACAAGATTCGTTTCATCAATTGGGATTGCCTGATTATCGCAGGTCAAACTAATTTCATCCGATTCAGCAAAAGTTAAATTATCGTGCAGCGAAACAGTCTGGAAAAGCGTGCAAAGTTCGTGAAAATTATCATCGCGTTTACCTAAAACGCGCAAATACCAATTTATCTTGGCAAACGACGGTAGTGTAATTGAGTTTTTTGACACCGTTTTAGCAAAAAAATGAGAAGGATTGAAGCAGCCCAAAATATAAAACGGCGTATTTGACGCGGCGCGAAA
>Ga0136623_10000724_pt1 | contig 10352 bp, 10 predicted proteins | sample AntDrymUQ4492106_2_FD_104656 | JGI IMG/M metagenome (GOLD analysis project Ga0136623, IMG submission 104656) | Polar desert sand microbial communities from Dry Valleys, Antarctica - metaG UQ449 (21.06) | ecosystem: Environmental > Terrestrial > Soil > Desert | place: Antarctica: Dry Valley...
ACGCGATCCGCTGATGTTGGGAGCCGCCGTTCTGGGCCACGCCGAGCGAGCGCGTGAACACGGCCGCCTGCAGGCCGTACTCGGTCGTGTTGGCAAGTTCGATCGCCTCGGCCAGCGATCCGTACTCCATGACGACCGCGACCGGGCCGAAGACCTCTTGGCAGGCAATGTCCTGCTCCGGCCGAACATCGGCCAAGATCGTCGGCTCGAGCTGAGCCCCCGTGCGCCGGCCTCCGACGACGATGGCGGCACCGTCATCGATGGCGGCATGAATCCACGACTCGACGCGGACGGCCGCGGCCTCGTCGACCAAGGTTCCGACCTCGGTTTCGGGGTCCAGCGGATCGCCGACGCGGAGGTGGCCAGCGCGCGTGCGCAGTAGGTCGGTCAGGGGGGCTGCGATCGATCGATGGACCAGGATCCGCTGCACGGAGTTGCAGCTCTGGCCGGTATTGCCGAACGCGCCAGCGACGAGCGCGGTGGCGGCATGGTCGAGGTCCGCATCGGCGTGGACGACATTCGGCGAGTTGCCACCGAGCTCGAGGAGCAGCCGCTTCAACCCAGCAGTCCGTGCAATCGCGATTCCCGCGGCGGTCCCGCCGGTGAACGAGACAGCGCCGATGCGGGCATCGCCGACCATCGCGGCCCCCACGCTTGGCCCGCCTGTGACCACCTGGATGGCGGATGCCGGGAATCCCGCCTCGATGAGGATTTCGACGATGCGGTGACCGCTGAGTGGGGCCTGTGGGGCAGGCTTGAAGACCACCGCGTTGCCCATGACGAGCGCGGGAGCCAACTTGTGGATCGGCAGGTTCACCGGCGAATTGAACGGCGATATCGCGGCTACCACACCGATTGGCTCGGTCATGACGAGGGCGAGAATCCCCTCGCCACCGGCCAGAGCATCGGCCCGCGGGATCGTGCCATCCATTCGCTCTGCCGCGGAGGCGGCGGCGCCGAGCGTAGCGGCGCTGCGCTCCGCCTCTCGCCGCGCGTCGCGCACGGCCTTGCCGGTCTGGCGGGTGGTGAGGGTGGCGAGACTGCCCACCTCCTCCAGGATGAGCGCGGCAGCTGAGCGCAGGGCGGCCACACGTCGATGGAGCGGCATGGACGCCATCGCTGGGCGACCATTCGCATCCGCATCCGCGATGGCGGAGGCGACCTGGTCGGGGCCTGCAATCTCGATCGAAGCGATCGGCTGGGCTCGGTAGGGGTCGATGATCGGTGCGCGATCGACGCCGGCAACCCGTTCGCCGCCGATCCGCAGCCGTCCATCGAGTTCGTGCGCGGTCATCTATCGGGCCCACCATCGGCTGGCGCTGTCGCGAAACGTTGCCAGAGCGCCGCCACATCCACGGCGTCGCCGTGCACGACTCCATCGAGGCCGATTTGCGCCGCCCACGCCAGGCGGCGGCGAACGGCGTCGGCCATGATCGGTTCCACGCCGATGTCGGCCAATGACGCCGCGACCTCCACCAGCTCGCGGGCTCGCCGGGCGCCATGGAGCGCGGTTCGAGTGGTGAGATAGCGCGCCGTCTCCGTCCAGTCGATTCCGGGGAACGACTCGTCCATCGACGCGAGCACGCGCTCAGTGAGACCGTAGCGCTCAGCTCCCGCGATCGACTCGATGAGCAGGGCCTCGATCCCCTTCACGAGCAGGCTTCGCTGCATCTTCAGCGCCGCGGCGGCTCCGACTTCTCTCCCCAGGACCTCGACCCGGGCGCCCAGCGGCTCGAGTATCGCCCTGACTTCCTGCGCACCGGGGCCCGAGAGGGCGATCGGCACACGGTGCCGATGCGGGGGAACCGCGGCCAGGATCGCCCCCTCGACGAACGACCCGTCACCGGATTCGATGGCTTCACGGAGCGCACGTTTCGTCGCCGGCCCGACCGAGTTGAGGTCCAGGAACAGCTGGCCGGCGCGCAGGTGCGGCGCGACGGCTGCTGCGACCTCGCGCGCGGCGGCCGGGACCACGATCGAGAGAATGAGATCGGCATCGCCGATCGCCTCGGCCACGCTGCCGGCCATCGCGATCCCGGCTGCCGCAGCGCGCGCACGGACACGCGCGCCGAACGGGGAGCCGGCCGGCGCGGCGTCGAAGGCCGTGATTGACGCTCCCGCTTCCGCCAGCCCCGCACCGATCGCGGCGCCGGCTTCCCCGAAGCCGACGATGGCCAGGCGGGCGCTCATGAGAACTGTGCCCGATATTGCGCGGGATCGATTCGCGCATCCACCACGAGCGGTTGACCAGCCGGCCGTGGCGCCGCGAGGACACTGTGCAGCTCCGCCGGCGTCGTGGCCGTGGCACCGACGCAGCCAAACCCCTCGGCGACCCGCGCGATGTCGCTCGGGTCGATTCGGGTGCCGACTGATGGATAGTCCCGCACCTGCTGCTTCAGCTCGATCCGGTTGAGGCTCTCGTCGACGAGCACCACCACCGAGAGCTCGAGACCGAGGCTGGCGGCGACCTGGAGCTCACCGGCGACCATCGCGAAGCCGCCGTCGCCGACGGTCACGACCACCGGCAGCTCCGGGTGTCGAAGCTGAGCGGCGATCCCAGCGGGGAGGGCGAATCCCATGGCGGACAGGCCGTTGGTGACGAGGAAGCGGCGTGGCAATTGACTCGGCCAGCCCTGTCCGAACAGGAGCTTGTGCGAACCGACATCCGTAGTCACGATCGCATCATCCGGCGTCTCCGCGACGAGCACGTCGAGCACGTCCGACGGGTTGAGCCGACCGGCGACCGCGCCGACCCGCATCCCATCCCGGATCCGCAGCCGGATGGCAGCGATCGCCGCCTCGGTCCAGCGCGCTCCGTCTGCTACCGCACCGGTCATCCACTCCAGGGTGGCGCCGATCGCGCCGACCACTTCCAGGTCGGCGGGGTAGACCTGGTCCATGTTCTCGATGGCGTCGATGTGGAGCACCGGCGCCGAGGGGAGCGACTTGATCAGCTCTGCCGGATCGAACCCGATCGCGAGGACGAGGTCGCTCGCTGCCAGGAGCTCGTGGATGACCGGCCCGCATGCCATGTCGATGGTACCGACGAAGCAGGGATGCCGTTCGTCGAGTGCGCCCTTGGCCATCGGCGAGACCACGACCGGCGTTGTCGTTCGCTCGACATAGCGACGCAGGGCATCGGTTGCTGCGCCACGGACGACGGCAGGACCGACGAGCGCAACGGGCTTCCGTGCCCGGTCGATGGCCGCCAGCACGTCGCGGCCACTGCCCCCGAGCACGCCCGCGATGCCGGTGCACGGGCCGACGGGCGGAACGTCGGCAACGTCGCCGGCGGGACGGCTGAGCGTGTCGGCATTCGTGGTGAGGTGAACGGGTCCGGGGCGCTCGGCGGTCGCAATGCGATGCGCGCGCCGCAGCGTGTGCCCGACCGTGCGGGCGTCCACTCGCGTCGCCCACTTCGTGATGGGAGCGAACAGTTGGCCGTGATCGATGACCTAGTGCGTGAACAGGCCCTCCAGCTGCGCGGTGATCTGGCCGGAGATGGCGAGCATGGGCGCGCGGTCCAGGTACGCGTTGGCGACAGCGTTGACGAGGGCAGTCGAGCCCGGGCCGAGGGTGGAGACCGCCACGCCGGGACGTGAGCCGAGGAGGCCGTCCGCTTCCGCCATGAAGCCTGCGGTGCCCTCGCGCCGGGCGAGCACGAAGTCAATCCCAGCCCGGCGCAGGGCTTCGATCAGCTCGACATTTGGGTCCCCGGGGTAGCCGAAGACCCGCGGAATACCGGCGTTGCCGAGGAACGAGGCGATGGTCTCGGCGACCGTCGCGTCCTGTTGGCTCACGGGTTGTTGCTGGCCTCCCGACACTCTCGCGGCCCTCCGCCGGTCCTGGCTCCGGCACTTGACGCGGTCGATACACTCCGTCTTGTGTACAGAAGTATACCGATCTGCATCCTCGCTGGCGCCGTGCCGCAACCGGCCGTGTCGTCGTTTCGACGCGACTACCGTCTTCAATGAAGAGGGGTGCCGACGTCGTCGTGGTCGGGTCCGGGAATGCCGCGATGAGCGCGGCCCTCGCGGCCCGCGAGGAGGGGGCCGATGTGCTCGTCCTTGAGAAAGCGCCGCGCGAATGGGCCGGTGGAAACTCGTACTTCACAGCCGGCGCCTTCCGCTTGACGTACGAGTCGCTTGACGACATTCGTGAGCTGATCGCCGATGCCAGCGAGGCCGGCCCCGGCCGCGGCTGGGCCCTCTTCATGATGCTGATCGGGGTCGGGGTGGCCGCGGTCGTTGCGCTCCTGAGGTTCCGCAGCCCCGGGCTGCGCCGCCTGGAGGACGACCTGCCGGACGTGACGCCGGAGGACCGGCTGCGCCAGTCCACCGGGGACTCCATGCCCGTCGGCGTCACCGAGTCGGCGCCGGGAGCGGTCCGCGTGACCGAGGGAGGAGCGTGAGCGACTACCTCGTCAGACCACTCGGTCCGGACACGTGGGACGCGTTCGCCGCGCTCGCCGAGCGACACAACGGCGTGTGGGGCGGCTGCTGGTGCACCTTCTTCCACCCGACCTGCCCCGAGCGGGGACAGAGCCAGGAGATCAACCGCGGCATCAAGCAGCGGCTGGTCGACGAGGGTGTCGCGCACGCCGCGCTCGTGTTCGACGGTGACCGGGCCGTGGCGTGGTGCGAGTACGGGACGCCGGAGGAGCTGCCGAACGTCCAGCACAACAAGCAGTACCTGGCCGAGCTGGACGTCCTGCCGGACTACCGGATCACGTGCTTCTTCGTGGACCGGGACTACCGCCGGAAGGGGATGGCCCGCGTCGCGCTCGACGGGGCCCTCGACCTGATCGCTCAGGCCGGCGGTGGGGTGGTGGAGTCGTATCCCCAGGACACCGAGGGCAAGAAGACCTCGGCGTCCTTCCTCTACAACGCCACGCGGAGCCTCTTCGAGCAGGCGGGCTTCAGCTACATCCGGAGCAAGGGCAAACACCATTCCGTGATGCGCACGACGGTCCCTGCGACGCGCGCGACCAGGAAGAGGACGCGGGCGAAGCGATGAGCACGAGCACGACGACGGAACGACAGATAGGGTCCCCGACCATGGACATGCTGAAGGGCGACGAGATCGCCGACGCGAAGCTCACCGACTGGCGCAAGCTGGCCCAGGGACTGCATGCCCGCTACCTGGTCGACGACTTCGGCACCGGCGCACGGTTCGTCGCCGCGGTGGGCGAGGCCGGCGACGCGCTCGGACACCACCCCAGCGCGTCGATCGGCACCGGGCACGTCGACCTCAAGCTGGTCAGTGCCGACGCGATCTACCGCGACGACGAAGGCACCGAACACGTCGTCGAATGGGTGACGCAGCAGGACGTCGACCTCGCCCGACGGATCACCGAGATCGCCGCCGACCACGGGATCGAGGCCGACCCGGCCTCGGTCAGCGTCATCGAGCTCGGCCTCGACACCGCGGACTCCGCGACCATCGCCCCGGTGTGGGCCGCGCTGTTGACAGGGAACCCCGAGGCCCAGGGCCACGGGTCGCCCAGCGACGAGATCCGGGACGCCACGGGACGGGTGCCGAACCTGTGGTTCGGGGACGCCGACGAGGGCGACACCCCCCGTCAGCGCTTCCACGTCGAGGTCTACGTGCCGCGCGAGGTGGCCGAGCAGCGGATCGCCGCCGCCGTCGCCGCGGGTGGGACCGTCGTCGACGACAGCGACGCGCCGTCGCTCACCGTGATCGCCGACCAGGACGGCAACACGGGAATCGTCTGCGTCGACGTGTCCGCTGCGAAGAAGGACTGAACCGCCGACTCGGGTGACCCGCGGCGTGGCCGCGGGTCACCTCGGTCCGCCTCATCAGCGCACGTGACCGTCGCTTGTCGGGTCCGTGAGTGTGGACAGGCCCCCGGTTCCGGCGACACGACAGGCCCGCGGGCCGCCCGGCGGCGTTGAGGACATCGATCGGGATCGACTGCTCGCGCCGCGAGAAGGTGGCCGCGGTCATCGCGCTCGACCCCGGCCTGCCGCCGTCGGGACCGCGGCCGAGCACTGTGGAGGTCGTCTTCGCGACCCTGCGCGAGGTCCTCCCGTGACCGGACCCCGGTTCGTGTGACAAGACACCACGCCACGCCGCCGAGATTCTGAGCTACGAACCGAACTTCACCGCCGCGACCAGACGAGAGCAGGTAGCGCCGATGTCGACCGTCCACGCCGAATCCTCCCCCGGTCGGTCCGATACAGTTCCCGCATCCGGAGTACGCACGTTCATACGTCTGTGGTGCTCCCAGTGGCTCGTGGTGTTCGCGGCGGCCCAGACCGTCCTGGTGTTCCGTCTCGACATCTTCGCGGAGTTCGACTCGCTGGCTGCGCTCACCTTCGCCTTCCTCATTCTGTTCGCGCCGTTCGCGCTCCTGTCTCCCCTCGCCGGTGCTCTGGTGGACCGCTGGGGGCACCGGCGGGTGTTGCTCGTCAGCAATGTCGGCTACCTCGTGAACCTGTCGCCGACGATGAAGCCGAACCCCAGGACGGTGACGACGGCGACGGCGGTGGCGGGCGGGAGTCGGCGGCTCCTGGCGAGCAGGGCGGTGGCGATGCCGAGCCCGGTGCCCATCATCACGCCGGCGAACAGGATGAGGAAGATGGTCCCGCCTATGGTGAACTCGGGGCTCCGGATCGGGTCGGCGATCGCCACCACCCGCATCGCCAGCCGCATCCCGGGGCCGAGCACCAGAATCCCGGCGATGGCCCCGCCGACCACCCCAGCGCCGACCGTGCGCAGGAAACCGGGCATCAGCAGCAGACCGGCCCCGGTCAGCAGGGTGACGAGGGCGATGGCCAGCGGCGGCGTCTGGCCCAGCATGAGCAGTATCCCGAGCGGGATGACGATGGCCGCCGCCTTGATCGGATCCATCCCCTTCGCTTCCATGCTTCGCATCCCCGCGCTCCTTTCGGTGGTGTTCGGGCCTCTCGATCAAACAGACGAATCGGGCCGGGCCCGCGGTGACACAACCGGCCGCCGCCTGGGGAACTTCAGCGGATTACGTGTCGTGGCGACATGCAGGAACCTGAGGTTCGACGGAGTCAGGCCACCTTGCTAACTGCTCGCCTCGGCCGATTCGACGAAGACGACCTCGGTGTAGCCCAGCCCCTCGAGGAACCGGGTCAGGGTCTCTTTGGCGTTGGCCTCGGCCTCGGTGAGGATCCCCTTGTCGAGGGCGGCCTGCACCAGCACGCCCTCGGCCACCGCCCTGGCGTCCGATTCGAGCTGCGGATCACCGCTGGTGAAAAGCCCGGTGTCACGGTCGAAGACCTTGGTCCGCTCGTTGTCGACCGCCACGTACTGGATGGTGGCCGGGGGCAGCTCCACGGTGACCCGACCGGTGTCCGAGTCGACCGAGAAGTTCTCGGTGTACACCCGGTCGAAGTCGATCCCGGCCCCGATCTGCGCAACGGCGAACAGGAAGATCCGATCGCCCGTTGCCCAGTTAAGCCACCCGGAGTCGTTGCCCTTCTCCACGGTGGTGTACTCCACCATCTCGACGGTGGTCAGCTCGGCCAGCGCCTTGACGCTGTCGACCACCGTCGGGCCCACCTCGGTGAACTCCTCGCCCCCGAACAGCGAGAACCCGCTGAAGACGTTGCCGATGAAGAACGCCCCGATGACCAGCACGGCGGCTATCACCAGCGACCCCAGCCGTTGCGTCATCAACCTCTCCGCCATGTGCTGCTTCCTGCCGAGTTCGCTCCACCCGCGACCGTAGGGCAAGATTACCGGGATGGCGTCTCTAGCTCCGGGGATACAGTCCGGGGGGCGGTCGCTACGATCCATGCGGTGGGGCGTCCCAGCACAACCGACATTCTTGCGACATGCGAGGCGCATTGGCGCAGCACCAACGTGCCCGAGGATCTGATCCCCGAGCTGCGCTCCCGCCTCATCGAATCGATGCAGAGCGGGCGTGGTCCCCGGCCCAACGCCAGGGACCCGATACGCATCGCCGAGGCGTTGGCCTCCCAGCACCGGGTCCCCCCGCCCCCCACCCCGTTCGAGTCGCCGGCAGCCCGCGCCAACAGACGTTGGTTCGACCTGGTGCCGGCATACGGCTGGTTGGTCCCGATCGTGGTCATCACGTTCGCCTTGATGCTGTTCGGCCCGAAGGAGGCAACCATGGAAGACACCGAACTGTGGCGTTGGTTGTGGCTCGGCATTGCCGTGGTCCTCGGGATTGGCGAGATGGTCACCTCCGGGTTCTTCATGCTCCCGTTCGCCATCGGGGCCGGCGTCGCCGCCCTGCTGGCCTGGGCCGACGTCTCGCTGCCGGTCCAGCTGGTGGTCTTCATCATCACCTCGGTGGTGGCGCTGCTCGCACTGCGCCGGTTCGCCTGGAGTGATCGGGAGCCTTCGTACCCGGTGGGGGCCAAGCGTTTCGTCAATGCCTCCGCCGTTGTCACCGAGACCATCGACCCGGTCAGCGGCCAGGGCCGGGTCCGGCTCGATGCCGAGACCTGGTGGGCCACCACGGACACCGGTGCGATCATCGAGCCGGGCACCCCGGTGCGCGTGGTCGAGGTACGTGGCACCAGGCTCGTGGTCGAGCCCCGCCCCTAATTCCCCGACCAGAAAGAGACATTGATGCCAGCCATTGCCATCCTGCTCATCGCCTTCACGATCGTCCTCGTGGTGTACGTGGGGCTGGGGCTCAAGATCGTCCGCCAGTACGAGGCGGGTCTGGTCGAGCGCTTCGGCAAGTTCCGGGAGTTGCTAGATCCGGGTCTGCACCTGATCGTGCCCTTCATCGACCGTATCCGCCGGGTCGACATGAGGGAGATAGTGGTCGATGTTCCTCCCCAGGAGGTCATCACCAAGGACAACGTGGTGGTGACGGTCGACGCCGTCGTCTACTACCAGGCGACCGACCCGCAGAAGCTGGTCTACAACGTGCAGAACTTCGTGCTGGCCGCCACCAAGCTGGCCCAGACCAACCTGCGCAATGTGGTCGGCGACCTCCAGTTGGATGAGGCCCTGACCTCGCGCGAGACCATCAACGCCCAGCTGCGCAACATCCTCGACGAGGCCACCGACGTGTGGGGGACGCGGGTGGTCCGGGTCGAGATCCAGCGGATCGACCCGCCGGCAGACGTCACCGACGCCATGCACCGGCAGATGAAGGCGGAACGCCTCCGGCGCGCCGTTGTCACCGAGGCCGAGGGCGAGAAGACGTCGCAGATCCTCAAGGCGGAGGGTGTCAGGGCGGCGAGGATCCTCGAGGCGCAGGGCCAAGCCGAGGCCATCAAGGAGGTGGCCCAGGCCGAGCGGTTCCAGAAGGAGACCGTCGCCGAGGGTGAGGGGAAGGCGATCGAGCGGGTGTTCGGCGCCATCCACACCGGCAACGCCTCCCCCGAGGTCATCGCCATCCGCTACCTGGAGTCGCTGACCAAGATCGCAGACGGCCGGGCCACCAAGATCTTCATGCCCGCCGAGATGTCCGGGATCCTCGGCTCGATCGGGGCGATCGGCGAGATGCTCAAGGACAGCGGGACCAGCCCACCGGCCAACTGAGCGGGCGCTCAGCCGCCGCCGTCGTCCGAACCGACCAGGTCGCCCTCGTCGTCGATGCCGTAACCGCCGCCGTTGCCGTCGCCCGTTGCGGTGACGGTGGCGAGCAGCCCGTTGTCGGCACCCATGGCGGCGTCGTTGGGCGACGACACCACCGGGTTGCGGCGCCACCGCAGGAACAGCGCGAAGGCGATGGCCGCCACGGCGAGGGCGCCCCACTGGCTGCCGGTGAACGGGCCCATCACCGAGTCGGACACGGTGCCGTCCCGGGCGGCGCCAAGCCGGGTGAAGTCGATGAAGAACCGCTGCAGCCCGTACCACATCCCCCACACGGCGAAGACCTGGCCGTACCGCCTCGAATCCCACCGGGTGCGCAGGATGAGGAGCACGCACAGCAGCACGGCTGCGCCGATCATGTCGTACAGGGCGGTGTGGTGGTAGGTGCCGCAGATGCCGACGGCGCACTCGAGGGCGTCGTGCTGGGGTGATATGTCGTATCCGCCCTTGACGGTGTACCCGAGGAAGAAGTTGGTGGCACTGCCCAGGTGCTCGACGATGAGGAGATCGCCGATGCGTCCCACAACCGCCCCAATGGCGAGACCGGGCGCGGCGGCATCGAGCAGGGGGAGGACGCTGAGTTGCAGCATACGCATCCGGATCACACCGCCGATGATGCCCCCGACGTAGCCGCCGATGATGCTGTAGTCCCCGGCGAGGCTCAAGGCGTCTCCGATGCCGTAGCCAGGGTCGCCGATGTGGGCGGGGACGGTGAAGAACCGGGCACCGAGCAGCGACGCCACCAGCGCCCAGGTGAGCACCGAGGCGACCTTGTCGGC
>Ga0136623_10000725_pt1 | contig 10351 bp, 10 predicted proteins | sample AntDrymUQ4492106_2_FD_104656 | JGI IMG/M metagenome (GOLD analysis project Ga0136623, IMG submission 104656) | Polar desert sand microbial communities from Dry Valleys, Antarctica - metaG UQ449 (21.06) | ecosystem: Environmental > Terrestrial > Soil > Desert | place: Antarctica: Dry Valley...
GCGCGAGCGCGAGCAGCTCGTCGAGGATCACCGACTCCTCCTTCTGAAACGAGCACAGCATGACGAGCCGCTCGTGGGCGGCCGCCAGGCGCAGGGTCTGCGTCAGCGACCCCGCGACGTCGGGACTCAGACCGCGCACTCGCCCTCACCGCGGACCACGGCGAACGGCACGTCGCGATTCCAGTCGATGAACGTGCTCATCGTCTCGACGTTGAACTGCACGGGCAGCGACAGCTCGCGGACCTTGTCCTCGAACGACTTCGCCCCGACGCGCGTCGCGAAGTCGTTGAACGCCTCGTTCTCCTCGCGCTCGGCCTCATACCAGCGCAGCCAGCGCTCGACGGCATCGGGAATGCGCTTGGCGGGCAGGCGCACCTTCAGCCGCGTCCCGTAGACGATCTCGCCGCCCTCGAAGTTGCCGGCGATGTGCGCGACGTAGGCGGGGATCGTGTGCTCGCCGACCTTGATCGACGCGCCGTAGAAGCCGATGTTCGCGATGTGGTGCTGGCTGCAGCCGTTGGGGCAGCCGCTCATCTTGATGTGGATCGCACGCGTCAGGGGATCGGTGATCCGCATCGCCTCGAGGCGCTCCTGCAGCGCCGCGTTGAGCCCCATCGACGAGGTGATGCCGAGCTTGCAGGAGTCCGTGCCCGGACACGAGACGACGTCGGTGAGCGTGTCGGGACCGGCGTCGGCGAGCCCCAGCTCGCCGAGGGCCTGCCAGACCTCGTAGACCGACTCGTCGCGCACCCAGCGCAGCAGGAAGTTCTGGTGCACGGTCGTGCGCATGAAGCCGCCGCAGTGGCTGCGCATGATGTCCGCGATGCCGCGGAACTGCTCGGGCTCCAAGTCGCCGCGGGTGACCTTCACGTGGACGGTGCTGAAGCCCTCCTGGCGCTGAGCCTGGACGTTGTCCGCGCGGAAGCGCTCGAACTCCGCCAGGTCCCCATTGGGCGATGCGTAGCCCCCCGGAGCGGCGGGCGCGCCGGCCTGCTCGTCGACGTCGTAGCGCAGGCCCGCGACATCGAAGTCGCGCTCGGCGACCCAGTCGCCCGCAAGCTCCTCGTCGACCAGCTCGCGGAAGGCGTCGATCCCGACCTTGTCGACGAGCACCTTGATGCGCGCGCGGGCGCGGTTGACGCGCAGGAAGTCCGTGCGGTCGAAGATCCGAAAGCAGGCCTCGGCGACCTTCAGGTACTCGCCGTCGTCGAGCCCGACGAACTCGTACAGCGTCGGGGCGATGCGCGGCATGATCGACGTGCCGCCGCCGACGCGCACCTCGACGCCGCGCACGCCGTCGCGCTCGCGGGCGAGGAAGGCGATGTCGTGGATGCCCGTCAGCGCGCGGTCGGCGGGCGAGCCGTCGAACGCCGTCTTGATCTTGCGCGGCATCATCTGCGTCGTCGGGTGGCGCACGAAGTAGCGCACGTAGGCACCCGCGTATGGCGTGAGGTCGAAGAGCTCGTCGTCGCAGACGCCGGCCCAGGGATCGCCGGTGACGTTGCGCACGGTGTTGCCGCAGCCCTCGCGCGAGGACAGCCCCGAGTCCGACAGCTCGCGGATCGCCGCGGCGGCGTCGGGCAGCGGCACGTGGTGCAGCTGGATGTTCTGGCGCGTCGTGATGTGCCCCTTGTTCAGCGGCACGTACTTCTCGACGACGCGGGCGAAGGCGTCGAGCTGCTCGGGCGTGATCCCGCCGAAGGGCAGCTTCACGCGGATCATCTGCACGGCCGCCTGGCGCTGTCCGTAAACGCCCTGCTTGAGGCGGAACTTGATGAACTCGGCCTCCTCGACATCGCCGCGCAGATAGCGCTGTGACTCCGTGTCGAAGTCGTCGAACTCGCGCTGGATGATCGGGATGATGTGGCCGGGGACGTCCTCGCGAACCTCGGGGTTCTCGAGGGTTCCCTGGCGGCCGGCAATCGAGCTGGGTTCCATGGGCGTGTCAGAACTCCGTGGTGGCGTGCAGGAGGGGCATGACTATACACACCATTTCGGGTCCGGATTGAGGAGATTACTGGCGCCACATGTGCTGTGGAGTGCGACTGGACCTCAAGCGCATCCTCTAGCCTCAGCGCGCGTGCCCGAGCTCTCGATCCTCGACCACGAGACGATCTTCGCTGCAGTCTCCGCCGGCGCCGCGATCGAGGCGACGCGCGAGGGCTTCGAACGTCACTGGCGCGGCGAGTGGACGATGCCCCCGAAGGTCTACCTCGTCAGCCCGCCGTACGGCGACTTTCGTGCGATGCCGGCGCTCGGCGGCGGCTTCGCGCTGCTGAAGTGGGTCACCTCGTTTCCCGGCAACCTCGCGCATGGTCTGCCGACCGTCAACGGCGTCGTCTGCCTGTCGGACGCCCGCACCGGCCTGCCGCTGGCGCTGCTCGACGCGCCCGCGGTCACGGCGCTGCGCACCGGCGCGGTCGCCGCGGTCGCATCGCTGGCGCTTGCGCGCACCGAGGCGCGCAGCGTCGGCGTCGTGGGGTGCGGCCTGAACGGGTCGTGGGCCGCTCGCTGCATGGCCGCCGCGGGCTACGGCCCCGGGGTCTGCAGCGATCCCCGTGCGGCCGTCGCCGAGGCGCTGGCCGCCGAACTCGGGTGGACCGTCGGCGACCGCGCCGCGGCGCTCGCGTGCGACATCGTCTGCTGCGTGACGCCGGGCGCGGAGATCGTCGTCGACGAGGTCCACCTGCGTGCCGGCCAGCACCTGAACATGCTCGGCGCCGACGGCGCGGGCAAGGCCGAGGCCAGCCACGCGGCGGTCGGCGCGTGCGAGCTGTTCTGCGACGAGTGGGAGCAGGCATCGCACGGCGGCGAGCTTGCGGGTCCGGTCGCCGCCGGCCTCGTCACGCGCGAGCAGGTGACGGCGCTGGGCGCGGTGCTCGTCGGCGACGCCGCGGGGCGCAGCGCCCCCGACGCGGTCACGATGTTCGACTCGACCGGTCTGGCGATCCAGGATCTCGCCGTCGCGTCCGCGGCGCTGTTGGCCGCGCGCGACGGGCGGGTCACGGCGGGGACGCTGCGTCTCTAGCGCCGCAATTTGACGTTGCGAGCGATCTCGGTCTGCTTGTTGGCGGGTTGGCTGATGTCGACGCTGAGCTTCAGGCGGACGCGGCTGCGGCGCCGCAGCTTCGCACGCAGCGCCCTCGACGGCCGCAGCACGAAGGTGCGCCGCCCGCCGGGCCGAGCGGTCCCGCTTCGGAGCACCGGCGCGGCCTTGCCGAACTCCAACGCCACGAAGGCGTAGCACTCGACGACCGGGCAGGTCAGCCGGCCCCGGATGCCCCGGCGCGCGAATCCCTCGATCGTCTTGGGGAGCGGCGACAGCAGCGAGAACTTCGGATCGGGCACCGTTCCGGGCGCCGGCGCGACGAAGGGCCGGCCGAGCACCGGGGTATTCGTCGAGGTGTCCGAGGGCTTGCCCTCGCCGGGGATCAGCGGCTTGGCCTCGTCGATCACCCACATGGCGGAGGTGAGCGTCTTGTCGCCGGCCCTGGCGTTGACGATCACGTGGTAGCGGCGGTCGCGCGACACGCGAAGGCTCTCGCGGTAGCTCGTCCGGGTGGCGGTCCCCTTGCAGGATGACGGCGGCGGCGTGCATTCGAAGCCCGCGAAGCTGTCGAGGTCGGCAAAGTCCTCGAAGTCCAGCAGCGGGGAGAGGATCGAGCTGGCGGAGAAGTTGATGCTGTCGAACTTCGTGCCCGGCGCGAGCGTCCAGGTCGCGACGAGACGGTCGCTCGCGTCGATTCCCGCTGCCGTGATCTGCGGCTCGCCGCCGGCGCCTGCGCTCGCCGGCGCTGCGCAAGCCGCAAGCGCCGCGATCAGCAGCACGGTGGCGATGCAACGGGCGCGCAGCGGGGTCATCGGGGCGAGCCTACCCTTGCCCTCCGGGACGTGTGTGACGTGACGCTCAGACCGGCACGAGCGGGATGTCGCCGTAGATCGCCCACACGACCACGCCGGCGATTGCGAGCGCGACGACCACCCCTGTCAGCACGCGCTGCGTCGTCGTCGTCTGCGCGGCCTTCGCCTTGGTCTGCTCGCCCTTCTTGACGGCCTTGCCCAGCAGGCCCTCGGCCCACTGGAACTCGAGCGACAGCATCGCCAGGCCGATCGGGATGATGACGAACGCCGGCCCCGGCGTGATCAGCGTCAAGAGCCCGAACGCGAGCACGGCGAAGCCCGCGATGACGTACAGCACGCGGACGACCATCGGCCGGCGGTGGTGGCGCTCGCGCTGTACGCGCAGGCGGTCGACGAGCGGTTGCTTGGCGGTCTCGGTGGCCATCATGGGCAGCGTAGAGAGGTACGCACTCGCGCCGCCCGCGGGTCAGGCGGCGAGCACGGGATCGGCGGCGCCGTCGCCGGCGGCGTCGGCGGCCTCGGGCAGGAAGCTCATCGCGCGCTCGGCGAGCGCCGTGATCGTCAGACTCGGGTTGACGCCGATGTTCGCCGGTACGACCGAGCCGTCGCAGACGAGCAGGTTCTCGTAGCCGAAGACGCGGTGGCGCGCGTCGACGACGCCCTCCTCGGGCGAGCCGGCGATGACCACGCCGCCGAGGATGTGGGCGGTCGTCGGGATGCTGGCGAGCGCCTCGAGGATCGAGCTCTGCGGCATGCCGTCGATCTCCCGGGCCATCCACTCCGCGGCCTCGTTGGCGATCGGGATGAAGGTCGGGTTCGGCTTGAGCGGGTTCTGCTCGGTCTGCAGGCGCATCGCGCCGAAGCGTCCCGGACGCGGTCGCAGCGCGATCGCGTTGTCGAGCGTCTGCATCACGAGCACGATGATCGTGCGCCGCGACCATGCCCGCGGGCTGCACAGGCGGGCGAACATCAGCGGGTGGCGCAGCGCGGCGGCGAGCAGCTTCAGCGGCCTCGTCACGCGCGTCCCGTCGCCGACGAGCAGCGTGTGCAGCATGCTCATCCCGTCGCCTGCGTGGCCGTAGCTGACGGTCTCGATGTGCGTGTTCTCGTCGGGATAGATGGAGCCGCTGATCGCCACGCGCTTGGTGTAGTCGACGCTGTCGTCCTTGGCGGTGACGGCCAGGATCGCCTCGCTGTTGGTTCGCACGAGCTCACCCAGACGGGAGGACAGGTTGGGCAGCGAGCCGTTGTGGCGGCAGCGCTGCAGCAGCTTGTTGGTTCCCAGCGGCCCGCCCGCGAGCACGACGCCCGCGGCGGTGTGGGTGCGCCGCTCCTTGCGCAGCCATGCACCGGTGCGCTCCGTGACGACCTCGTAGCCCTCGGCGCCGTCGGACCTGCCGATCGGACGCACGTCGACGACCGTGCGCTCGGGGACGATCTGCGCGCCGCCGCGCTCGGCGAACCACAGGTAGTTCTTGACGAGCGTGTTCTTGGCGCCGGTCGGGCAGCCGACCATGCATCGCCCGCAGCCGATGCAGCCAGTCCGCGGCGGGCCGTCGCCGCCGAAGAACGGATCGTCGACCTGCACGCCGGGCTCGCCGAAGTAGACGCCGACGCGGGTCTTCGCATATGTCGCCTGCGCGCCGATGTGCTCGCCGAAGCGGCGCAGCATGTTGTCGGCGGGGTCGTCGGTGGTGACCGTCGCGACCCCGAGCATGCGCTCGGCCTCGTCGTAGTGCGGCGCGAGGGCCGCCTCCCAGTCGTCCTCGAGCCGGGCCCACTGCGGGTCCTCGTAGAAGCGCCGGCGCGCGCGGTAGAGCGTGTTGGCGTAGCCGAGGCTGCCGCCGCCGACCCCGGCCCCGCTGATGATCGTGACGTCCTTGAACAGCGACAGCCTGAAGATCCCGCGCAGGCCCATGCGGGGCGCGAAGAAGTAGCGGCGCAGGTCCCACGTGGACTTCGCGAACTCGTGATCGGCGAAGCGCCTCCCCGACTCGTAGACCCCGACGCGATAGCCCTTCTCGGTCAGGCGCAGCGCCGAGACGCTGCCGCCGAAGCCGGAGCCCACGACGATCCAGTCGTAGTCGTGCTCGCGGACCGGTCCTCTCATGGCCGTGAGCGTACCCAATGAACATGACGGGGGCGTCACCTTGGACCCCGGTGTCGGAGCGGCCTGCAATCCGTGCCGGCGCCGGGGCGTAGAGTCTCGGGCATGCCACGAGCTCTGTTTGCAGACACCGTCATCGCCGAGTCCGACGACACCGTCCTCGTCGAGGGCAACCACTACTTTCCGGCCGACGCGCTGAAGCGCGAGTACGTCGAGCCGTCCGGCAACTCCTCGGTGTGCCCGTGGAAGGGCACCGCGGCCTATCCGACGTCGTCGTCGGCGATGAGCGCGCTGCGGCGGCGGCCTGGTACTACCCGGAGCCCAAGCCCGACGCCGAGCACTTCCGGGACTACGTCGCCTTCTGGGGGGACGTGCGCGTCGAGGCGTGACGCCTCGCCTGGTGGGCCGTCCAGCTAGCGAGCCGCGACGAGCACGGCCGCCGGCTCGCCGTCGAGCCCGCTGCCGACGGCCTCCAGCGCCACGGCCTGTGGGACGGGAGCTCGCAGGCGCAGCACCGTGAAGGTCTCCCCGTCGGTGCGCCCGGCGAGCGCGAAGCCGGGTAGGACGGGCGCCGGCGGCCGGGGCGGCGCCGGGCGCTCGCCGGGGCTGCGCTGCGCCAGCGCCATGTAGTCGACCTCGGACGTCAGCAGCGCGGGGGCGGCCAGCGGCCGCGCGCTCGGCAGGTAGTAGCGCAGCGGCACGAGCGCCGAGCCCGGGCTGGCGACGAGCAGGCGGTCGCCGTCCGCGCGCCCGAGGGCGCCGACGGCTCCGCGCCAGTCGTCGCGCTGAAGGCGCGGATCCGTCGCGACGCCGGCCACCGCGACGAGGCCGAGCAGGCACGCGGCGGCGATCGCGGAGCGCCCGAGCGCCGGCCGCGCCCGCTCGACGGCCGCGAGACCCGCGCCCGCGAGCGCTGCGCCCAGCGGCGCGACGACGAGCACGTTGCGCGTGATCAGGTGATCCTCGCCGGCGACCGCCGCGATCGCCGCGAGCAGCACGACGCCCGCCGTCACCGCGGCGAGGCGCAGTGCGTCCGAACGCGCGCTGGGCGCGGACCCATCCGCGGGCGGGTGCTCCGCCACCTTCGACGAGGACCCGCCGGGCGCTGAGCGGTGCGCTGCAGGAACCGTCGTCTGACTCGACGCCGTCTGCTCGCGCCGGGCGACGAGCAGGCCGATCCCGCCCAGGGCGATCAGTGCCACGAGCGCCGACAGCACGGCCAGCAGCGTCTCGGCCGGTGCGTCGTAGCCGACGAGCAGCTGCTTGGGCACCTGGGCGAGGCGGGTCGCCAGCGAGCTGTCGCCGATGAACGCGGCGCTGTCGTTCGCGCGCTGGGAGAGCGCCAGCGGTGCCAGCGCCGCCAGCGCGGCGGCGAGCGGCACGAGTGCGGCGGCGCGCACGCGGGCGGCGGGCACGCGCAGCACGAGCCACAGCGCCTGCCCTACGACGAGGAAGACCGCGTAGTAGTGCGTCGCGAGCGCCATCGCCGCGACCAGCGACCACGCTGCGGCCCGGCCCGCGCCGGGTCGCTCCAGCGCGCGCAGCCACAGCAGCGCCGACAGCGCCGCCAGCAGCGCAAGCAGCGCATAGGCCCGCGCCTCCTGGCTGAACCACACCAGCAGCGGGTTGACCGCGACGAGCAGCGCGGCGATCGTGGCGGCGCGCTCGCCGCCGAGCCGGCGGCCGAGCGCCCACACGACCGCGATCGTCGCGGTCCCCAGCAGCGCCGACAGCGAGCGCAGGCCGACCTCGCCCGTGCCGGAGAGGTGCGTCCACAGCCAGGCGAGCAGGTAGTACAGCGGCGGCGAGGACTCGCTGTCGGGAATCGCCGCCAGCAGGCCCGGGAGGTCCGAGCGCATGAGCTGCGCGGTGACCGCCTCGTCGTACCACAGGCTCTGCAGGTCGAGCGTCGCGAAGCGCAGCGCCGCGCCGGCGGCGCAGACGAGCGCCAGCGCGGGCGGGACGCGGCGTGTCACGGCAGCAGCGTAAAGCCGGCGGTGGCGAAGTCGCGGTCGAGCGCGAGCGCCACCTGCAGGCCGCGGCGGCGCATCAGCTCGAAGCTGACGTGGTCGACGAGCGACGAGCGGCGCCGCAGCTCTCGCAGATGCGCGACGACGGCGGCCGTGTGGACCTCGGGCTCGATCCAGGCGACCTCGAGCAGCGGGACGACGTCCTCGAGCAGGCGGCGCGCAACGGCGCCGCCGAGTCGCCTGTGGGCCAGCGCCTCGGCCTCGATCACGACGTAGTTGTGCGTGACGCCGCGCCGTTCGGCGAGGATCGTTGCGAGGCTCTCCACGACGGGCGCGTGCTGTGCGGCGTCACGGTCGAGAAACGCCAGCATTGCCGACGTGTCGACGAACGTCACGTGCCGGTCTGCTCGGCCAGGTACTCGTCGTGGGGCTCGGCCAGGTCACTCACGCCGGACGCTCCCGAGCCGGCGGCAAGCAGCGCGCGGTCGAGGGCGAGGTCGCCTCCCTCGCGAGCCAGGAGGTCGTCGAGCGCCTCGCGGATGACCGCGGCCTTGGAGACCCCGCGACGCCGCGCGGCGCGATCGAGTGCCACGGCCTGCGCGTCACGCAGCTGGATGATCGTACGCACCATCTCGACGGCGATGATATCGCGCCTGCGTCGATGATGACACCGGCTGCGTCGCCCAGCTACAGCGGGATGTTGCCGTGCTTGCGCTTGGGTGGCTGCGAGCGCTTGGTCTGCAGCGCCTGCAGCGCGGCGATGACCTTCGGGCGGGTCTCGTGCGGCACGATGACGTCGTCGACGTAGCCGCGCTCCGCCGCCGAATAGGGGTTCGCGAAGCGCGCGCGGTAGTCGTTCTCGAGCCGGGTGCGGCGGGCGGCGGGCGTCGGCGAGCCGGCGATGTCGCGCTTGTAGATGATGCTGACCGCGCCCTCGGGCCCCATCACCGCGACCTCGGCCGTCGGCCAGGCGAAGTTGAAGTCGGCCCCGAGGTGCTTGGAGGCCATGACGTCGTACGCCCCGCCGTAGGCCTTGCGCGTGACCACGGTGATCTTCGGGACCGTCGCCTCCGTGAAGGCGTACAGCAGCTTCGCGCCGTGGCGGATGATGCCGCCCCACTCCTGCGTCGTGCCCGGCAGGAAGCCCGGCACGTCGACGAACGTCAGCAGTGGGACGTTGAACGCATCGCACGTGCGCACGAAGCGCGCGGCCTTGACGCTGGCGTCGATGTCGAGGACGCCGGCCATGCTCGCGGGCTGGTTGCCGACGACGCCGACGGCGTATCCGTCGAGGCGGCTGAAGCCGCAGACGATGTTCGTCGCATGGTGCTCGTGGACCTCGTAGAACTCGCCGTCGTCGACGATCGGGCGCACGACGTCGCGCATGTCGTAGGGCTGGCTGGGGTGCGCCGGCACGACGTCGTCGAGCGCGATGTCCATCCGCTGCGGGTCGTCGGTCGTCATCACCCGCGGGGCGGTCTCGAGGTTGTTGGACGGCAGGAAGCTCAGCAGGTAGCGCGCGTCCTGCAGGCACGCCTCCTCGTCCTCGCAGGCGAAGTGCGCGACGCCCGACGTCGTGTTGTGGGTCATCGCACCGCCGAGCTCCTCGAACTCGACGATCTCGCCGGTGACCGCGCGGATCACGTCGGGCCCCGTGATGAACATGTGCGAGCTCTCCTTCACCATCGAGATGAAGTCGGTGATCGCCGGCGAATACACGGCGCCGCCCGCGCACGGCCCCATGATCAGGCTGATCTGCGGGATCACGCCGGAGCAGTTGACGTTGCGCATGAACACCTCGCCGTAAGCGCCCAGCGAGACGACGCCCTCCTGGATGCGCGCGCCGCCCGAGTCGTTGATGCCGATCACGGGGCACCCGATCTTCGTCGCGAGGTCCATGATCTTGCAGATCTTCTCGGCCATGACCTCCCCGAGCGAGCCGCCGAAGATCGTGAAGTCCTGGGAGAAGACGCAGACGCGGCGGCCGTCGATCATGCCGTGCCCGGTCACCACCGCGTCGCCCCAGGGGCGCCGGCGCTGCATCTCGAAATCGGTCGTGCGGTGGCGCACGAACGTGTCGAGCTCCTGAAACGTGCCCGGATCGAGCAGCTTCTCGACGCGCTCGCGCGCGGTGAGACGGCCGCGATCGTGCTGCTTGCGCTCGGTCTCGCCCGTCGAGCGGCCGGCGGACTCGCGCAGCTCCGCGAGCTGAGCGCGCTTCTGCTCGGCGGTCTCGGGAGCCTTGGAGCGTCGGGACATGCGCCTCGATGGTAGGCGAGCGACGGCGCGCCTCCGGCACTCGCCTCGCCCCGGGGTCGCGGGAGCGCCGTGTCCGGGGCGAGGCTCTGGCCGCGAGGCCTCAGGTCGGTCGCGCGTCAGATCGACGGCGGCGCCGGCGGGGCGGGCGCCGGCA
>Ga0136623_10000726_pt1 | contig 10342 bp, 7 predicted proteins | sample AntDrymUQ4492106_2_FD_104656 | JGI IMG/M metagenome (GOLD analysis project Ga0136623, IMG submission 104656) | Polar desert sand microbial communities from Dry Valleys, Antarctica - metaG UQ449 (21.06) | ecosystem: Environmental > Terrestrial > Soil > Desert | place: Antarctica: Dry Valley...
CACATGCTCGTCGTCTACTTCTCGACATTGTCGCAAGTCAGCGTCGTGTACGGTTCACTGACGACTTCTATCGTCGTGCTGCTGAGCCTGGGAACCGCGGCGATGGTTCTATTGATCGGCGCACAGGTCATCGCGGAATACGAGCGTTACCGTAGCGAGAGGGCCAACGCGGCGCTCAAAAGGTGAAGATGAAAAGCGGATGCCTATGACCGGCATCGGCGCACTCGCGCCCTCGCACCGAATGCCAACCCCACAGCGCCCACAAACCCACCGGGGTTTCCCCGGCCCGCGTAGGATGTGCCGACGAAGGAGGCGCATCAATCGCGAACGATGCGCTGCCTCACGCAGTGTATCCCCTTGATTGACGCCGCAACTTATCCTGGCTAGCCTACGCAGCATGAAGGTCGAAGGGAGAATTCCACCCGACCCGGCGCGGCCATGAGCACGCTCTTCATCTCCCACAGCTCGCAGGACGACGCCTTCGTGCGCGAACTCCGACAGGCGCTCGAACCTTACGGGCAGGATGGATGGATCGATTCGCGCGAGCTGCGCGGCGGTGATCTGCTTTGGCCGGAGATTCAGAAAGCCATCGAGGACGCGTCCGCCTATACGGTCGTGGTCAGCCCGGCTTCGTTGCAGTCAAAATGGGTCGGCAAGGAACTGCGCCATGCGCTGGATGTGCAGAAACAGCGCGGTCGGGACAAGTTCCCGGTCATCCCGCTCTCGCTGAACGACACCAAGCTCGGCGTACTGGAGGAATTCTTCGGCGAGGAACCGCTCTACATTCCAGTGAGCAGCGAGCCGGGCGGGATCGTCGCGGCGTTGAACGCGATCCTCGTCGCAATGGGCAAACGGCTCCCTGCCGACGTGCCAATCGCTGCGCAGCCGAAGGCCGAGCCGCTGGAAGAGCTTGTCCTCGAGCTCACCGATCTGAAGTTCCACGAAGAGGAGGGCAAGCGCCGCGCCCCGGCTCGCGCCCGGCTCGTCCATGAGCCCGCCACGCCGGGGCAGCGTGAAGTTGCCAGCGCGCAGAACTGGCGCTTTGTCGCGCCGCTCGGACCGATCGAGGCGGAGGAGCTGCGGTGGTATCTGGAAAAATACGCCATCTGGCCGAGCGAGTATTTCCGGGACCGCGCGCGCAAGGTCGAGGAGAGCCTCGTTCAATGGGGACAGCTCCTGCACGCCGCGGCGATGCCCGTGGCCCACACGGCGAATGTCATGAACGCCTGGGCGCGGGTTGATGGTCATGCGGGCCGCCGGTTCTCCGTCCACGTGGATGCGGCGCTCGAAGCCGGCCCACCCGCTGCCGACATGGAGACCGCCCGCGAAGCTGCCACGCTCCTACTCGGCCTGCCGTGGGAGCTTCTGCACGACGGCGACGGCTTCCTTTTTCAAAGCGCGAAGCCGACGCGTGTCCGCAGGCGCCTGCCGAATACGCGCGTGCTCGATGTCCCGGTGGTCGCCACACCCATCCGCATCCTGCTCGTCACTGCGCGGCCGGAGGACGACGCCTGCGGCTACCTCGATCACCGCACGAGCGCGCTGCCGCTGGTCGAGGCGATGGAAGACCTCGGCGGCCTCGTTCGCCTACACGTGCTCAGCCCGCCCACGCTGCCGGCCTTGCGCGAGGAGATCGACCGCGCCCGCCGCGTCCGCGAGCCGTATCACGTCGTCCACTTCGATGGCCACGGCGTCTATGACCGCCGTGTCGGCCTCGGCGGGCTCTGTTTCGAGGATCCGCAGGATACCGGCAAGCTCGACAAGCGCCGGCACGCCACCGTCTTCACCAATGACCTCGGCCCGCTGCTGCGCGATCACCGCATCCCGCTCGTCTTCCTCGAAGCCTGCCAGACCGCGCAGGCCGAGAAGGCGTCCGAGTCCGTCGCCTCCGAGCTGCTCAAGGTCGGCGTGGCCTCGGTCATGGCCATGAGCCACAGCGTGCTGGTCGAGACCGCGCGCCGCTTCGTCGAGGCGTTTTACGACGCGCTCGCCGGCGGCGCCCGCGTGGGCGACGCCATGCTCGACGGCCAGCGCAAGCTGAAGGACGACACCTTCCGCGGCCGCATCTTCGGCGCCGGCGAGCTGCGGCTCGAGGATTGGTTCGTGCCCGTGCTGTTCCAGGAAAAGGACGACCCACAGCTCTTCCGCAGCACGCCCGCACGGCAGACGCAGGAGGACTTGAAAGCCGCGCACAAGGCCCGCCTCGGCGAGTTGCCCCCGGAGCCGGAGACCGGCTTCATCGGCCGCAGCCGCGAGCTGCTCGCGCTTGAGCGCTTGCTGCGCCATGAACGCTACGCCGTGGTGCGCGGCCAGGGCGGCGAAGGGAAGACCGCGCTGGTACGCCGTGCCGCGTTCGTCTCGGTCGAGACGTACAGCAACGTCAAAGCGGTGCTCGATGCCATCGGCCACCAGCTCGTGCCGGGTTACTCCGTCGCCACGTTCGGCGATTTGGAAAAAGCCATCCTGCCCGTCGAGCGCGCGCTCGCCGAGCAGTCGACGCTCCTGATGGTGGACAACATGGAGAGCATCCTCCTGCCGCCCTACCTCGAAACGCCGGAAGCGCTCTCCGAGGACGCAGGCCGCGAGCTGCACACGATCCTCAAGCTCTGCGCGCGGCTCAATGCCAAGGGCGACACGCGGCTCGTCTTCACCAGCCGCGAGGCGTTGCCCGGGCCGTTCGATGCCGAACGCCACCGGCGCGAGCTGCACCAGCTCGACCGCGAGGACGCCGTGAAACTCGTGGAGCGCGCGCTGAACGCGGAGTCCGGCGAAAGCGCCGGCGCCGCGCTCGACGCCGCGCGCGAATCGATCGAAGCGCTCGTCGATGCCGTCCACGGCCACGCCCGCACGCTCGCGCTGCTGGCCCCGGCGCTGCGCAGCCGCGGCGTGGAGGCGACCCGCACAACGCTCGTCGAGCTGATGGCGGAGATGGAGCGGAAGTTCCCCGGCAGCCGGGAGCAATCGGTCTTTGCCAGCGTCGAGCTGTCGCTGCGCCGGATGTCACCCGCGAACCGCGAAAAGGCGCTCGTGCTCGGGGTGTTTCACGGCGGGGTCGATCTGGATGTGCTCCGCATGATGATGCAGTGGGAAGAGGCGGACGTGGCCTCTCTGGCGGGCGAGTTGCTCGAAACAGGTCTGGCGACGCCCAACCGCTACAACCATCTCACGCTCAATCCCGCGCTCTGCCCCTATCTGCGCGGGCGGATGGACGACGGCGAACGCGAAGCGCTGACGGATCGCTGGATCGAGGCGATGCGCGGGTATGCCGGTTATCTCGTGCAGCAGCAAAACCAGAACACCGAGTTGGCAGCGACGCTGACGGTGCTGGAGCTGCCGAACCTATTTGCGCTGCTCGAGCAGGTGCAGCATGCGGGGGACGCGGAGGCGACGATCGCCCTGGCCACCTCATTGTTCGTGTTGCTGCAAGTGCTCGGCAAGCCGCGCCTGCTCGAACGCGTGGGACAGGTGCGCGATGTCGCCGCGGCGGCGCTGAGAGAGACGTGGAGTCACGCGCGGTTCCAGATGCTGGATTCCAAGATCGACCAGCAACTTGCTGGCGGGCGCTTGCGCGAGGCGTTGGGCGGCGCCCAAGCTTTGCTCCAGCGCGCCCGGGCGGCGGGTGAAAAGGCGTATCCAGATGCAGATTACGATCTGGCGATGGCATGTTTCACGTTGGCCCGGGCGTTGAAGACTGCCGGTGGATCGGAACAGGCTTTGCCGTTGTTGGACGAGGCGCGGGAACGCTTCGAGGCCGTTGAGGGGGAGCGCGTCAGCAAAGCAGCGGAGGGGATGGCGCGCGTCTGCTTCGCGGAACGAGGTGACTGTCTCCTCTACTTGGGCCGGCTGGACGAAGCGGCTGCCGCCTACGAGGAGAGCATTCGCCGCGGGGAGAAACTCGGTGACGACCGGGGCGTCGCCGTTGGAAAAGGCCAGCTTGGGACCGTCCGCATGGGCCAACGCCGCTTCCAGGAGGCGCTGGAGGCTTACAGGGAAGGGCGCGAGCGGTTCACGCGGCTGGGCGAACCGGGCTCCGTCGCCGTGATCTGGCATCAGACCGGAATGGTGTATCAGGAGGAGGGACAGCCGGAAGCGGCGGAGGATGCCTACCGGAAATCGCTCGCGCTCGAGGTGCGGCTCGGAAATGTCGCCGGACAGGCGCGCACGCTCCTGCAACTGGGGAACTTGTACTACGCTGTCCTCGGCCGCCCGGAGGAAGCGGTGGCCTTTTACCGCCAAGCGGTGGACAAGTATGTCGAGATCGGTGATGTGGCTGGCGAAGGGCGGCTGAGGAGCAATGTCGGCAATGCCCTGCGCAAGCTCCGTCGCCTCGACGAAGCGCGGCAGGAAATCCGCCGGGCGATCGAATGCGACACGCAGTTCGGCCACGCGTCCGAGCCGTGGAAGACTTGGGCCATCCTCGCCGACATCGAGACGGACGCCGGAAACCCCACCGCTGCCGCGGGGGCGAAACAAAAGGCCATCGAATGCTACCTGATCTACCGGCGGGACGGCGGGGAGAACCACAACACCGATGGCCGCATCGGCCTCGCCGTGACCGAGCACCTGCTCGCCGGCGACCCGTCTGCCGCGACGTCCCTCCTCCAGCAAGTCGCCGCCGATTACGATCTGCCGAATCAGGCGGGATCTTCATCCAAGCCCTCCAAGCCATCGTCGCCGGCAGCCGCGACCGCACCCTCGCCGACGCCCCGGACTTGGATTACACGATGGCCGCCGAAATCCTCTTCCTGCTCGACGAGCTGGAGAAGGCCGGGAAGTAAAGGTCCGCGGAAAGTCGTGCTAACATCCGAGAAGCCAGTGCGGTTGTCCGGGCACGCCCGCGGCAGGCGGCCCGGCGTGGAACGATGGCGGCGGAAATCGAGGAGACGATCCGCTTGCAGATAGGGACTGCCGCGGACGGCGGGCGGTTCGAGTGCCGGAGGGATATTCCCTTAGGCGGCGACTGGAACGGAAAACATTACGAGACCAGACAGGTCCGTCCGATCTTCGTCGAGGAAGCAACGGAGATCGTGGTAGTAACCGTTTATACCCATCGCGTTCAGGTTTTCGGTATGCCCTGGCAAAGGAGGCGACGATTTTCGATCGCCCACCCCTCAATCCCCTCCCGTTGGGAGGGGAAGAAGTATCGACTGTCCAATGACTTTATTCCCCCTCCCGACGGGAGGGGGCGAGGGGGTGGGCGATCCAATTCAGACCCTCCCTCCGTTCCAGCACCGATATCCTGTACGCGATGGGTATATGTCTATTACTTTTGAGCGAGGGTACCATGAAGATTAGCTATGACCATGAGGTTGACGCGTTGTACATCCTGTTCAAGGATACGACGGTCACGACCTCGGCGTCGGCAACCGCCTGCTGCTCGCCGAGGACAAGCTGCGCGCGAACCTGAGGGTAGTCCAGACTCGCAACGACATCGAGGTCACGGACCCGGCCACCGCGCCGCCGGCGTGGGAGTCAAAACCATATGAGACAATTCTATGCCAGAAATCAGTCGTTTTCTCGGAATCATCATTACCATGTACTTCAACGAGCACAACCCATCGCATTTCCATGCACGCTATGGAGAATATTAAAGCCGAAATCGCAATTGAAACGCTGGCGGTGATTGCCGGGCGCTTGCCGCCGAGAGTGCTAGGCTTAGTCATGGAGTGGGCCGCATTGCATCGTTCGGAGCTCATGGAGGACTGGGATCTGGCCCGTCGGCAAGCCGATCTGAAAAAAATAGCCCCTTTGGAGTAATCGATATGTTCCTAATCGATGTTGTACATGTAAAACCTTTAGAAGGACGCAAGCTCGAACTGACGTTCAAGGATGGTCTTAGAGCAGTAGTGGATATGGACCAGGTGATAGAGCGGTTCGAAGGGGTGTTCGCTCCCCTCAACGACCCGGATTATTTTCGTCAGGTCCGCGTAGACCCGGAAATCGGCACGGTCGTTTGGCCGAACGGCGCCGACGTATGTCCCGATGTGCTGTACTCTTATGCCTCGGGCAAACCGATTATCGTGAACGGTGAGCGAGTCTTGAACTGAATGCGGCTCCAGTTCGACCCCAATCAGTCCTTCCAGCCCGCGTAGGATGTGCCGACGAAGGCGGCGCATCAATCGCGAACGACGCGCTGTGCTCGGCGTCCTATCAGAGCGCCGGGGGATCGGCAGGCGGGTCGAGCCGATCTCGTCGGGGTGGACGCACGGTCGTGCACCCCTCCGCGACGCGCGTGCCCCTGCTCGCCAGCGGGTCGGCATCGTCCCCGATCGAGAGACCGGCGGCTCACGGCCCCGTCGATCGCAGCGAGCGTATCGCCCCGGCCAGCTCGCCTGCCCCCACGTATTCACCCGGGCTATGCTGGCCGAGCGTGCGGGACAAGGACGAAAAGGGTGGACGGTGGCCCACCGTTGGCTCGCGCACGGAGCCCGGTACTCCGGCCGCAGAGCACCTTGGCTTCGCGGGCGAGGTTCCGCGGCTCGCGCGCCGGGCGGAGAAACTTTGCGTGCAAGGCAAAAAGCCTTGCGCGCGAGGTTCGGGGGCTTGTACGCAAGGCTTTCGGCTTTGCGGGCAAGGAGAAAAGCCTTGCGGCCGGAGCTCTGAGCCTCGGTCGCGAGCCTTCGGCCCCGGCGAGGCGGGCGTCTACTACTAGGCGGCGGCGGGCATGGCCTTGATCTTGGTTTTGCGGGTGAAGCGGGCGGACATGCCGTGCTTGAGCGCGTCCAGGCCCGCGCCTTTGCCGGACACCTTGAGCAGGGCGTAGCCTTCCAACGCCGCGCTCATCACGTCGCTGCCCGAGCGTCGTCTCGCCATCGTCGGCCTTCTCCAGCAAGCGCCGCAAGCGCGCGGCGCGCGGCCGGAGCTTGTCGAGGTGGGCGAGATCGTTTGCGCCTCGCCCTTACGCGCGTTCGTGCGTTGCAGTAAAGGGCTCTGACCAGCTCTGACCCCTTTACCTTTTACCTTGTCTCAGGCCCCGGAATTCACGATACTCACCGCACCGTCCTATCCGTTGATTCGGGGAGCATCGTTGCGCGGGAACGGGGTGATAGAGCACCACGCCCGGTCCAGAAGGAAAACGAAAGCAGGGGGACCCATCTGGAAAATCCGCCCCATGATACCGTCGGCCGCGGCCGGGCCGTGTTCATCAGCTATGCCCATGCCGACGCGCGCTGGCTGGATCGGCTGCTGCTGAACCTGAAGCCGCTGGCGTTCGAGGAGTTGGTTTCGGTCGCCACCGACCGCGACATCGGCCTCGGTGACGACTGGCACGCCCAGATCCAGGCGGACTTGAATCGGGCCGGCGCCGCGGTGCTATTGGTCAGCCGGGCCTTCCTGGCGTCCGAATATATCCGCACAACGAGCTTCCGGTCTTGCTGTACCGGGCCAAGACCCAAGGGCTCCGGATAGTTCCGGTTATCCTCCGGCCTTGCCTGTTCGTGGAAACCCGCTTCAAGTACCCCGACCCCAAGACCGGCCCCGAGGAATTCTCCCTGGCCTCGCTCCAGTCGGCCGGCTCACCCGCAAAGGCCCTGAACGAGATGACGGAAGGGGAGCAGGATCGCGCCCTGCTGAGCGTGGCGCAAGCCCTCGAACGGTGGGTCGACAGAACGAACGCGGCCCCATCCGAGGCCCTGGGCTCGGCGGCGGCTTCCGGGATGCCCGAGCCCCTGGCCGAATTCCGCGCCCGCCTCGCTGCCGGAGGCGCCGTCCCGGAGCTGGACGAGGAGACGCGGCAGGCCCTCCTGCGCCACGCCCCGGCCACCATCGAGGAATACCGCCTCGCCCGCGTCCCGAGTGGTCCCAGCCCCGCTTTGATCTGGACAAGCGTTTCACCTGCCTGACCCTGCTGCTGGACCAGGGGCCGGAGGCCCAGGGCGCCCGCTGGCAGGCCCAGTCCCGGCCCCAACCGTTCGACGATCTCCGGGACGTGCTGAAGGAAACCGATGCCACGGCGCTGGTCGTGCTGGGCCCGCCCGGCTGTGGCAAGAGCACCCTGTTGCGCCGGCTGGAGCTGGATCTGGCGCTGGGCGCCCTGCGCGGCCCTGGCGGCGATGCCCCGCAAAGCCTTTTCCTCCCCCTCAGCCGCTACCGGCCGGCGCGGGCCGGGGCCGATCCGCCGCCGCCGCGGGACTGGCTGGCAGAGGAGTGGGCGCAACGCTACCCGCGGCTTCCCGGCCTGCCCGAGCTGCTCCGGCGCGGCCCGTTCCTGCTGCTCTTGGACGCCGTGAACGAGATCCCCCACGCCGGCCCCGAGGATTATCGTGGGCGCATCGGCCTCTGGCGCGAGCTCCTGGCGGATCTCGCGCGGGAAGCGCCCGGCGTCCGGGCCGTGTTCACCTGCCGCAGCCTGGACTACAGTGCGCTCTTGTCCACCCCCGAGTCGCCGGTCCCCCAGGTGCGGATCGAGCCTCTGGAAGACCAGCGGGCGGAACAGTTCCTCGGCGCCTACGACCCCGCCCGCGGCCCGGATCTCTGGCGGGATCTGCGGGGTAAGCCCCAACTCGACCTGTTCCGCTCCCCTTTCTACCTGCGGTTGCTGCTGGTCCATAGGGGCCATGACGGCCGGCTCTCGAAGGGCCGGGCCGCGCTCTTCACCGGCTTCGTCCGGCAGGCGCTGCGGCGCGAGATGGAAGCCGGTAATCCCCTGTTCCAGGCCGGAGCGCTGCTGGACCGGCGCGATTACGAGCGCGTGCTGCGGGGCGAATGGCGCGATGGATTCGAGCTGCCGGCGCGCGAGCCGTCCCTCTGCGCGGCCCTGTCGCGGCTGGCGTTCCGCATGCAGAAACGGCGCGGGGCGGGAGACGGATCCCGGGTCCGCGCCGGCTGGGACGACGCCCTCGCGCTCCTCGGGGGCGGCGAGGGGGCGGAACGCCTGCTCAAGGGCGGCGAGGCGCTGCATGTCATCGAGGAAAAGTGGGACGACGTGCTGTTCGTCCACCAGTTGTTCCAGGAATACTTCGCCGCCCGCGCCGTCGCCGCCCGGCCGGAAGCCGGCCGACCATGCCGGCAAGGCGGACCTGGATGACGGCGGACGATCGGCTTGCATCGCCTGGAGAAGAACATCTGGCCAAACACATTTGAATCTGTCGTCCCTTCCAGGGAAGGATAGGATGGAGGCCGAGCCCCGTCCGACCGCATTGACGCGGCCCGCAGCACTCAACCCCCACCCTGGCCTCCCCCTACCAGGGAGAGGGAACGAGCCGGTGCCGACAGCCCGGTCTCACGGGCCCGTGCCGGGGCTTAGGACTTGCGTCGTACGTTCGCTAAGGCCACCTACAGGCTTTCGCCCCGCTCCTCCTCGCTCGAAGGACATGGTGAGAACGAACTTCGTATTGGTGGACCTCGAGAATGTCCAGCCCAAGAATATTGGCCTGTTGTACGGCGGGCCATTCAAGATCAAGGTCTTTCTGGGCGCCACGCAGTGCAAGATCCCATTGGACATGGCGCGTGTGTTCCAAGCCTTCGGCCCCGATGTGGAATACATCCAAATGGACGGGAACGGCACCAATGCCCTCGACTTCCACATCGCGTACTACATCGGGCGACTGGCTGCCGAATATCCTGATGCCTACCTCCATATCATTTCCAAAGACACGGGATTCGACCCGCTGATCAAGCACCTCAAGGGCCAGGGGATCTCCTGCCAGCGGTCCGCCGCTGTGACGGACATGCCTATGATTAAGGTCGCCAATGCCGAATCGGTTCCCCCCGAAAGGTTCGAAGCTCTGCTTGCCAATCTGATCAAGCACAAGGCGGCTAAGCCCCGAACGGTCGAGACGCTCAGGAATAGCATCAAGACCTGCTTTGCCAATAAACTATCCGATCATGAGATCCAGGCCCTGGTGGACCAGCTCGCGCAACGTGGCGTTATCAGGGTGCACAGGGAAAGGTGGTCTACGAGCTCCCGCCGTGAGCTCCAGCGTCGTCGGATAAAGCGACCATCTCCTCATATTCTATTTCCCGGACCTCCTGTAAAAGAAAGGAAACTAGACCCCGGAGGGCACGATATCCCGAGGTCTAGCACACGTCGCTATGCCCCGATATATCGAGTCGTATCGGTGGCTGATGGGATTCATCAGGTGGCGGTGCGTTCCGAACAGTTTTATTGCTAATCGTCGATACGCGATGTTACTTCGGGAAGCATGTATCGGCCGCCTTAACATACGCCTCGCCCTGTTTCATGGCAGTGATCACGCATTGCCACTGTTCGGCAGTACGTGTGCTAGCACCTTGGACACATGCGTGGTTTATAACCTCCTGCTTTCGCTCGTTATCCCACCGGAGCTGGCTGGCATTGAGCTCCATTGCCTCTATGCACAATGCGGTGGATTGGTCGGGTTCA